>Ga0136614_10000442_pt1 | contig 20519 bp, 22 predicted proteins | sample AntDrymUQ2792106_2_FD_106643 | JGI IMG/M metagenome (GOLD analysis project Ga0136614, IMG submission 106643) | Polar desert sand microbial communities from Dry Valleys, Antarctica - metaG UQ279 (21.06) | ecosystem: Environmental > Terrestrial > Soil > Desert | place: Antarctica: Dry Valley... | reverse complement strand
CCTCGGCATCCCCCACTACGACCCGGAAATCGGTGGACCTGACAATCGCGACCTGCGGGCCGCGCTTTCGATGGCGATCGACCGCCAGGCGATCACCGAGGCGATCTTCGCCGGACGGCGCCAGCCAGCGCAGAACCTCCTCTCGCCGGTCATCCCCGGCTACCAGGAGACGGTCTGTGACAACTGGACCTTCAATCCGGAGATGGCCGCCGAGCTGTACGCAACCACCGACGGCCTCCCGGCCGAATTCTCGTTCTGGTTCAACTCAGGAGCCGGTCACGAGGACTGGGTCGAAGCGGTCACCAACATGTGGGCCGAGAACCTCGGCATCGATGTGAGCGGGATCACCTTTGAGTCCCTCGACTTTGCCGACTATCTGCAGCGTCTCGAGGACAAAGCTGTCAGCGGTCCCTTCCGCTTGGGATGGGGCATGGACTACCCGCATCCGCAGAACTATCTGCAGATCATTCTCGATAGCCGCTTCGAAGCGGCTCAGGGTGGGTCCAACTACGGCGCCTATGCCAGCGACGAGTTCGATGCAAAGGTCGACGAGGCCCTAGCCATCTTCGACGTCAACGAGTCGCTCCCGGTCTGGCAGGAGGCTGCTGCGATCGCTTGTGACGACGTGGCTTTGATTCCGATGTTCTACGGGCAGTTCGACTACGCCTGGAACGACACGGTTCAGAACGTCTCCCTCGACCAGTTCGGGAACATCGTTTACACGGATCTCACGACCGGTTGATCAAACAATCAGGGTGGGGAAGCGGTGATCACCGCTTCCCCACCCTGACTTACAACTAAAAAGGAATTGGGCAACCAAGAAGTTGGCAACTAAGAGAAAGTTGGCCTGATGGGACGGTATCTGATTCGGAGAGTCCTCCAATTCATACCAGTTTTCCTTGGTGCCACGTTCTTGATCTTTGCTCTCGTTTTTCTTATTCCCGGTGATCCCATCCGCGCCCTCTCCGGGGACCGGCCGATGCCGGCGTCCGTGCAACAGGCGTTGGAGGCGCGTTACAACCTCGACAAGCCCTTGTGGGAGCAATACTTCCTCTACGTGGCGGGCGTGGCTCAGGGTGACTTCGGCGAGGACTTCCGGGGTCGAGAAGTCACCGACATCATGGCGGAGCGAATCCCGGTCACCTTCAAGCTCGCCATGTACGCCTTTGCCTTCGAGGTGGTGCTCGGCATCGCGGCCGGGATCCTGGCCGGGCTGCGCAAGGGTGGATTCATCGACAACCTGGTGCGGATTTCGACGTTGGTGGTGATTTCGATTCCGATCTTTGTGCTCGGCTTCATGGCTCAACTATTGATCGGGGTGAGGTGGGGCTGGCTGCCGGTATCCGGCCTTGGCGATGGCTTTAAGAGCTACATAATGCCCGCCATCGTCCTCGGCTCGCTCTCCCTGGCCTACATCGCGCGGCTGACGCGCACCAGCCTCGCCGAGAACATGCGCGCCGATTATGTGCGCACGGCCACGGCCAAGGGTCTAAAAAGAAGCCGTGTGGTCGGCGTACACGCCCTTCGCAACTCGATGATCCCGGTGATCACGTTCCTCGGCGTCGACCTCGGAGGGCTGATGGGTGGTGCCATCATCACCGAAGGCATCTTCAACCTTCCCGGGCTCGGCAATGCTGTGTTCCGAGCGGTGGTTCAGCAAGAGGGTACGGTGGTGGTTGGCATCGTCACCTTCCTCGTCCTGATTTTCTTGTTGTCGAATTTGCTCGTCGATGTCCTCTACGCCGTGCTCGACCCTCGGATTCGTTATGAGTGATTTTCGACAAGCCGAGGCGGTCACCGAGACCGAAACCGTCGGTGCCCCTGTCACCGAAGAGGTCGAGGAGGAACCAAAAAAGCCCGCGGAGATCGGAGTTCCCCCCGGTGCAACCACCAGCCTCTGGTCCGACGCCTGGCGCCAGCTTCGCACGAGCCCGCTCTTTCTGATCTCCCTTGGTCTGGTCGTTTTGTTCATAGTGATGGCGATCGTCCCCCAACTCTTCACATCGGCCGACCCCCGCGCTTGCAGTCTGAGCAACTCGCTGGAGCGACCGAGCTCCGAGCATTGGTTCGGGTTCGACCTGCAGGGCTGCGACTACTACGCCCGGTCCATCTACGGGGCTCGGATCTCGATGGCGATCGGAGTCACGGTCATCGGCTTCGCCGCCATCCTCGCAGTGATCCTCGGCAGCATCTCGGGCTACTACGGGGGATGGCTCGATTCGGTTATTGCTCGACTCACCGACATCTGGTTCGCGATTCCCACCATCCTCGGCGGGATCGTCATCCTCAGCCTTCTCGGCGAACGAGGTTTCTTCCAGGTGTCGCTTGTCCTGGTGATCCTGGGGTGGCCGACCATGCTCCGGCTTTACCGGGCTTCGGTGCTGGCTGTCAAGGAGATGGACTATGTCGAGGCTGCCCGAGCACTGGGGGCTAGTGATTTCCGGATCCTCTTCAAACATATCCTTCCCAACGCCATCACCCCGGTGATCATCTACGCGGCCATTTCGGTCGGAGTAATCATCGCTGCCGAGGCCGCTCTCTCCTTCCTTGGGGTCGGGCTCCAGCTACCCGCCATCTCCTGGGGTCTGATGATCTCCGGCGCTCAGACCCGCATCCTCCAAGCCCCCCATTTGCTGTTGTTCCCGGGTCTCCTGTTGAGCCTGGCCGTTTTCGGGTTCATCCTTATGGGAGACGCCCTCCGTGACGCCTTGGACCCGAAGGGCCGATGACCCAGGTGGCGACTGAGGCGAAAGAGAGAACCAAGAGCAGCATCGAAGAGCTGGAGTTCGATCCCCATGCTCCGCTGCTCGAAGTCGAAGACCTCCACGTCGAGTTCCGCACTAGAGCGGGAGTGGTCAAGGCCAACGACGGGGTGAGCTACACGCTCGGCGAGGGCGAGACGATGGCGATCGTCGGAGAGTCGGGATCGGGTAAGACCGTCAGTGCTCAGGCAGTGATGGGAATCATCGACAGCCCACCCGGGTACATCACCAAAGGGGCCGCTCGCTTTCGCGGAGTCGACCTGTTGGCACTGCCGGAGGACGAGCGCCGCGCATTTCGCGGCGAGAAGATGGCGATGATCTTCCAAGATGCGTTGTCCGCATTGAACCCGCTCTTTCGAGTCGGCTGGCAGATCGCCGAGATGTACCGCCAGCATCGGGGGACCTCCAAAGCCGAGGCTCGCAAGAAGGCGATCGAGCTGCTCGACCGGGTAAGGATCCCCGCCGCCAGGGATCGAGTCGACTCCTACCCCCACGAGTTCTCCGGAGGGATGAGGCAACGAGCGATGATCGCGATGGCTCTGGCGCTCGACCCCGAGGTGCTGATCGCAGACGAGCCGACCACTGCTCTCGATGTCACCGTGCAAGCTCAAATCATGAAGCTGCTCGCCGATCTCCAATCCGAGACCGGGATGGGCATGATCCTGATCACCCACGACCTGGCGGTCGTGGCCGAAGTGACGAACCGCGCCGCGGTGATGTATGCCGGGCGAATCGTTGAACAAGGGACCACGAAGGAGATCTTCAAGACGTCCTATCACCCTTACACCCTGGGCCTGATGAACTCGATTGCCACGCCCGCGCAGAAGGGCACGAAGCTGATTCCGATCCCCGGGTCGCCACCGGATCTGCTCCATCTCCCGAGTGGATGTCCATTCCACCCTCGCTGCGTTTTTGCCCAAGCCATTTGCTCTGAGGATCGTCCCCCGTTGCGCGATCTCGGAAACGGCCGCAAGTCCGCCTGTCACTTTGCCGAGGAGGTGGGCGCCGGTGCCAAGTAGCCAAGAGCCGCTTCTTCGGGTGGAGGGCCTGGTCAAGTACTTCCCCATCCTCCGGGGCATCCTCTTCAAGAGGCAAGTGGGCACCATCAAGGCTGTCGACGGCGTGAATTTTGAGCTATTCCCACGGGAGACGCTGGGTCTGGTTGGCGAGTCGGGTTGTGGCAAGTCGACTGTTGCGAAAACCATCCTTCGGCTCGATGAGCCCACCGAGGGCAAGGCCTACTTTGAAGGCCGCGACATCTTTGCGATGAACAAGAAAGAGCTGCGCTCGCTTCGTCGCGAGATCCAGGTCATTTTCCAAGACCCCTATTCGTCGCTCAATCCGCGGATGACGGTGGGCGACATCGTCGCTGAGCCGTGGGAGATCCATCGAGGGGAAAGTCCCAAGGGCCAACAGCGGCAGAAAGTCCAGGATTTGCTCCACCTGGTGGGGCTCAACCCCGACCATATCAACCGCTTTCCTCACCAGTTCTCCGGCGGTCAGCGTCAACGGATCGGCGTCGCCCGCGCGCTTGCCCTCAACCCCAAAGTCATTATTTGCGACGAGCCGGTCTCCGCGTTGGACGTTTCCGTCCAGGCCCAGGTGATCAACCTGCTCGAATCGCTCCAAGACGAGCTCAACTTGGCCTATGTGTTCATCGCCCACGACCTGTCGATCGTTCGCCACATCTCCGACCGGGTGGCGGTTATGTACCTGGGGCGGATCGTCGAGATCGGCACCGAGGAAGAGATCTACGACAAGCCCACCCACCCCTACACCCAAGCGCTACTTGCCGCGGTCCCGGTTCCCAACCCCGATCAGGCGGGGACGTCTCGGGTCATCCTCGAAGGCGATGTTCCCAGTCCCGCCGACCCGCCGTCTGGTTGCACGTTCCGAACCCGCTGCTGGAAGGTCCAGGACATCTGCGCGCAAGAGGTGCCGGAGTTGATCGACCGCTTCGGCCACGGTCACCCGTCCCGCTGCTTCTTCGCTGATACCAAGATCAGCGAATCCGTCGGCGCCCCGATCATCGCCGAACCCGAATAGCCCGCTCTCCCGCAGTTCGACCTCCCCTCGGCGGGGGCAGCGGCGCGTTGCTCGCCTCTCCCCTGGTTGGGCGCTCTCTCCCCCAGCGGGAGCTGGGGGAGTGTCCGGCGACGAAGGAGACGGACGAGGGGGCCCGTAGCAACGTTCACTTACATCGCCCCCTCCCCCGGTCGCTGCGCTCGGTCAGGCTCGAGGCCGCCGCGCACGGCGGCAGGGGTCAGGATCGCGTATTGGATCTTTCGATTTTCACGACCATGGAACTCGCACTCGGGTAGATACTTCGAGCTCAGGCCCTCATAAGAAATGGGAAACTCGCGATTGACGCCCGCGATCTCCAAAGCGTCGGCGGCGAGCTCCATGAACACCTCACCGGGGAACGTGTTGTTCTTGGGGTGAAGGTCGAGCATCGACCTCGAAAGGTCGAGCACGTCGGCACCGGCTTTTCAGGCCGGACAGCAAACGACTGATTGCCTTCTGACGATCGTCGGCGGTAGAAATCTTTCGAGCCATCAATCGAAAGCTACTTTCTCTCTCCTGCCTTAGCTGTGATCCAAGCAGCAACCGTCGCATCGAGTTCTCGATCCGGGGTCACGTGCCGCTCAAAAAGGGTTCCGCACGGGACTTCCGAAAGAGCGAGCGCGAGCGCAACAAAATCGGTGGGGCCATAGTGCCTACGAATTTGGCCACCAAGGTGACTGAACTCGTTCATCACCCCGAGCACGCTCCGGTTGGCTGTCTTCGCCCATCGGCCGTCAACCATCGCACTCACTTCAGACTCGATGAACTCGGTCGCAGCGTTGTGGGCCGAAAGTGTCCGGCGCACCGCGTCCGGGATCCGTGCCATCAACGTGACGGCCGGAGCAAGAGGAAGCAGAACCGGAAACAGCGTTTTCTCATTGGCCAACAAGACGGCCTGCGGTCTCCAAAATAGGACTGTTCCGTACCAGTTGCCGAGTGCGGTGGTTGGTTTCAACACCGGGGCCATCACTTCCGCCTTGGCCCGGTCAAGGAGCTTTCGTGTCCCGTGCAGGCTGAACACAGATCAGCAGTATGGCCGAACGTAATTTGGCGTGTGGTGAACGGATTTCGGCGTTCTGGCGCCAAATTTCGTTTTTAGCGTTTGTCACACGCCAAATTTGAGGAGAGGAGCGGCTACTTGGAGCGGGCCTTGGGATCGAGGGCGTCGCGGATGCCGTCGCCGATGAAGTTGACGCTCATCACCGCCAGGCAGATCATCACCCCCGGCCAGATGGCCCGCATCGGGTTGAGCTGCAGATAGCCCTTGGCGTCGAAGAGGAGCCGGCCCCAGGTGGGGAAATCGGCCGGAAAGCCCAGCCCGAGAAACGACAACGCCGATTCGGTTAGGACGGCAGACGCCACTCCCAGCGCGGCCGACACCATCACCGGGCTGAGCACGTTGGGAAGGATGTGACGCATAACCACGTTGCGCTTGCGAGTGCCGATGCTGTGAGCGGCAAGGACGAACTCCTCCTCCTTGATCGCCAGCACCTCGCCCCGCACCACTCGGGCGGTCTGCATCCAGCTGGTGACCCCGATGATGAACACGACCAATATGAAGATTCCGACGTTCTCGCCAAAGGCATCTTTGAGGCTTTCGCGGAAAAGCATGATCACGACGAGTAGCAACGGGAGGATGGGCAACGCCAGAAAAAGGTCCGTCACCCGCATCAGCGGGCCGTCGAACTTCTTGAAGAAGCCGGAGATGACGCCGACGGCGGTGCCCAGGAAGAGACCGAAAAGCATGGCGGCGAACCCCACCGCGAGCGAGATCCGACCGCCGATCAAGACCCGAGCCATCACATCGCGACCCAAGTTGTCGGTGCCCATCGGGTGGGTCCAGGTCGGATTCATGTTGGCGAGGGAGGTGTCGATGTCGTATGGATCCAGCGGATAAACAAACGGACCGATCACGCTGGCCAGAACGACGATGGCGAGCAGGACCAGACCGATCATCGCCCCCTTGTGTCGTTTGAACTGCCGCCAGACATCTTCGGAGAGGGAACGGTGCTTCTCGCCGGGACGCGCCGGTTGCAGGTCAACCTGCTCCTCAACCCGCTCCTGTGTTGTCGCCATTCGGCTCTCCTACTCGCTCAATCGTATCGAATTCGGGGGTCGAGGATGCCATAGGTGACGTCCGCGATGAGGTTGAAGACCACGATCAGGAAAGCGAACATAAAGGTGAGAGTTTGAACCATCGGAACATCGGCCTGACCAATCGCCGTGATCAGCAATGCCCCGAGCCCGTTGATGCGGAAGATCTGCTCGGTGATGATGGCTCCGGCGAAGATCCCCGGAATCTGCAGGGCGATGAGGGTCACCACCGGGATGAGGCTGTTGCGCATGACGTGGGTGGTGACGACCATGGTCTCGCCGAGGCCCTTAGACCGGGCCGTGCGCACATAGTCCTCATTGAGGTTGTCGAGCACCGAGGCGCGAGTGAAGCGGCTCAAGGCCGCGGTGTTGAAGAGCGTGAGGACGGCGACCGGCATCGCCATCTGTTTGACGTGGGCCAAGAACGTGTCCCAGCTGTTGACCACAAGAGTGGAGTCATAGAAAGAGGGGAACCAGCCCAACCAGACGCTGAAGACGATGATGGCGAGGATGCCGGTGAAGAACGTGGGAGCCGAGTAGCCGATCATCGTCACGAAGGTGCCGATGTTGTCGAAGGCCGAATACTGCTTGTAGGCGGAAATGATGCCCACCGGGATGGCAATGAGGATGCCGAGGACGAAGGATGCACCCAAGACCCAGAGGGTCTGCGGTAACCGCTGGAAAATGATGTCCACCGCCGGGGCCCGTGAGGACCAGGAGATGATCCGTGCCCGGCTCTCGCAGTCGCCGATGCACGTGTTGAAAATCGAATCGATGATGTGGAGAGGTTCGTTGATGAACATGAGCTGCATCCACTTCAACCACTGGATGATGAAGGGATCGTTGAAGCCGAGCGATTCCCGGATTTGCTCGCGGACTTCGGCAGGAAGCGTGAGTGGCAGCTGGGAGGTGGGGTCACCAGGAGCGAGGTCCAAGATGGCGAAGATGATGAGACTGATGACCACCAGGGTCGGGATGGCGAAGAGGATGCGGCGAATGACGTACTGAGCCATGACCTATCCCTTTCGCCTGCAGGCGGAGAAAGCAAGAGAGCCTTCCAGGGGATCCCGGAAGGCTCTCTTGTGTTTCATATCGATGTGGTCAGACGGCTGCTAGCCGCGGGTCCACTCTTCGATGTTCCAGTATTCGGAGTCCCAGGCGTTGAGGTCACCGACTCCCTGGATGTCGTTGGCGAACGCCGACACACTCGCTCGATATACGAGCGGGATGATGGCACCGCTTCCGACGATCAAGTCGTTGAGCTGGATTACCACCTCGTTGCGAGCCGGGTCATCAAGGGACATGCCCGAGAGCTGGGCCCAAAGAGCGTCGTACTCCTCGCTGGCATAACGGGGGATGTTCCCACCGGCGTAGGCGTTGGTCGACTCGGGGATCTGGCTCGTGATGTACTGCACCATGTAGCCCTGGGGGTCGGGACCAGTGGAGCCGTTGGTGAACATCTGGATGTCGGCGAAGAACTTCCAGATGGAGGCATCGCTGGCGTTGGTTCCATCGAAGAAGAGCCCGGCGTCCTCGTTCCTCATGTTGGCCACCACCCCGATTTGCTCCCAGTAATCGGCGATCAGGTCCTGGTTCGACTGCCGCACCGCGTTGGTCGAGGTGACGAAGTCGAATTCGAGCGGGATGCCTTCCCATTCGCGGACGCCGTCGCCGTCGGAGTCGACAGCCCCGATCTCATCGAGCAGGGCGTTGGCGCCCTCGATGTCCTGGGTGAGGCAGGAATCCATGTTCGTTGAGATGGCAGGCTCCGAAGGCCAAATGTTGCAGGTGGGGGTTCCACCGGCGCCGTAACCGACCGCAACCAGCTCTTCCCGGTTGATCGCCATCGACAAGGCCCGGATCAGGTCTGGGTTGTCGAAGAACACCGGATGGGGGTTGGCGCCGCCGGCAAAGTCGGAGCGGTCGGCGTCCTCAGCGGGGTCGGTCTGGTTGAAGTTGAGGTGCTCAACGTTCGACGCAAAAGCGGCCAAGACGACACCGTTGCCGGCGCCTTCCATCGGGTCGAGGATCTCGGGCGCCACCTGGAGGTTCCAGGCGTAATCGCCTTCGCCGATCTCGAGGACCGAGCGGGCCACCGCCTCAGCGTCGCCGCCGCCCTCAATCGTTATCGAACCGAAGAAGGGCTTGCCTTCGGCGATCCCGCGGTAGTTCGGGTTGATCTCGTAGGTCACGATGTCCTCGGGCCGGAGGTCGGTCACCATGTAGGGACCGGTCCCGATCGGGGCAAAGTTCTGCTCGGTGCAGGCATCGGCCCCCGCTCCCGCGCAATCGGTGAACTGGGCTCGCTGGAGAATCGGGTAGGTATAGGTCACAAAGTGGGTGAACGGGTAGGGCTGGGGTTCGGTGAAGGTAATCGTGACGTTGAGGTCATCATCGGCCACGACGCTCTCGACCGTTGCGAAGTCCGCGACACAACCCGTCTCTGGGTTGGTGCAGTACTCCCAGCTGAACACCACGTCATCGGCCGTCACCGGGGTCCCGTCCGACCACAAGAGACCTTCTTGCAGGGTCCAGGTGATCGAGCTGAAGTCCGCGGCGATGCCGCCGTTCTCCTGAGTTGGGAGTTCGGCCGCGAGGGCTGGAACGAGCTGGCCCGCCGGGTCGAATTCAGCCAGCGGCTCCAGGACCAAGGATCCAGCTAGGAGGTCCTTCGTGCCGGTGGACAGATAGGCATTTGCCTGCGAGGGCCCTTGCCACTGGAAGGCGATGAACTCGCCCCCAGAACCAGCCTCGCCAGTGCCGGTTGGCTGGGTTGTTGCGGTCCCATCAGCGGTTGTGCCGGTGGTCGCGTCGGTGGTGGCTGCGCCTGTTCCGGTGGTTGCACTTCCGTCAGTGGTGGTATCGACCGTGCCGCTACCACACGCCGCGACGAAAAGCGCAAGGGCCGCGAAAAGGCTAAGCCATTGCCATCGTTTCATTCAGTTGTCTCCTTCATAGAGAGGTATATCCAACATATGCCGAAAGCCGCGTCCGTATGCCGGCTACGAGCCTCCCGACCGATGAACGGTACCAGGCTACGGGGCCGACGGCAGGTGTGACGGCGGGTCTTCCGCAGCCTCAACCGTCTCGACAGCCGCCACATCGGGCGTGTCCTCAGCGAAATGACAAGCCACCCAGTGACCGGTTCGGAGCTGGCGCCATTCCGGAACTTCCTCCACGCATCGCTTCTGGGCCATCGGACAGCGAGTGTTGAACGGGCACCCCGGCGGTGGGTTGGCGGGGCTGGGGATGTCGCCTTCGAGGATGACGCGCTTCCGCACCGCTTCGATCTTGGGATCGGGCACCGGTACCGCCGACAACAGAGCCTGGGTATAGGGATGTTGGGGATGGTTGTAGAGACGGTCGACGGTGGTTAGCTCCATGATCCTGCCCAGGTACATCACCGCCACCCGGTCGGCAATGTGGCGCACCATCGACAGGTCGTGGGAGATGAAGAGGTAGGTGAGATTGAGCACACCTTGGAGGTTCTCCAACAGGTTGACCACTTGGGCCTGGATGGAGACGTCGAGCGCCGCGATCGGCTCGTCGCAAACGATGAAGTCGGGATTGAGGGCAATCGCCCGGGCGATCCCGATTCGCTGCCGCTGTCCGCCGGAGAACTCGTGGGGATAACGGTTGGCGTGTTTGGGGGCGAGGCCGACCAGGCTGAGCAACTCAACCACCCGCTGCTCGCGATCGTCGCCCTTTGCCTGGTTGTGCTCCCGCAAAGGCTCCGAGATGATCGATCCCACCGTCATCCGCGGATTGAGAGAGGCGTGGGGATCCTGGAAAACCATCTGCATACGCGGGCGCAGCTTTCGCAACTTCTCCGGATCGATTGCGGTGAGCTCGTTGCCCTCGAAGGTGACGCTGCCCTCGGTCGCTTTGATTAGTTGCAGGATCACGCGCCCGGTGGTCGATTTGCCCGAGCCGCTTTCGCCGACCAGTCCCAGCGTCTCGCCGCGATGGATATCAAAGGACACCCCGTCGACGGCCTTAACCGCTCCCACCTGCCGCCGAAAGACTCCCTGCATGATCGGGAAATGCTTCTTCATGTCCTTAACGCTGACCAGGACATCGGAGTTGGCGCCCGGGGCGGTCGGTGCCGTCTTAGCTGCCATACCGGGGCCTCTGGTTGTCCATGTCCCACCAGCAGGCAGTGCTGTGGCCCATCTTCACTTCTAGCAAAGGTGGGTTCTCCTCCCGGCAACGGTCAAAGACGTAAGGGCAGCGGGGAGCGAAGGGACAGCTGTCGGGCTTCTGGTAGAGGCTCGGCGGCTGGCCTTTGATATTGATTAGCTGCATGCCCTTCTGGTCGAGCCGCGGGATCGATCCCAAGAGCCCTTCGGTGTAGGGATGCTGGGGGTTGGCGTACAACTCCCCCACCGGAGCTTCCTCGACGATGAGGCCTCCATACATGACGAGGACCCGGTCGGCCAGCCCCGCAATCACCCCGAGGTCATGGGTGATCCAGATGACGGCGGTACCCAGCTTCTCGCGCAGATCGCGGATGATCTCGATGATCTGGGCCTGGATCGTCACGTCGAGGGCGGTGGTGGGCTCGTCGGCGATGATCACACGCGGCGAGCAGGCAAGGGACATGGCGATCATGACTCTTTGGCGCATTCCGCCCGAGAGCTCATGGGGATAGGACTCGAGACGCTTCTTGGCCCCGGGGATACCGACCAGTTGGAGCAGCTCGATGGCCCGCGCCTCGCGCTTTTCGTCGGAGAGCTTGGTGTGGATGTGCAACGACTCCATGATCTGAAAGCCGATGGTCAGCACCGGGTTGAGCGAGGTCAGCGGGTCCTGGAAGATGAATCCGATCCGACCACCCCGAACTGTGCGCAAATCCTCGAGCTCCAAAGTGAGGAGGTCGCGTCCTTCGAACATCGCTTGTCCGGCAACAATCTTCCCTGGGGGCATCGGGATGAGTCGCAGGAGGGACATCATCGTCACGCTCTTCCCCGACCCGCTCTCACCAACGACGCCCAGGAACTCGCCACTGTTCAAATCGAAGCTGACCCCGTTGACCGCGTGAACCGTCCCATCCTGCGTGTGAAACTGGGTTTCGAGGTCCTTGACTTCGAGTATGGGCGACTGCGCGGTCACAGCTCGTTCATTCTTGCGTAAAAAGTGCCGCCATTAGGGGCGCCAGCCTACGCAAGAATGGTTTGGTTAGTCGTCGGCGAAGGCGTTCTTTAGGGCTGGCTCCAGATCAGGGAACGCAAACTCAAAGCCGCTGGCCTGGGTAGCGGCGGGAATCACATGACGTGAAGAGAGCAGTTCCGCAGCAAAGCCGCCAACTGCGGCTCTCACGGCGAAGGCCGGAGCGGGAAGAAACCCGGGCCGGTGGAGGACCCGGGCGGCGGTGGCGGCCCAGTCGCGTTGTCGGCGACCGTCGGGGGCAACCAGATTGAAGGGGCCGCTGAGCCGGTTTTCCAGGGCGTGAATCATGAATCCCACCAGATCGGCGATGTGGATCCACGACCACCATTGCTTGCCGCCACCGATCGGACCGAGAAGGCCCAGCTTTCCGAGACGGTTGAGGGGGCCCAGCGCGCCGCCGTCCTTGCCCAGCACGATCCCAAACCGCGTTCGCGCCACAGTGACTCCCAAGGACTCGGCGGACATCGCCGCGGCTTCCCATTCGCGACAGACCGCGGCGAGAAAATCGTGGCCGGCTGTGGCGTCTTCGGTGAGGGTCTCGTCGCCGCGGTCGCCGTAGTAACCGATTGCGCTGACCGAGATCAACTGGGACGGCTTTCGTTCCAGCGCCGCCATCCCTGCCACCAGGTGGCTGGTCGTGCCCACCCGGCTTTGCTTGATTCGGTCTTTCTTGGCGGCGGTCCAACGCCCCTGCAGAGGTTCGCCGGCGAGGTTGATCACGGCGTCGGTCTCCTCCCAAGCGGCGGCAGGTGGCGGACCAACTTCGGTGTCCCAGGGAATGCTGGCGGCGTTAGTCGGGGGTTTGCTTCTGGGCCGGGTGAGAAGAGTCGGCGTGTGTCCATGCTCCCTTAGGGCCTCGACCAGGGCCGTGCCGACAAAACCGGTCCCCCCGGTGAGCAGAACCTTCACCGCAAACGTTCTCTCATCGCCTCGACAACCCTGTCGATGCGGCGCTGGCGAGTGGCGTCGTTCTTGGCATCGTCTACCGGCTCGGCATGTTGTCGCTGATGGCTGTAGGACATCGCTCGGAATTCGGCGAGCAGCTTCGGGTCCGCGGACAGCGCTTGCGATAGGTCGTCTGCCAGGTCGACCACGCGCGGAGCCGTGTCGAGCTCAAGACCGACCTCGAATTCATCACCGGCAGTGAGACCGACCTGGTCTCGATGCACTCCGGCCAAAGGTAGGAAGTATTCGCCCGTGTAGGCCGCCACCGTGCTTCGGTATGAATAGTCGCCGATTGTCACCACCACCGGCGGACGCTGGCCCTTGCCGAGCTCCTTAACCACCGTCGGCGGCACCTGAAAGCCGGTCACCGTCTTCCCGCCGAGTACGAGGACCGTCTTGAACTTGATCACATCACTCCTCCTCCAAAGCCTTACGTATCAAAGGCGCTACTTCGGTGCCAAACAATTCGATCGAGCGAAGGACCTGGTCGTGGGGCAGAGTGCCCACGCTTGTATGAAGCATGAAGCGTTTGATGCCCAACACTTCGCGCCAGCGAAGGATCTTCTCCGCCACCATCTTGGGATCGCCCAGGACCAATGACCCGCCGGGGGCGCGCATCCCGTCGAACTGGATGCGGGTCATCGGCGGCCAACCTCGCTCCTGACCGAGCCGCGTCATCACGATTTCATAGGGCGGATAAAACTCGACGGCGGCTCGTTCGCCATCTTCACCCACATAGCCGTGAGCGTGAACTGCTAGCGGCACTTTCTCCGGATCAAACCCGGCTGAGCGCAGCGATCGGCGAAAGAGCTCTGCCAGCGTTGCGAACCGATCAGGAATTCCGCCGATGATGGCGAGCGCCACCGGGAGGCCCCGCAACCCGGCCCGCACCATCGATTCGGGATTGCCGCCTACGCCGACCCAGATCGGCAAGGGGTCTTGGTAGGGACGGGGATAGATTCCTTGGGCTTCGAGGGGCGACCGGAACTTGCCAGACCAAGTGACTTTCTCGTTGTCGCGGATCGCCAGCAGGAGATCGAGCTTCTCGGCGAACAGTCCCTCGTAGTCGGCCAGGTCGTAACCGAATAACGGAAACGACTCGATGAAGGAACCCCGCCCGACCAAAAGCTCCGCTCTGCCTGAGGAGAGCTGGTCAAGGGTGGCGAACTGTTGAAAGACCCGGACCGGATCGTCGGAGGAGAGGACCGACACCGCCGGCGTCAGCCGAATCCGCTCGGTCTTGCCCGCGATGGCTGCCAATACAGTCGCAGGCGAGGACGAAGCGAAATCCGGACGATGGTGCTCACCCACGCCGAAGACGTCGAGCCCCACTTGTTCGCTCAGCACCGCCTCCGCCAGCACCTGTCTAAGGCGCTCGCCGTGGTCGAGCAGTTCGCCCGAGTTCGGATCGGGAGTCGTCTCGGCAAAGGTGGTGATCCCAAGTTCCAAGTAGGCGGCAGCCATTCTTAAGGCGATTTTGGTGGCTATGCCACCACGCAAACCTTAGGTTTGGTTAGTGGCTACCCCGAGCGGGCCTTCACGGTCAGCACGGCGAAGAAGGCAACGATCGGGATGATGGCCACCGTCGCGGAGGCGTCAGTCTCGGCGTGGTGCGAGATCACCAATCCCAGCACGACGGCCGCCATCCCGATGGCCACCGCCACAATCATCATTGCCGGCACCTTCCGCACCAAGAGCGCCGCAGTTGCAGCCGGGCCTACCAGCAAGCCGAACACCAAGAGGGTGCCGATCGTCGGAAACGATGCCACCACCGCCGCCGTGATCATCGTCAGCAGCAAAAGGTGAGCCAGCCGGGGACGAAGTCTCAGGGTCTGCGCTTTGCGCTCGTTGAAAGCCAACACGAGAAGCGGCCGGTAGAGAACAGCCGATACCGCAACAACCAAGACGGCGACGACCACGAGGATCCCGAGATTGCTCCGCTCGCTTCCGAGGAAGTCGCCAAACAACACTTCTGTCAAGGCTTCAGCATCGCCATCACCGCGCGAGGCAATCAGCACTCCTGCGGCCAGCATGCCCACGAAGAGCAAGCCAATGCCGGTGTCCTCGCTGAAGGCCCCCTGACGATGGACAAAGTTGACTCCGGCAATCATCACCAGCGCGGCTATCACCGCCCCGAGGAACGGATCGAAACCGAAAAGGATCGCCAGGGCGATGCCTGGTATCACCCCGTGCGCCAAAGCGTCGCCGAAGAAGCTCATTCCTCTGATCACGACCCAGGTGCCGACCACGGCGAGAGCGAGCGCAGCAATTGCGCCAGCGGCGAGTGCTTGGAGCGACCCCGGCGCCGTAAAAGCCGAAGTGAGCCAATCCATCACTCCTGTCAGCTTAACGTATAATGAGAATCGATCTCAATATGACCAGCACTTTGAACATGGCTCAGATCGAGCGTCGTCTCGCCGAGCGCCGCGTGCGCCTGACTGGCGGGAGACGAGCCGTGGTCGATGGGTTGGCCAGTAGCGATGGGCCCAAATCCGCGGCAGAACTGCACCGGACCATCGGGGGTGCTCTCTCCTCGCTCTATCGCTCATTGGCGGTGCTTGAGAGCGCGGGCGTCATCGCCCTTCATCATTCCGCGAAGGGTTTTGTCCGCTACGAGCTCGCTCCCTGGATCAAGGGCCATCACCACCATTTGCTTTGCAGCAACTGCGGCGCCGTTGACGACACCGAGATGCCAGCAGCGCTCGAGAAGGAGCTGCGCGGGATCGTCAAAAGAATCGGATTGCGTGCCGGCTTCAAGCCCACCGACCACGCCCTGGACATCGAAGGTCTGTGCACGCGATGTCGGTGAAAGCAACGAACTTGGTGATCGCCCATGGCAGCGAGGAGGTCATCTCCGCATCTTCGTTTGCTTTGCCTGCAGGGAGAGTGACTGCGGTAATCGGGCCCAATGGCTCAGGAAAGTCGACTTTGCTCGACGCCATCGCCGGCTTGGTCACACCCAAATCGGGAACGCTCGAAGTCGCCGCTGCTCCGGGCCGCATCGCGTACGTCCTCCAAAACCCTCAAGTCAACGAATCACTTCCCATCACTGTGAACGAGGTGGTGGCAATGGGACGCTATTCGAGCACTGGTTGGTTGGGGCGTCTCGGTCGAGCGGATCGGGACGCGGTCGAGTCAGCCATGGCCCGCGCCGGAATTCTCGACTTCTCCCGCCGACAACTCCACGACCTCTCGGCCGGCCAGCGCCAGCGTGTGTTTGTCGCCCAAGGCCTAACCCAGGATCACGATCTGCTGCTGCTCGACGAACCGCTTTCCGGTATCGATCTCCCAACCGCGCAAGCCATCGACACGCTCATCCACGAGGAGACAGGTCGAGGCTGCACCGTCATCCTCACCACCCACGACTTGGCAGAAGCGCGCGCCGCAGATTTCGTCTTGCTACTCGCCAGCAAGGTTGTCGCCTCTGGAGTGCCCGCCGCGGTCCTGAACAATGAATCCTTGCGTGCGGCCTATGGGAGCGTCCTCGTCCACGCCGACGAGGCGGCCGGACTTTTCGATGACCCCGCTCACCACGGCTAGAGCACTAGTCCGCATGGGCGGAAAGCAATTGGCGTCGTGCGCAACTCCCCAGATTCCGATATGACCTCATGTCCGCCGAAAACCGCTATCGCCCCCGACATGCCACCCTGCGGTTCCACCCCGTCCTAGCGATTGCAACGTTGTTTCTCGGAATGTTCGCCCACGGGGCCAGCGCCCTCGAGGCAGCGTCGCCCCCTGCGGCTGGCCTGGGCCGCGGGTTCGGCCGTCTCGGCTAAGCCGCTTCGAGGTGCTCGCACCCCGATGATCGGGCGCCGCCGGACCGCGTCATGCAAATTCGGCAGGTGAAGAACGTCTAAAACGTTCTCTGGCGCTACCGCGCCGGAAACCGCACCGCTGGTACCGAATTAGCTAGACAACGTTCCCCACCTGCCGAATTGCGGTGCGGATCAACCATCTCTCGGATTTGAACACTTCCGCCTGGTCCTTCGTCTCATTGAACATGAGACGAATCCTTTGCCTGGCAGTTATTGGAATGCTGCTAGCGATGTCGGGAACCGCTCTCGCCGGCGGTTCGTGGATGAAATCGCCGGACGATCGCGTGGAACCCGGCGAAGAGGTTCTCCTCGTTGGTTATGTCGGATTGGAGGAAACCCCGCCGGTTGGTCTCTGGAGGGCAGCGCTTTCGGGCCCTAGGGACGAGCGACAAAACCTCGTTGAGGGATCAATCCGCAGTCTGCCTCTCGGCCCGGTCATCATCGAACCGACCGGCCTCGGCGGTTATCTCAGCCACCGCGTATCGATTTTCTTTGGGCTCCCTGCAAACCTTGAGCCGGGTGTCTACGACATTTCGTTGTCCGGCGACAAGGACTTCCTTGGCGACCTAATCGGCGCATCCCTCGGCGTGGGTGTCGATGCTGAGTGGCCAAATCACTATGAATGGGCGCTCGACGACCCGGCGATCGCACTCCTGCCTGATGACGCCAGGGTTGTAGGACCCGGCTTTGAGGTGACGGCCGCAGAAATCCGCGCTGGGAACTTTCCGAACAACGCGGCGCAATTCATGCTTGATCCGTCGGCCTTGGAGGAAGCCGTCGTGGAAACGACGACTACCGCTGGTCCTGTGACCGTGCCCGATGCGAACCCACAGAGGATTTTCACTGCTCCGTTGTGGCTCATCCTGCTAGCCATGCTGGCGGGGGTCGCCTTCCTCTACCGGAAGCGCGACAAGTCGCCGCCTAGACCCGCGGACGCAATCTCTTACGAGTTGGAAAACATTTCGAAGTGACGCCCGTGTCGGCGTCGATGGGGGCTGGTCGAGCCTAGGTTGACCGCGATGTCGACCAAGAGACTGGCGTGGCTTGGCGGAGGCCTGGTGGCATTTGTAGTTGCGTTCTTGCTCTTCCGGCCCGACACGCTGGTTACCGACGTCGAAGCCAACGAGTCGCTGGCCGATGCCTTTGTCACGACCACATCGTCAACCACGATCACACCTTCGACGACGGCCGCCCCGGCCGCAGCAACCACAACGAGCGCGGCTGAGCCAAGTAACACTACCTCCGGCCCGCCTGAGCCGATGGCGATCGCCACCGGGAACTTCTACGGCATCAATCACGACGCCTCAGGAACAGCGACGATTTATGAAAGCGATGGCCGTTTCGTTCTGCGTTTCGAGGATGACACCAACATCCAGAACGGACCTGACCTTTACGTTTGGGTGCTGCCCGCTGCGGACTATGAAGGGGACAATCCGACCGACTACCTCGACTTGGGAACATTGACCGGCAACGTCGGAGGTCAGAACTACGACCTTCCAGCCGAGTTCGATCCCGAGATCCATCGCGCGGTCCTGATTTGGTGTTTGCGCTTCGGAGTGCCCTTTGCTGCAGTCACCCTGCAGTAGCCCCGGTCTAAGCCTTGAGGCAGAGGGTGACGCCATCGCCGATGGCCAGGATGACTGCTTCGCAGCGATCGTCGGCCGCCACTCGGTCATTGAAAAGGCGAATGGCTTTGGTCTCCTCATCATTGACGTCGGGATCTGCCACCCGGCCACTCCACAGGGTGTTGTCGGCTATCAGCAAACCCCCCGACCGCAGCCGCGGCAGGAGAGCTTCGTAGTAATCGAGGTAACCGGTCTTGTCGGCGTCGATGAAGGCCAGGTCGAGGACCGGATTAGGTGTGAGCCTATTGATCGTCTCTAATGCGGGACCAAGCCGTAGCTCAATTCGATCCGCCAATCCTGCTGCCGCCCAATGGTGGCGCGCGATCGCGGTCCATTCTTCGCTGATGTCACAACAAAACAACTTGCCGCCTTCGGCGAGCCCTTTGGCGATGGCGATAGCCGAGGTTCCGGTGAACGTCCCCACCTCGATGGCGAAACGGGCGCCAACCAGCTTGGTTAGCAGGGTCAAGAGGGCGAACTGGTCCTGGCCGATCTGCATCCCGGCCGAACCTCCGGTGGCACGCAGCGTCTCGGCCCGTATCTCGTCATAGACAGGATCGTGTGCGCCGTGCGCCACGATGTATTCGAAAAGCTGAGACGTCATCTCGATCGACCGCAGCTCCGCCACTAGGTCAAGCCTCGTTTCATCAGGCCATCCGAGAGGCCGGCGGTGGATTCTTGGAGTCGCAGACCGATCACATCGAGGCGACGCAAGAGCTCGCGGGATCTGAGCATGTCCACCGTCACAGTCTCAGTGTTGAAAAGCTCGCCGAGGCATGTTTGGTACAACTTGCGCACCTTGCCAGCCGTCTTCTGCGCCTTGAAGCCGAGCTCGGTCACGGCTTTCGGGTCAACGTCGAGCATGTCGACCGCCTCGCCAAACTGGTCGAGCGCCTCGACGATCGGCTCCAAGGGAGGAATCAAACCGCTGCGGTCTTCGGGACCGAAGAGGTCAACCTCGTTCACAAAATCCCGCAAGCTGTCGAGCACATCGTCGACGGAACGCGAGACCCGAAATAGGTCTTCGTGATCGATCGGCGTGCCCAGTGCCTGGGTGAGCTCAACAGACAATGTTGCCCGCGCCTGGTCACCCGCAGTCTCGATCTCTTCAATCCGAGCCTTCGCCTCATCGTTCGACAATTCGCGATTGAGCATCTCGAGCGCGGCGTGGGCCGCGTCCGCCGCCGCCCTGATCTGCTCCTTGAGCGCCTCGATAGTTAAATCTGGTTTGCGGTTTCCGAAGAGACGCATCAGTTGACCACCTTCGATATCACGCCGGCAATCAAAGCCGTGACGGGAAACGTGAGCACCCACGCGGCAACGGTCCGACCCAGGATCGGCCATCTGACGTAGTTCCAACCGGTCCTGGATGTCACCCCCACCGTCGCGCCGGTGATTGCCTGAGTCATGCTCAGCGGGGTGCCCAAACTGGCTCCCGCCACCACGACTGTCGACGCCACCAGATCCGCGGTGGCAATCTCGATCGGATAGGTGCGTGTCATTCCTCTTCCGATCTTGACCGCGACTTGTTTGGAGCCGATCAGCATTCCTCCTAAGAACAGCGCTGCCGACACTATTGCGATCACGAGCACTTGTGACGTGGAGGTGAGGCTGGCACCAGCCGCAAGCGCGATGACGGCCAATGCTTTTTGCCCATCGTTGGCGCCGTACGCCAAGCACAGAAGTGGATAGGTCCACCATCGAAGGGTGTTGGCCGAGCGCCGGATCGAGCGGAGGAAGGGCATGGCGGTGAAAAAGACCGAAGTGGCCCGCCCGAGAAACGAGGCAACAACAGGAGACGCCGCACCGAGGAGCAGGACGCGGCCGACTCCGCCGCCATCGACGGGGAGGCCGGCTCCGACACCGGCGCCCGCCAACGCGCCAACAAGGGCCAGGCCGATGCTCGTCGCGAAGCCGAACTGGGTGGAGATCGCCACGATCGCCGTGGTGGTGGCCACCACGATGATCACCAAGTCAAAGCGGCCCTCGATCTCGACGATCCCGTCGATCAGGGTCGTGGCGACCTTGGTGCCGAGGATCATCGG
>Ga0136614_10000441_pt1 | contig 20564 bp, 16 predicted proteins | sample AntDrymUQ2792106_2_FD_106643 | JGI IMG/M metagenome (GOLD analysis project Ga0136614, IMG submission 106643) | Polar desert sand microbial communities from Dry Valleys, Antarctica - metaG UQ279 (21.06) | ecosystem: Environmental > Terrestrial > Soil > Desert | place: Antarctica: Dry Valley... | reverse complement strand
CCTGCCAAGAAGGCAACACCTGCCAAGAAGGCAACACCCACTACGAAGCCGTCAGCCACGAAGTCCTCAGCCCCGAGGTCACCAACGCGCAAGGCTGCCACCACCACCACCACCACCACCAAGGCGGTGCCGAAGAAGGCGGCGGACAAGTCCACCGGCAAAACCGCCCGAGTCGCCGCCAAGGCGGCCAACAACAGCAGCAGCAGCAACAACAACAACAAGGCCACGGGGGCGGCGAGCCGGACGGGCCCGCCAGCAAAGAAGGCCCCACCCACGAAGCGGGCCTCGGCGACGACAGGAGCTGCCTCAGCTGCACCCGGTGGAAAGGCTGCTGCGACGAAGAAGAGCAAAGCCGCCACGGGCAGTTCGGCGGTTACCGACAAGCAGGTCACCGGTTGGGCGGCCAAGGAACTGCGGGCGGTGGGGAAGACCCTCGAAGCCGAACTAGCTCAGCTGCGCAGCGAGTACGAGGAAACGATGGTGACGCTCAACGATCTGCAGCAGACCGTGAGCGACAGTTCGGGCGACGATCAGGCCGACGCCGGAAGCAAGACCTTCGAGCGCGAGCACGAGATGTCCCTGGCCAACAACCGGCTGGATCTGATCACCCAGATCGAGCATGCTCTGGTGCGCATCGCCGACGGCACCTATGGCCGGTGTGAGAGTTGTGGTCAGGTGATTGCGAAGGCTCGACTCCAGGCTTTCCCAGGGGCCACCTTGTGCTTGTCCTGCAAGCAGCGTGAAGAGCGGCGCTGATCGAGCACCGGTCCTGCCGCCAGAGCGCAGGCAAGGCTGAGTCGTGACCACCGAACCAGCAGCAGCCGACGACGCCGATCCAGGCGCCGGCGCCGGCGCCGGTGAGCCGAGCGTCGCAGATCGTCCGCGTCGCCTGGTTCTGCTGCTCACGGTTGGCGCTGTCGTCTTCGTGCTCGACCTGGCCAGCAAGCTCGCGGTGGTCGCGACCCTGTCCGACCGGCCCCCATTGCGGCTGCTCGGAGGCCTGATCTTCCTCACCGAGGCACGCAACACCGGAGCGGCGTTCGGCCTGGCTCAAGGGATGACCGTCGTGTTCACGATCGTGGCGGCTGCCGTGATCGTAGTGATCCTGCGGACCGCGCCCAAACTCCGCTCGACTGGATGGGCCTGGGCCCTGGGCCTGGTCCTCGGCGGCGCGCTGGGCAATCTCGTGGATCGGATCTTTCGCTCGCCGGGGATCTTCAGGGGCGGGGTCGTCGACTTCATCAGCCTCCTTGACCCCGCAGGGCAGGTGTGGCCGATCTTCAACGTGGCAGATTCCGCGATCGTCTGTGGCGGGTTCCTCGGCGTCGTGATGGCCCTTCGCGGCCGGGATTTCGACGGGTCTCGCACGCACTGAATCTGAATCTGGATCACCACTCGATCACGTCAAGTCAGCACAGTTCGGCACACTGTCATCCGTGACCGAGTTGCGCGCCCTGCCCGTACCCGAAGGCCTGGCTGGTCTGCGGGTCGATGCGGCGTTGACTCGGCTGTTCGGCGTGTCCCGGACCACCGCCGCCCAACTGGCCGACGCAGGAGACGTACGCGTGGAGGGTCGGGTGCGCGGCAAGGGCGACCGGCTGTCGGCCGGATCGTGGCTCGAGGTGACGTTGCCGGACCCCGTGGCAGCACCGGCACCGCCGGAGCCGGTGGAGGGCCTGACGGTTGTCCACGTCGACGACGAGATCCTCGTCGTCGACAAGCCCGTCGGTGTGGCCGCCCATCCAAGTCCGGGTTGGACCGGGCCGACGGTCACCGGCGGAGTGGCCGCCATGGGTTACCGGCTGGCCACTGGCGGAGCCGAGGAGCGGCACGGCATCGTGCACCGCCTCGATGCGGGCACCACCGGCCTCATGGTCCTGGCCCGAAGCGAGGCGGCCTACACCTGGCTCAAGCGCGCATTCAAGGAGCGCACCGTCGACAAGGGCTACCACGCGCTCGTCCAGGGCCATCCCGATCCGAGCACCGGCACCGTCGACGCACCGATCGACCGCAATCCCACTCATGATTGGCGATTCGCCGTCGTCGCCGGCGGCCGACCGTCGGTCACGCACTATTCGACGATCGAAGCCTTTCCGGCCGCCAGTCTGCTCGACATCACGTTGGAAACCGGCCGCACCCATCAGATCCGGGTGCACATGGCTGCGCTGCGTCATCCATGCGTGGGCGATGCGGTCTACGGCGCCGACCCGAAGCTCGCGGCCCGGCTCGGGCTGTCCCGCCAGTGGCTGCACGCCGTACGGCTCGGATTTGCCCATCCCGGTTCGGGTGCCCAGGTGAGCTTCGTCAGCCCGTACCCGGCCGATCTCGCTGCTGCCCTGGAGAAGTTGGCGGACCAGCCATGAGCCGGCTCGCACGCGAAGTGCACGGGGTCGCAGCGCAGCAGGCGGACAAGCAGTGAGCTGGCTGCCGGATTCGCTGGCCGATTTTGCCCCGGCCGCCCTTGCCGCCCTCATGGTGGGGGGATACCTGGTCCTCGGTGAGCCATTCGTGGGGTGGGTCCTGCACCGGCGCTTCGAGTCGGCCGTCGGTGTGGCCCCGGGCGCACGCCGCTGGCTCTACGGGCGATTGCTGCTTCTCGAGTGGGGACTGGTGGCCATCGTGCTGGCCGTCTGCCTGGTCGCAGCGCGGGTCGGTTGGACCGAACTCGGGGTGCGCTGGCCGGATCGGGTCGGAATCGTCACCGGGGTCGTCGCGGTCGTCATCCTCGTGGTAACGGTGCTCTCGGTACGCGCTTTGCGTACCGGGGTGCTGCGCGAGGCCGGATCGGACTCTGCGGCGCTGCGCTCGGTGGGCTCCCTGCTTCCGCGTACGGATTCCGAGCGGCGACTGTTCGCGGCGGTCGCCGTGACTGCCGGGGTCGGCGAGGAGATCGTCTACCGAGGCTTCGGGATAGCCGTCCTGGCCGCGCTGGCCCCCTCGCTGCCGTGGTGGGGTCTGGTCGCGGCGGCGGGCCTGGCGTTCGGATTGGCGCATGCCTATCAAGGTCTGGCCGGGATACTCACCACGGGTCTGCTCGGCTCGGTGCTCGCGGCGGTCTATCTCGATACCGGCTCGGTGTTGGTGCCGATCGTGCTGCACTCGCTGATTGACCTGCGCTTTCTGGCCGTACCGGCTGATGTGCTGCCCGGAGGTGGGACACAGTCCGCACCAGCGGGATCGCCCTCGACCGAGGTGGCGTCGCGACCCGATGACCGCGGCGACCCCGGGCCCTACGACACGCAGCCCATTGATTTCGGAAAGCGCCCATGACCGATCTGCCCGATGGGGACTGGCCAGGCGTCCTGCGCCTGGCTACCGACCGCGACGCGGCGGCTGTGCGGCAGCTGATCGGTGGCTGTTTCGCCGAGTACGAAGGATGTGTGCTCGACCCCGAGGGCATCGATGCGTGGATGGCCGCTCCGGCGAGCACGTACGCGGACAAGGGCGGCCAGTTCTGGGTGCTGGCCGAGCCCGACACCGCAGCACTGCTGGCGTGCGTGGGCTGGGGTCCGGACCGGCCGGGCCGGCTCGAGCTGAAGAACCTCTACGTGAGTTCGTCGGCTCGCCGGCGTGGGCTCGGCGCGCGCCTGGTGGCGCTGGTCGAGGCAACCGCTCAGGAGCATCAGGCCCGGGAAGTGATCCTGTGGACGGACACCCGGTTTCTCGATGCCCACCGCCTCTATGCGGGTCTGGGCTATCGGCGAACGGGAGCACAGCGCGCCCTGCACGACCCGTCCGACTCGATCGAGTACGAGTTCGTCAAGCCGCTCTGAGTCCTGAGCCGGTACGCGCGGGCCGAGGAACCTGACCGAGCGAGTGTCGGTCGCGTGGTCTACAAAGACAGGGCGCGACAATCACATCCGCCCCGCACACTCATCCCCGCACCGAGCACCTTCCCTCTCGGTCCGATCGAGCAAGGAGGTCATCGGCCGCGATGGGTCACTCGGATCAGTTCGTGCACCTGCACGTGCATACCGAGTACTCCATGCTGGACGGTGCGGCCAAGCTGCCCGAGTTGTTCGCCGAGACCGCTCGGATGGGCATGCCCGCGATCGCGATGACCGATCACGGCAACGTCTTCGGGGCCTACGACTTCCACCGCCAGGCCACCAAGGCCGGCATCAAACCGATCATCGGGATGGAGGGCTACTACACCCCGGGCAGTCGCTTCGACCGGCAGCCCTTCGACTTCGGCGACTCGTTGCTGGAGGAGCCGGGGGACGGCGGGTCCAACCGAGGCAAGTCCGCCTTCTGTCACATGACGATGCTGGCCACCAGCACGCTGGGGATGCACAACCTGTTCCGGATCTCCTCGCTGGCCAGCCTGGAAGGGCAGTACCGCAAACCGCGCTTCGACCGCGACCTGCTCCAGCGATACGGCACGGACCTGATCGCGACCACCGGCTGCCCGTCCGGTGAGGTCAACATGTGGCTGCGGGCCGGCAAGTACGACAAAGCGCTGGCCGCCGCCGCGGACTTCCGGGACATCTTCGGCAAGGACAACTTCTACGTCGAGCTCATGGAGCACGGCCTGGAGATCGAGCGGGCGACCCGCAAGGACCTGCTGCGGATCGCCGACGAGCTGTCCCTCCCGCTGCTGGCCACCAACGACCTGCACTACACCCACCAGCACGATGCGAAAGCCCACGACGCCCTGCTGTGCATCCAGACCGGTGCGAAGCTGGCCGAGACCAAGCGGCTCAGATTCAATGACGACAGCTTCTATCTGAAGTCCCCTGCCGAGATGCGGGCGCTGTTCACCGAACACCCCCAGGCCTGCGACAACACCCTGGTCGTGGCCGAGAAGTGCGCCGGTGTCTCGTTCGCCGAGGGCGTCGACCTGATGCCCAGGTTCGACGTACCCGAGGGGGAATCCCAGGAGTCCTGGCTGGTCAAGGAGGTCGAACTCGGTCTGCACCGGCGCTATCCCGCCGGGATCTGTGACGAGGCCCGCAGGCGCGCGGAGTACGAGCTGGGCGTCATCTGCCAGATGGGCTTTCCGGCCTACTTCCTCGTGGTCGCCGACTTCATCCGGTTCGCCCGGGAAGCGGGCATCCGGGTGGGCCCAGGACGCGGATCGGCTGCGGGGTCGATCGTGGCCTTCGCCCTGCAGATCACTGATCTCTGCCCGCTGGAGCACGGACTGCTCTTCGAGCGCTTCCTCAATCCCGAGCGCGTGTCGATGCCCGACATCGACATCGACTTCGACGAGCGCCGGCGTGGTGAGGTCATCCGCTACGTGTCGGACAAGTACGGCGAGGACCGGGTTGCCCAGATCGTCACCTACGGCACGATCAAGGCCAAGGCGGCGATCAAGGATGCCTGCCGGGTCATGGACAAGCCGTTCACCCTCGGCGAGCAGCTGACCAAGCTGATGCCCTCCCCGGTGATGGGCAAGGACATGGCTCTGTCCGGTGTCTTCGATGCGACCGACGCTCGCTACCGAGAAGGGGCCGACTTCAGGAAGCGGTACGAGGAGGACCCCGACGCCAAAGAGGTCGTCGACCAGGCGCTGGGCCTGGAAGGTCTGAAGCGGCAGTGGGGAGTGCACGCCGCCGGGGTGCTGATCGGCAGCCAACCCCTGATCGACCTCATTCCGATCATGCGCCGCGAGGCCGACGGCGCGGTGATCACCCAGTTCGACTATCCGACCTGCGAGACCCTCGGCCTGCTCAAGATGGACTTCCTCGGGTTACGGAATCTCACGATCCTCGACGACGCCGTCAACGCCATCGCGGCCGATGGCGGTCCTCGTCTGGACCTCTCGGTCCTAGCGCTGGACGACCAGCCGACCTATGAGTTGCTCAGCCGCGGGGACACCCTCGGAGTGTTCCAACTCGACGGCGGTCCGATGCGGGCGTTGCTGCGCTCGCTGCGTCCGGACGCCTTCGTCGACATCGCCGCGGTTCTGGCGCTCTACCGGCCGGGTCCGATGGGGGCCAATGCGCACAATGACTACGCCGACCGGAAGAACAATCGCCAGGAGGTCGGGGGCATCCATCCTGAGCTCGAGGATGCGTTGCGCGAGATCCTCGGTGAGACCTATGGGCTGATCGTCTTCCAGGAGCAGGTGCTGGCGATCGCCCAGCAGATCTCCGGCTTCACCCTCGGTGAGGCCGACCTGCTGCGTCGGGCGATGGGCAAGAAGAAGAAGTCTGAGTTGGATGCCCAGAGGGACAAGTTCTTCACCGGTGGCACCGCGAACGGATACTCCAAAGCGGCGATCAAGGCTCTTTGGGACATCCTGCTGCCCTTCTCCGACTACGCGTTCAACAAGTCCCACACCGCTGCCTACGGCCTGGTCTCGTACTGGACGGCATACCTCAAGGCCAACTACCCGGCCGCCTACATGGCCGCGCTGCTCACCTCGATGCGCGACGACAAGGACCGGATGGCGGTCTACCTCGGGGAGTGCCGGCGGATGGGCATCACCGTCCTGGCCCCTGACGTGAACACCTCCGTTGCTGACTTCGCCCCGGTGGGCGGCGATATCCGGTTCGGGTTGGGCGCCATCCGCAATGTCGGGCGCAACGTCGTGGCCTGCATCGAGCGGGCGCGCGAGGAATCAGGTAGCTTCTGCAGTTTTTTCGACTTCCTGCGCAAAGTGGATGCGGTCGTATGCAACAAGAAGGTGCTCGAGTCACTCATCAAGGCAGGCGCCTTTGATTCACTCGGCCATTCACGCCAAGGACTACTCACCGTGCATGCCCAAGCGGTGGACATGGTCCTCGACGTGAAACGTGCCGAAGCGATCGGGCAGTTCGACCTCTTCGCCGACGCGCTGGATGGCGCCGGCGTTAATGCGGCGATGATGGATCTGCCGGTGCCCGTCGCCGACTGGGACAAGCGTGAACGACTGGCCTTCGAGCGGGACATGCTCGGCCTCTACGTCTCCGATCACCCATTGCTCGGGCTCGAACACATCCTGGCCAGCCACGCCGAGGTCAAGATCGCCGACATCCAGACCGGCCAGGTCGAGGACGGGACCTTCGTCACGATCGCCGGCCTGCTGTCGGGGCTGACCCTGCGCACGACCAGGGCAGGTGCGCCGATGGCTTCGGCCACCCTCGAAGACATGGGCGGCTCCATCGATCTGATGATCTTCCCGCAGACTTACACCAAGAGCAGCTTGGATCTCGCCAACGACGCCATTCTCACCATCCGCGGGCGCGTCGACCGGCGCGAGGATTCACCGAAGATCATCGTGCAGGACGTCGGCATCCCGGACATCAGCCAAGCGGCGCGTGGCCCGGTGATGGTGTCGATGGCCGCGGCCAGATGCACACCACCGATCGTCGCCCGGCTCCGCGAAGTGCTGGGAACCCATCCAGGTACGACCGAGGTGCGGTTACGCCTGCTCAACGGTGGCCGAGAAACAGTGCTGCGCCTGGACAGTGGTCTGCGGGTGAGCCCGACCGCTTCGCTGATGGGCGAGATCAAGGCATTGTTGGGTCCGGCCAGCGTCGCTCTGATGTAGCAATATGCCCGGATTTCAACACCGGCGACTGGAGAGCCCTACGATAATCTCTGGTCTCCGCTCGGGAACCGCCGAAAGAATAGGAATATCTAGTCGTGTCCGGCTCGTCTTCGCAGCGCAAGACGAAGAGCGCAAGGGATAAGGCGCGCCCGGATGCCCGCGCCGGTACGCCCGGATCGCGCCCGGTGGGCGCGCGTTTCCCGCATGGCCCGACGACCGAGACCTCCGCGTCGTCGCAGGCGCCTAGGAGTGGCGAGCGAGTCAGCATCTACGGCGGGCGACCGGAGAAGTCGGTCGGCGCCCGATTCCATGTGCAGGACGCGGCGGGATCGACTCGGCCGCAGTCCGGGCGTTGGAGGCTGCGGAATTGGCGGCTGAGGTCCAGGCTGGTCGTGCTGCTGGTGATCCCGCTGGTCCTGGCCGGTGTGTTGGGTGGACTGCGGATCGCGGCGTCGGTGAGCGATATCCAGACCCTCGCGGCAGTTCAGGGCCAGGTCACGCTCAGCCAGCAGGTCGCCAGTGTCATAGCCGAGCTGCAAGCCGAGCGGCATCGCGTTGCAGCCGCCGCCGCCACCGAGGGCCTGGAGCAGCGCGCCCTGGTAGAAGAGCAGATCCAGAACGTCGACGCCGAGGTCGACCAGTTACGCAACCTCGAGGACAACCCGGACAACTTGCCCGAGGCGCCGGCGGCGGCTTATCTGGATGCCCTGCGTCGACTGGATACGTTGGCAGTCGTTCGGGAACAGGTGTTCGCGCCAGGCACCGATGTCAGTTCCGCCATCGGCCGGTACAGCGAAGTGATCAGCTTCCTGCTTCGGTTCAACCGGGTGGCCTCGACCGAAGTCTCCGCCGAGTCGGCGTCACTGGCCTCGGGGATCGGCTTTCTGGCCCAAGCCAAGGAGCAACTCTCGGTTCAGCACGCCGTGCTGTTGGCCGCCAGTCTGCAAGATTCCATCACCTCGGTCGAGCAATCCCAGCTGCGCTCGACCGAGGCAGGCTACGACTCCGCCATCCGCGGATTTGCCGAATCGGTGCCGTCCTCGGAGCGGCAGGTGTACTTCACCGCCGTACGCGGGACGGTCAGCACCGATCGAGAGCGCTTCCTGCTGATCGGGCTCGGAGAGTGGCCGGCCTTCGTCCCGCTCGGCAGCATTGCCGCGGGTTGGGACGAGGCAGCCACCGCGCTCGAGGACAGTTTGCGTATGGTCGAGGCGTCTTTGAGCGACGACCTCGAGGCCGCGACCGCGACGACCAGCGACACCGCCGTCACGAATACCATCCGCGATGCCGCCATCGTGGGAGGCTTGCTTCTACTTGCTCTTATCGTGCTGGTCCTGGTCGCCCGATCGGTGCTGAGACCGCTACGAACACTTCGTACCGGTGCCCTCGATGTCGCCCTACGTCGGCTACCCGGAGTCGTCGAGCGGCTCCGCCAACCCGGCGGCTGGAGGGACGACATCCATCCTGAGCCAATCCCGGTCCATACACGTGAGGACATCGGTGAGGTGGCTCGCGCGTTCGACGTGGTGCACAGTCAGGCCATTCGCCTGGCCGGCGAGCAAGCCATGATGCGCAGCACCGTCAATGACATGTTCGTGAACCTGTCGCGGCGCAGCCAGGGGATGGTCGAACGCCAGCTGAGAATCATCGATGCGCTGGAAAGTGGGGAGCGCGATCCTGAGGCGCTTGGGGAACTCTTCCGTCTGGACCATCTCGCGACCCGGATGCGCCGCAACAACGAGAACCTGCTTGTGCTTGCCGGCTCCGAGACCCGTCAGCGGACCGGAGCCGCTCGGCCCGTGCTCGATGTCCTGCGCGGGGCGATCTCAGAGATCGAGGAATACCAGCGGATAACGATCGAGAGCGTGCCAGACACCGCCATCCTCGGTGTTGCGGTCAACGACCTCGTGCACCTGACCGCTGAGTTGCTGGACAACGCCACCAACTTCTCTCCCAAAGAGGCCCCGGTCGTACTGGCCGGCGCGATGCAGCCCGATGGCAGCATGTTGATCGAGATCCGAGACACCGGTGTCGGGATGTCTGCGACACAACGCACAGCGATCAATGACCGGCTTGCCATTCCGCCGATGGTCGACGTGTCGGTGTCCCGGCACATGGGTCTGTTCGTGGTCGGCCGGCTGGCGACCCGGCACGGCATCACCGTACGGATGCGCGCGACCGGCCCCGCGGGGGGACTGATCGCTGAAGTCTCGATCCCAAGCGGGTTGATCTCGGCCGAGGTCGAGCGTCCCGCTCACGTCATCGCCCCGCCGGTGGACCCCCAGACCAACGGCTCCCTGGTCTCGGCCGGTACTGGCGGGATGTTCTCCACCCCCGCCACTGGCTCGACTGCAGCCGCAACCGGTCCCGGCTCTGAGGCTGGCCGCGACCAGACCCTCGTTGCTGCCGGCCATGGTTCAATCGCGGGTCCAGACGCATCTGGTGCGGGTTCGAACGGCGTGGGCGACGGCGCTCCCTTCGACGCGGCCATCACCCAGGCCTTGGACTTCTCGCTTGAATCGCTGGCTACCACGCGGAGCGGGCCGCCGTTGGACCTGTTCGCTCCCAGCGTGCCGACCGGACCCGCCGACATCCAGACCACCGATTTCTTCGCCGCGCTGCCACTGGCCGACTCATCCAGTCAAGGTCAGGGGGAGGGGACGCCGATCTTCCAGGAGATGCGCTCGGCGTGGTTCAGCCAGCTGCCCACCGTCCCCGACGACCTCTCCGCTGCCGATGCGGACGGCGGGGTCACCGGGGGGTCCTCCGAATCAGTCGGCTGGGACGCAGACGGAACACCGGACTTCGGCTCGTCGGCTGACGAGGGTTGGCAAGCGGCAGAACAGCTGCGTACGCCGGTCGACGCCGGCACCACTGCGGCGGGACTTCCTCGACGCCGACCGCGCGCCCACCTAGTGCCCGGAGGCGCGGCTCGTCCTCCTGCCGAGACCGTCGCGGCCGGGCGCTTGAACAACGTGACTCTGCTGCGCGACGCGGAACGGGTTCGGGGGAACCTGAGCAGCTACCAGCGTGGCACCCGCCGGGGCCGGCACTCGTCGCCGATGGAAGACTCGGATCGCTCGATGGGTGAACCGACGCGCAATGGAGTGGGCCGGCACGGCGAGTTACCGACTTCTCAGGAGCGCCAATGACGACCGAGTACCGGGAGCCGGCAACTCATCCCGGCCAATTCGGTTGGCTGGTGAGCAACTTCGCCGAGCGAGTGGCCGGGGTCGCACACGCGGTGGTGGTCTCCTCTGACGGACTCTTGTTGACCTCGTCCCAGGCGCTCCCGCGGGACCGCGCCGATCAGTTGGCCGCCGTGACGTCAGGGCTGATCAGTCTCACCCAGGGCGCGTCGAGCTGCTTCGACGGGGGAGAGGTCGTCCAGACGGCGGTGGAGATGGAGCGCGGTGCGATGCTGTTGATGTCCATCTCCGACGGCTCCTGCCTTGCCGTACTCGCCGCCCCCGACTGCGATCTAGGGCTCGTCGGGTACGAGATGGCGTTGCTCGTGGATCGGGCTGGCCAGTTGCTCACGCCGGCGCTGCGCTCACAGCTGCGTGAGATCGCCGGGTAGGAGTTGGCCGTGAGCGGTGTTTGATGGAACCCTCCGACGACGCGACCCCGATCGTTCGCCCCTACGCGCGGACGCGCGGAAGAACACGGTCGGACTACGACCTGCCGATCGAGGCGCTGATCACCACCATCAACGGCGGCGGCAGCGATGTTGCACGGATGAATCCGGAGCACCGTCCCATCGCCGACCTCTGTCGCCAGGTGCAGTCGGTGGCCGAGGTGGCCGCCAGGCTGACCCTGCCCCTGGGGGTGGCAAGGGTCTTGCTGGGCGACATGGCCAGGATCGGATTGGTGACCGTACACACCACGGCCGGGGATGCGAGCGGTCAGCCCGAGGTCGCTTTGCTGGAGAAGGTGCTCAGTGGACTCCGGCAGCTATGACGGTGTCCGTTCCGAGCCGGCGGGGCACGTGACCGGGCCGGTCTGGCCGCGCTTGCCGAACCCTCCCACCGCACCAGCGCCGCCATCTCGGCCCCCGGGCCCGGCTGCGCGCTCGTCAGCGAAGATCGTTGTTGCCGGTGGCTTCGGAGTCGGGAAGACGACGTTCGTCGGCGCCGTCTCGGAGATCACCCCACTGCGGACCGAGGCACTCATGACAGAGGCATCGAGCGCCCTCGACGACCTCGGGTCGACACCGGACAAGGGGACGACCACCGTCGCCATGGACTTCGGCCGGGTGTCCCTGGGGGACGAGTTGATCCTCTATCTGTTCGGAACCCCCGGCCAGCACCGCTTCTGGTTCATGTGGGACGACCTGATGCGGGGTGCCATCGGGGTGGTCGTGCTCGTGGACACGCGGCGGTTGGCGGATTGTTTCGCCGCAGTGGACTTCGTCGAGGACCGCGCCCTGAACTACATCGTCGCCGTCAACTGCTTCGACGGCGTCGCGCGGCACCGGGCCGAGGACGTACGCGAGGCGCTGTCCATCGATCCCAACGTTCCGGTCGTACTCACCGACGCTCGGCAACGCCAAGCGGTGAAGAACACCTTGATCGAACTGGTCGAACATGTCCTGCGCCAGCGCAAGCAACCGGTGACCAGCCAGAGCTAGCACCAGGCTGGGCACGCTGATCGGGGAACGACGTAGGGTCCTTCAGGTGTCTGCACCTGCGTCCATGGGCGCTTCGTGGCAGGAGCCGCAGTCAGCGCCGATCGCAGTCCCACCCTGGTACGAGGGGCTACGGGTGACCCGTGCGGAACTCCGTTCGGCTCTTCGGCTGGCCCTCGGCCTGGCAGTGGCAGGACTTCCGATCGGCCTGCTGTGGCTGGCGCTGGCGCCGAGACGTCAGTACGAGGTCGTGGACGGCGGCTTCCGGGCTGTCGAACCGCAGTCCGAGGCCCTCATCGGCGCCGACGGTTGGCTGCTGATCCTTACCGGAGCACTCGGCGTGGTGGTGGCGGGCCTCGCCTGGCGGTTCGTCCGGGTCCGTGGGGTGGGCGTCGTCCTCGGGCTGGCCATCGGCATGTTGCTCGCGGCGGTCGTTGCTTGGCAGACCGGGGAATTGCTCGGCACGGGACCGTCGGAGGAGCAGACCGCTCAGCTTGGCTCGATCGTTGCCCCGGCAGTGCAGCTACGGGCAATCCCGGTTCTTGTCATCGGGGCGTTTCTGGCCACCCTGACCTACGTGGTGGTGGCGTGCTTTGCCGCCAACGACGAGCTGCACCGACGTCAGCTGGCAGCAGTCAGTTCAGGCTCCACGGCACCGCCAACTGCACCAGCGGGACGGGGACCGCACGAAGACTGGCCAGTATCGTCAGTTCCCGCCGGAGCAAATGTGACTGCGCCGCCAACCGGGCTGCGGTCAGATCCTCGACCAGGAGCGCTTGGCGATCCTCGGCCGTGAGCAACGCACCCGCGGCGACCAGGTAGGACAGCTCACGCGGGCCTTTGGGCAGCTCTGGAAGGTCGATCGCGGTGCCGTGCAGGGTCGCGACCAGCGAGATGTAGCGCAAGAACAGCTGGCCCACGACCTCGCCCAGTGCGGCGGCCTCGGGTCGGGTGTCTGCATCGGTGCCGGCGCCGGGGAGCCATTCCACATCGGCCTGGAGATAGGCGCTCAGGTGGCGATGAACCTTGAGGACGCTGAACCGGTCCGCGCCGACCGCGACCACGTCGAAACGGTCCTGGCCGCGTCTGCTGATCGCGCGGACCTCCGCGGCGCAGCCCACCTCATAGATTGCCGGCTCGGAGTCACCGAACGCGCCGTCGGCGACCTCCCAGCCCTGACGGATCGCCACCACGCCGAATCGTCTGGGCAACTCCTCCGGCAGCGCCAGCAAATCCTCGACCAGCAGCCGATATCGCTCTTCGAAGACGTGCAGCGGCAAGACCATGCCGGGAAACAGCGGGCTGCCCAACGGGAACAGTGGGATGGTGCCCGGAGTCATGACGCGCTCCGCACGTACGCGCCAGAGGCGCTGTGTTCGCTGCGCTCCTGCACTCCGCCTCGCGCGCTGCGCGCACCGGGCGGTCCGCTCCTCCTTCGCTGGCGCTCAGTTGATGCTCCCGCCCTCTCGTCGAAGCTCGTTCCTCGCTGCGATGCTCGCTCACGAAACCCGCGATCCTCGCTCACGAATCCAGCCTAGTGCGACTCGCGGTGGCTCCGGTCGGCCAAGCCGCGTCAGGTCACTACCCTGGCAATCAGGCAGTCGTCTGCAAGGAGTGCACCCGATGCTGAACCGGCTGGACCTCCGCGGTGCTGCGCTGCCCCCGCGCCGCACCCTGGCCGGCTTGTTGCCACGTCCTGAGATCGACGTCGATGCGACGCTGGCCATCGTCGGCCCGCTGTGTGCCGACGTACGAATCCGCGGCGAGGTGGCCGTACGAGAGATCACCGAGCGGCTCGACGGCGTTGTGCTGGAATCCATTGCCGTGCCGCAGGCCGCTCTGGATGCGGCGTTGGCGAACTGTTCGCCGGCGCTGCACGCGGCGTTGGACGAGTCGATCGCGCGGGTCCGCCGGGTACATGCCGACCAGCGGCGGACCCATCTGCGCACGGAGGTGGTGCCGGGCGGCCTGGTCACCCAGCGCTGGGTGGCGGTCAGCAGAGTAGGGCTCTATGTGCCAGGGGGCTTGGCACCGTTGTTGTCCAGCGTGGTCATGAACGTCGTTCCCGCCCAGATCGCCGGTGTCGAGTCCATCGCGGTGGCCAGCCCTCCGCAGAAGGAGCACGGCGGACTTCCCGACCGGGGGGTGCTGGCCGCCTGCGCGCTGCTCGGCGTCACCGAGGTGTACGCGGTGGGTGGAGCGCAGGCCATCGCAACCTTCGCCTACGGAGCCGGGCCCTGCGAGCCGGTGGACATGGTCACCGGCCCGGGCAACATCTACGTGACCGCGGCAAAGCGGCTGCTGCGCGGCGTGATCGGCATCGACGCCGAGGCCGGTCCGACCGAAGTGGCCATCCTGGCCGACGACAGCGCCGATGCCGGGCATGTGGCCGCGGACCTGATCAGCCAGGCCGAGCACGACCCCCTGGCCAGTGCGGTTCTGGTCACCACCAGCGCCGAACTAGCAGACCAGGTCTCCTGCACACTGACCGACTACGTCGCGGCTACCAAGCACGTGCAACGGATCACCGCGGCTCTGTCGGGGGCTCAGTCAGGGATCGTATTGGTCGATGACCTCGACGCCGGACTGCAGGTGGTCGATGCCTACGCCGCCGAGCATCTCGAGATCCAGACCCGCGATCCCCGGCGGATCGCGGCGCGGGTCCGCAACGCCGGTGCGATCTTTGTCGGTCCTTGGTCGCCGGTCTCCCTGGGTGACTACTGCGCCGGGTCCAATCACGTGCTGCCGACCGGCGGTTGCGCAAGGCACACATCCGGGCTCTCGGTGCAGTCGTTCCTGCGCGGCATCCACGTGGTGGACTTCGATCGGGCAGCGCTGGCCGCGGCGGCGGGTCACATCGATGCCCTGGCCCACGCCGAGGACCTTCCCGCGCATGCGGCCGCTGTTCGCGAGCGAGAACGTTGAGCGTCCCGTACGGGCTCGCCGCGTTGCCGATTCGCTCGGAGTTGCGGGGGCGTACCCCTTACGGTGCACCGCAACTCGACGTCGCCGTACGACTGAACACCAACGAGAACAGCTGGCCGCTCCCGGCCGGGCTGGCTGAGGCGATAGCCGAGGCAGTCGGCGCTGTCGCCGGCGGGCTCAACCGCTATCCCGACCGCGATGCCATCGCATTGCGAACCGACCTGGCCGGCTATCTGGGAGGCGAACTGGGCGTCGCACAGCTGTGGGCGGCCAACGGATCCAATGAGATCCTTCAGCAACTGTTGCAGGCTTTCGGTGGCTCCGGCCGGAGCGCGTTGGGCTTCACCCCCTCCTACTCGATGCACCCGCTGATCAGCCTCAGCACCTCCACCACCTGGCACGACGGGCCGCGAGAAGCCGACTTCGGCATCGACCCGGCTCGTGCCGCGTGCGCCGTACGCGAGCATCGGCCCGACGTGGTGTTCGTGACGTCGCCGAACAACCCGACCGGCACCGCGGTGAGCCTCGAGACCATCGAGGCGGTCTATGCCGAGGCCGCGGGCATGGTGATCGTCGACGAGGCCTACGCCGAGTTCGCCCGCCCCGGCACACCCAGTGCGCTTACTCTGCTGCCCGGACGGGAGCGACTGGTGGTGACCCGCACGATGTCCAAGGCGTTCGGGATGGCGGGTCTGCGGCTGGGTTACCTCGCTGCCGCTCCCGCCGTGGTCGACGCACTGCAGCTCGTTCGGCTTCCCTACCACCTGTCCGCCCTGACCCAGGTCGTGGCCCGGGTCGCCTTGGGCTACCGGGACCAGCTGCTGGCCACGGTGGCATCGGTGTGCGACCAGCGCGACCGGATCGTGGCCGCCGCGCCGCATTTCGGGCTGAATGCGGTGCCCAGCGATGCGAACTTCGTCCTCCTCGGCGGCTTCTGGAACTCCCGCGAGGCCTGGCAGGCGTTGCTGGACCGCGGGGTTCTGGTGCGCGACGTCGGCATTCCCGGGTATCTGCGGATCACCGCCGGCACGCCCGCTGAAACCGACGCCCTGCTGGATGGACTGGAGGGTGTCACTCGGGCGCGTAGCGCACATCGTTCTGGATAGCCGAGAACCCGAGGTCACGTGCCACGGGGGGGCCTGCGGTGGTCCGGGTACCCCAAAGCGCCCGCTACCAAGCGGGTAGCCTCGGACACGGAGAGCAACCGTCGGACCAGGCGGACGTAGCCCACGTGTGGTCCGCAGCTCACCCACCGCCAAGGGGAAGGCGCGCTATGGCTCAAGACAAGCTTGCCGAGTCGATGTTCCTCCTGCTGCACGACCCGTTCAGCGGCCGGCCAGAAATCGCGCACGAACTTCTCAATTGCGCACTCGTGGCCGCCGAGCTGGCCGAGCTGATCATGACCGGCCACATCGGGATCGACAACGATCGGGTCGTGGTCATCGACAGCCGCGACGTTGGCCCGGACGAGATGTCGGCCTTCGTGGTGGACAGCATTCAGAGTCAACCCGGCGCCCACACCGTCCGCAGTTGGGTCGAGGTCCTCAGTGACGTCCTCTACGAGATGGTCGCCCGCGGAATGGTCGAGGCCGGCGTCGTGAGCCGCGAGCAGGGGGGCCGGCGCCTGCTGCGGCGCAGTCCCGACCGGTTCCCCTCCGTCGACCTACTGCGCGCCTCAGCGCCCCGTGTGCGGCTGGAGCACATGCTTCGCGTCCCCGACGACATGGACCAGCAGGGAACTGTGACCGCGGCCATCCTCGGCGCACTGGACATCGTGCAGGGCTTCGACGTCGGCATCGACCGCATTGCCCTTCGCGGCAGAATCAGCGAACTCACCCAGCAGTTACCCTCCGATCTGCGCGACGTCGTCGCCGGCGTCGAAGCCTCCGCCGCTTCCATCTCCCTGACCGTCCGACGCTGACCCGCCGCGGAACAAGACCAGGAACCTGGGGAACAGGAGCACACCGTTGTCTATCGACGAACGTGAGATCGTAGCCGTGTCGGCACCGGCGCACCCTCTCGCCCGACTGACCGCACAGGAGATCACGGCTGCCAGGGCCCTGTTCGAGCGGGAGGGACTGATTGTCGAGAGCACCCGCTTCCCGCTTCTGGCCCTGGAGGAACCGTCCAAGACGGAGGTGCTTGCCTTCTCGCCGGGAGATCCCGTCGACCGGCGCGTCCGCGCCGTCCTGCTCGACATCGCGACGGGTCGTGCTCACAACGTCGTTGCTTCCCTGACCCAGGCGTCGATCCAGGAGGTCAGAGAACTCGATCCGCTGGTGGATGGCCAACCGCCGATCCTGCTCGAGGAGTTCATCGCTGTCGACGACATCGTGAAGGCCGACGAGGGCTGGCGGCACGCCATGAGGCGTCGCGGCATCACCGATCTCGACCTGGTGTGCCCCTGCCCGTTGTCGGCCGGGGCCTTCGACATACCCGGTGAGGAGGGCCGGCGCCTGCTGCGAGTGCTGTCGTTCTTGCAGCACCGGCCGTCAGACCATCCGTGGGCGCACCCCATCGACGGGGTGGTTGCCTACGTCGACCTGATCAGCCGTGAGGTTGTGGAGCTCATTGACGCTGCTCTCCTGCCGGTTCCGGAGGAAGAGGGCAACTTCGATGACCCTGACTATGTGGGTCCGCAGCGGTCCACCCTCAAGCCCATCGAGATCAGTCAGCCCGAAGGCGTGAGTTTCGAGGTTGACGGCGATGTCGTGCGATGGCAGAACTGGGCGTTCCGAGTCGGATTCGAGCCGCGCGAGGGGTTGGTCCTGCACCAACTGACATTTCGCGATGGCGGGCGCGACCGGCCAGTGATCTATCGGGCGTCAGTGGCCGAGATGGTTGTGCCGTACGCCGATCCCGGGCCAGTCAGGTTCTGGCAGAACTACTTCGATGCAGGTGAGTACCTCCTTGGCCAACAGGTGAACTCGCTCCGGCTCGGTTGTGACTGTGTGGGGGAGATCTACTACTTCGACGCTGTGTTGGCAGACGGCGACGGCCACCCGCGGAACGTGCCGCAGGCGATCTGCATGCACGAGGAAGACGTCGGGGTGCTCTGGAAGCACACCGATCTTTTCACTCAGTCAGAGGAGACGCGCCGGCAACGACGTCTGGTGATCTCGTTCTTCGTGACCGTCGGGAACTACGACTACGGCTTCTACTGGTACCTCTATCTGGACGGCAAGATCGAACTGGAAGTGAAGTCGACCGGCGTCCTGTTCACCTCGGCTCACGCCGCCGACGGTAAGTGGGGCACCCAGGTCGCCCCTGGCCTGGGTGCGCCGCTGCACCAACACTTGTTCAACGTGCGGCTGGACATGATGGTCGACGGTCTGACCAACGCGGTTGACGAATTAGACCTCCGTCGGGTACCGATGGGGCCCGACAATCCGTACGGAAACGCCTTCGCTCAGACGCAGACGCGGTTGACCTCGGAGTTGGAGGGTTCCCGCGTCGCTGATCCCGGGGTGGGCCGGACGTGGCGGGTGTCCAATCCGGAGCAGTTGAACCGGGTAGGTAGCCCTGTCGCCTACGTGCTGCGCCCGCAAGGGCTGCCCACCTTGCTGGCCGATGACAGCTCATCGATCGCTCGCCGCGCCGCTTTCGCCACCCGCCACCTCTGGGTGACCCGCTACGACCCGACACAGCGGTATCCGGCAGGGGACTTCGTCAACCAGAATCCTGGCGGGAACGGTCTTCCGGCTTGGGTCACCGCCGATCGCGGCATCGACGGTGAAGATCTTGTCGTGTGGCATACCTTCGGCGTGACCCACGTGCCGCGCCCCGAGGACTGGCCGGTGATGCCCGTCGATTCGTGTGGGTTCACGCTCCTACCCCAGGGTTTCTTCGACCGAAATCCGACCCTGGACGTTGCGCCGTCCTCCTCCCCACATTGCCGTGGCTCCGGTGGATGACCCGTCTCTGGAGCTTGGGTTGCCATGAGGTGTGAATCACTACTCTGAGCCACTTGATCGCTTCACTGAGTAACCCATAGGCTTCCGATCATCTGCCCAGACCCAGCAACGGAGTCCGATGTGACCACTCGCCGTGAAGCAGTTCCTCGCCTCACCAGACGACGGCTCGGACCCATCCACATCTTCTTCTTCACCGTCGCTGCTTCGGCGCCGCTGACCGTGCTGGGTGGCGGTGTCACCACGACGTTCGCCGTAACCGGCATCGCCGGAGTTCCGCTGTCCTTCTTGATCTTGGCTGTCGCGCTGGGCCTGTTCGTCGTCGGATACGCCGCGATGAGCCGGCACGTGGCAAACGCCGGAGCGTTCTACTCCTATCTGGCAAACGGGCTGGGTCGGGAGTGGGGAGTCGCCGGGTCCTTCGTTGCCCTGGTGGCCTACAACGCGATCCAGATCGGACTGTACGGCTTGTTCGGAGTGGCGCTGTCGGGCTTCATGGCCGAGAATTTCGGGCTCGAGCTGGCGTGGTGGGTGTGGTCGTTGATCGCCCTGGTCATAGTCGGAGCCCTCGGGCAGCTGCGAGTCGACCTGAATGCCAACGTGCTGGCCGTACTGCTGATCCTCGAGATCGTCGCGGTCGTCATCTACGACGTGGTGGCCTTCGCCCATCCGGCGACCGGCTCGATCGGCACTGAAGGACTCCAACCCGACGAATTGTTCGTCCCCGGCGTGGCTGCGGTGTTCGCTTTCGGCGTCGCGGCCTTCATCGGCTTCGAGTCCGGTGCCATCTATAGCGAGGAAGTACGCGACCCACGTCGTACCGTGGCCCGCGCCACCTTCGCCGCTCTCACTTTCACCGGACTGTTCTACGCGCTGTCGGCTTGGGCCATGACGGTGAATGTCGGACCGGACAACCTACAGCCGGCAGCGGTCGAGGCCGGACCCGGTTTGGTGTTCGGACCGATCGCCCAATATGCGAGTCCGCTCATTGCTGACGTCGCCAACGTCCTGTTCATCACCAGCGTTCTCGCAGCTCTGCTGAGTTTCCACAATGGCGTCGCGCGGTATCTCTTCGCGTTGGGCAGAGAGCGGGTGCTGCCGCAAGGTCTGAGCCGGGTGGGCGTCCGTTCCGGAGCTCCGGTCGCCGGGTCGCTGGTTCAGTCGATCCTCGCTCTGATCGTCATCTTGGTCTTCGTCGTGGCTGATCGGGACCCCCTGCTCGACCTGTTCACCTGGCTGAGCGGCATGTCGGCTGTCGGGGTCATCCTTCTGATGACCGGCGCCTCCGCATCGGTGATCGGCTACTTCGTCACCCGCCGGACAGAGGAAAGCCTCTGGCAGCGTGCGGTTGCGCCCGCTCTGGCCACCCTCATCCTGGGCGGCCTCGTGGTTCTCCTCGTCGTGGAATTCGACACGCTGCTCGGCACCGATCCGGCATCCGCCCTGCGCTGGATCCTGCCTGGCGTCGTGTTCGGTGCCGCCGTCCTGGGCCTGATCTGGGGGCTCGTGCTGCGCGGTACCCGGCCAGAGGTGTACGACGGCATTGGACGCAGTGCGGTGGAGCCCGCATCCGAGGACGAGAACGAGGAGGGCATCCAGCTGCAGTCCCTCCGCCGCTAGCCGT
>Ga0136614_10000440_pt1 | contig 20566 bp, 21 predicted proteins | sample AntDrymUQ2792106_2_FD_106643 | JGI IMG/M metagenome (GOLD analysis project Ga0136614, IMG submission 106643) | Polar desert sand microbial communities from Dry Valleys, Antarctica - metaG UQ279 (21.06) | ecosystem: Environmental > Terrestrial > Soil > Desert | place: Antarctica: Dry Valley... | reverse complement strand
ATCGCAAGGTGTATGCCACCAACCGGGGCAACGCGCGGGACTGTTCGCGCAACAGACATGCGCGCACAAACACGCAATTAGCAGGATGATTCAAAGTTCGACGGGCATTTGGCAAGGAGACACACGCGCGCCCACTTTGGCATTTCGCGCAAGCCGGCCTTCCTCTCTCGCATTGTGCAAAGTGTCTGAAAGATGATCTTTGTTGTGAGAGCGGCGTATGAGAATTATTCGTTGGCCCTGACCGGGCGCGTCTTGAAAAATGTGTCGTGCATGTGGCAGCGGCGTGAGAGTTCATCGCCCCACACTATAAAAGGCGCAAATTCAGATGCAACAGCCCCGCTCGCCAACAAAAATTTACATTTTCGACAGATCGCGAATCATTTGCTATGCGTCTAAACAACGTGGCCTTTGAGTTGCTCTCTCACATGGCAACGCTTTATCGGATAGGCGAAAAACGAACATTACCGGAACTTCTCGGTTAGCTAATTCGTCTAAAGGGAAACGAAGCAAGACACAATTAACAAGCAAGCTGGGAAACACAGATCATGGTGAAGAATAAATCCATTAAAGTCATCAAACGTAGCGAGCGCATCGCTCAAGGAGCGATTGCCGAGAAGTCCGTTGATGCGAAGAAGACCACACAAGAGTCCGCGCGCGAGATGGTCGCAACCGTGACCAACTGGGTCACGGAATTTCAGCAGAAGCGCCGCACCGAGACCGCACAAGCCATTAAGACGCTCCTCTCTGAGACCACGCCGCAGCCGTCTAAAGCCTAATCTTCAGATAATCCAATGCCAACATTTGCGCCTTCCCGCTCGAACAATTCGCGGGAGGGCGCAAAGCGCGTTGGTATTTATTTGACAGTCGATCTTAACGGCGCGTAGCATCGTCCTCGCTCAATTCAACACACAAGCAAGCGGAGGACGAACGTGAAAGCCACGCCCAAAAAGCCGTCGAAGAAGGAGGCTGAACGGCCTCTGTTTGACGCAATCCGAAAGCCCCTCGCGCCGCCCGGTCATCCACTCACCCGCGCCAAGCCGGAAGAGCGCGCCCACCCGGCAGAGCGCAAAATCAAGCACAAGCATCGCGCCACGACTGATGATTAGTCTGAAGTCTGGAGTCAGAGACTAAAGATGCTGCCATGATTTTGACTTCAGACTCCAGACTTCAGACTCTCAACTTCAGACTCTCAACTTTTTTATGGACGAGACTTCGCAAGCATTTATCAATCAAGCGCGCACGTTGCTGACGCGAAATTACCTGCCGCGCATCGAACGTTGCCTAGAGCAATTAACGGATGCGGACGTGTGGTGGTGCGACAACACGGAGTCGAACAGCATCGGCAATTTGCTGTTGCATCTCGCGGGCAACGTGCGGCAGTGGATCGTGAGCGGCGTCGGCGGCGCGGCGGACGTGCGCGAACGAGATGCGGAATTTGAGATCGATGCTCAAGCGCTGCCCGCCGGAGAACTTTTGCGGCGGCTGTGTGAGACGCTGGCCGAAGCGGATGAAGTTTTAGCGCGGCTCGCTCCGTCGCGGCTCTTGGAAGCCTGCCGTATTCAAGGGCGCGACGGCGTGACCGTCTTGGAAGCCGTCTTCCACGTCGTCGAACACTTCTCAATGCACACCGGCCAGATTATCCTGCTCACCAAAATTCGCACCGGGCGCGACCTCGCCTTCTACGAATTCAACGAAGGCGTCCCGTGCGAGAAATGGCATGAAAAGTAGCCAGTTTTCAGTTTTTCAGTTTTCAGTTTTCAGCCAAACAGTATTTTCTGAAAACTGAAAACTGCAAACTGGCTACTGAACGGTATAGCAAAATTTCCCCTTCCAAAACTCTGCGGTTCATGCTTAATATAACGCGCTCGTCGAATTCTTTCCGGTTGTCGGTGCAGTCGTGAGCGAGGCTGTGATCGCTACAGCGCCGCCGCCGTCTTACCCTGTTTGAGGAGGCTACTTTAGAATGACTTACACTGTTGCGGAACCCTGCGTGAATTGCCGTTACACTGACTGCGTGCTGGTTTGTCCCGTCGAGGCTTTTCACTTGGACGATACGATGTTGGTGATCCACCCGGAGACGTGCATTGATTGCGATGCGTGCGTGCCGGAATGCCCGGTCGAAGCGATCTTCCCTGAAGATAAAGTGCCGGAGGAGTGGGCGCACTACACCGCGATCAACGCCGAGAAAGCTCTGAGCGGCCTGCCGGTGATTAGCGAGAAGCTCGATCCGTTGTGCTGAGGCCACGCCGGAGCAGATCGGCGCAGCTCTTGCGATGTGGCTTGAACAGAGCCTGACGCGCAAGTTTCATCCGTGTGGATGGAACTTGCGCTTTCGCATCTCTACGGAATTTGGCGGCGCAAGCGCCGGAGGAAACGCACCGATGGACAAACGGGCAAATGAGGGCCTGCGCCGCAACCGCGAGGCGGACAGGTGGGCGCGTCCGGGGATGCCTGTCACCTTCCGCGCAGAGTTGATGCCGGGCCGTGATCGACAGGAGCGGACTTTTCGCGTCCTTAAATTATTGCCGAGTAACCGCGTGCTATTGGACGGAGTGGCGGGCGAACACACCGAGCAGGAGTTCGAGCCGGTGCGTTAAGACGATGGGTTGACTATTTCAACTGAGGAGGAGATGTGTCACAAGAACGAATCGCCGCGCTATTGTCGCTGGCCGAACAGCAGCCCGATCAAGAGATGATCTGGTATGGACTGGCGAACGAATATCTCAAGCTGGAACAGTGGGGCGAAGCTGCCAACGCACTGCGCCGCGTGATCACACTGAACGCGGATTTTACGGCGGCGTATCAAATGCTCGGCACAGCTTTGATGCGGCAAGGTGATGTGGAGGAAGCGCGCCGCGTTTGGACACAAGGCATTGCCGTCGCTGACCGCACGGGCGCGTGGAAAGCGCGCCAGCACATGGAAGGTTTACTGGCTGGGGCGGAAGAGCAGGCGCGCGGCGCTGATTTTTGTGATTGAAGAGGCGGAGCGGTGAAGCCATGACAAGGACGAGTCAGCTTTGCGGTGGAGGAACCTCATGTCGTGTGAAGTCCTCTGCCGTCTCCTTCCGCACTCCTTAATTCTCACTCCCTCAGCAGTTCATCCAACCGCGAAGCATAATCGTCCGGCACTGCGTTGTCTTTGTAGCGGACGACGCCGTGCCGGTCGAGGATCACGACGGTCGGCGTGCCGGTGACTTTGTAGCTGCGTGCCACCGCAGCGTCTGCATCGCGCGCCACCGGATAGCGGATGCCGAAATCCTTAACGCCCCCGGCGGTGCGCGCCGGACTATCTTGAATGTTGATGCCGAGGACGCGCACGCCGCGCGGCTGATAGTTCGCCGCCAGTTCGTTGATAACCGGCGCTTCCTCTTTGCAGACCGGACACCAAGCCGTCCAAAACACGAGTACTGCCGGTTGGCCCTTCAGTTCGTCGAGTGTGACGGGCGAACCGTCCGTCAAGGCGAGCCGGAAATCAGGGGCCGCGTCGCCCGTCGCCGCGCCGCGCGCGTTGCCCTTGTCGCCGGTTGCTGCGGCTGCCGGCGTTGCGCGCTCTGGTGTCACTGGCTGGCGCGCGGTCGAGGAACAGCCGGCGTAAACTAAAGCTGAAATAATCAGTATTGCTAAAAGCGTGATGGCTTTCCGCAGGTTCATGATGTGTTCTCCTCGCGCGTCTCTGAATTAGCGCTCGCTGTACGGGCATTGTGACTAGACGAAAGGCTGGCAAGTACATTTACACCAGCCGCTGTCCGGCTTGCAGCAACAGGTATTCGGCGATGAGGAGCATCCCGATGCCGAACACTTTTTTGATCTTGACCATCCATTCGCCGGCGCGCGGGAGCGACGCGAGCGCGCCGCCGAACGTGCCGAGCGCGATCATCAACGTCCCCATTCCGAAGGCGAAGACGAACAAGATCGACGCGCCGAACAAGACGCTGCCGCGCGCGCCGACATAGGCCAGCGCCGCGCCGAGCGCCGGGGCCGTACACGGCCCGACCAGCAGCCCGGAAGACGCCCCGATCAGGAGCGCGGACAAGTAGCCGCGTCCTTTGCGTTGAGGGGACCAGCGCGCGAGAAACTGCGGCGTCGGCAGTTGGAACACGTCAAGCATCGAGAGCGCGAGGAGGATGAGCAAGTTGGCGGTCAGCGCGTAGGCCCACGGGCTGGCTGACCAGACGCCGAAGAGCGTCCCCGTCAGAGCGGCAAATGCTCCAAGCGCGGCATAGACCACGCTCATTCCGGTGACGAACAACAACGAGAGCGTGAAGCCGCGCAGCCGGGCGCGGTCGCCCGTGCCGCGTGCGGCGACAGTCTGTCCACCGATGAAGCCGAGCTGGATTGGGATGACGGGATAGACGCACGGCGTAAAGCTGATCAACAGCCCAGCGAAGAATGCCGCCGGGTAAGCGAGGGGTGAATTGCTTGAAAGGTAAGCCTGAAGATTGCCGGTTAATTCGATCATGATCAGTCTCGTTCATGTCGCGCGGTCGCGGTGTGAGCGAGAGAGGCGGCGCGCGTCTGACACGGGCGAGCTTGTGTCTCATCCGTTCGGCGTGTGCGTCGCCTCCTCCCGCGTGACGCCGCTTCCCCCCGTCGCGGCGCAAAGAAATGTCTTAGCTCTGCTTCATCGCCGCCGCCTTGGCGATAGCGTCGTCGAAAGCGCGGACGTAAGCGTCGCCGTCGGCGTTGTGATCGGTTTGGAAGAGTTTCTTGTGTTTGGCGTCGAAGATGGCGACCGTAGAGGTCTTTTTCTTGTGGGCTGCAAAGAATTTGCTGATGCCGAGCTTGCGCGCGGTGGCTGCGGCCTCAGCCGTTTTTTCGTCGTTCGAGACATCGAGGACGACGAACGTCAACCGATCCTTATACTGCTCTTGCAGCTTCGCCATCGTCGGTTCGAGTTTCTGGCAGGCGCTACACCAATCGGCGCGGATGATCGCGACAATCGGGCGCGAGTCGTCCATCATCTTCTCTTGCCCCATCATTTGGTCTTGCGCCGAGGCGGTGAGCGGTGCGAGCAGGGCGGCGATGGCGAGCAGCAACGCCGCGTGGTTCAAGGTGCGTCTGTTCATTGATTTTTCTCCTTCTTCGTCAGTGGTTAATAATTTCGGCGCAAACAGCCGTCCGCACTCGACGGCCTGTTCAAAGTTGGCCGTCGAAGAACGATTCATCTGCTTTGCGCGTTCCGCACAGTTGATACCCGCGCTGGCCGCTTTTATTCCCGCGCCCGCCGCCTGCTAAATTTGCAACCTCAAGTCGCGGATTGAAATCTGAAACCTGCGAGCCTGACCGAAGGGAATAAAATAAACATCCGGCGGTATTAACTTGCTGATAGGGCGGCTCCGGCACGGAGTTGGGAATAATCGAGCGGCGGCATGTTCAAAAGTGTGCGACAAGTTGAGCGGGCGGGCGACGAGTGGACGGCATTCGAGCAGGAAGCTCTGCCGCATATGGCCTACGTCTTTCGCGTAGCGATGTGGCGCGCGCGCGACCGCGTCGAGGCGGAGGATTTGACGCAAGAGACTTTTGTTCAAGCCTTGCAATCCTTCCACCGTTACGAGCGGGGAACGAACTGCCGCGCGTGGCTCATGACGATCATGCACCATTTGGACAGCAAGCGGCGACGCGCCAAGTCAAAGTTGCAATTGGTGGGAGACGCCGAAGAGCGCATCGCCGAGACCGTCGCGTTCGAACCGCCGACGCCGCAGGGCGTGACGGAAGACGAAGTGTTGCGTGCGTTAGAGAGGCTGCCGCGAAGTTATCAAGAGGTAGTCGTGCTGGCCGACGTGGAAGAGATGTCGTACAAAGAGATCGCCGAGGCGCTGGACGCGCCGCTCGGCACGGTGATGTCGCGGCTGCATCGCGGGCGGAAGATGCTGCGCGTCGAGTTGGCCGGGTACGCCCGCGAGCGCGGCATCGGAGGCGCGGAGGCCGGGGGCATTCTCCCGGCGGCGTCAGCGGGTGAAAGTTAGGAAGGAATTCAGCGATGCACTGCCGGGATTTCCGAGAGTTGGTCGATTCGTACTTGAGCGACGAATTGTTGGTCGAGACCAATCATGATCTCTTCGCGCATCTTGAGAGCTGCGCCGCTTGCCGCCGCGAGCTGGCGGCCCGGCGCGAGTTGCGCGCGACGCTGAAGACTGCCTTTACCCGCGCCGTGGATTTGCAGCCGCGCGCCGAATTCGTTGCGCGCCTCCGTTCGGAATTGCGCGCGCAGTCGCCCGGAGCAAAGCCGGCGTCTGCCGCCGGTCGGCGCGCGGTGTGGCTGGCTCTTGCGGCCTGCTTGTTGCTCGCCGTCGGCGCTTTCGGAGTGCGGGAAGCGTGGCGGCGGCAGGGCGCGCAAAGCCTCAGCGTGGCCGGCTCGCACACGGTTGACAACTCATCGCCCGCTGCCGCCGTCACTCTCGCCGCAAACGCTTTAGCCGAGAGCGCCGTCAGCGATCACCGTAACTGCGCGCTCACGCACAACCTCGAGGAAGAGCCGATCAGCTTGGAAGAGGCCGGGGAGAGGTACGATCCGGCATACTCCGATCTAGATGGCGCGGTGATGGCGCAGGCCGGGCCGACCGAGCCGGATTTCGAACTGATCGAGGCTCATGCGTGCGTCTTCAAAGGGCGGCTCTTCGGCCATGTGATTGTGAAGCACGACGGGCGGCTCGTCTCGGTGCTAGTGACCGATCTGGCACAGACGCCGGCGAAAGCTAATGCGCCGGAATTTAGCTCTGGACGAGCAATGTCCTGTTCGCAGTTGGCGGGCTATCAGGTCGCTTGTTTCGAGACTCCACGCCACGCTGTCTTCGTCGTCTCCGATCTGGGCGAAGCCGAAAACTTAAAGCTCGCAAGTTCATTGGTCTCTCCCGTCTCCGCACACCTGAAGCGCGCTGAACGCCGCGCTTGAACATAATGATTGGGAGTCTTTGGAGCGGCGGGAGCGAAGACTAATTGGCAGGCCGCTTCATTCGTGGGCGGCCTGAAGAGTTTTACCACTCATAGTTGTGGCCGGGCTGCATGACGCGGAGGTTGGGGAGCGCGAGTTCCTCAATCTCGCGGACGATTGTTTCGCGGTAGGTGGGTTTGAGATGAACGGCCAGTACGTCGAGATGATTGTGTGAGAGTTTACAGAGTTCGCGGCCTAGCGCGGCGGGCGTGAGGTGGCCGGAAACGTCAGCTAGGTCCGCCATTGCGTTCGGGAAAGAGGCTTCGATGAAGAGGGCGTCGATGTGGGGGGTGCGGTTGGCCGTGTGCCAGAATTCTTCGGTGGCTGCCGTGTCTGAAGTGAAAGCCACAGTGGCCTTGCCGTCGGAAACGATCAGCCCGACCGTCGGGACGATATGGTTGACGGGAACGGCGATGAGCCGGAGGTGCTTGACTTGAAATTCCTCGCCCACGCGGAAGGGAACATACTGCATGACCGGCCCATGCTCATTACTCAACTCGGTGAAGCGCGGATAGACCGTCCAGTTGAAAACGTCGCGCTCCAATAGTGCGATGATTTCCTCGGTGGCGTGGACGCGAATCGGCTCTTTGAGGATGCCGAAAAGATCGTCGATGTAGATCGGGAGCGTCGCCATGTGATCCATATGGGGATGAGTGATGATCACATCGCGGACTGTCTCGCGCTGGCTGTCGTTAAGCGCGAGGGCGATGCTGCCGGCGTCGAGCGCCACGCAATCATCGATGAGGTAACACGTGAGGCGTTGCTCCGGGGTGGCGCAGCCTGACGAGTCGAAAGTGCTGGGCAGTAGTTGAATTTTCACGGGTCAGGTTTTGGGTTAGTCTTGCTCAACACCCATACGTTGCGCGCGGTCTGGACGGATGTTCGTTCCGGTCGTGAGCGTGGGCGTAAAAAATCGCCGCAGTTGCTCATCGGAGAAGAAGTCAAGATCGCGCTGCGCGCCGTGCGTGCGACGGCAGCGCACAATTAGTGTCAGACGGGACTGAGAGCCGTTAGGCGATAGGACATATCTCAATCGGCGAGCCAGAGCAATAGCCCGATCACGATCAGTAAGAAGAACAACAGTGCAGCGATGCCGAGAACAACGTATAGCGTGCGGCTGCTCGCGCGCGGTTCAGTGGTGGCGGCTGGCGAGGATGGTGCGTTGTGCTGCGCCACATCTCTCGACGCCGGTTGGCTCGTTGCCGGCGCGTTGGGCGCGTTAGCGGATCGTGGCTCAACCTGCGGGCGCGGAGCCGCGTTCGGTGGTAGCGGGCCGCTCGCCGACGGCCCGCGCGGGACGATGATGGTCGCGCCGAAGTCCGTGACCGGCGGCGGGCGATGAGCCGCAGCCGCCGGCGTCATTGGCGAGCCGCAGTCCTGACAAAACGCCTTCTCCTCACTCACGGATGCGCCGCACTTTTGGCATTTAAGCATCGTTTCAATCGATTCAATCACACCCCACTGGGAAAAGAAGGGTGACACATCTATAGACTTTAAGAAAAACAATCTGACAGGATGCACAGGATTGACGGGATGAAGCAGAGAGCAATCACCGCGCGCCCGCTCGTTACTCTGTGCTTGATCTGGTTCATCTTGTTAATCCTGTCGATTGCTTTTTCTTGAATGCTAAAGCAACGACGGGTTTCATCATCTCTCGCCGCTGGCTGCGGGCGAAATTTATTGCCGCTGGTCAAGATTAAATAACGCCTTCACTCCGCGAGCGAGATGTTGCACACATTGATCTGCAAAGCGCAAGACGAAGCAGGGAATAAGAGGCGCGTTTAATCTGCCGGTTGAAAGAACGAAGCGGCGGCAGACGGCGGTTAGTATAAATCACATGCGCCCGGCACTGCCAGTCAAATTTATCCCCGGCTGGGCGGCGCGCGAAATTTTGGTCTGCCCGGCTCCGGCTTCGCGCGTTCATTCGCTTGTTGACAGCAGCGGTTGATTAGGACGACTATTATTCTCTGTTTTCACCTCACAGAGTTTCGGTCTTGCGTTCGCTGAACCGATTGGCCGCAGACGCGGGCGCAAACTTTATCATCATTGGAGCGCGCGCGTTTGCCGATTGATTTAGTCGATCTTTCTGACGGGCCGGAAGGTCACAGAACGTCTGGCCGCATCGGGGCGAGGCCGGTGGCGCGTCCCCGTCTGCCCTCGACCGCCAGTTATATGGCGGTGGCCGGAGTGATTGCCTTCGCGCTGTTTTTCGCGGTGTGGTGGCTTTTCATCATCAGTGGTGATGACGCTCCGTGGCTGCCGTCGATGCTGGCGGCCAGCGTCGTCCTGCTGTTAGCGGTGGCGACGCGCGAAGTGATCATGCGGCGCGCGTGGGCGCGTTATACGCATGAACTGGAATTGGAGATGGGGCGTCAACCATCGCGCCCATCCACACGCTCGCGTAGTCGCCGCAAGGTGAATCTACATTCGACCGCCGTTGCGTTGCGTGCGCTGTTGCAACGACTGGCCCAAATTGACGAAGCCGGCGCGCAACGCCCCGCCGCACACTGGGAAGCGTTTCGTTTGTGCGAGCAATATCTGGCAAATAGTGTGGAGACGCTTAACTCGCCGCGCCGTGCGCCGGACGTGCGGATTGCGCTGCGCTCCGGGCAGGAGCGCGTCCGCGCGCTTCAACGCCATCATCTGCTCGCGTGGGCGCGCGGCGAGTCCCGGCGTTTATCGCAGGAAGCGCAACGCCGCGTCAGCGTCTCAGACAAGATCGAGACGGCGATGCGCGCCAGCGAGGTGATTGACGAAGCCTTGAAGCATTACCCGGATGAGGCGGAGTTGCGCGCGTCGGCACTCGCCCTGCGAGATTTCATCGCCTCGGTGAGGGTCGGGCATTGGGTGGAGTTAGCCGAGCGCGCGGCTTTTCGCGGGCGGCCCGCGCGCGCCGTCGCGCGCTATCACGACGCGCTCTTTTACCTCTCTCGCACCGAGATGAGCGAGGACGCGCGCGCCGAAGCCGCCGCCCACATCAACGACGAGATTGAAAAGTTGCGCGCGCAGATGGCAATAAGCGACGCCGCCGGAAAAGTTGAGCGGCGCGCTGCCGAACCACCTGCGAAGCTCATCATCGACTCGGACGAAGAGCGAATCTGACCACTTGCGAACAGCAATGATCTTGCCGCGCGCTGACCGTCGGGCGCGTCAGTGGAGTTTGAAATTTTTCTGTGAGACAATTGCCGCCTGCCACTCAGAGAGTTGACGCCGTTCGGTACGGGATAAAGAGAGACGTTCAAGTTGAGCTTCTCTTCGCGGCGGCTTGAGCAGCCGGAAAATCTGTCGTTGACAACCGCCGGGCGCATCTAATCCGCGAGCCGGAGCAGCCTTTTGTTCTCCCCCGAACATCTATAGCTGTCAAGAACAAGATTAAGCCACGAATGAACACAGATGAATACGAATGATGCCGGAGTGAATAAAGATACACCGTCAACCAATGAGCTTGTTTTTTCGTGTTCATTCGTGTCAATTCGTGGCTAACTTTTTCTTGTCGTCGGTAAGCCTTGAACCGCCCCCGTTCTGTCAAAAAGATCAACTTGGGATCGAAATTATGAAAACCACAAAAGCGCTTTTTCTAATCGTCTTTCTCAGTCTGCTCGTCGCGCCTTTCGTCCGCGCACAGCAGCAGCCACAGCAAACTCCAGCGCCAGCCACCGCCGCTGACGCGCCTCTTCCCACACTCGCGCCCGGCAACCCACTGACCGAGCGGCGCGAACACCCGCTTGGCCCCGGCGATGTGGTCGAACTGAGAGTTTTCGGCGAGCCGCAACTCGACGGCTCATATGACATTGATAGCGATGGCAATCTCTCTGTGCCGTTCATCGAACAGCCGATCCGCGTGCAGTGCCGCACCGTCAAAGAGGTGAGGAAGGAGGTAGTAGCCGAACTCTCGAAGTTCCTTCGTAAGCCGCAAGTTTACCTGCGTGTCAAAGAATTGCATAGCCGTCCACCTGCCGTCGTGTACGGCGCGGTCCGCAGCCCGGCCAAATTTGACATGCACCGCCCGGTCAGACTGCTGGAACTGCTCTCAAACAGCCACGGGGTGACCGAGCAGAACAACGGCACTATTCAGATTACGCACACACTCTCGCAGCTCTGTCCCGAAGCCGGCGAAGTGCTGCCGCAAGCGGATGCAGGGGACACGGCGACAGACGATCTGGGCATCCCGTACACAATTTATAAAGTCTCCGATCTCAAGGCAGGTATGAGAGAGGCCAACCCGTACATTCGTCCCGGCGACATTGTGTATGTCGCGGAAGCCTCTCCGATCTACGTGACCGGCAGTGTGTTATCGCCGCAGGGCATTTACTTGCGTGAGCAACTTACGCTCACGACCGCGCTGGCGATGGTCGGTGGCGTCAGGCCAGAAGCGAAAACGAGCGCCGTGAAAATTTACCGTCTCAAGTCCGGCGGTGGCACTGCGCGAGAGACGATTATTGCCGATTTCAAAGCGATCAAGACGCAGAAAATATCGGACATCGTATTGCAGCCCTACGACGTGATCGAAGTGCCGGAGGCGGGCGCGCTCGAAGGCAAGAACCTTTTGAGAACTTTAACCGGCATGGTGACGGGCGGCGCGCAATCGTTGATCACGAACGCGCCGCTGCGCGTGATCTACTGAAAACTATGTCCGCCTTGAGATCGAGAGGTTGACCGCTCGGCGAGTCAGCCTCTCGTCATTTATGCGAGAAACTCTCGCGCTGTCTTCAGCCTGAGCGCCGCGCGGCGGTTGCTGTTAAGTTGCTAATTCGGTTGGTCATCATTTCAGCAGGAGAATTATTTTATGAGTCGCAGAAATAATCCGGCGGGCGAGACGCGCCAGCGCCGTCGCCGCCTGACGCTGTTGTGGAGCGCGATTGTCGTCGCCATCGTCATTGGTTTAATTTGGAAAGAACAAATCGCGCTGCTCTACGTGCTGGCGACTTTGAGCGTCACAGCATTGCTCGTCGTCGTCGCTGTCTCAGACTTGCGCGGCGCACGTGTGGCCGGCACAGAAACTCCGCCGATGGATGATGCCGCCGCGATTGCCGACGGCACGGCTACGGCCAGACGGCGTTAAGACAGAGCGGCGACGGAAAAAGGCCTTGAAGGGATGGCAGGTTAATTGTTATAAAAGTTAAGCCTCTTCTTCGTCGCACAGACGGACGAAGCGTCGAACGTCTTTAACCCCACAAGGCGTTAGTTTCTCCTCATCATCATCCTGCCGGAAGGAATTATCGATGACGCATCATACCATCTTGTCTTGTCTTCTCGTCTTCGCGTTACTGCTGACCGCGACGCCAATTTTCCCCTACACGTATCAACACACGAGCAGTTCAGCGCAGATCAGATGGACGACACAGACGATCACGGTGGCCTTCTCGACCTCGCTCTCGTCGCCGCCCGCGAACATCAAGCCGGGCAGCGATGTGATCGGGGCCGCCCGCCGCGCGCTCAGGCGTTGGGCCGATGCTACTAACATTCAGTTCGTTGAGACATCTTCGGACGTGCAGGCCGTCAGTCCGACGAACGCGGGCGACCGCGTGAATCTGCTCACCGTCTCGCCGGTCAACTCCGGTTTGTTCATCGGCGAGAGGCCGGGCCGCACACGTGTTTTATTCGACCCGTCGTCGGGCGCGTTGAACGAGGCCGACGTCGCGATCAATCCGAACTTGCCGTTCTCGACCGACGGTTCATCCGATACCTACGACCTCGAAGCGACCTTCGTCCACGAGATCGGCCACTTTCTCGGACTTGAACATTCCGGCGTCGTCGGCGCGACGATGCAGCCGCGACAAGGACGCAATTACTCGGATCGTTTCACCACGATGCGAACACTCTCAGACGACGACTTGGCCGGCATTCGCTCAATCTATGGACGGCGCGACGGCGCGCAGACCGGCTCGCTCGCCGGGCGCGTCAACAACTACGGCGCGGGCGCGCACGTCTGGGCCGAGAATGCTTCTACGGGCCGCGTCGAAGGCAGCAGTATCACCCGGTCGGACGGCTCGTACCGCATCGATCAACTATCACCGGGCCAGTACCACATCAATGTCGAATATCTCGATGAGCCGGTGTTGGCCGCTGAGATCACGAGTTCGCGCGGGCCGTACACGGGCATCGGCGGCCAACCGCCTTTCCTCGTCGACGAAAGCCAAGCCGCGATCACGGCGGGCGCGACCACGACGCTGAATTTCAACGTCTCGTTGTCCCCGCCCTCTTTCAACCCGCGCGCTCTCGGCGTCAATGGTATCCTCACGACCGTCTCTGCGCCGCTTGCCGCCGGTAGAACTTACCGTTTCTATATCGGCGGCGAGGGACTAGAGCAGATTCCCGCGACCGGCATCACCGTCACGAGTCCTTTCATGTCCATCGATCCGGCGAGCCGCGCGCAAGAAAATTTCGGCACGTCGTATCCGGTCTATAGCTTCAATTTGATCGTCCAAGACAACGCGAAAGTCGGCGACTACAGCATCCGCGTGCAAAGCAATTCGGGAGAAGTCAACTACCTCAGCGGCGCGCTCGCGCTCGATCCTTACACGGATTATGTTGAGTTGAACGCACTTGAGAACAACGTCTTTTTCGTGACGCAGCAATATCTCGATTTCCTGTTCCGGCAACCGGAAGCGAACGGCTTACAGGATTGGCTGAACGTTCTGAACGGATGTACCAACAACACGCCCGACTGTGATCGCGTGACAGTCTCGGCGGCCTTCTTCCAATCGCAAGAATTTCAACTGAAGGGCTTCTTCGTCTATCGCTTCTACAAGCTGGCATTCAATCGCTCGCCCACTTACGCCGAGATCATCCCCGACTTGAACGCCGTCACCGGGCAAACTTCCGAAGAGGTCTATCAGCGACGCGCCGCCTTCGCCGCCGGCATCACGCAGCGGCCAGAGTTTCGCAGCCTCTACGACGCGCTCTCGAATCAGGCTTACATGGACGCGCTGATGAACCGCTACAACCTCTCGCAGATCATGACTATCGATCCGGCCAACCCTGACACGGGCGGACAAGTGACATTCACGCGCGCCGAATTGATCAATCGCCTGAACGCCAATCAACTGTCCCGAGCGCAAGTCCTCCGCGCCATCGTCGAGAGCAGCGAAGTAGCCGCCAGAGAGTACAACCCGGCCTTCGTCGCCATGCAATACTTCGGCTATCTTAAACGCGATCCCGAACAAGGCGGCTACGACGCTTGGCTCAATCTCCTGAACGCCAACCCACAGGACTTCCGCACGATGGTCAACGGCTTCGCCAACTCTGTCGAGTACCGCAGCCGCTTCGGCCAACCGTAGGGCGTGGTTAAAATCAAGCAGCAAGGTGCAGCATAAAGCGGGCGGAGTCTCCATCAAGGCTCCGCCCGCTTTTCAGTCAAGCAAGCAGTGCCGGGCATGAGATAACCTTCATGCCCGGCACTGCTTGCTTGGTTTACCCTTTGCCTTTCGCGCTCTGCTGTGGTCGCGCGTCAGTCGCAGATGATGATTCCTTTGCGGGGCTGTTGTGCTGTCATGGTCGTATCTCCTTAGTCGAATATCTAAGCGGGAAGTTGGCTGAACGTCAGGGCCATGGCCGGGATGGCGAAGCATGGGCCGGGGCTTATTCCAGCCCAGTATAGATAATGCCGTCGCCCAACACGATGCCGTCACCCAGTACAATGCCGTCGCCCAGCACGATGCCATCGACAACCACGACGCCATCGCCGAGAACGATGCCATCGCCGAGAACGATGCCGTCGCCGAGAACGATGCCGTCAGTCAGCAGGATGCCGTCGGTGAGCAAGATGCCGTCGGTCAGCAGGATGCCGTCGCCCAACACGATCCCGTCCCCGGTATAGAGAATGCCATCGCCTAGCACGATGCCGTCGCCCAGCACGATGCCATCGCCGAGAACGATGCCGTCAGTTAGGAGAATGCCATCACCCATGACGATCCCGTCGGTCAGCAGGATGCCGTCGCCGAGGACGATCCCGTCGCCCAGCACGATCCCGTCGCCGAGGACGATGCCGCCCGACAAGACGAGCCTGCCGTCTTGCACGACGCCGCCGGCGTGCCTGTGATCATCTCGACCAGCCGCGTTGTCGCCCAACACGATGCCGTCAGTGAGCAGGATACCATCGGTGAGCAGAATACCATCGCCGAAGACGATGCCATCGCCGAAGACGATGCCATCACTGAGCAGGATGCCGTCGGTGAGCAAGATGCCATTGGACAAGATCGGGTGTTCGTTGAAGAGGATGCCGTTCGAGTACAGCACGCGGTTGCTCTGTACGACGCTCTCGCCGCCGATCTGGACTGGCGCGCTGACAGATGACAAGGTGCGATTGCCTCTAAGAATTTTCGCGCCCGCCGTCAGATGGTCGGCGTTCGGCACGACGGCGCGCGCTAAGTTGACAGCGGCGGCGGCGTTGACGAGTCCCGCGCCTTGCGTGTAAGCATCGCGCGCTTTGGTGGGGAAAGATTGGCCGGGCAGTTGTTGAGCCGTGCGGAGCAATGCGGCCTTGACGAGCGTCGGGGTCAGCGAGCGGTTGGCTTCCAGCATCAAGGCTACCGTGCCGGCGACGACCGGGGCGGAGAACGAAGTGCCGGAGTATTTGAAATAAGCGTTCGGCATCGCTTCGCCCGTGACGGGCTGTTGCACGCGGTCGGCATACTGCGTCGGCAACGTGGCGTTCGCTTCCTGCGACATCGCCGCGATGATGTGGCGACCGGGCGCGACGAGGTCGGGCTTGCCGAGATGGTCAAACTGCGTCGGTCCCTTAGAAGACCATTCGGTCACTACGTCGTCGGAGCGGCGCGCCGTGCTGCGCGAGTCGGTCGCGCCGACGGTGATCACGTAGGGGCTATTGCCGGGGCTGTTGATGCTGCCGAAGACGAGGCGGTGAACGGGTAGGCCGTTCGCGTCGTAGCCGACGATCTCATCGGTGCGACCGTAGTTGCCGGCGCTGGCGACGACGACGATGCCGGCACGGACGGCTTGCGCGACGGCTTGGCATAGCGGGTCGTTGCGATAGGACTCGCGCACCGGCGCGCCGAGGCTCATGTTGATGATGCGAATGTCGAATTGCGCGCGATGCTTAATGGCCCAGTTGACGGCGCTCAAGACGTTGCTCGTCGTGCCAGCGCCGTTTTCATCCAACGCGCGCAGATCGACGAGGTTCGCTTCCGGCGCGATGCCGACGTTGTTGGCCGCATAGCCACGCGAGGCCGCGCCGTTGCCGGTTGCCACGCTTGCGACGCCCGTGCCGTGTCCCTGCGCGTCACCGCGGCGCGTGCTGCCGGTGAAATCCACATGCGTCAAAACGCGCGAGCGATTGTGGCCTTGAAAGTCAGGGTGCGAATCGCTGATGCCGCTGTCGATGACGGCGATGGTCACGCCCTTGCCGGTAAAGCCCGATGCGCCCTGCGAGCTGCCTTGCGTTTGACCGGCTCCGATTGTTTCGCGCGTCAAGCTCATCGCCGCCTTCACCGGGCGATCCGGCGAGACATAGGCCACGTCTTCACGCTCGGCCAATGCTGCGAGTTCGCTCGCAGGAACGTCGGCCACAACCGCGTCGAGCGCGGCGAAGTTATTCCGCTTCGCGCCGCGCGCACGTGTGATAGCTTGATCCTGTTCCGCCGACGGGCGGCCTTTGGTCTGAATGATAACGCGCGTCAGATTCTCCGAAGTCGTGCCGGTCGAAAGTTCCGGCGCGAGTTTGCGCGAGGGGCGCGACGGGTTTTGCCGTTGATCCGCCGCCGGAGCAGCTTTCGCGCTGGAGAGTGGAGCCAATGAAACGAGTAAGCTAAGAGTGACGATTTGCGCTGCAAGACGTTGTAACATTTTATTTTCCTTCTTTTCTTCCGGCGAAATTTGTTTTGAGTTGAAGTGCGAAATCTTTTGCGAACCGGATCGTTGAGAACCGGATCGTTGATAGGTAAATGCCTCACGGGTGAGGCGCCAGCATTAGCCTAAGAGTAAAGGCCGCATCAACTCTTCTGACTTTCTACCTACCAACGATCTGCCATCGTCAATTTCAATTGCCATGCCAGAGTTGTTGCAGCGCCGCTTTACCTTTTTAATGCCGAAATATATGGGCTTTCAGCGATCATTGAAGCACGAGCAGATCACAATTGCCGGGAAGGGCTATTGGATACCAAGTATTCAATTCTTCGCTGCCGACAGTGAAAAGATAGCTATACGCTGCAAATTCAAAAGGAATTGCCCATTGCTCGGCGAGATGTGTAGCAGCTATACAGTGTTTAGGCGGTATCCATTGTGTGCCATAATGTACGATGCCTTATCCCGTCTGTTTACAAACTCGGCATAGAGCCGTCGTTCTGGTCAGAGGTTTAACCGGCATGGAAAGCAAAGTACCCGAAGCACAGGCCGACAAAGAGGCCAGCGCAAAAAATCAGGAGCAGCAGCCAACCAACCAGTGGAAGGAAATTTTTAGAAGCACGAAGCATGATCTTTCTCCCGGCTACCTACCTAACATCATCGTCACGTCGGTGGCGGCACTCATCACTCCCGTCTTGGGAATCCTTATCAACAGCCCGAAAACAATCATCATCGGGGTGGCGCTGGCCGCGACATTCGTTATCTGGGGAGCCGCGTATGCGTTGATTCGCCGGATACCGCAGCCGCCAAAAACTGAAGTCACAGAACAGACGCGGCCCTCTCCCATCCCGACCACTGCCGCACCCGCCTTGCACACGCAGGAATCCGTCAGGCCCTTCTCCGTGGCCGTTGAATGGCAATTCGGCCACGGACACAGAAAAATGGAGAGTTGGAACTGGGTCACTTACTACGGAGAAGGCGAGTGGACGGCCTGCCCCGTGTCGGTGGCCTTGAACATAAGGTTGGTGAATCTCAGGTCAGTGCCTTCCACGATAATCGCCTTCCGGGTGGAGGCGAAGAACCATAAAAATCAGTGGGTTAAACTGGTCATGATGGACGTACATTCCCCCGGCAATGAGTTGTATTACGTCGTCGGGCCGCTCGGGCTTAAAGAGGCGGTGAAAATGGATATGAAGACGACTAGCTTTGATTACTTGATAACTAAGACCATTCCGCCCCATGAGCCAGTACGCGGATGGGCTTACTTCGCGGCCCCGGAGGAAGTGCGCGTCGAAACCGACGATCTGGTGCGGATTTATTTGAAAGACGCCGCAGGGGTGGAAATGACGGATGTGGTCTTGTTGGGTGAAGACATGGACGATTCCGTTCGTGGCTCCGACCACTTTAACTACAAAGGGAATACAATAGAAGACATTAGCAGTTACCAGTTGAGATACTGGTACGAATAGGCAGGGCACTCTGACTTTTTGTGCAGAAACACCACTTGCACAAAAAGTGTTCATTGAGTAATCGCTTTTGCGGACTTTATGTGCAAAGCCCATTGTTGGCGTCTTGCCCAACAATTATTTCGTCTGCCCAACAATTAGCCCTCTAAACTGAATTGTTGGGCAAAGCCCACTGAGATTTGCCTAAAAGGTAGGGTTTGAGAATGACCTTTTGCGTGCGACAAGAAGTTTTAGGTTAAACTAACTGAAACTACTCGGTGGCGGCGGCGGAAGGAGTTGAGGCTGCAAACTTGCGGCCCTCTTTCTGGATGACAACATCCAAAGGATGATGTAAGTAATAAGCGCATAAAGTGCAATGTCGCAAAGTATCACTACTATCAAGGATGAATTGTCATCAAAGTACAAAGAAGGTTTAGAGGACGCAGGGGAAAGCAAGTAGTAGGCATATCTCGGCCATCGGAAGGGCATTTCAAGCGCTATCTGTATTTTGCGGTTCTGAATGTAAAGGGACAGTGGGCCAGCAATACAGATGTCAGCTAACGGGATAATGACCCCGCCTATTAACGACTGAATTAAACGCTTCATACAGATATTGTACAGAAAGCCCCGCTCATTGGGAGCGGGGCTTTTATAGCGGCAACCGCTATTGCACATTATTCCCAGATAGACATGTGGCATCCCGAAAATTCGATCCGCTACGACATCCCGGCGACGTGCTGGCCGACCCGCGAAGAGGCGGCGTCATCACTCTTGTTCCAACCAATTCAGATTGGTCTCCTAACGCTACGACAGCGGACATGGGTCCCGGCGATGGTCCCGTGGCGCGCGACTGAGGATGGCTTCGTGACGCCGCACAACCTCGACTGGTACAGGCGCTTCGCTGAAGGGCGACCGGGCGCAATTGTCGTCGAAGCGACCGGCGTGCGCGACATTCCGAGCGGGCCGCTGCTCAGGATCGGTCACGATAGGTTCATTCCCGGACTGCGCGAACTAGTCGAGACCGTGCGCCGTGCGAGCGACAGCGAGACCAAACTCTTCATCCAGATCATTGACTTCCTCTCCGTCAAACGCCGGCCCGAGAAAGAAAAGTTCTTCGCCCGTTTCCTCAAACTCGACGAAGGACATCGCCGCGCTCTCGCCGCAGCGACCGCCGATCCGCAGTGGCTCACCGCCGGCGAGAAGGAGCTGCGCGCTTTCCTCTCGCACGCGCCGGATGAGTTGCACGAACAGGTGTTGCACGAGCGCGAGTTGGAAGCGTTGCGGCGCGGCTATCGCGAGCGCGTGACGGACACGCATCTGGCGCACATCCGCGAACTGCCCGAAGTTTTGCCCGGCATCTTCGCTGACGCCGCACGGCGCGCGCGTGAGGCCGGCTTCGACGGCGTTGAGCTACATTACGCACACGCTTACACGATGGCCTCGTTTCTCAGCCGCTTGAACACACGACAGGACGGTTACGGCGGCGCGCTTGAAAATCGTGTGCGCTTGCCGCTCGAAGTGTACGCGGCGGTGCGCGAGCGTGTCGGCGATGATTACGTCGTCGGCGTTCGCTTCCTCGGCGATGAAGTGATCGCGGGCGGCAGTCGTCTGGCAGATGCGGTTTATTTCGCCGAACAATTCGCGCGGGCGGGTTTCGATTTTCTGTCGCTCTCGAAGGGCGGAAAGTTTGAGGACGCGAAGCAGCCGAAGAGCGGGCAAGCTGTCTATCCATACACGGGCGAGAGCGGCTACGAGTGTATGCCGACCGTGCTTTCGGACGCGCGCGGCCCGTTCGGGCGCAACATCCCTTTAGTTTGTGAGATCAAGCGCGCGCTAAATGAAGCAGGTTTTCACACACCCGTCGTCGCTGCCGGCGGCATCACGACCTTCGAGCAGGCCGAAGCTATCCTGCAACGCGGCGAGGCCGACATCATCGGGGCCGCCCGCCAATCGCTCGCCGATCCCGATTGGTTCCGCAAAGCGCGGCTCGGCAGGGGCGAAGAAGTGCGCCGTTGCACTTACACGAACTACTGTGAGGCGCTCGATCAAGCGCACAAGCAAGTGACGTGCAAACTCTGGGATCGGGTACAACTTGATGAGCTAAACGTTACGTTGAGCGACGATGGACGGCGGCGTTTATTGCCGCCGGAATGGCAAGGGTCCAAAGTCCAAAGTCTAAAGTCCAAAGTCGAAGGCGATCAAAACGGGTTTTAGACTTTGGACTTATCATACGCCGCGATGAACTTCGGGTCGCGCCGCTTCAGATTATCGTAGTCGATCCGCTTGCTGCGCGTCATTAACGAGTAAGCGAAGGGTAGCGGTTCGAGGTGCATGTAGTCTTTGGCGTTCTCGAACCAGATGAGACTTTCGTAAGCGGCCTGTTGATACT
>Ga0136614_10000438_pt1 | contig 20573 bp, 21 predicted proteins | sample AntDrymUQ2792106_2_FD_106643 | JGI IMG/M metagenome (GOLD analysis project Ga0136614, IMG submission 106643) | Polar desert sand microbial communities from Dry Valleys, Antarctica - metaG UQ279 (21.06) | ecosystem: Environmental > Terrestrial > Soil > Desert | place: Antarctica: Dry Valley... | reverse complement strand
GCCGTCGAAGAGCTCGAGGAAGCTGGCCTGCGTGCCCGTCGTTCCTTTCACCCCCCGGAAAGGAAGAGTACTGATCCTGGAGTCGAGGTCCTCGAGGTCCAGAATGAGATCCTGCATCCAGAGTGTCGCGCGCTTGCCGACGGTCGTCGGCTGCGCGGGCTGAAGGTGAGTGTAGCCGAGCGTCGGCTGGTCGCGCCATTCAATCGCGAACGTCGCCAGCGACCTGATGACATCGAGAATTCGGCTTCGCAGAATCCCGAGCCCGCGGCGCATCAGGATCAGGTCGGCGTTGTCGGTCACGTAAGCGCTGGTGGCGCCGAGGTGAATGAAAGCCCCGGCGGCCGGCGCCGCATCAGCGAACGCGTGGACGTGCGCCATGACATCGTGGCGGAACCGCTTCTCGTATTTTGCCACTACACCGAAATCGATTCCGTCGAGGTTCGCGCGCATCTGCGCGAGAACCTCATCGGGAATTGCTACACCCAGCTCCTTTTCAGCTTCAGCCAGCGCGAGCCAGAGCCGTCGCCACAGGCCGTGTCGTACCGCCGGCGACCACAGCTCCAGCATTGCTGCCGACGCGTACCGTTCGGCGAGGGGTGAGCTGTACCGGTCGCTTTCCACTAGTTGAAGCTGAACTCGGTGGCGTAGATCTGCCCGCCACGCTCGAAGTACATTCGGAGGCCCCCTCGCCCATAGGAGGTTAGAATGCGCTGCACGGCCTCCGCGTCGGTGATGGGTGTCCGGTTTATCTGGACGATCACATCACCGCTCTGAATTCCGATCTGTTGCTGCACCCGCTCGCTCACGCGGTTTACCACCGCTCCCTGGCGGCTCCGGATCGTGTACTGGGCGCGAATAGCCGGGGTGAGCGTGATCAGCTCGATCTCGCGCAGGACGGTTACCCGTGGCGCATTGACGTCGGGAAGATCCGCGATGTCCACGGTGATCGGAATTTCGCGGCCGCCGCGCCGCACGATGAGCGGGTTTCGCTCGCCGACACGCAGCTCCAGCAGCTCGGCGTACCAGTCGTAGGGGTTGTGGAGGACGCGGTTGCGGGAGCGGACGATAACGTCACCCGCCCGGATGCCAGCCCTCGCTGCCGGGGATCCGGGAATCACCGACGCGACGAGGACTCCAGCAGTCGCGGCGCGCGTGCCGCCGGGGGTTCGTGCGAGCTGAAGCTGAACACCGATCCACGGCCGGCGGACTACCCCGTGAGCAAGGAGATCATCCACGACGCGTCTCGCCCGATTGATCGGGATCGCGAAACCGATTCCGACCGATCCGCCACTCGGCGAGAAGATCGAGCTGTTCACGCCGATCACCTCGCCCGCGGCGTTTACCAGAGGGCCTCCGGAATTTCCGGGGTTGATCGAAGCATCGGTCTGGATCATGTCGACGTACAGGCCGGCGCCTTCGGTTGGAGCCGCGAGGTTCCTCCCGATTCCGCTTACTACACCCGCGGTCACGCTGGGCTCGGTGTTGGCCAGGACGAAGCCGAATGGATTTCCGATCGCGATCGCCCACTCGCCGATGATGAGGTTTCCGGAGGAGCCGAGCGGCGCAACCGGGAGATCCCGCGCGTTGATCTTCACCACCGCGAGATCGTTCGTCTCGTCCATCCCGACGAGGGTGGCTGGGTACGTCTTGCCATCCCGCATGGCAACGGAGATGCGGGAGGCTCCCGCCAGCACGTGCGCATTGGTGACGATCGCGCCATCGGCACGGACGATGAAGCCGGATCCGAGGCCCGCCGTAGACCTTTGACCGGAGCGTCCACCAAAGAACTGCTCGAAGACATCCGCTGGAACCCGCTCCATGACTTCAGTCTGCACGGTGACAACCGAGGGTGCTACCCGGGCCACTGCCTCGGTAATAGCGGTGCGCCGTGAGGCCGAGACCGCCTCGGCCTCCGTAGAGAGCTGAACGCCCTGCGCGGATGAAGGCGAGCTCGAGACGCCCTCGCAGGCGGCGAGGAGGAGCGCGGTCATGTAGCGGGTCACGGCGCCACTCAAGCCGGCGCTCGATGCTTCGGGCGCTTGGCGAGGTCGCTCAGAAAACGGTCGACCCCGCGGTCGCTCAGCGGGTGTACCGTAAGGCCGCGCAGTGTTTCGGGGGTGATGCAGACTATATCGGCGCCCGCGGTGACGCAGTCGGAGAACTGAGTCGCTGTCAGCGGGGATGCCGCCATGACATCACACTCCTCGCCGCCCGCGTCGAGGACGTTCTTGATCTCGCCGAGCGTCTGAGCACCAGACTGTCCGAAGGTCTCGAGCTCCTTCAGGGTCACCTGGACGATCGAGGCTCCCGCTTTGGCCGCGATCAGCGCCTGCGCGGCGCTGAACACGAACGTCGCGCAGATGACGACTCCTTCGGCGCTCAGCCTCGCGATCGGGATCAGAGAATCCTCCACGAGCGGTATCTGAACGACGATGTGGTCGGATACCTTCGCCAGCTCGCGTGCCTCCGAGTAGATGTCCGCGGAAGCGACGGCCCCCACCGGGACGCAGATCGGAAAAGCGAACTCGCGCGAGATCTCCTCGAGGCGCTCCGTCGGATCGGCGTCGGGAGTGTTGGCGCTGAACGCCATGTGCGAGAAAGCCACGCCGTCGGCCAGGCCCGCCGACGCAGCGTTGCGGATCTCATCAACGCTGACGCTTTCGAGATAGATATTCATTCGGATCCCAGATAAAGGTGGTGCGGATATTCCACTTTCTCGAGGAAGAGAGCGTGGGGCGGGGCAGGCGGCGAGACCTTGCTGTTATCGCTCTCCAGGAGGAGCCGGGCAACATCGCCGGGATCGCGCCTCCCTCCGCCAGCCTCGAGCATCGTTCCGACCAGAAAGCGCACCATGTGATGGAGGAAGCGGTTTGCCGTAATATCGAATCGCAATCCTCCTTCTCTCTCGGCCCATTCGGCGCTGGATACGGTGCAGCGATGGTCGTCGGTATCGGGCGCCGTGCCCTTCACCGCGAACGCGCGAAAGGAGTGCTCTCCCCGGATGGCAGCCGCGGCTGCCGCCAGCAGGCTGGTGTCGACTCTTCCATTCCAGACCAGCTCCCGGGCCCGGCGAAAGGGCGATGATGCGAGGTCGTCCGTGCCCACGAAGTAGCTATAGCTGCGAGCGACCGCGCTGTAGCGGGGGTGAAACTCCTCACGCATTTCGAAAGCGGCGGCAATCCATACATCATCCGGAAGAATGGCGTTCATCGATCGGCGGAGCGCGTCAGCGGTCCATTTCTGCGGTACCCGCACCGCGGCCGCCTGGCCTCGCGCATGAACACCGGCGTCGGTTCGGCCCGCTCCGATTACAGCGAGAGATGTTCCGCAGAGCCTTGCGACCGCCGCCTCGAGCACTCCCTGAACGGTCCTTTCGTTCGGCTGCCGCTGCCAGCCGGAAAAGCGCGCGCCATCGTAGTGCAACACCATCTGCACGGAACGCGACACCATCGCGTGAAATTACCCGCCCGCGAGTCGGTGTCAAGGAACGTAACTCATTGAAGACGATTGACTTTACGCCGCAGGCTCGGCAATGTGGAACGCGAGCGCGCGCGTCCCCTGCATTCCCTCCGATCAACAATGGCGCCAAGAACTCTGGGTGGGCTTTCAACAATACTCGCCGCAGCCGCAAACGTCTCCGATGCCTTGCGGGCGCTATCACACGATGTGTCCGAGCACGACCGGCACGCCAGCATCGTTCTGTTCATGTACGATGCCCGCCGGGAAGTCTTTTGCGAGCGCCTCGTGCCGTCGCTGGACGGGTCGAAATCGACGTCGCTCGAGATCGCCATCGACCACCTGCCGACTGCGGCGCGCCGGACGATCGCCGCGGGACGCCAGTTCGCGGACATGGCCGGCGAGTCGGGCGACTACCAGAAGCTGCTGGGAGTGGGAGCGTCGCCCGAAGCCGGAGTGCTGCTGCTGCGCGGTTTGCTGGTAGACGGTGAGGTCGCGGCGGTGCTCGCCCTCTCCGAGTCCAAGACGCGTTTTGGTCAGCGCCTGTCGGACAAGCTATCTCCGGCCGCAGACCTCTTCGCCCTGGCGTTCGCGCGCCTGGCCGAGCGCCGCGCGAGGGAAGACGCGGTGCGGCAGCTCGAGGAGCTCACCCAGCGCCTGCATGAAGAGCACTCACGCACCGTCCAGGGGTTCGAGAAGAAGCTCGCCGAGGCGCAGGCGGTTCTCAGGGGAAAGGACAGCGGCGACACGGAGCGCGTGAAGCAGCTTAAGCGGGCGATCGAGGTTGCCGCCGTCGAAGCGCGTGCGACCGCGCAGCGACTGAGCGCGGTTGAGGAGCAGGTCGGTGTGGCGGTCAGAAAGCTCGAGAAGGCCCACGTTCAGCTGCACGCGCAGGGCGAAGCGCTGCAACAGCAGAGCGACCTTCTGTTCCGCATCGAGACAATGCTGAAGGGCGCCGCGCCGGGGCAGGAGCCACGCAAGCTGATCGAGGAGGTCCTCGAGATCGTCACGTCGCGCGCCGAGCCTGCTTCGTCGCTGTAGTCGCATCAATACGTGACCGGCCTCACCTCCAACGCGCTTCAGGGGGCAATTCAGAAGCTCGCTTTCAGAACCCCGCTTTCCGCGGATGACGCCGAGGCCGCATTCACGATCGTGATGCAGGGACAGGCGACGGCGGTGCAGGTCGCCGCGCTGCTTGCTTCACTGAGAGCGGCTGGCGAGAGCGCGGAGGTTGTCGCGGGCGTCGTGAGGGCGTTGCGTGGGGCGATGGTCTCCCTTGCGGCCGAGGCCCCCGACGACCTCGTGGACACCTGCGGCACGGGCGGGGGAGCGGTCCCGACGTTCAACATCTCGACGGCCGCAGCGCTGGTTGCGGCCGGCGCGGGAGTACGCATCGCCAAGCACGGCAACCGGTCGTTCACGTCCCGCTGCGGCAGCGCGGACGTGCTCGAAGCGCTCGGTGTGGCGATCGACGTGCCGGTCGCGGTCATGGAGCGCTCGCTGGCGCAGGCAGGGATAGTATTCATGTTCGCTCCCCTGATGCACCCAGCGATGCGTCACGTCGGTCCGGTCCGCCGCGAGCTTGCGATTCCAACCGTGATGAATATTGTCGGGCCACTCGCAAATCCGGCGCGGGCGGGGCGACAGGTCGTCGGTGTAGCCGATCTGGAGCGCGTCCCGATCCTCGCCGGTGCGCTTTGTGAGCTGGGCACCCGTCACGCACTCGTGGTTTACGGCGAGCCGGGGCTCGACGAGGTCTCCCCCCTGGGTCCAACCCATGTAATAGAAATTCGCGACCGCGTGATGAATCGCTGGACGATCCATCCCGAGGAGCACGGCTTCCGGAACATTTCCGCTTCCGATCTGGCGGGGAGTGAGCCCGCAGACAACGCGCGGATCATCACCGACATCCTCGACGGCGGAGGACCAGCCGGTGCACGAGCCGCGGTGATTCTGAACGCCGCGGCCGCTATCTACGTGAGTGGTCAGTCAGGGGACTACGAAGCCTCGGTGCACGCGGCCACCGCCTCGCTCGAATCAGGCAAGGGCCGGGATGTGCTCCAGAGGTTGAGACAGGCTCACTCAAGTACGCGGGGCAAAGCGACTTAGCGAGCCCGATGTCAGAACCGTCGCAGGACTCCGACGACGATTCCCTGAATGGAGATATCGTTCTCGTGAACGTAAATCGGAGTCATCGTTTCGTTCGCTGGCTGAAGGCGAATACGGCCGTCGCGCTCGCGATAAAACTTCTTGACCGTGGCCGAGGTTCCGTCAATCAGGGCAATGACCATTTCTCCATTGTCAGCGGATCGCTTCTCGTTGACGATGACGAAATCTCCGTCACGGATCTGTTCGTCGATCATCGAATTACCGCGAACGCGCAGCACGTAGTGATTTCCGCCCCGGCGAACGAAATCCTCCGGAACTCCAATCGATTCCGGTACCTGAATCGCTTCGATGGGCAGACCAGCCGCCACCGTTCCGAGCAGAGGCAGACTCATCGCGCGGGGCGTCTCGCTGGACGGCAGGACCTCGATCCCGCGGCTCTCGTTATAGGCCCGCTTGATGTAGCCCTTGCGCTCGAGATTGGTCAGATGCTCATGAACCGTCGCAAGCGAGTTATAGTTGAAATGCGAGGCGATCTCCTCGAAGCTGGGCGCATAACCGCGCTCTCCTGAGTAGCGGTCGAGGTAGGTTAGAATCTCGCGCTGGCGTTTTGTTAGCGACATTTCTTCCCCGGCTTCCAGGTTACCGAACATTTGCCGAATTCCTACGTTAGCCGAAGATTGACCGAAGCGCAAGCGTTTTCGAGCTGGACTGGTCCACAGGGCACTTTGGGCGAGCTGGTCTCCGCGTCGCATGCCCGAGCCGACGCGTTGAGGCGAAAAGCCCCTGAGCTCGAGCGAACGGCCCGGGCCGCGGCCGCGACCCCACGGCTTCGGGCGGCCCTTCGTACCGACCAGGTCGCGATCATAGCGGAGCTGAAGCGCGCTTCGCCATCTCGCGGGGCGATCAACACGGGCCTGAACGCGTCCGACCAGGCCAGCGCGTACGAGCGTGGTGGGGCGGCGGCGATTTCCGTCCTCACGGAGCCCGATCGTTTCGGCGGGTGCAACGATGATCTGGCAAAGGTCCGCGCGGCGGTGGGGATTCCGGTACTGAAAAAAGACTTCCACATCGATCGCGTGCAGCTTCTCGAAGCCCGGGCATTGGGCAGCTCCGCCGCGCTGGTGATCGTCCGCGCGGTCCCGCCCGCCCGCCTGGCGGAGCTCCTGCTCGTCGGGCGCGACATCGACCTCGAGGTACTGGTCGAAGTGAGGAATGAAGCCGAGCTTGACCTCGCTCTTTCCCTCGGCGCGCAAATAATCGGAGTCAACAATCGCGATCTCGAGACGCTGGCGGTCGATACTTCCACGGTCGACAGAATTCTTTCTCTGATTCCGCGATCGTGCTGCGCCGTGGCCGAGAGCGGCTTTGAAACCAGAGCCGATGTAGAGCGGGCGGCGGCGAGCGGAGCGGACGCCGTACTCGTCGGGTCGGTGCTTTCGCGCTCCGCGGAGCCCGAGGAGGCGGTTCGCTCGATGGCCGGCATCACGCGAATTCCAGATGCTCGCCAGAATTAAATTCTGCGGCCTTACGCGCGCAGAAGATGCGGCGTTCGCGGCCGAGCTCGGGGCAGCATATACCGGTGTGATCTTCGCTGAAAGTCCGCGCCACCTGACGCCGGCGGCCGCGCGAAATGTCCTCGACGCCGCTGGACAGGAAGTGAAGCGCGTCGGTGTGTTCGGCACGAATTCGCCCGATGACATCGCGAGGATCGCTGATGATGTAACCCTCGACGTCGTCCAGCTGCACGCCGATCCGACCGCGGCTGATGTGATCGCTCTCCGGGAGCGCTTTTCCGGGCATATCTGGGCGGCGGTGAGGATGGGGGATGCTCACATCCCCGACGAGACCGGCATTCTGCTGGAGGCCGCGGATGCGATCGTGCTCGACGCCCGGTCGCAGCATGTCCTCGGAGGAACGGGTCAGGCACTTCCATGGAGCGACCTCGCCGCGGATCTCGCCCGGATGCGAGGGGCCGTCTCGGTGGTGCTCGCGGGGGGATTGACCGCGGGGAACGTCGAGACCGCGATCCGTACGCTCGCTCCCGAAGTCGTGGACGTGTCATCCGGGGTGGAATCTTCGCCCGGCATCAAGGACCGCCGGCTGATGGAGTCCTTTGCAAAAGCGGTCGGCGGATCGCCCCGGCGGAAGAATGCCCGCTGACACCGTGCACCGGTTCGGGGCGTTCGGCGGTCGCTACGTGCCTGAGACGCTCATACCAGCGCTGGACGAGCTCGAGGCCGCGTTCGACGAAGCCATGCGTGACCGGAGGTTCACCACCGAGCTGGACACGCTGCTCAAGGATTACGTCGGGCGGCCCTCGCCGCTCGGGATCGCTCCCCGCCTCTCGGAATCGGTGGGGTGCTCCGTCTACCTCAAACGCGAGGACCTCAATCACACCGGCGCGCACAAGATCAACAACGCCCTTGGCCAGGCGCTGCTGGCGGTGCGGATGGGGAAGCGGCGCATCGTCGCCGAGACCGGGGCCGGGCAGCACGGTGTGGCGACCGCGACGGCGTGCGCGCGCTTCGGCCTGCAATGCACGGTCTACATGGGCGAAGAGGATATGCGTCGCCAGCAGCTCAACGTGTACAGGATGCAGCTGATGGGCGCGACGGTGGTGCCCGTGTTGTCGGGAACGCGAACTCTCAAGGATGCAACCAGTGAGGCCATTCGCGACTGGGTCACCAACGTCGGCGACAGCTATTACATCATCGGGTCCGTAGTCGGCCCGGCGCCCTACCCGCGCATGGTGCGGGACTTTCAGGCTGTGATCGGACGGGAGGCGCGGGATCAAATGCTCGAGTCGGCTGGCCGGATCCCGACGGCCGTCGTAGCGTGCGTCGGCGGCGGCTCGAACGCGATGGGGATCTTTCACGCGTTCATCCCCGACGAAGCCGTGCAACTGATCGGGGTGGAAGCCGCCGGACGCGGTCTCGCCACCGGCGAGCATTCCGCTTCACTGTCAGAGGGGGTTCCGGGAGTGCTGCACGGCTCGCTCAGCTATCTGCTCCAGGACGAAAATGGCCAGGTACATCCCGCGCACTCGATATCTGCCGGTCTGGACTATCCCGGGGTCGGGCCTGAGCATTCCTATCTCAAGGACACGGGGCGCGCGACCTACGTGTCCGTCACGGATGACGAAGCAGTAGAAGGCCTGAGACTGTTGAGCCGGCTCGAGGGGATCATTCCCGCGCTCGAAACGTCACACGCGGTCGCCTGGGTCGTCAAAGAGAAGCAGCGGTGGCGGCATGACGATGCCGTCCTGCTCTGCATCAGCGGCAGAGGCGACAAGGATCTCGCGCAGATAACGGACATGGGACTTCCCGGATGACAGCGTCGGTACCACCAAAAGTCGGCCATGACGGGCCCAGGGAGCCGTCGTTCCCGATCTCTTTCGTAACCGACTTGCTGAAGGCGTTCGTCAAGTCGATGCGTGCCCACCAGCTTTATCTCGCCAACAACCCAATGCACGCGCGCTCCCTCGAGGCCGTCAAGCAGGCGTTCGGGGCTCTCTGGGCCCATACCAGCCGCCTCGAGCTCCAGGTGGTCGAGACGGAGCTGAAATGGGAAGGTCGGGTAGTGCTCGACGAGGGAGAGCGCACCAGTGACAACCTCGCCTGGCTGTTCTACAAGGATGGCATCCGCGAGCTGACTTTCCTGGAGGGATTCGAGAACGAGGATCTGGGCAATCTCTTCGATCTGATGCAGCGGGTCCGCAGGGCATCGGTCGACGACGACGACCTCCTGACGCTGATGTGGGAGCGTGAGTTCAGCACCCTGCGCTACAAGTACGTCGACTTGCTGGTAGAGGCGGGGCCGGGCATCGAGGCGATGGAACGCTCGGAGCAGAAGGAGAAGATCCTCTCCCCCGCCGAGGCGGAAGCCGGAGCGGCCGACAGCGGTCAGGTGACCCAGATGGGCGACTTCGACTCGGCGCTCTACTTTCTCGACGACACCGAGGTGGAATACCTCCAGAACGAGATCAAGCGCGAGTTCTCGACGGATGTGCGACCGGCGGTCATCGCGTCGCTGCTCGACACCTTCGAGACACAGAAGGATCCGACGGTTCGCGAGGAGATCTGTGGACTTCTCGATTATTTCCTGCTGATTCTGCTTTCCACCGCTCAGTATCGGAACGCCGCGTACCTGCTGCGAGAGGCAACCGTCACCTCGAACAGGGCACCGGACATCCTCGAGCCGCAGAAACAGCGGCTCACACAGCTCGGCGAGCTGATGAGCGACCCCAAGCCCCTGGGCCAGCTTCTCCAGGCGCTGGAAGACACTCCGCTCCGGGCGCCGCAGACGGAGCTGGACGAGCTCTTCGCCATTCTCCAGCCAGGGGCTCTCGAGACCGTCCTCAGCTGGATTTCCCGGAGCAACAACACCGAGCTGAGAATGCTGCTCGAGCTGGCGGCGACGCGTCTCGCGTCCGGTAACAGCGCTGAGCTCATTCGCCTCATCGGCTCCGACGATGAGGCGGTCGTGCTGCAGGCCATTCACCGGGCCGCCGCGCTCAAATCGCCCGCCGCTGTTCCCGCACTGGGGAGAATGCTGACGGTGGGGGAGCCCGATATGAGAGTGGCGGCGGTAACCGCGCTGACCGATATCGGGTCGCCCGGCGCCATGCAGATGCTCGAGCGGGCGATCATCGATGAAGACCGCGAGGTGAGAATCGGCGCTGTCCGCGCTCTCGGGGCGCGCTCGACCCGCAGCGCGCTGCCGCGGATAGAAGCGGCAATCAAGGGCAAGGATCTACGCGAGAGCAACCTGACGGAGAAAATGGCTTTCTTCGAAGCCTATGGCCTTCTCGCCGGCGACGCCGGCGTAACGCTCCTGGACGGGCTGCTACACTCGAAAGGATTCATGGGCAAGCGCGACGACTCGGAGATCAGGGCCTGCGCGGCAATGGCGCTCGGAAAGATCGGATCCCAGAAAGCGATGGATTCGCTCAATCGTGCGGCATCCGAGAAAGATGTAATTGTGCGAAATGCAGTCAGCCGCGCCATCCGGCGGGCACCGGCATGAGCGGGGGCGAGGCGGCAAGGGAGGCATGGGGCGGAGAGGGTAAATCCGGCTCCGGTGTGCGCCGCGGCGGCCGCAACTTCATGATCGCCTTTCACGGTGCGCTGCGATCGATCAAGCTCTATCCACTCGAGCACAGCGCCGTGCAGAAGTCCCTCGCCGATCTGGCTCAGATCGCCGAGGAGATGCGTGCCGACGAGGGAGATCTCGAGTTCCGCGTCGCCGGCGAGTTCATATTCATCAACTCGACGCGCCTCCGGCTGGATCTGAGCAACTACGCGACGTTCGGCCACATACTCAGCCTCTGCAAGGGCGCCGGAATCGGGGCGATTCACGTTGGTCCCCGGGGCGAGGCGCGCGACTGGTCGCTTCTCCTTTCGCTCATGGGAGGCGAGAGCAAGGTTGGACCGGCCGAGCGGCTCGCGCAGATCACGTCACGCCTCAAGGAAGCGCGGATCGAGCTGTTCCAGCTCGATCCGCCGATGGAGACCGAGAGCGACCAGCAGTTCAACGAAGAGTCGAAGGCCGCCGCCAACCGCACCTATTCCCAGTCGGTGGCGGTGACCAAGGATGTCATCAACTCGGTTCGTATCGGGAAGACGCCCAACATCAGGAAGATCAAGCGCGTGGTCCAGGGAATCGTGGACCAGGTCCTGAACGAGGAAACCTCGCTCATCAGTCTCACCGCGCTCCGCGACTACGACGAGTACACGTTCACGCACTCCGTGAACGTGTGCATCTTCTCCGTCGCCCTGGGCCGGAGGCTGGGCATGACCAAGCTCCAGATGTACGAGCTGGGTCTCGCCGCGCTGATGCACGACATCGGGAAATCGAGAGTGCCTCTCGACATGCTTCAGAAAAAAGGGGAGCTGACGGATGAAGAGTGGAAATGGATGGCGTCCCACCCCTGGCTCGGGGTGCTGGTTCTGTTCCAGTTCCGGCGACAGCAGGAGGAGCTGTCGTACCGTGCGATGACGGTCTGCCACGAGCATCACATGAAGGTCGATCTCACCGGTTATCCGAAAACGGTGCGCTCCCGACAGATGAGCGTGCTGAGCAAGATCGTCACGATCACCGATGGCTACGACGCCGCTACCTCGCGGCGGAGCTACCAGACTGAAGGGCTGAGCCCGGCGGCGGTTCTCGAAGAGATGCGTGACAACCCGAGGCGCGGGCTCGATCCTGTGCTCGTGAAGGCGTTCATCAACCTCCTGGGGATCTATCCCGTCGGTACGCTGGTAGTCCTGGATACGTTCGAGCTGGCGGTCGTTTCCTCGACCAATCCGAGCCCGGAAGCATTGTCGCGGCCAATCGTGAAGATCATCAGTGATCCGCGGGGCAACGTGATCAGTCCGCCCCTGGTCGTGGACCTGGGAGTGCCGGAAGCGGGCGGGCAGTTCAAGCGTACCATCATCAAGACGGCGGATCCGGACCGCTATGGCATCACCGTCGGCGATTATCTCGCCTAACGCGATAACGCGGCGCTTCGACGCCCTTCGCGCGGCCTCCCGCCGCGCTCTGGTCTGTTATGTCACCGCGGGGCACCCGGACCTTGCGCGGTCACGCGAGACATTGAGCGCGGTCGAGGAAGCCGGCGCTGACGTAATCGAGATCGGCGTTCCTTTCTCCGACCCCATTGCCGACGGCCCGGTCATCCAGAAGAGCTCCCACCAGGCGCTCGCGAACGGAATGACGTACGAAGGGGCGCTCGAGCTGATCGAATCAGCTGGTCTCAAATCACCCGTCGTCCTGTTCTCCTATCTGAATCCGGTTCTTGCGGCGGGTCCGGACGCTCTGACGCGCGCTTGCGCCGCGGGCGTCAGTGGGATTCTCATCACGGACCTTCCCGTCGGCGCCGACCCCGTCCGCGAGCAGTGGCTTGGGTCCAGCGATCTCGCGTTCATCCGGCTGGTCGCGCCCACCACTCCCACGGAGCGGATGTCCGAGATTACCCGGCACGGCAGCGGATTCGTTTATTTGATCAGCCGCCTCGGTGTCACCGGCGTGCAGGAGAGTGTAGCATCCTCGCTGCCGGAGAGTATTTTGCGACTCCGTTCGACAACCACGCTGCCGATCTGCGTCGGATTCGGCATCGCGACCGCCGATCAGGCGCGCGCGGTCGGACGTCTGGCCGACGGAGTCGTGGTCGGCAGCGCGCTCGTCAGCGCGGCTGAAGAAGGCGTCGAAGCAGTATTCAAACTTGTCCGCAGCCTGCGGGAGGGCCTTGATGGCTAGCACGCGCTCTTCGATCAGCGATGTCGTGACGTTGAAGGGGATGCGCTTTCATGCCCGGATCGGGGTCCTTCCCCACGAAGCGGAGATCGCCCAGTCCATCGAGGTCGATGCATCGCTGTGGGTCCGGCGCGGGGATTCCCACGTCACATCCCGCGACATCGTCGACTATCGCCGTGTTTACGATCTCGTCGCCGATGTCGTGACCGGCGGTCACATCAACTTTCTCGAGGAAGTCGGCGAGCGCATCGCCGACCGCGCGCTGGCGCTGCCGCTCGTGGAGAGGGTGGTGATTGCGGTGCGCAAGCCGCATGTGGCGCTTCCCGGACCGTTAGCCTACGCCGAGGTCGCGATCGAGCGAGAGCGTGCGTGAAGGACATCGCCTACATAGCGCTTGGCTCCAACCTGGGCCGGCGCGAGGTATTTTTGGCGGATGCACGTAAGGCCATCGCCGCGCTGCCGCACACCAGTGTGCTGGCCGAAACGGAAGTAGAAGAGACCGCCCCCCTCGGCCCGGTGGCGCAGGGGCCATTCCTGAACCAGATGATCGCCGTTCAAACCGAGCTTTCCCCGACCGAGCTGCTCTGCGCGCTGCAGGTCATCGAGCAGGGAGCTGACCGAACGCGAGGCGACCGTTGGGGACCGCGCACGCTGGATCTCGATATCGTGCTGTTCGAGAGGCAAACCGTTTGCGAGCCGGGGCTGACGGTTCCTCACCCGGAGCTTCCGAATCGCGTTTTCTGGCAGCGAGAGCTGGCGGAATTGCGGGTAACGGCAGTTGGCTGATGATGCCCCGGAGACCAAACCAGTCTCCATCGCCGACTTCGTCGCGCGCAAGAAGAAGGGCGAGAAGCTCGTGATGGTCACCGCGTACGACGCTTTGTTCGGCCGGCTGGTGGACGAGTCCGGAGTCGATGCGATTCTGGTCGGCGATTCGGTTGCGACCGCCGTGTTCGGCCACGAGTCGACACTGCCGGTGACACTCGATCAGATGATCTATCATGCGGCAGGGGTCAGGCGAGGGGTAAAGCGCTCCCTCATCGTCATCGACATGCCGTTTCTCACTTATCAGGCAAGCATAGAGCTCGCAATCCTGAACTGTGGACGCGCCCTTCAGGAAACCGGCGTTGGCGCGGTCAAGGTCGAGGGCGGCGGTCCGGAGATGGTCGACACCGTTCGCGCGCTGGTGCGTACGGGAATCCCGGTGATGTCCCATATCGGGTTCACGCCGCAGTCGGTGAAAACCATCGGTGGAGCCCGGGTGCAGGGCAGGCAGAAGCTCGACGCGGAGAGACTTCTCGCCGAAGCCCGCAGCCTCGAGGAGGCGGGCGCGTTCGCGCTGGTGCTCGAGCTGGTGCCGGCAGGCGTGGCTTCGGGCATCACCAGGGCCCTTCAGATCCCGACCATCGGCATAGGTGCCGGACCGGACTGCGATGGCCAGGTACTCGTGCTGCCCGACCTGCTCGGCCTCAACGATACCTTTTCTCCCAGATTCCTCAAGCGCTACGCCGAGCTCGCGCGGGATGTCCGCCAGGCGGTCGGGAGCTTCGCTGATGACGTTCGCAGCGGCGCCTACCCGGACACCGCACACAGCTTCTAGCATGAAGTCCATCGACACGATTCAGAAAATGACGTCGACGGCGTACAAGGCGCGGCTGGACGGAGAGCGTATCGCCTTCGTTCCCACGATGGGGGCGCTGCACGAAGGACACCTCACTCTCGTTGACGAAGCCAGGCGCCGGGGTGATCTCGTCGTGATGAGCATTTTCGTCAATGCCTTTCAGTTCGGTCCCGGCGAGGACTACGAGCACTACCCGCGCACGCTGGATGACGACGCGCGTCTGGCGAAGGAGCGGGGAGTGGACATCCTGTTTACGCCGTCGCACAACGAGGTTTACTCGTCTCCGCCGGTCGTGACACTCAATCCGGGAGCGCTCGGAAAGGAATGGGAAGGCGCCGCGCGGCCTCACCATTTCGAGGGCGTCCTGACCGTAGTCGCCAAGCTGTTCCACGTCGTGCAGCCGAACGTCGCGGTTTTCGGGCAAAAGGATCTGCAGCAGGCCTCGATCGTGCGAGCGATGGTCCGGGACCTCAACTTTCCAGTCGAGATCGTGCTGTGCCCGATCGTGCGCGAAGCGGATGGTCTCGCGATGTCGAGCAGAAACCGCTACCTCTCCGGGAAAGAGCGGGAAATCGGACTGTTGCTGTCGAAGGCGCTGTTCGCGCTCCGTGACGCGTTCGCGAAAGGAGAGCGGCGCGCCAGCGCCCTGGAGGCAATCGGCTGGCGAATGCTGGAGCGGGTTCCGGGGCTGACTCCACGGTATCTGGCCGCCGTGAACGCGGTGAACTTCCAGCGCGTGAACCTGGTCAGTCCGGGCGATGCCGCCATCGGCGCAATCAAGGCGGGCGTCACCAGGCTGATAGACAACATTCTTTTCTGATGGTGCGGCTACTGGAATCCGGCCTTCCCGTCTGGGCGCAGGTGGGCGAAAGGCGGATCGCGCACATCCAGCGTGTTTCATCGCTGCTGCGTGCATGGGGCGCGGCGATGCGGCTGCGCGCGGAAGAGGCGAACGCCTGGATCGATGTCGGCACATGGCACGACGCGCTGCGCGACGCACCCGAGTCCGAGCTGCGGGCGATCACCGCCGACCATACATCGCCTCTGGGCCTGCTGCATGGACCTGCGGTCGCGATCAGGCTCGAGCAGGACGGCGAACGAAGACGAAATGTTCTCGAGGCCATCCGTTACCACACCGTTGGCTGGGCGGACTGGGACAACACCGGCCGCGCGCTCTATATGGCCGATTATCTGGAGCCGGGACGGAAGTTCCTCGCGGAAGACCGCGGCTTCCTCGCCAGCCAGGTACCGCACAACTTCGATGGAGTGTTCCGCCAGGTCGTACGCTTCCGCCTCGAGTGGTCGATACGCGAAGGCAATCACATCTTTCCCGAGACGGTCGCACTCTGGAATAGTCTCCGGTGAAGCTGACTGGCCGCCGCTACGGAAGGATGATCGTGGCGGCGCTCGTGCTCGGATTCCTGGGTTGGATCGCCTGGCGCGAGTGGGCGAAGCGTGCCGCCGAAGCCGAACGGTATGGGCCCGCCGATGCCAGAGCGCCGAAAGGAACGCGGATAAAGGTCGAAGTTCTCAACGCGACGAGGACACGTGGCCTGGCAAGGCGCGCGACCAGATATCTGCGCGATCGGGGATTCGACGTCGTCGGCTCGGGTACTGCGTCCGAGCAGCGAGACAGCACGCTCGTTCTCGATCGGTCGTCGCATCCCGAATGGGCGTATCTGGTCGGGCGCGCCATGAGGGCGAGGGTCGCCGCCCAGCCGGACAGCTCACGCTACCTGGATGTTACCGTCATCCTGGGGTCGGACTGGAGACCTCCTTCCAAGCCTTTCTACCCGTAGCTGTCCGCACGCCGCGGCGATGTCCATGCCGCGGCTCTTGCGTATCGCTACTTCCACTCCGGCCGCGCGCAGCCTGCGGGCGAACCAGTGAATCTGCTGTGCCGAGCTGGGGGTGAAATCTCCGGCGCCCCCGGGGTGGAGTGGAATCAGATTCACGAACGCGCGGCATTCACGGGCGAGCACCGCCAGCTGCGCCGCGTGCTCCCCGGCGTCGTTCACCCCGCCGAGCATCACGTACTCGAACGTCACGCGCCGGTCGAACACTTTCGCCGCCTCGATGACGCTGGCCAGTGGATACTTCGTGTTGATCGGCATGAGCGTCCGCCGCAATTCATCGTTGGGCGCGTGAATCGACAGGGCGAGCCGGAACTGCTCGGGGCGCTCCCCGAGAGCGACGATTCCGGGAAGAACCCCAACCGTCGACACCGTGATGTGGCGCGCTCCGATTCCGAATCCCGATGGAGAGTTGAGCACTGTCAGAACGGGGTCGACCGCTTTCCAGTTCATCATTGGCTCGCCCATCCCCATGAAAACGATGTTGGTGGGAGCGAGGGCCGAGGAGAGGAGCTTGACCTCGCGTACCTGAAGGGCGATCTCGAACATCGCGAGGTTGCGCGTAAAACCCATCGCGCCCGTCGCGCAGAACGCGCACTGAAGCGCGCAACCGGCCTGGGACGAGATACACAGCGTCAGTCGCGCTCCTTCGGGAATCGCGACGGTCTCGATGAACTCACCGTCGTGCATCCGGAAGAGAAACTTCTCGGTTCCGTCTGTCGATGTCTGGCGGGTGACGAGCTGCAGTCGGGGGAGCTCGAAATGCCCGGCCAGCAAGGCCCGGAACGCCACCGGGAGATCGGTCATCTCGGCGAAGCTCGCCGCCGGATTCTGCCACAGGTGCCTGAGGACCTGAGATCCACGAAACGGCCGTTCCCCGTGCGCGACAGCAAAGTCGCCTACGGCACGCTCGGCTTCTGACGGGAGCATGTCCAGAAGATTCCGAGCGCTCGCGGATGCCTCTCGACGACTCTTTTTCTCGGTCATGCTCCTTCCACCAAGTATATGCAACTACTAAATTTAACCCCTCTCGATGCCTTATTCGACCCGTCCGACTTGGCGCTGACGCCTTCGCCCTCATCCAGCTTCAGGACCTCCCGGCGCTCTCACCTCTGTGGTGAGCTCAGAACGGCCCACGTCGGGGGAAAGGTCAGCCTCGGCGGCTGGGTGCATCGGACGCGGAACCTCGGTGGTATCGTTTTTCTCGACCTGCGCGACCGGGCCGGCCTGATCCAGGTGTCCTTCAATCCGGAGTGGACCCCGCCCGATATGATCGAGCGAGCGGGCAGGCTCGGTCTGGAGACCGTGGTCATCATCGAAGGCGAAGTCGCCGAGCGTCCCGCTGAGATGAGAAACGCGGAAATGGAGACGGGCGACATCGAGCTTCGCGCACTCACCGTCGAAGTTGTCGGCCCGGCAGAAACGCCGGCGATACCGGTTGCTCGCGGGCGCGGCGAAAAGCTCCCCGCCGAGGAGCTCCGCCTCAAGCATCGGCATCTGGACCTCCGCCGCCCGGAGCTCCAGCAGAATCTGATTCTTCGCCACCGTCTCCAGCAGGCGACGCGCCGGTTCCTCGACGAGCAGGGATTTCTCGAGATAGAAACGCCCATCCTCACCAAACCGACCCCGGAAGGCGCACGGGATTACATCGTGCCGAGTCGGGTGCACCCCGGCGAGTTCTACGCCCTCCCACAATCGCCACAGCTGTACAAGCAGCTGCTGATGGTGTCAGGCTTCGACCGCTACTTCCAGATAGCGCGGTGCTTCCGTGACGAGGACCTGCGCGCCGACCGGCAGCCGGAGTTCACCCAGATTGACATTGAAGCCGCGTTCGTCGGGCGCGAGGACATCGCCGCACTCACCGAAGGTCTGCTTCAGCGACTCTTCGCCGAGGCCGGCGTGGAGATACCCGCGAAGTTCGAGCGGCTCGCTTATCACGACGCAATGGAGCGATTCGGCTCGGATCGGCCCGACACCCGATACGCTCTCGAGATCTTCGACGGAACGGAGATATTCCGCGGCTCGGGTTTCGGGATCGCGACCGGCGCAATCGATGCCGGTGGCAGAGTGCGAGGGATCAGGATTCCCGGTGGCGCGGCGCTTTCCCGGAAGCAGGTCGACGAGATCGAATCGATCGCGAAGTCGGCAGGCGCGGGCGGACTGATTCGCCTGAAGCGGGGAACCGGCGGGATTGAAGGGCCGGCCGCGAAGTTCCTGAACGAGGCGGGAATCGAGCGGCTCGCACTCGACGAGGGTGCCCTCTGTCTCCTCGTGGCCGGGCCCGAGCACGTGTCCAATCCAGCGCTCGATCGGGTGAGGCAGGACGTGGCCGCCAGACTCGGCGTGGTTCCGGCCGCCGCGCGCGCATTCCTGTGGGTCACCGATTTTCCGCTTTTCATTCGCGAGCAGAACGGAGCTCTGAGCTCCGTCCATCACCCGTTCACGTCGCCCCACCCCGACGACCTGCGTTTGCTCGACAGCCAGCCGGAAAAAGTGCGCGCCCTCGCCTACGACGTCGTTCTCAACGGAACCGAGCTGGGCGGCGGCAGCATCCGGATCAACGACCCCGCTCTCCAGCGGCGCATCCTCGCGCTGCTTGGAGTGGATGATCAGACGGCCAGAAAGCGGTTCGGGTTCCTTCTCGATGCTCTCAGCGCGGGGGCGCCTCCGCACGGCGGAATCGCCCTGGGGATGGACCGGCTTGCAATGATGCTCGCTGGCGCTTCCTCCCTCCGTGACGTGATCGCGTTCCCGAAGACGACCGCCGCACGTGCTCTGTTCGAGGATGCGCCGACCGTCGTCCCAGCCGAAGATCTGCGCGATCTTCATTTACAGCCCACCCCAGCCTGATGTGACCGAAGAAACGACGATTCAGCGGCTCTCGACCGAAGGCGCCGACATGCTCACCCTCGCCGGTGTCAACGACGAGAACCTCGTGGAGCTGGCAAGGCAGACGGGCGCCAAAGTGGCGCTCCGCGGCGATACGCTCGCCGTAAGTGGTGGCGCGGACGCGGTCGCGCGCGCGGTACCCATCGCCCAGCGGATGATCGACACCGCCAAACAGCAGATGCCGCTTACCGCCGACGATGTGCTCCGCATGAGCATCGAGGCGCCGCGCGACGGGAACGGCACCGGGACTGCGACCGACAACGATACCCGGATCGTTCTGCCCGGCGTCCGCAAGATCATCCAGGCCAAGACGGCGGGTCAGGCCGAGTACATGAAGCTGATGGCGGAGAACGACATCGTCGTCGGAGTGGGACCGGCAGGCACGGGCAAGACCTATCTCGCCGTTGCCGCGGCCGTCGATGCGCTCGCGCGCAAGCGGGTTCGCCGCATCGTGCTGGCGCGGCCGGCGGTGGAAGCCGGTGAGAGCCTCGGATTTCTTCCGGGAGACATGCAGGCGAAAGTAGATCCCTATCTGCGGCCGCTCTATGATGCCCTCGAGGACATGATGCCGCAGGAGCGGGTGCAGAAGGCGCTCGAGACGCGCACGATCGAGATCGCGCCGCTGGCATACATGCGCGGCAGAACCCTGGCCGATGCGTTCGTCATTCTGGACGAGGCGCAGAACGCGACCAATGCGCAGATGAAAATGTTCCTCACCCGGCTGGGAGTGAACTCGAGGGCCGTGATCACCGGCGACAAGACCCAGATCGATCTGCCCAGGCGCGAGGACTCGGGCCTGGTCCAGATCGAGCGAATTCTCCCCGGCATCGATGGAATCGGCTTCTACTATCTAACTGACGCTGATGTCGTTCGTCACCGGCTGGTGCGGGAGATAATCAAGGCGTACGCAGAGGATTCCGGAGCCTGAGTCGCGCCGGCATTGACGCGACGTGAAACGATCAGCCACCACTCACGCCATCGATATCTCCGCGACCGTACGACGGCTCAGTGTCTCGCGCAGCCGTATCAGACAGGCAGCTGTCGCGGCGCTGAACGCCGAGCGAGTGAAGGATGCGCTGATCTCCATAACGTTCGTGGGACGCGCGACGATCACCAGGATCAATCGGCGTTACCTCGGACGTCGCCGCCCGACCGACGTCATTTCATTCGGGCTCGGCCGCATGGGCAGGCGGGGCGCGGTGATCGGCGATATTTATATCTGCGCCGAGATCGCCCGCGAGAATGCGCGCCGGCAGAACGTCGGCGCTGGAGAAGAGCTTCTGCGGCTGGTGATTCACGGTACGCTGCATGTCCTCGGGCACGAGCATCCGGAAGGCTCCGAGCGTCCTGCATCTCCGATGTGGCGGAAACAGGAGAGGATCCTCGCGCGT
>Ga0136614_10000437_pt1 | contig 20589 bp, 18 predicted proteins | sample AntDrymUQ2792106_2_FD_106643 | JGI IMG/M metagenome (GOLD analysis project Ga0136614, IMG submission 106643) | Polar desert sand microbial communities from Dry Valleys, Antarctica - metaG UQ279 (21.06) | ecosystem: Environmental > Terrestrial > Soil > Desert | place: Antarctica: Dry Valley... | reverse complement strand
CGGCTTCGAGGCATTCGTCGAGCGCAATCGGAATCGAGGCCGAAGAAGTGTTGCCGTGATACGCGATATTGGAATAGACGCGCTCGCTTTCCACTTTCAACTTATCGGCGACGGCGTCGGTGATGCGTTGATTCGCTTGATGTGGGATGAAGAGTTTCACATCGTCCGCTGACTGCCCGGCCTCTTCTAAGACTTCGCGCGAGATGTCGGCCATCGAGCGGACGGCGACTTTGAACAGTTCGTTGCCGCGCATCTTGTAAAAATGCTGGCCGCTCGCGACGGATTCAGCCGTCAGTCCTAAGCGCGTGCCGCCGCCGGGCGCGAAGAGTTGTTCGGCGAAGCGACCGTCCGAACGAATGCGCGCTGCCAGAATACCGCGCCCTTCTTCGACGGGACCAAGCAGGGCCGCGCCCGCGCCGTCACCGAAAATCACGCAAGTTGAGCGATCAGTGTAGTCAACATACTTGGTCAAAATTTCCGCGCCGATAACGAGCGTGTAGCGCGCCTGCCCGGAGCGAATCATCTGATTGGCGAGCGTCAAGCCGTAGAGAAAACCGGAACAAGCGGCGGCCAAATCAAATGCAGCGGCGCGGTGCGCGCCCAGTTCGGCTTGAATCAAACAGCCGGTCGAGGGCAGCACTTGATCGGGCGTCACGGTCGCGCAGATGAGCAGATCGATTTCTGATGGATCGACCTTCGCGCGCTCAATCGCCTGCCGTGCGGCGCGCACGGCAAATAGCGAGGTGTACTCGCCCTCGCTGGCCTTGTGCCGCTCCTTGATGCCTGTCCGCGACGTGATCCACTCGTCGGAAGTCTCGACCATTTTTTCCAGATCGGCGTTGGTTAAAATGCCTTCCGGGTATGAGCGGCCCGTGCTGAGAATACCGGCGTTCATGTTCGCCATTTCTTTAGCCTTTCAAGAAAGGGGTAGAGGATAGTAAAGACTTACTTCTAACCTCTATCCTCTAACCTCTATCCTCTGAGTTTCTGCGATGCCGTGCTGAATGCGGTCATTTGCGCCGTATTCGGAAAACTCTTTGACGTTGCGAATCGCGTTACGAATCGCGCGTGCGTTCGAGTTGCCGTGACCGATGACGACGATCTGCTGCACGCCTAAGAGCGGCGCACCGCCGTACTCGGAATAGTCGAGCCGCTTTTTCAAACGGCGGAAGGCCGGGCGCGCGAGCATCGCTCCGGCTTTCGTGACTGTCGTCGCGCTCAACTCGTGTTTGATCATTGAGACCACCGCGTCCGACAAGCCTTCGGAGAGTTTCAACATCACGTTCCCGGTAAAACCGTCCGTGACGATGACATCGACCTGCCCCGTATAGACATCACGCCCTTCGACGTTGCCGACGAAGTTCAGCGAAGAAAGTTCACGCAGCAACGGAAACGCTTCTTTCGTCAACTCGTTCCCTTTCGCTTCTTCTTCCCCGATACTCATCAATCCGACGGAAGGCTTGTGTGTCCCCAAGATCGCCTGCGTGTAAGCGTCACCCATGATGGCAAACTGCGCCATGTGATAGCCCTTGCAATCAGAGTTTGCGCCCACGTCCAAGAGCAGCGTTGGCCTGCCGGATTTGGTCGGGACGAAAGCGGCGAGCGCCGGTCGATCCACGCCGGGCAGCATCCCCAAAACCATCTTAGCCGTCGCCATCGCCGCGCCGGTATTGCCCGCCGACACGAAGCCGTCGGCGCGTCCGTCAGCCACCAACCGAACACCCACACGCAGAGAACTTTTCTTCTTGCGCCGCACGGAAGTTGCCACCGGCTCGTCCATCCCGATCACTTCCGCCGCTTCGACGAACTCGATGCCGCGATCACCTTGCTTGCGCCAACCGCAGCGGCGCAATTCCGGCTCGACCTTGTCGGGCTGCCCGACGAGGATCACGCCGATGCCGAGATCGCGCGCCGCCGCGAGCGCACCGTCGATCTCGACGTGCGGCGCGTGGTCGCTGCCCATCGCGTCCACCACAACTTTGCCGGTCAATTGACGCCCGTGCTTCATCAAGCCAGCGCGCTCGTCAGTGTGGCGCGCCCGAACCAACGCTGATTGTTGAATTACGATTCAAGATCGACGCGCACGATTTCACGGCCTTTGTAATGGCCGCACTTCGGGCAGACGCGATGCGGCAAACGCGGTTCTTGACAGTTCGGGCAGACCGTAGTCTGCGGCGCGCGCAGCGCATCATGCGCCCGGCGTTTGCCCGTGCGCGCTTTAGAGTGACGGCGTTTCGGATTCGGCATAATTACTCCATAGAAAAGTAAATCGTGAATCATCAATCGTGAATAGCAAAAGACAGTTCTTTCTATTCACGATTGACGATTCACTATTCACGGTCTTTCAGTGTTGCAAGCGCGGCCCAGCGTGGATCGACTTCCCTGTCCTCGCAGGCGCAGGGCTGTGTGTTGCGCTCCGCGCCGCAGTTCGGGCAGAGGCCCTTGCATTCTTCGCGGCAGAGCAGACGTACGGGCAAAGCTAACAACACCTGCTCGCGCGCTAACTCATCTAAATCAATTGCGTATCCTTCGTAAACCGAGACGCTCAAATCTTCCGGCTGTAACTCGGTCGCTTCTTCCGTCGCGGCGTCCGCTTCGGCAGCGACGTAGTTGACATCGAAAGCCGCTTCTACCGGCACGCTGATCGGTGTTAAGCAACGATCACAATTGATCTCGACTGTCGTCGTGATCTCGCCTTGCAGTGTGACTCCCTCTCGCTGGCGCGACGCGCGTCCTGAGATTCGCATCTCGCCGGTCAGGCGGGCGCAATCGTCTGCGAGATCGAGTGCGCCCGCGCCGTAGATATGCGCGAACGGGCGGCCCATCTCAGTCAGATTTTCCACTTCAATGTGCATCGCCGGAGACTCTCAACTGCCTTTGTCCGTTATATCGTGCCGGAAACAAAAGGTGCAATTATAGCGGCCAAAGCGGGCGTGTCAACGTGCGGCGACGACCGCCTCGCCCATTGCGTCATCAATCAGCTTGGCCGCCAGCCGTTCGTCGCCGGAGAGCAGAAGTTGTTGCTTGCGCTGCCGCGCCGCGCCGAAAAACGAGAGTTCCAAACAGCCTTCGAGTTCCGCGATGTCAAACTTTCGGCGGCGCGCGCTTGCCTGCGGCGGCAGATCATGACCGAGCGAGCGGGCCAGCGCGAACGCTTGACGAGCCGTCGCGCTATCGCCGAGACGCACACAAGCAAGGCCTTTCAGAAATAATGCCGCCGCATACTTGGCATCCGCCGCTAAAGTCTTTTCTGCGTACCGCAGCGTGAGTTTGTAGCGACCGAGTTGGTACTGCGCGAGGCCGACGAGGTACTGAACTTCGGGCGAAGGATTCGCTGCCTGCGCTTTTTTGAATTCACTCAAAGCGCGCGTCCAGTCGCCCTCCAGAGCCGCCAACCGCCCGACGGCATAGGTCGCTGCGAAGGTCTGGCGTAAGGGAGCAGGCAGCTTTTGAAAAATCTGTTGCGCGCTGTCTATCTCGCCGGCATCGGCGTAAGTCAGAGCCAGCAGCAGAAAGATCAGTGGATTCTCCGCCCCGGCGCGCACGGTGCGTTCGAGATAGTCGCGCGCCAGCGTCATCCGCCGGGACATAAACAGTTCGCCGCCCAGCACGAAGTTAAGCGCCGCGCTTTGCGGAGCCAACGCCGCCGCCCGCTCTAACACACGAAAGCCTTTCTCTCTCTCTCTCTTATCGATCAGCGTCAAACCTTCGCGCACCAACAACTCGAATTCTTTGCGACTTTCCGCCGGCACGCCTTCCAACGTTTGCTCGATCAAACGCTCGCGCCGCTGTTCCTCTTGGCGTGGCTTTGACTCATTTTCGTCGCACGACTCACGCCACTGACTGAGAAGCCGTTCCCGCCCGATCACGCCGGCCTCGTCCAGCGCGCTGATTAACGTCTCAACCAAAATCTGCTGCTGCAAAGACACCTGCGATTGGCGCATCAACAGATCGAGTCCCCGCTCAACCTTATCGATCATCCGCAGCAAATGATTCTCCAAAATCGAAATGCGCTCAACCAAATACTCATCATGTCCCGACGCAGTAGCCTCTTCCTCAAATCGCTGCTTCGTCGGCTCAATCACCAACATCAACCGCGTCCCGCACTGCGCGCACAATTCCTCACCGAGCGGATTAACCGCCCGGCAACGCTGGCAACGTATCTGATCAATCACTCTTACCACTGTTAAAGCAGTGACGAGTGATGAGTGACAAAGTGGCAAGTTAAAAAGAATAGCACTTGACTAAGCTCGTCACTCGTCACTCGTCACTCGTCACTGTAATTATAGATTCCGCGTCCGGCTTTGCGGCCTACCCAGCCGGCAGCGACATACTTTTTGAGGAGCGGGCAGGGACGATATTTGGGATCGCCGAGTTCTTCATGCAGGACATTGAGGACGGCGAGACACACGTCGAGGCCGATGAAATCGGCGAGCGTGAGCGGCCCCATCGGATGATTCATGCCGAGTTTCATAATGCCGTCGATGCTTTCGCGGGTGGCGACGCCTTCGTAGAGCGCGAAGATCGCCTCGTTGATCATCGGCATCAAAACACGGTTTGAGACGAAGCCGGGCGAGTCGTTGCATTCAAGCGCGGTCTTGCCCATCTGCTCGCACAACTGCCGTGTCCGCTCATAAGTTTCATCCGCAGTGGCGAGGCCGCGAATCACTTCTACTAACTTCATCACCGGCACAGGATTCATAAAGTGCATCCCGATCACTTTCTCAGGCCGCCGCGTCGTCGCAGCAAGTTTGGTGATCGAGATCGAAGATGTGTTCGACGCGAGAATCGCTTCAGGCTGCGCGATCTCGTCGAGCGTGCGAAAGATTTCCGCCTTGACTCCGAGGTTCTCTGTCACGGCTTCGATAATGAACTGCGCGCCGGAGAGCGCGTTCATGTCAGTGGTCGGCTGAATGCGGCTGACGATAGCGCGCTTCTCTTCTTCGCTCAGACGCTCTTTGTCCACATCGCGCTGGAGGCTGCGATCAATCGTCTTCAACCCACGCTGCAAAAATTCGTCTTGCACGTCGCGCATCACGACATCATAACCGGCGCGCGCCGCTACTTGCGCGATGCCGTTGCCCATCGTTCCAGCCCCGATCACACCGATCATTTCCCTCACACAGATTGTCTCCCGTCTCTCAAAATTAACCGCGCCAGTCCGGCGGCTGCGCCGGCGGCACATGCTCAGGCTGGCGCGACGACTGACGATCCGGCTGATTGATCCAATCATGTGCCGGCGGCGGCGGCGCATCGTTGAGCGCGTAACGATATTCCGGTGACCAATCATCTTGATACCTTCGCCCGCCCTCACTAAACAAGAACCAGAATGTATAGGCGCTCAAGGCCGTGCCGTGCGGGAAGTTCAAAACCGCGAGGGCAGCGGAGACAATTCCGGCCATGCGCGCCCAACTTTTACGTTTGAGGAGCGCATACCCCGCCAGCAAGGGCGGGACGACAAACAGCAAATTAAGCAGTCCAAAAATTAAACCGATGAGCGCGAGAACGCTCGGCTCCGACAAACCCACTTCTGGATTGACGAGCATCGCGAACGAAAAAAACACCGTCATGCCCAGCAACATCAACTCGTTGATGCCACCATAAATTAGGTACATGATGCCGAGCGCTTTATTGTGCTGCTCAATAGTCATAATAAAAAAAGTGGTCAGTGGCTGGTGATCAGAAGAAGGTATTGATCAAAATGTAAGGCTGCGACGATCTGCTCGCCGCGTCAGCGGCACAGGCGCAACAACTTTACTTTTTGATCACTACCCAGAAGAAAACAGTTTTAGGCTGACCACTGATCACTGATCACTGTTACCTACCGTTCGACAGCCATCGCTACCGCGTTGCCGCCGCCGAGACACAGCGCAGCAACTCCACGATGAACGTTCCGGCGTTTCATTTCATAAAGCATCGTCGTCAGCAAGCGCGATCCCGATTGACCGATGGCGTGGCCGAGCGCGACCGCGCCGCCATTGACGTTGACCTTTTCGGGATCGAGTTCCAATTCGCGCATAATCGCGACGGCCTGCACCGCGAAAGCCTCGTTCAATTCAATCAAGTCAACTTCATTAAGGGACCAACCGGCTTTCTTCAAGACTTTGCGGATCGCCTCGACCGGAGCCATCATCACTAACTCCGGTTGGATACCTGAAGTCGCCTGTGCTGCGATCCGCGCCAACGGCTCGATGCCGAGCGAGCGAGCGCGCTCAAGCGACGTGACGACCAATGCCGATGCGCCGTCATTGACGCCCGGCGCGTTGCCCGCCGTCACCGTGCCGCCTTCCTTGAAGGCCGGTTTCAGTTTGCCGAGGGCTTCAATCGTAGAGTCTTCGCGCACCGTCTCATCCGTCTCGAAGATGAGCGCCGCGCCTTTCTTCTGTGGAATTTCAATAGGCAGAATTTCATCTTTGAACTTCCCGGCTTTCGTCGCCGCTGCCGCCTTGCGGTGAGAATTGAGCGCGTACTCGTCCTGCTCCGCTCGCGTCACGTTGTAACGTTCGGCGACGACTTCGCCGGTATTGCCCATGTGATAATTCTCGAACGCGCACCACAGCCCATCGTGAATCATTGCATCGACGAGCGTGCCGTTGCCAAGACGATAACCCTCGCGCGCTTTGGTCAACAGATACGGCGCGTTCGACATCGACTCCATCCCGCCCGCGACGACGATTTCAGCATCGCCGAGTTGTACCCCCTGCGCCGCCATCATCACAGCCTTCAAGCCGGAGCCGCAGACTTTATTGATCGTCACCGCCGAGACGCCAAACGGAATGCCGCCCTTGAGCGCCGCCTGTCGCGCCGGATTCTGGCCCACGCCCGCTTGGATCACACAGCCCAAGATCACTTCGTCAACATCATTCGGCTGAAGACCAGCGCGCCGCACGCTCTCGCGCACGACCAGCGCGCCCAACTCCGGCGCTGAAAAATTTTTCAACGCTCCCTGAAACTTCCCCGTCGGCGTCCGCACGGCGCTGATGATTACGGCTTCTTTGATGTTTGACATAATGACTCCTTAAAGAAAGTGACGAGTGACAAATCGCGACAGAGTTCTAGCTAGCTCGTCATTGATCGCTCAATACTTGTCACTGTGCTTCGATTATACGTTCGCGCGAAGGGGTGTCAATCTGTTGACAGTGGCTCTTCATCCTCAGCAGCGCTCGTGTGCGCGCTGAATAATTGCTCCACGAATTCACACGAAATAACGCGAAGACTCGCTTGCTCCGTTTCGTGCTGTTTCGCGTGATTTCGTGGAGCAGCCTTTTGCTTTTCCGTATGAAATTTGTGATTGATTGAAAAGGCTCTCGCGCCGGTGTTAGACTCGCTCTCGCTTCGCGCTCGCGCAGGCGTTTTTCCAATTCAATTCATCAGCACAAAACCGATGCAAGCACTCATTCTCGCCGGCGGCAAAGGCACGCGGTTGCGCCCGTTGACGGTTTATACGCCGAAGCCGATTGTTCCGATCTGCAACCGCCCGTTCTTGCTTTACCAGATCGAAACGCTGCGCCGCGCCGGCATCCACGACATCACGCTCTCGCTTTCGTACCAGCCGCTCAAGATCGAGCAACTGTTCGGCAACGGTTCGGATTTCGGCGTGAAGATCAAGTACACCACCGAACCGCAGCCGATGGGGACTGCCGGCGCTTATAAGTTCGCCGAAGATTTTATACGTGATCGCACCGTCGTCTTTAACGGTGACATTCTGACCGATCTCGATCTTGAGAAAGTGCTCAAAGAACATGAAGCGCGGCAGGCAGCGGCGACCATCGTTCTAGCGCCGGTCGATAATCCGAGCGCTTACGGCCTCGTCGAAACCGAAGCGGATGGCCGCGTCCGTCGCTTTCTCGAAAAGCCGCAGGCGGACGAGATCACTTGTAACACGATCAACGCCGGCACTTACATTTTAGAACCGCGACTGCTCGATCTGATCCCGGCAGGCGAAAGCTACTCTTTTGAGTACGGACTGTTCCCCGACTTGCTGCGGCGCGGCGAGGCGTTCTACGCGAACATTCCAGATAATGCCTACTGGATCGATCTCGGCACGCCCGAACGCTACCTGCAAGCGCATCACGATCTGCTCGCGGGCCGCGTCAAGAATGTCGGACTGCCTCCGCTACGGGGCGAGTTCGAGTGCGCCACCGCTGCGGAGATTGATGCGCTCTCGATCATTGCGGACGACTGCACCATCAAGCCCGGCGCGCAGATCATCAATTCAGTTCTCGGACAGGGCTGCTATATTGATGAACGCGCGCGGATCGAAAACTCCGTTATCTGGTCCCATACGCGCGTCAACGCGGGCGCACAAATCACGGGTGCGGTCATCGGTCGCGGCTGCCACGTCGGGCGCGCGGCGCAGGTCGGGCCGGGCGCAGTTTTAGGCGACAAGACTTCACTGACTGACTACACACAAACCGGGTGTCCCTCATGAGCCGGCGCGCATCACCGATGCCGATCCGCTTCGGCACAGACGGCTGGCGCGCAGTGATCGCCGACGGCTTCACCTTCACTAATCTGGAGCGCGTAGCGCAGGCTTACGCAGATTACCTTCAGCAATATTCTCAAGGAGCGGCGACGGTGCATGAACGTGAGACGCAACGAAGTCCGCTCGTGATCGTCGGCTATGACCGCCGCTTTCTCTCGGAACAATTCGCCATTCGCACCGCCGAAATTCTCGCCGGCAATGAAATCCGCGTCCGCCTGTTTGACACGGACGTGCCGACGCCGCTCGTCTCTTGGGCAGTGCGCGAGGCCAGCGCGGCAGGTGGCGTCGTGATCACGGCCTCGCACAATCCGGCGCACTTCAACGGCTTCAAGATCAAAGCCCCGTGGGGCGGCAGCGCGACGCCAGAGACGACGGTGGCAGTCGAATCGCTCGTCGATCAACAGACGCCCGTGCGCGGCAATTTGCCGGCGAACGTGTACGACAGTTTAGCGCGCTCAGTCGAGACTTACCGTGAGCAGCTCGCTGCGTACATCGATCTCGAACGTTTGCGCGGCGCGCGCGCGCGTGTCATTGTCGATCCGATGCACGGCGCGGGCGGACGCTGGGTCGAGAGCTTTTTGCACGATGGCGTGCTACAGGCTGAAACGATTCGCGCCGAGCGTGATCCGCAATTCGGCGGCGTCAATCCTGAACCGATTGATCAGAATCTTGGCCCTCTCAAACAACGTGTTAGTGAAACCGGCGCGCTCGTCGGTTTAGCGACGGATGGCGATGCTGATCGCGTCGGCGCGGTCAATGAACTCGGCGAAACGATGACCATGCACGAAGTAGTACCACTCGTGTTGCTCCATCTCGCGCGGCGACGTGGCATGACGGGCGGCGTCGTCCGCACCTTCTCGCAATCTGTCTTGACCAAACGCATCGCCGCCGCGCACGGCCTGACGCTGCACGAAACCCCCATCGGTTTTAAGTACGTCGCCGATCTAATGCTACGTGCCGACATCTTGATCGGCGCGGAGGAATCCGGCGGTATCGGCGTCAAAGGTCATCTGCCGGAGCGCGATGGTATCCTGAATTCTCTGCTCTTTCTCGAAGCGATTGTGACGGCGGGACAGCCGCCCTCCGAAATGGTCAAGGAAATGCACCGCGAGTTCGGAGAGTTTTACTACGGGCGGCGAGATATTCACATCGAAGTCGCGCGCGGCCTGAGCCTCGTCGCGCAACTCGCGCAGTCGCCGCCCGCCGAACTGGCCGGCCATGCCGTGCAAGGCGTCGCCACGATGGACGGCACGAAACTCTCATTCGACGATGAATCATGGCTGCTCTTCCGCCAATCAGGGACGGAGCCAATGCTGCGTACCTACTGCGAAGCTACCTCCGTCGCCAAGATGCGCGCGCTTCTGAACGCGGGATGCTCGACAGCGGAAGCTAAAGGTTAATTTCCCGCTTGTCACCGTACTCATCTATAAATTGCACGCTAATGAAAATTTGCTATCACGTTTACGGATCGAACTCTTGCGTTCCCGTGCTACTGTCGGTATCCTCTCGCCTGTCGGGAAAAATGCCGCAGCCTCTTCTTCATCCCTTTTGCGGGCTGAGGAGATGCGGCTACCCGACAGGGATTGATGATTGAGAGACTTTCATTTTCGACTGGATTTTTGAGACTTTCCGCTAACGGGGCGTGGCTCAGCTTGGTAGAGCGCTCGGTTTGGGACCGAGAGGCCGGGGGTTCGAATCCCTCCGCCCCGACTAATTAAATCAAAGAGCTACGGCTACTTCCCCAACTTTCCACGAGAATTAGCGCCCACGCTTTCAACCCGACTTTTTCTTCTGTTGCCACAAGCCTGCGTCGGGAATTTGGCTCGGCAGGGCTGTGAGTATCTCCGCATCGCAATTTTTCTGAAAAAAGAGCGAAAAATGCTGTTTTTTTGGAGACGGGAAGGGTGGGGGTGTGGTATATGTGCAACCCACGTTTTTTAATTCTTAATGTTGCACAGGAGGCAGTCAGACGTAGATATGGCGACCAACACAGCCAAGAAGCGCATGACCCAATCTGAAATTCTCAATCATTTCGCCGAGAAGTACGATATGAAACGCGCGCAAGTGAAAGAGTTATTTGAGGAACTGGCGAATCTCGCGACCCGCGAGGTGAAAACCAACGGCGAGTTCACTCTGCCGGGATTCGGGAAGTTGGTTCTCTCCGAGCGTAAAGCGCGCGAAGGGCGGAATCCACAGACCGGCGAGACGATTCAGATTCCGGCCAAGACGACGCTCAAGTTCCGCGTCGGCAAGGGTCTGAAAGATACCGTCGTCCCTAAAAAATAAGGGGCTTTTACCCGCCGCTTTCCATTTTCAGACATGCTCCGAGCCGTCTGCGAGACGGGCGTGAAGTCCTTTGCGCGCGACTCGCAGGCGGTGTTGCATGTTGGAGTAGCGTGCCTAAAAAAGTTCTAGCAATTATCCCCCACATCGTGTAATATCCCGCGTTCCGCAGGCAAGTGAATTTATTTTCTGGGATGAGCATTCTTAATTTGCGGGTGAGGTCTGCGTAAAAATCCCGGATTTGCAATGGAAACGCATCCCGTAATTCGGTCTCGGCATCTAAGCTAAGTAGTTATATTTCAGAACTTTGCCTGACTTCAGGCGGAATTAAAGGAGCAGCAAGTACAGTGACTTTCAACATGACGCTGCCGTTAGAAGAGCGGCTTAAGTTAATTGACCACATTCAGGCTCGGCGTTACTCGAAACTGACCGGCCCTACTTTAGACATTGCCACCGAGGGCATTATCCGCCATTTGCGGGCTTGTGATCGCATGGATGTCAATCCCGACGTGTCCGCCGTCCGCGAGATTATTGACGACGCTTTGAACGGGCGTCGGGTATTCGCGGAAGCTGTTGACGGACGCTATGCCGCCTAAGCTGGCGTAGGTTTTAGCTGAAAATTCTGCAAAATTGGCCGTCGCTCTTTACGGGCGCGCGGCCTTTTTTGTTTACGGATTCGTCTTTTTCGGCAAAGCGCGTTGCCAGCGCCCGCCAGAGAGAAGATGGTATTGAAAAATCGCCATCAGGCTGATCGCGTCGGTGATTTTCCCTGTCAGCGCCATTTGGAGAGCTTCAATAACTGGAACGCGGCGGATAATTAACTGCTCTGTTCCTTCCGGCTGCTGCACTCCTTTAATCAAATCAGTAGCCAAATACCACACGGCCAGTTCGTCCGAGACTGAATTCGATAAATGCGCCTCGCCGAGTTTAGTCCAGCGCTTGGCCTGTAGCCCGGTCTCTTCCTCCAGTTCCCGCTTAGCTGCGGCCAGATGTTCTTCGCCTTCTGCACATCCGCCTTCGGGAATTTCCCACGAATACTGTCCCAGCGTGTAACGATACTGCCCGACTAAATAAATATCTTCGCCCTCGACGGCGAGGATGCCAATAGCCGTGTTTTTGTAATGCACAACCCCGTAGATGCCCGGCTCTTTGTCTGGACGGATGACGGCATCTTCACGCACTCTGATCCACGGATTGTCATAGACCACTCTCGACGAAACAGTTTGCCAAGGGGATTTTTCTTCGTCACACACTAAGCTGGCCCTCCATCGGATTCGGATGCGGACAATTCAAGGCAATCTTTCGCGCGTGAGGGTGCGCGGACTTTCTGTCAATTCCCCTTTCGCAGAATTAGCCTGAAGGTTTTTCCTGCAAGACAATCTGTTCCGCGAGCGTCGGCTCGCTGATCGTCGGCGAGCGCGGGTTGTCGGCGCGCCGTAAGACATCAAGCAGAGCGATGGCGATGGCGAGTACGACCGGGCCGAGAACGATCCCCAATATGCCGAAGACCTGAAGCCCACCCAAGACTGAGAAGAAGATGAACAACTCATGCAGCTTAGTCTTTTCCCCGACCAGCTTCGGCCTCAAGAAGTTATCAATCGATCCGATGACGACCGCGCCCCAAACGGTCAACAGCAACGCCTTGCCCCAGTATCCGGTGACGGCGAGAAAGAGAGCCGCTGGAACCCAGATGACGAATGCCCCGGCCAACGGGATCATTGAAAGCAGCGTCATCGCGACGCCCCAGACGAGCGCGGAGGGCAATCCCAACACGAGAAAGGCGATGCCGCCGAGGACACCTTGAATGGCGGCGATGACCAGCACGCCATACACGCTGGCGCTAATGACATCTTTTGTGCGTGTAAGAATCTCTTCGCTCTGCTCTGTTTCAAGCGGCAGCACTTCTGGCAGCGCGCGCGCGATCTTTTCCCCGTCGCGAAACAGGTAATACATCGTGAAGATCACGAAAATGGCTTGCACGATGACCCCGACCACTCCACTGGCAACACCCCACGTTTGGCGTGCGAGCGTCCCACTCATATTCTTGAGCCGCTCTTCGATGAATTGCTGCGAGCGCAATTGCTCTAAATCGACGTAACGACCGATCCGTCCCAACAGCGGCCCCGTCAAAGGCGCATTCGGGTCGAGGAGTTGAGCGACGACCGATTGCACTTTGCCGGTCAAACCGGAAAGTTCTCTGACCAGTGCGAGAGTGATGAAAGTCAACGGCAGGACGATGGTGACGATGACCAGCAGGCAGGAAACCAACGCGCTCGCGCCGGGCCGTTGGAGCCGTGCAGTGAGCCGTCGATGCACCGGGAAGAAAATGATGACCAGCACCGCCGCCCACGCCAGCACATCGAGGAAAGGCCAGAGCATGAGGAAGCAGAGGAATAACGCGGCGATAGCGGCAGCCACTAAAGCCGCCCACCGCCCCAAACTTTGACGCTTGTTCATTTGCGCTCCTGAAATGTTTGCATCTTTCACCGGAGATCAGCGCGGCGCTCGCCCACAAATCCCACCGCCGCTCTCGTCCCTTTTCTTTCGCACATTCACCGGTTGACTAGCACAGACAATCGCATGATACCATCAAGCCGCTTGAGTGAATGCGCTCCCGTAGCTCAGTCGGATAGAGCATCTGCCTTCTAAGCAGAGGGTCGCAAGTTCGAGTCTTGCCGGGGGTATGGACGAGCAAGGATGAAGGCGGAAGGATGAGGGATGAAGGAAAAGCTCAAGCCGATCTGCCTTGCTTCATCTTGCTCTTCGTCGCGCTTGTCATCGTTCGGATTACTTCGGTATGATGCGGTGGCTTTGCGGTTCACACATTTGTGGCGGCTGTAGTTCAGCGGTTAGAACGCGGGATTGTGGTTCCCGATGTCGAGGGTTCGATTCCCTCCAGCCGCCCGTCAACCAAAAAACGAAAGGCGATCCTCAATTGGATCGCCTTTCGTCTTTCGGTTCATGCTGCTCGCGATTTAACCAAGTCAAATCATGCCGCTCAATTTTTACTGTCTGAATGTCCCGCGCGGATGCGTGATCTCAACGGACGACTGCGCTGATTCCACTTCGAGGCGATGGAATCCCTTTTGGGCGTGGGTTGAAAGATAGGTCAAGGCAAACTGCCGGTTGAGCGTCGCGTTGAGATCGGTGAGGAAGGGCGCGAAGCTGACGGGTGCGCTCAAGCCTTGATAGAAAGATTTTCCGCCGGTCTCTTCCGTCAAACGATTCAGCGAGCTTTGTGCGTTAGCTGCTAACCCGCGATTGTTGTTCGTGATGACGGTCGGCGAGTAGATCGTATAGACGGCCACGCCACGCCGCTGCGCTTCGTTGATCGCGCGTTGGAGATCGATGCTTTGGCCGGGCGTCGAACTATCGATGCCGCGTGAAATGTCTAATCCATCTGAGATGACGAGGGCGGCGCGGCGTGTGCCGGCGGGCAGCGATTCAAAGCGTTTCATTCCTTGATAAATCTGCTCGTAAGGGTTGAAGGGAGCGGCGGAAGGCGAGCCGACGGGAATCCGCAACGACTTGGCCGCACGTTCGAGATCATTAGTGAACCGCTGACGTGTTTGGAGCGAGCCGGCGCGCAAGTAGCCGACGAAGACTCGCGAGCCTGCCGGTAAATTTCTGATAAATGTCGCGAGCGGGGCGATCTCGTTCCCGACCCCAGAGATCAGATCATCTTGCACCAGAATCGATAAAGCTAACGGCGCGCGATCCGCGCCCCGCGCTGAGAGAATCTGTTGCGGCTCGCCGTCTTCTAAGACGGTCAGTGAGAGTTGTTGGAATTCTTCCCGACGCTCACGCGACTCATCGGCCTTCACTGTCACAGGGATCGTCACGGAGCGGATGGAGCCACGATTCTCGCCCCGACGCGCCGGCTTTTCCGTGAGCGGTTGCTCTGAACTACCCCCCTGCCCGTGCGCCCGCACGCCGACCAAGCAAAAAATTGCCAGCAGCAATACCGCCGTCTTCCAAAACAAAAATCTTTTCATCTCGTCTCCTACAATTGCTTCAATGCGCCAAGCAGACCACCGCATTATATAGTGTCGAAGAGTAGATGCACACACATTGACAAAGGTTTTAATAGAGCGCGAGTTGGCAAGCCACAGGCTGCTTGATTTATCAATTGATAAACAGCCGTCATAAACCCCGCAGACGCTCTGACAAATCCGCCAGTTGGTAAACGCCCGAGGCGACGCGCTCGGCGTAGCCTTCGGTGACGAGGGCTTGATTCCCCGCCCCCGCGTCCGGGCGCGAGAGGCCGGAGACTTTCGCCAATTCGCCGCAGAGCGTCAGCCCCGCGCCGTCCAAGAAGGCGCGCGCCACTTCGCGGAGAGCGCCGGCGCGGGTGACTTTTGTTTTCAACTCAGTTGCGAACCGCCCCTCTGAGAGCGTCCAGATGTAGGTGAACCACGGCTCGTAGAGAACGTCCTGCGGAATCACTTTCATCGTGCGTTGCAATTCATCGAGCGCGCGGGTCGATTGTTGTCGGTCGTGTAGCGCGGCGGCACGGCGGAGATCGCAGGTCGCCAATTCCCATTCTTTCCGCAAGACTTTCAGCACGGCTTGAGCCGGCGGCGACAGCCGCGATTTTTCTTCGCGGCGCGGTACGCCCCAGAGCGCTTGAAAGTGCGGCACGAGTCGCGGCGCGATGAAGGTGGCGCGCCCTTTGGCGAGCTTCGCGTAATAGACGCGCCCGCGCCGCATCACTTCATCTTTGAGTTGCCAAGTCAGGCTGCTCTCCGGGTCTTTCTGGACGTTGCGCGGCATGTGCGCGTCGCGCCGCCCGCACACCGCCACATAGAGCGAAGCGCCGGGCCGCCGCGCGTCCGTCATCGCCGCGCAAAAGCCGGCGCGCTCGATGAGGCTCTCCGCTTCCGCAACAGTCTCCACCCGCGTCTCCGGCGCACGCCCCCACATCCGGTCGCGATATTCTTCAATCTCTTCGGGCAGACTTTTCACGATGAAACCTCGGCGACAGAGCGGGGATTTACTGATGAAGATTACCACTTGCCGGCAAATCAAGCATTGCTCCTTGTTGGGAGTGCGGACGTCTCGTCCGCCATGAGCGCGCGAGCGCGAATAATGGTCGAGGGGTCATTCAATGCGGGAGTGATCGCGTATCTTCGTTAACTCGCTTTGAGCGAGTTTGGCGGACGCGCGCTTCCGCGCTCCCAGCATGAGGCACTCTCTTTCTCTTTTGGCGAAGGCGGGCGGAAGATGTCACAGGGACTAATCGTCACAGCTTCCATCCTGTAAAAAATAGCAAGAGGCTGCCCGCACATTTGATTGCGCGTGCAGCCTCTCTTCAGCTAACCGGAGTTAAAGCTAATCGAACATTAGCGCGGGCCGGTCGCACGGATCGTCACTTCTGTGCCTCTCATCAGCTCCAAGTCCTCTCTACCCTGCACATAGACGGAGCCAGCTCCGCCGCCCGCGCCGAGGATCGCGCCGATAGCTGCGCCCTTACCGCCGCCGGCAATCGCGCCGATGATCGCCCCGACCGCCGTGCCGATGGCGGTGCGTTGCACGGTCTTGTCCGTCTGGCTGTCGTCTTCCTGCACCGAGCCTTCATTGTCCACGCGCACTGTTTCGCCCGCAGAGGTTCGCACGCTTTCGACAAAACCGGCGAAGTTGTAAGTGCGCCCATCGCGCGTCCGAATCCGGTCGAAGTTAAAGGTCATCTGCGCGCGACCGGTGACCCGGCCTGAACGCCCGACGTTCGAGATCGTGCCTTCAATCGTCGCGCCCGAATACTGCGAGGGATCACGCACTGTCATCGTAAAGCGGTCGCCTTCGCGCGTGTTTTCCGTCGAGAGATCATTATTCAACGTCGCGATCAGCGTCGTGCCATTGGCGATGATGAAATCACCGCTCTGCGGACGAGCGCCGCCGGTGTTGGACGGCAACGGGCTGGTCCCTCTGTAGAGGTCTAGTTGCGCCACTTCGGAAGTGCGGTCGTAGTAACTCCGCACGACGACCGGCTCGCGCAAGTTCAAGGCGCTGATCCGGCGCGTGACGAGCAAGCGCTGACCGTTGTTGATCGGATCGATGTTGACGGTGAAATCAGTGTCGCGGTCGCCGGATGTGCTAACGGTCAACTGATCACCGATGAAGGACGCGCGAGCGCGGACGGTATCACCGTCGGCGGTGCGCTCGGTACTCTCGCGCCCGTCGGCGGCAAATGTGATCTGCGGCGCGCGGGTCGAAGCGATGGTTACGCTGTCGCCCCGCCGCTCGATGGCGAGCATGTCCGGCGCTTCGAGCCGGGCGACGAGTTGATCAGAGATGCGCCGCCGATCTCTAATCGGTAGGCTGCGCGTTACGCGGTCAACTTCGGTGCGCGGGTTCTCGCTCGCGGCCACATTCAGGCGGAAGGTTCCCGTCAGTCCGCGATCATAGTTGTAGCTGCTGTCAGCCGGCGGATACGTAGGAAAAGTGTCCGCGTCGCGCCGCCAAGCGACGTTGTAGTTACGCGACAGCTCATTCAAGCCCACTTCGAGCGCCGCCCAGTCACGTTGTGCGCGCGCGGTCAAGCGATTGCGCTCCATGAAAGTGTCGATCCGCGAAGCGCGCACCAGCACGGCGTCGATGTCGTCATTCGTGAGCGCACGCCGATCAAACCGCTCCTGCACGTGATCGATAGCGTGGACGAAATCATCGACCAAGTCGTTGATGTTATCTTCACGGTCGGTGCCGTCAATGCGGCCCCGATCCAACCCGGCGTCCAGACCGAGCCGGAATCTCTCCGCGCCCGTCTCAAGTCGGCGGAGCAGTTGCCGCGTCCGTGCTTCATTCTGGCGCGAGACCGCGCGCCCGGTCTGAGTCTGCGCCGCTATGGTCAGGCCGAAACTCAACATGGCGAGCGCCAGCGTCATTGAGAACGCTTGTCTTACTCTGTTCATTTAGTTTTCCCTCCACTTATGGATTTATTTTTCCAAACGCATTCGGGCAAGATTTTTACGAAAGTCTGCACTTCACTGGTACTGTCTAAGGAGAGCATTTTCTAATCATACGGGAGAGATCAGAGCTTGCAGGTGATGGTGAGAGTTTGTGCCAGCGCGAATTTTGTGAGCGCGAATCTTCATTCAGACGATCAACAACTTGCCTTCGCGGATGCGCCACTTCAATCTGATTCAAACCAACTCGCAACAGGTTGCCGCTCTCTTTGTCGATTAGCATTTTAATATCAGCCTGAGACTGACGCGCCTGTACAAAGATCATGCACAATTCGCTCGCTGACGTACCAAGCGGGTTCACATGAATCTCTAACAACCCTGAAATCCCTTGATGAATCTATACTTGCTCCCCCCAGTTTTTAGTAACACGCAATTACCGTGCGCGCGACTTGAGCGACCGGCGATTATTGCGTCTATGTTATGCTCACATGCGAGAGGAGTGAGGAGTTTGATGAGCCTTGAAGAACCGATAGCGATGATTCGTTACGCGGGCGATGAACTCTTTATCGGCATCACGCCGAGCGGCCACGCCCAGACGCTCGAAACTAATTCCGCGCGGGCGAGCGCGGCGACGCCGATGGAACTGTTGCTGCTCGCCCTCGGCAGTTGCACGGCGGTTGACGTGATCTCGATTCTCAAAAAGAAGCGCGAGCGCGTGACGGATTACCGCGTCGAAGTGCGTGGCGAACGCCGCGCCGAACACCCGCGCGCTTACACGCGCCTTGAGGTGCGACATATCGTGCGTGGGCGCAACGTCTCGGAAAAAGCTGTCGCACAAGCCATTGAGCTTTCCGAGACCAAGTATTGCAGCGTCGCCGCGACACTCAGGCCGGCGGCTGAGATCATTTCGAGTTATGAGATTATTGAAGACGACGCGACAAACGAAGAACGATGAATGCCGCAGCGAGTTATGAGTCAAAGAGGATAGCGACACGGTGTCATACGCGCGTCAATGGTAAGCATATAAGAAGCGCAACCTTCTCTTTTGGTCTATCTTCCTCACCTATATTCCCGGCGTTGCGCTTATAGGCATACCACTATCCTGCCTCTTAAAATCTGACAATGTGGTTGGCATAGTTGCTATCTCATGGATGATAGCTTTTGGAGTCACAGGCATTTATCGTAGTTTATGGAAATGCCCTCGCTGTCATAAGCCTTATTTTCAGAAGTGGTGGTATGGCAATTCATTTGCTAGAAAGTGTGTGCATTGTGGATTGCCGAAATGGGCGGAAGCAGATAGCTCTCAAGACAGATAGTGTAGAATGGCTGCCTGATCGATCACAAGTTCCGCTTCAAAGGAGAAGAACCACATGGCTGATGAGAGAAAGACTTGCGCGCATCCGGGCTGCCTCTGCCCGGCTGATGAAGACAGCAAGTATTGCAGCGCTTACTGTGAAGGCGCTGGCGGGTCTGCCGAGATTTCCTGCAAGTGTGGCTGCCCGACCTGCTCTTAAATGCATCTCAGGATCGTCCGGCTCAAGCGCAGTTCGTCTCAGAACAGACTGCGCTTGAGCCGTGCCGCCTCTCCCTTTGGCAACGCCGCGTTGCCTTCCATTGAAGCAAGTAGTTTTTAACTCACATCAGCTTTGTTTGAAGCTGGCTGAAATGCTTTTTTATTTTGCATCGCCGATTCATCATGTTCACATTGTTCACACATCCACTGCTCGTTGGCCTCTCAGTTCTCACTTTTAGTTTCGCCTGTTATCGCGTCGCCGAACGTCCGGCGGAGATGACGCCGGAAGCGGCGGCGGTTTTCTTCGAGGCCGCGCCGCTCGACGCGCAAGGCGACGACGCGCTCGCTACTGTGCGCCGCTTGGACGCGGAAGGGCGCGGCACGAACGGCGGACGATTCCCCGCCCTGCCCGCGCAAGAACATCTGCGGCGCGCTGCCATCTACATTGCCAATCGCGCCTTCGCCGAAGCGCGCGCGCATTGGCAAACGTTGATCGAGCGTTACCCGAATCACGAGAACGTCCCCACCGCGCTCTTCGGCATCGGTCGCTCCCTGTATCAAGAGCGGCGCTACGCCGACGCGCTTCCGTTCTTCGAGCGGCTCGGTCGCGATCACCTCAACTCGAAAGAAGGTCGTGAGGGTTTTTATTACGTCGCGGCCACGCTGCTGCGCCTGAGTCGCCCGGCGGATGCGGCGACGCGCTACGGCGAATATGCCGAGCGTTTCCCGCAAGGTGAGCGGGTCGAGAACGCTTACTTAAACGCGATTGACAGTTGGCGCGAGGCGGGACGCAAAACAGAAGCCTTGCAGTGGATCGCGCGGACGCGCGAGCGCTTCACAGGCACGGCCACCGAAACGAATGCTCTCTTCGCGCGCCTCCGTCTCGCTGTCGCGGGCAGCGATTGGCAATCGGCATTTCAAACCGCCGAGGAGCTTCGCACGCGCTCATTCGGCAACGGCGTGCAGACGACGCTGCCCGAAGTTTTATACTTACGCGCTTACAGTCTCGAACGCGCACAGCAGATCGCGCCGGCCATCGCCGCTTATCAAGCCATCAACGACAAACTCTCTGCTTACTACGGCGGTCTCGCCACCGAGCGTTTGCTTTCGCTTGGCAACGCGGGCAAACAGGCGGCGGCAACGCGATTGGCCGGCGTTCGTAGAGAAGCGGCGGCAGTGGCAGGTAACTACCCCGCTCCATTCCGCGAGCCGCTTTTGCAAGCGGTGAAAGGCAAGCAGGTGGACCCGCGTTTCGTGCTGGCGATTATGCGGCAGGAGAGCAGCTTTAATCCGCGCGCTCGTTCACAAGCGGCGGCGCGCGGCCTGCTCCAACTGACGATGGACGCAGCAACAGAGTACGCGCCACAGACGAGCATTAAAAGTTTCGTCGAAGAAGACCTCTATCG
>Ga0136614_10000436_pt1 | contig 20591 bp, 13 predicted proteins | sample AntDrymUQ2792106_2_FD_106643 | JGI IMG/M metagenome (GOLD analysis project Ga0136614, IMG submission 106643) | Polar desert sand microbial communities from Dry Valleys, Antarctica - metaG UQ279 (21.06) | ecosystem: Environmental > Terrestrial > Soil > Desert | place: Antarctica: Dry Valley... | reverse complement strand
CGCCCAGCGCGCGGACGAAGTAGCTCATGTCATCCTCGCCCGGTGGCACGACCCCCGCTTTATGAAGGTAGTCCGCATCATTGCGCGGCTGAACGTCGGCGGCCCCGCGCGCCACGTCGCGTGGCTGACGGCGGAGCTACCGCGCGCCGGGTATGAATCGGTGCTGGTGACGGGCGTCGTGCCACCGGGCGAGGATGACATGAGCTACTTCGTCCGCGCGCTGGGCGTCGTGCCGCAGGTCCTCCCGGAGATGAGCCGCGAGATTTCGTGGCGTGACGCGGTAACGGTTTGGAAACTCTATCGCCTGCTGCGGCGCGAGCGCCCGGACATCGTGCATACGCACACGGCGAAGGCGGGGACGGTCGGGCGCGTCGCGGGACTCTGTTATCGCTGGCTGACGCCGGGCATGTTATTCGCTCGTCCGCGCCGCTGCCGATTCGTGCACACGTATCACGGGCACGTCTTTCACAGTTACTACGGTGCGGCGAAGACTCGTTTCTTCCTCACCATCGAAAAGATTCTGGCGCGCCTCGCGACCGACCGCATCATCGTCATCAGCCCGCAGCAGTACCGCGAGATACACACAGAGTTCGGCGTCGGGCGCGACTCGCAGTTCGCGGTGATCCCGCTCGGCCTCGATCTCGGCGCGTTCGATAAGTGGTCGGAGCGGAGGGCGGCGGCGCGCGAAGCCTTTGGCATCACGGACGACTCGGTGCTGATCGGCGTCGTCGGGCGATTGACGGAGATTAAAAACCACGAGTTGTTCCTTGAGGCCGTCGCGCTCTACAAAAAGGAGTCGGGCCGGATGGAACGCGCGGCGACAACCGTCTCATCATCGTCGCGCGTGCGCTTTCTGATCGTCGGCGACGGACACTTGCGGCCCTCTCTCGAAGCGCGTGCGCGCGTGCTCGGCGTCGACGAAGATGTTATGTTCACCGGCTTGCGCGACGACCCGGAGAATTTCTACGCCGCGCTCGATGTCGTGGCACTGACTTCGCGCAATGAAGGGACGCCACTGACGCTGATCGAAGCGATGGCGAACGCGCGCCCCGTCGTGGCGATGGCGGTTGGCGGCGTGGTCGATCTGCTCGGCCCTGTCGCACGGCATCCGACTTCGACGGAGCCGGCACAGGACGACGGTTATCTAATCTGTGAGCGCGGCCTGAGAGTGCCCGCCGGCGATGCGCAAGCTTTCAGCCGCGCGCTCCGGCGAATCATCGGCGACGAAAATCTGCGGGCCGAGTTGGGCGAACGCGGGCACGTGTTCGTGAGAAATAACTATTCGAAGGAACGGCTGGTCGTCGACATCAGCAATTTATACAACGACCTGCTGCGGCCCACGACGGTGGCGGTTCATCAAAGCAGCAACTCATCAGGGCAGCGGATTTAAAAGGAGAATGAATTTGCGAGTATTGATTACAGGCGGGGCGGGATTCATCGGTTCACATCTGTCCGACGCCTACATCGAGCGCGGTGACGAGGTGCATGTGATCGACGATCTGTCAACCGGCAGCATCGACAACATCGCGCACCTGAAGAAGCATGAGCGTTTTCACTACACCATCGACACGGTGCAGAATCATCCGGTCATCGCCGAACTGGTCGATCAGTGCGACGTGGTCTTTCACCTGGCGGCGGCGGTCGGCGTCAAGCTAATCGTCGAAAGCCCTGTGCGCACCATCGAGACCAACGTGCGCGGCACAGAGATCGTGCTGGCGGTGGCCAACAAGAAGAAGAAGAAGGTGCTGATCGCTTCGACCTCGGAGGTCTACGGCCTGAGCGACCAGGTGCCGTTTCGCGAGGACGGAAATTTGGTGATGGGCGCGACCGTCAAGGGGCGTTGGAGCTACGCCTGCTCGAAGGCGATTGACGAATTTCTGGCGCTCGCGTACTGGCGCGAGAAGAAACTGCCGACCATCGTTGTGCGCCTCTTCAACACCGTCGGGCCGCGCCAGACCGGGCAGTACGGGATGGTCATTCCGACTTTCGTCAGGCAAGCGCTGGCGGGCCGTCCGCTGACGGTCTACGGCGACGGCCAGCAGACGCGCTGCTTCGGCTACGTCGGCGACATCGTCGGCGCGCTCGTGAAGTTAATGGACGACCCCGGCGCGGTCGGCAAGGTCTTCAACATCGGCTCGAACGAAGAGGTTTCGATCCTCGAACTCGCGCACCGCGTCAAGGAGTTGACCAATTCCGACTCTGAGATCGTGCTGGTGCCCTACGACGAAGCTTACGAAGAAGGCTTCGAAGACATGCCGCGCCGCGTTCCCGACATCACAAAGATCGACGCGCAGGTCGGCTTCCACCCCGAAATGACGCTGGACGGAATTCTGCAAAAGGTCATCGCATATCACAGCGGGCGCTGAAAGATAGTTTGGAGTCTGGAGTCTGAAGTCGGGAGTCGGGATAACCTGATGTGTGAGTGCTGAGGTGGCGAGGTTGAAGGTCGTTGTCGAGAGATTGTTGCTTCTATACACGCGAGGGGCGGAAAGATGACGCACATCAGGGAGAATAGACTTTCGGTGATTTGACTTCAGACTCCAGACTCCAGACTCCAGACTTCTTTCCGTGCTTGATTTCTCAGGACACATCGAATAGCTTTTCCAGGCTTTCGAACAGATCGACCCCCTCAAACTAAGGCATGTTTTCGAACTCACTGTCACCGTACGCTATTGCCCTGTCGTTCGCGCTCGCGCTGGCCCTGACGCCGCTGGTGCGGGCGTTGGCGCGTCGCGTCGGCGCGGTGGCGCGCCCGAAGGCAGACCGCTGGCATAAAAAGCCGACGGCGATGTTGGGCGGTGTGGCGATTTTTCTGAGCGTCGCGTTGGCCCAACTCGCGACGCTCAAACACACGCCGTCCACGTTGGTGGTGCTCGCGGCGAGCGCGTTCCTGTTCGCGGTCGGGTTGGTCGACGATGTGCTGCGCATCAAGCCGTACCAGAAATTGATCGGGCAGGTGATGGGCGCGGCACTGGTGATTTACTACGGCCTGACGCTGCCGTGGACAGCCTCGGCCCCGCTCAACATGGCGATCACGATCTTCTGGCTGATCGGCATCACCAACGCGGTCAACCTGCTCGACAACATGGACGGACTCGCCGCCGGCATCGCGGCCATCGCTTCGACCACGCTGGCCTTCAGCTTTCTCGCTAACGGGCAGCCGAACGAGGCATTGATGCTCGGCGTGTTCGCCGCCGCGCTCATTGGATTCCTGATCTACAACTCGTATCCGGCGTCAATCTTTATGGGTGACTGCGGTTCGATGTTCGTCGGATTCTTTCTGTCGAGCACGGCGTTGTTGAGTGCGGCGGGCGGGCGCTCGCGTTCGTTCCTGCCGGTGCTCGCGGTGCCGGTGCTGATTCTGTTCGTGCCCATCTTCGACACTACGTTCGTCACCATCCTGCGCAAGTTGGCCGGGCGCTCCGCGTCGCAGGGCGGGCGCGACCACACGTCGCACCGACTCGTCGCGCTGGGGATGTCGGAGCGTCGCGCGGTGTGGATGCTCTACGGCTTCGCGGCGCTTTCGGGAATGCTCGCGCTGTTGGTGCGCGACTCGAAAATCGATACGAGTCTCGCCGCGATCCTCGGCTTCACGGTGGTGCTGACGCTGCTCGGCGTCTACCTCGCGGGCGTCAAGGTGTATGACGAGAGCGAGATCAAAGCGGTCCGCGATAAAGCGCTGTTCGCGTTTTTAATCGATTTGTCGTACAAGCGACGCTTCTTCGAAGTGCTGCTCGATGTGGTCCTGATTATCCTCGCCTACTATGGCGCGTACGCGCTGCTGTTCGGGTCGCTGGCGGAGAGCGGCACGCGGCAACTCTTCCTGCAAACCGTGCCGGTGCTGGTCTTCATCAAGATGGCGGCCTTCCTTGTGACGGGCGTCTATCGCGGCATCTGGCGTTATACCAGCGTCGACGACTTTATCGTGTTCGCGAAGGCGGTGGCGCTCGGCTCGCTGGGGAGCGTGCTGGCGATTCTGTTCGCGTTCCGCTTCCAAGGTTTCTCGCGCACCGTCTTCGTGATTGACGGCATGCTGTTGCTGATGATGCTGGCGGGGAGCCGCATGGCCTTTCGCTTGTTCCGCCAAATACTGCCGACGCCGCACGCGTCAGGCGTCGGGCGGCGGGTGCTGATCTACGGCGCGGGCGACGCCGGCGATCTGCTGCTCCGCGAGATGCTGAACAACCCACGGCTGCGGTACGTGCCGGTCGGATTTGTCGATGATGATCCGCTGAAGGCGGGAAAAGTCGTTCATGGCTTCCGCGTCTTCGGCGGTAACGGCGCGTTGCGCGGCGTCTGCGCCGATCAAAAGGTCGAGGAGGTGTTAATCTCCAGCGCGCAATTTTCGGAGCATCGCGTCCGGGAAATCCTGCGCGACTGCGAAGAGGCGCACGTCGCGTTGAAGCGGATGCGGATTGAGATCGAGTCGCTCACCGGTGATGATGACGTCAATTGAAAAATGGAATCGTATCCACGGCGCCACCCGCGCCGCATGATAAGTGGCGCGTGGCAGCATTTGACGGCAACCTCTGAAGGTTGCAGTGATGTGAGATCAAACTTATGTCGAGTGGGCCGGAAACTAAACCCGAGCAATTAAAACTTTTGAGCGTCGAACCGCTCTGGCGACGTGTGCTGCTGGCCGTGCCGGTGGTGCTGGTGCTGGCCGGCGTGTGGACCGGCGCCCGTTGGTTTGTCGGCAACACGATGGCGTCGTATCCGGCGGATGTCGAGATGGCGGGCAGCGCGACGCGGCTCGCGCCCGACGACCCGCAGGCGCACTTCACGCTGGCCGTGCTGCGGCGTAAAACTTTTCTGCCGGAAGACTTGGAGCAGTCGCTGCGCGGGTACGAGCGCGCCACCAGTCTTTCACCGAACGACTACCGCCTGTGGGTCGAGTTGGGGAACGCGCGCCGCCAGGCGGGCGACCTGCCCGGCAGCGAGCGGGCGCTGCGGCACGCCGTCGAGTTGGCCCCGGCGTATGCCTACCCGCGCTGGCACCTCGGCAACGTGCTGCTGCGGCAGGAGCGGACGGACGAAGCCTTCGCGGAACTGCGCCGCGCGAGCGAGGCCGACCCGGGCTTGCGTCCGCCGGTGATGGGGCTGGCGTGGCGCGTCTTTGGCAACGACTTCAAGGCGGTGGCGGAGGCCTTCGGGAACACGCCGGCGGTGCGCGGCGAGATCGTCGAGAGTCTCGCCAACCAAAAGCGGCTCGACGAGGCCCTGCGCGTCTGGTCGAGTTTCAGCGCGCAGCAGAAGAGGGAGTTGCGTCCGGCCGGCGAGCGACTGCTCGGCACGTTGGCGGTGAACAAACGCTTCATCGCGGCCCTCGCCACGCACCGCGAAATCACTGGCGAGAGTGAACTCGCGGTGGGAAAACTCGCCAACGGCAGCTTCGAGAACAATATTGGCCGGGCGGGCACCAGCCTCTTCGGGTGGCAGATGCCGCCCGGCGGCCAGACCCAGGTCGCCATCGACACACGCACCCACCGCGACGGCGCGCGGGGCGTGCGCATCGTCTTTAACGAGCCAACCTCGCCGCAGTTCAAGGGCATCGCGCAGATCGTGGTGGTCGAGCCGCAGGCTAAGTACCGCCTCACCTTCTGGGTTCGCGCCGAGGACCTGAAGAGCGTCAGCACGCCGTTCGTCGACGTGGTGGACTCCACCGACCCGTCGCGCGTGCTGGCCGCCTCGACGCCGCTCCCTAATGGCAGCATTGAGTGGCAGGAGGTGACGCTGGAGTTCAGCGTGCCGGTTAACTCAGAGGCCGTCACCGTACGCATCACACGACAAGACTGCGGACAATCAACGTGTCCGATTTTCGGGAAAGTTTGGTATGACCACTTCGATTTCCAACCCAGCCGAGGCAATAGTTCCGGCGCGGACAGCGGAACCCGCCGCGACAACGCAAGCACTCGCGGACCCGCTTAGCACGGACGCCGCCGCCGGGCCGGTGCGGACGCTGGCAAGCCGCTTCATCATCCTGACGCTGTGCCTCGCGGTGGTGCTTTCGACGGTCGCCTTCGGCACAGTACATGGCTGGTCGCTCGGCCTGTTTCAAGCGGGCGCCGGGCTGGTCGTGTTCTTCTGGTACGTCGATGCGTGGCGCAGCCGGCGCCTGCGATTCAGTCGCAACGTCCTACAGTTGCCGCTACTCGGCCTGCTGCTGATCGGCGCGGTGCAGTTGCTGCCACTGGGCGCCGCCGTCAGCCAGGCGGTCGCCGATGTCTCGGCGGGCGAGCCGGTGCGCAGTCTGTCGCTTGACCCGTACACGACGCGCATCGTGCTGATCCAGATCGCGGCGCTCTTCGTCTACTTTGCGGCGTCGCTGGCCTTCATCGACACGCCGCGCCGCCTGCGCCTGGTCGCGCGCACAATTATCATATTCGGCTTCGCGCTCGCGCTCTTTTCGCTGATGCAGTTCTTCGTCAGCCCAGATAAGATTTTCGGCCTCCGCGAATCGACACAGAGTCTCGGCTTCGGCCCGTTCATCAACCGTCACCACTTCGCGGGGTACATGGAGTTGATCCTCGGTCTGCCGCTCGGCCTGCTGCTGGCGGGTGGTGTGCATCGTGACTGGCGCCTGCTCTACGGCTTCTCGTCGCTAGTGATGAGCATTGCGCTGATTATGACCAACTCGCGCGGCGGCATCATCAGCCTCATCGCCGAAATCTTTTTCCTGTTCGCCGTGTTCGTTGCCGCACGCTGGCGGCGGGCGGAGCGGGAAGGGAAACTTGACCGCGAAGGGCGCGTGCGGCTCGCGGCGGTGAGTGCCGGGCTGGGGGCGGCGGTGCTCGTCGGCATTCTCTTCACGGCGCTTTTCTTCGGCGGCGAAGAATCGCTCAGCCGCTTCGTCGGCACCGTCAACGCCGACGACCCGACCACCGGGCGCGTCCACTTCTGGCAGACCACGCTGGACATCATCCGTCATCACCCGCTGACCGGCACCGGCCTCGGCGCGTTCAGCGTCGCCTACCCGCGCTACGACACGCGCGGCGGCCTGTACCGGCTCGAACAGGCGCACAACGATTACCTGCAAGTGGTCTCTGACGCTGGCATCCTCGGCGCGGTGCTCGGCCTGTTCTTCCTGGTGATGCTGTTCCGGATGGGATTCGCGCGCGCACGTTCGAAGGACAAGTTCAGGCGCGGCGTGGCGACCGGCGCGCTCGCCGGGTGCTTCGCGGTGCTGGTGCACAGCTTCTTCGACTTCACACTGCACACCACTTCCAACGCGCTGCTGTTTCTGCTGCTCGCCGCACTGGCGACGATCAACGGGCGGGTCGAACAACAGCCCACCATCGAAAAGCGACGACGACGGCGGCGGCGGCGTGGTGAGGGACGTGGTGAGGTCAGTAGTGGCGCCAACCACCCGGCGAGCCTGCCCGGAGAGACGCCCGCCGCGGCGACGGCGACGGTGGACACGACGCACAATTAAAGGTCTTCGGAATCAACATCTGCGGAGCGGAATGAAAGGCTCAATTCGACAATGAGAATATTAGTGACGGGCGGCGCGGGCTTTATCGGCTCGCACATGTGTGAGCGACTAATCGACGACGGGCACGATGTCATCTGCCTCGACAATTTTTTCACTGGGCGGCGCGCGAACATTTTTCACCTGCTTGGCAACCCGCGCTTTGAATTGATCCGCCACGACGTCACTGAGCCGATCCTGCTTGAAGTGGATCAGATTTATAACCTCGCCTGCCCCGCGTCGCCGGTCTTCTACCAATACAATCCCGTCAAGACCGTCAAGACCAGCGTGATGGGCGCAATCAACATGCTCGGTTTGGCGAAGCGGGTCAGGGCGCGCATCCTGCAAGCCTCGACATCAGAGGTCTACGGCGACCCGGAGGTGCATCCGCAGACAGAGGCTTACTGGGGCAACGTCAACCCGATTGGGATTCGCAGTTGCTTTTCCGCAGACACAGAAGTGCTGACCAGAGATGGTTGGAAGTATTTCCCTGACGTGACTGAAGATGATGAGATAGCGACTCTCACAAAATCTCATGAGATCGAATATCACCGGCCTACTGAAGTCATCAAACAGAGGTACATCGGAGAATTAATTCATTTCAAAAATAACAACTGCGATCTGCTAGTTACTCCGAACCACAAAATGTATGTTCAGAGGAGAGATGCTAGCGAGTTTGAATTGATCCCAGCGTTTTCAGCGATCAATTGGAAACGCGCCCAGATGCTCAAAGTCGTTAACTACAAGGCAGCAGAACAAGACTGGTTCAATTTCCCGTTCGATGAAGAAGCGCGAAGGAATGCCAAAGCCCCGTTCATCGAGAAGGTGAAGATGGATGATTGGCTTGAGTTTTTCGGGTACTACATCACCGAAGGTTGCACCAATAAGCAAGCTGGTAATTACCGTGTGTTGATCGCTCAGGACAAAACCAAGCATGGGCAAAACTGCGAGAAGATTGAAACGTGCCTGCAAAAGCTTCCCTTCAATTTCGTTGATAGTTTTGACCACCAGTTTTGTATTACAAACAAGCAGCTTTACTACTACCTGTCCCAGTTCGGTAAGTCTCACGAGAAGTACGTCCCGGTCGAACTGTTGTCGCTCTCGAAGCGGCAACTTGGTATTTTGTTCGACGCGATGATGCTGGGTGACGGTAACGAGAAAGGTGACACCTACTACAGCAATTCGCCCAAACTCATCAGTGATTTCCAGCAGTTGCTTCTAAAGATAGGCTATGCGGGAAACATTGCGATCAGCGATGAAAGAAAACAAAGACCGGTTTACCGAATCCACATCCTCAACCGTTTGAATAGCAGGTTCAGGACGCCAACATATCCGGCTAGAGCAATACAGCCTTATGACGGATATGTTTATTGTGTGAATGTTCCTAACCATGTGATTTACGTGAGAAGAAACGGCAAAGCGCTGTTTTGCGGCAACTGCTACGACGAAGGCAAGCGTCTCGCCGAAACGTTGATGATGGATTATCACCGGCAGAGCAACGTCGACACGCGCATCGCGCGCATCTTTAACACGTTCGGGCCGCGCATGCTGGAGAATGACGGGCGCGTCGTCTCGAACTTCATTGTGCAGGCGCTGCGTGGTGAGGAACTAACGCTGTACGGCACCGGCGAGCAGACGCGCTCATTCTGTTACGTCGATGACTTAGTCGAGGGCCTGATTCGTTTGATGAACACCGACGGCATTCACGACCCGGTCAACCTGGGGAACCCCGGCGAATTTACGATGCGGCAATTGGCCGAAGAGATTGCGCTGGTGTGCGGCGCCGACGTGAAGGTGCGCCACTGTCCGCTACCGCAGGATGATCCGAAACAGCGACGGCCCGACATCACGCGCGCGCAACAGTTGCTCGGCTGGTCGCCGGCGATCCAACTGCGCGAGGGACTGAAGCGCACCGTCGATTACTTCGCTGAGAGAGTCACGACTAAACAGTGAACGATGAGTCGACGGCAGCCGTCTTTCGCCTTCACCTGATTGCCGTGCCGCGCGCATCGCTCATCGCTTCTCACCATGACTCGACCCACCGACACCGCTCAGACCCCGGCCACCATCCCCGAACTGTGCTTGGGCGCGATGCGCCGGCACGCGAAGCCGGACGCCGTTAATTTCAAGCATGGGGGGGCGTGGTTGCATCTTTCGGCGGAAGCGTTCGCCACGCGCGTGCGTGCGGTCGCGGCCGGACTGGCCGACCTCGGCGTTATGAAGGGTGACCGCGTCGCGCTGCTCTCAGAAAACCGTCCGGACTGGTCGATTGTCGACCTCGCCATCCTTAGCCTCGGTGCCGTCAACGTTCCCATCTACACGACGCAGCCTCCCGACCAGGTGCGATTCATCCTTGATGATTCAGGGGCGCGCCTGCTGTTCATTTCGGGGCGCAAGGTCTTCAGGCACGCGCAAGAAGGGATCAAGGGCGCTGCGCGGCTCGAAGGAATTGTTTTCTTCGACGGGGCTGTTGCCGAAGCGGGCGTCGACACGATGACGCTCGAAGCGCTCGAACGCCGCGGCGCCGAACTTGACCGTCTCGACCCACAGGCGTTTGATCGTCACCTGAAAACGGTCGGGGGCGATGACCTGGCGACCATCATCTACACGTCGGGCACGACCGGCGAGCCGAAGGGCGTGATGCTGACGCACGCCAACTTCGTTTCCAACGTAATCGCGATTTCGAGCGCGCTGCCAATCACTGCGGCTGACATCTCGCTCTCCGTGCTGCCGCTATCGCACATCTTCGAGCGGACGGTCTACTACGTCTTTTGCTGGAACGGTGTCTCGACCTTCTACGCCGCGTCCTTCGATCAAGTGGGCGAGTATCTGCGTGAGGTGCGACCGACGATCATGACCGCCGTGCCGCGCCTGTTCGAGAAGGTCTATCACCGCATCATCAAGAAAGGCACGTCGGCGGGCGGGTGGCGCGAGAAACTATTTACGTGGGCGCTCGGTGTCGGCCAGCGGTACGCCGAACTGCGCGACCGGCACGAAGCGGTTCCGCCACTGCTCGAAATCCAACAGGGAATCGCCAACCGTCTGGTGTTTGCGAAATGGCGCGAGGGGGTCGGCGGACGTCTGCGCTACTTCGTCTCCGGCGGGGCGCCACTGTCGCCTGCCCTCTCTTACGTCTTCCTCGGCGCGGGGATCGGCATCCTACAGGGCTACGGAATGACCGAGACCTGCATCGTCGCGGCGAACCGCCCCGACAGCAACAAGGTCGGGTCGGTCGGACTCCCGTTCCGCGGCATCGAAGTCGAGATTGACGCGGAGGGCGAGATACTGGTGCGCGGGCCGAATGTGATGAGCGGCTACTACAACAAACCCGACGAAGCGGCGTCCGTGTTTACGAAGGATGGTTGGTTCAAGACAGGCGATGTCGGTCGGCTCGACAAAGCGGGGCGACTTTATATCACCGACCGGAAGAAAGAGTTGTTCAAGTTGTCGAACGGGAAGTATGTCGCGCCGCAGTTGTTGGAGAGCTTGATTAAACAGAGCGCGCTCGTCAACCAGGTGGTCGTCATCGGGGCGGGGCGCAAGCAAGTGGCGGCGCTGATCGTCCCTGATTGGGAAGCGCTCGCCAGCGCCATCCCACCGCCCGCCGACGAAACGCAGCCGACCCGCGCCGCTTGGCGACGCCATCCGGCGGCGATCAAATTGGTGCAGCGTGAAGTGGCGCAGTTGACCTCCGCGCTCGCCGACTACGAGCGCGTGCGTCGCGTCGCTCTACTCTCTGAAGAGTTTTCCATCGACGGCGGCGAGTTGACGCCGACGCTGAAGGTGAAGCGGCGTGTGGTGGACGAGAAGTATCATGACACGATTGAAGAGTTGTACAACGGCGCGTCGGCGAAAGACGATTGATTGGAGACCGAGGCTTGAGCGCCCGCTTCGCGTCGAAGACAGGGCGGGGTTGTGGCCGGCGTGGTTGATGCTGTGGTTTTCGGCGAAGCTGCCGAGTACATCGTTCGGAGAGAGGTTATGCGTCGGTCAGTGACAGCCGGTCGGTTCCATGAACCTTTTCGACGAGTTTCACCCGTGTGAAAGTCTCGCTGCCGAGGATGTTTTCGGCGAGACGTTGCAGGGGCAGAGGCATCTCGCACAACTGAAAGAAGCCGCTGACGGTCGCGCAATGGTTGACCAGCAGATGCATCTCCGCACCGCAGAAATCGCACGCGGCGAGGTGCGTCGCCACCTCTTGTTGCTTCTCAAGCCCGAGTTTTGTTTCAACGAAAAGCAGAATCGTCTCGGCAGACGGACAGCCCTTTAGTTTCCTGAAGCGGACTGTGCTCGAAGTATGCATGGTGCTTCCTCTATCTTTTTGGATTGATGACGCCAGAGAGCCAGTCGTGCTTTAGCACATCCGGCGCCCCTGCAACTCCCTCGATGACAGGCACAGTAGCAGGCCAGGGCAAATAGTCAGTTGAGGTAGAAGGCTACCGCAGCAACCCATATTTTGAATGAGCGCTTAGTAAAGATTCGGTTAACCTGCCAAGAAAAAGTTTCAATCGCTCGAAAGTTCCATAACCGCGTTGCCGCATCTCGCCTGCCTACTGCGCTTTTGTCAGCACTTTATCGGGAGTGCAAAAACATGTTGCTCATCACGCCCTTTGCTGGTAACATCCTGACTGTCGGCAGGAAGCATAAAAGCTTTCTGTCCTTTCTTACCACCTGACCGCACTCATTCCTTTCGCGGTCACAATCACAAGTGCGGTTTTCAATTCGGGACGGTTATCTTGGAGCTTGGCATCTGAAAGCTTCAACGCAAGCCGCATTCTGCCTTCAAGGCACACTGGCGGTCTTTATCATGCCGTAAGGTCAAGCACCCATTCTCAGCTCTTCTCAACACCCCAACGACGTAAGATGCCCGGCGCATCGGGCCAGCATTCGGCCTTAAAGTTAAGTAGATGGTCGGCGGTGAGGGGCCGAGGCGCTCATTCAGCGTTGGTGAGAAACAAGAGAGCGTGCAACGAAGGTTATCCCCACCTGTTCCCGAAGTCTGACGCGCTGGCCTGGCATTTACGTTCGGATAGTGTAAAATGTCGCCCTCTCCTACCCCCGACAACGGCGGGAAATCCCATGCGACAAAATGTCAACGGCGGGCCGCGTTCGAGCGCTACGGACAAAGCTATGCCCCCGGCAGAAAAAAGGCCTCAAAGTGCTCAATAAAATTTCCCATCCGACAATGATTATCCCTAACATGACTGTAACATCAGACGAGCAATATCATCGCTTGAACGACCCCACGATCACCGCTGCCGATGAGCCGGCATCGTTACGGGCGCGGCGTGCTGTCGCGCCCGCGGAGCGCGCTTCGCCGCGCCATCATGGGCCGTGGGTCGATAGTCTGCGCCGCTCCGATGTCAGCCGGTTGTGGACGGAGATGCAGCGCATCGTCAGCAATCACCCATTGGTGCGGGCGTCGCACAGCGCCGGGTTGCTGGTCGAAGAGGGGGATCGCGGCAGCGCCTACGTTGATCTGACGCAGGAGCTTTTCGTGACGCTCCTCGGCAAAGATCGATTCCAGCACTATCTCGACACCGAGATGACGGACGCGGAAATTGAGTGCGAGATCAGCCAGATCGAGCTGACCAACCTGCTCACTGCGGAACTGCGCAAGCGCCACCCCGAATCTTACCGCCTGGCACGACGAATCTCGACGATCATTCAGTCGAGCGCCAACTTCCGCCGCTTTGATGGCAGCGGCGGGCCGCCGGAAGACGAGCCGCATCGCCGTCTCGTCGACCGCGTCTACGGCCTCAGCGAGTGGCACGACCACAAGCCGCGCCGTCACGCGCACGAGCTCGAGCAGAGAGCGCATACGATTCCGGTGCGCCAGCGCGACACGCGGATGGTCGGTTGTACCGGCGACGCGCAGATCATCATCAGCAATTCCGACCTCGAAGATTTAATTATTAGCGTGCTCGAAGCATGCGACGCACCGGTTGACGTGCGGTCTCTGCGCAGCCTCGTGATGTCGCGTCTGCCGGTGATGGACATCTATCTGGTGCCGCTCGGCGCCGATGGGGATGACGACGGTGGGCGGCAGTTCGAGCCGGTCGACGGGCGCGAGAACCCTGAGCAATCGCTGCTGCGAATCGAGTCAGAGCGCGAGGCCGCCGGGTTCGTTGACCAGTTTTTGAAAGGACTGCACGGCGCGGTGCGCGGCAAGACCAAACAGTATGACCGGATGCTCGGCGTCCTGTGGCACTGTTACCTCAGCCCGACACACATCACGCAATTGGAAGCAGCCGCGCGGCTGAACGTCTCGGACTCGCTCGTCTCTGACTACCGCCGCCGCATCGAACAGCAGTTACGCGCACTGTCCTTCAATGAGATCGAAGAGGCGCGCCGCTTTGAGACCGCGCTCGGCGAGCGTGTCCGCACGCTGGTGGTGGTCAGTGACGAAGAGGGCGTTGCGGTGTGAGTTGCGCCCGCCGTGGGTCGTGCCGGACATCAGTCTGGACGCCACACCAACGGCGTCAGATTTTCCCCGACGTTATAATGGGGCGTCTTTAGGATTGCTCGAGGGCGGGAGTGTTTTTGCCTTCGGGCATCTTTTAGTTTTATATTGCACATTGCGTGTGCGCCAAGTCACTCGGAGCATTGGTAAGAAATTGGTGGGGTCAAAAGCGCCGGGCATGCCATCGAAGAACCAAATCATTGATTACGAGCCTATCGTCCGTTCCGGGCGAGGACGCCGTGCTGCGAGCGACACTGCCGATTCGTCACCGGCTGTCGAGAGTCAATTAACGGATCGAAACGGTGACGGGGATGGTGTCGGCGGCGGCCACCAACACGGCGCGGTTGGCGACGCGAAGCGCTGGGTGATGAAGCGTGGCCACATGATCAGCTACATCGGGCTGTTCCTGTTTACGGTCATGCTTTACTTCCGCCCGTACGAGCTTTTCCCGGCCCTCGCTTTCCTTTCGACCGGCACTTTCTGGATTGCCATTCTGACACTAATCATCTTCGTCCCGACTCAGTTTGTGCTGGAGGGCCGGTTGACGGTGCGCACGCGCGAAGTGACCGCGCTGTTGCTGCTCGGTGTGACGGCACTGCTGTCGATACCACTGGCGATCAACCCGCTCGAAGCATGGATGACTTTCAATGATTCGTTCATCAAGGCCGTCTTGGTCTTCATCGTGATGATTAACGTGGTGCGCACCGAGCGGCGCTTGAAGGGAATTATTTTCCTCTCCCTGGCGGTCGGCGTGTTGCTCAGCGTGAATGCCTTTAACGACTATCGGTCCGGCAATCTCACCGTCGAGGGTTACCGTGTGGCTGGGTTAATTGGCAACATGTTCGGCAACCCCAATGACATGGCAATTCATCTGGTGATGATGATCCCAATCGCCGTAGTTTTTACGATAAACGCGCGCCACTCCATTACCAAAGTTCTATCCGCGGTGTGCGTCGTGCTATTGGTGATCGGGACGGTGGTGACTTATTCGCGCGGTGGGTTCCTCGGCCTGATGGCGGCGGCGGGGGTGCTGGCGTGGAAACTCGGACGGCGAAACCGGCTGACCGTCGGGCTGGTGGGCACCGTCGCGGCCGCGCTGTTCATCGGACTTGCGCCTGGCAACTACGCCCTCCGCATCATTTCTATCTTCGATAAGAGTCTCGACCCGGTGGCCTCGGCCAGCACGCGCCAGGACATTCTCATCATTTCGCTCAAGTCCACGCTGGCTAACCCGGTCTTCGGCCTCGGCATGGGTAATTTCCACACCGTATCGATTCATGAACTCGTCAGCCACAACGCGTACACGCAGGTCTCGGCGGAGTTGGGAATCCCGGCGTTCCTCTTTTACATGACGTTCATGCTATCGCCACTCTGGCGACTGCGGCGGATCGAGCAGGAGACTTACGGCGACCGCCAGCGATTGCACTATTATTATCTCGCCGTCGGGGTGCAGGCTAGTTTGCTCAGTTACATGGTGACCAGTTTCTTTGCCTCTGTCGCATACCTGTGGTACGTCTATTACATCATCGCTTACGCCGTGTGCCTGCGGCGGATGTACGCGAGCGAGGTGTACGCGGTCGAGGATTTAGACTTAGCCCCAAAAAAAATCCCCACCAAGGCCAAATCCCAATACCCCCATCAACCAATCCTCCCTGAGATTAGCGTTCCAAGCGGACAGTGGAAAGATGCATAGCTGGCGGTTAGCGGAAGCTATTTTCTGGTCGAGCGTGGTCGTGCTCTTTTACACGTACCTCGGCTACCCCTTGCTGTTGCTGGTGGCGAGCAGCGTGCGCTCGCGCGTCGTGCGGAAGAAGGACTGGACGCCGAGCGTCAGTGTGATCATCACCGCGTATAACGAGGAGCGCGACTTAGCCGCCAAGCTCGAAAACACTTTATTGCTTGATTACCCGCAAGACAAGCTCGAAGTAATTGTCGCCTCGGACTGTTCGACCGACCGGACGGACGAAATCGCGCGACGGTTCGCGGCGCGTGGTGTACGCCTTCACCGGCAGGCGGAGCGACTCGGCAAAACGGCCGCGCAGAATACGGCCGTCGAGCAGGCGCGCGGCGAATTCATCCTTTTCTCCGATGCGACCACGCTCTACCAGCCGGACGTGCTGCGGGTGATGATGCCGAACTTCGCCGATTCGTCAATCGGGTGCGTCGCCGGGCGCTTGATCTATGTTGACCCCACTGCGTCGAGCGTTGGACGCGGTGCCAAATCCTACTGGGGCTACGAAATGTTTCTGAAGCGCCATGAGAGCCGCGTCTGCTCGCTGATCGGCGTCTCAGGGTGCCTCTACGCCGTGCGCCGCTCCGCCTACGTGCCGCTCTATCACGAGGCGTGCAGCGATTTCATCATCGCCACCAAGATGGTCGAGCAGGGCTTGCGCACAATCTACGAGCCGGGGGCGGTCTGTACCGAAGAGACGAACCGGCAAACCGACAAAGAGATGCGGATGCGCGTGCGCGTCATCGCGCAGACCTTCACCGATTTGTGGCGCCACCGGGCGATGATGAATCCGCTGCGCAGCGGCTTTTACGCCGTCGAGTTAATCTCGCACAAGGTTCTCCGCTATCTCGTCCCGTTCCTGTTGGCGGTGATCCTGCTCACCTCAGCGCTGCTCGCCGTGCGCTCCGTTCTCTTCCTCGCAGTGCTGATTGCTCAACTCTTCTTTTACGCGGCGGCGGCTCTCGGTTGGGCGCTCGAAAGAAGGGGAATCCGGAGCCGGCTCCTTTCGCTGCCGCATTACTTCGTGCTCGCCAACCTGGCGTCGGTGATCGCTTTCTATAAATTTCTGCGGGGTGAGAGGTATGCGCGCTGGGAGCCGATCCGCGAGCCGGTTACGCCCCCGGCCGTTGCGGACGCTGATTTTATTGTTACTGCGAAGAGAGGTCATAGTTGATGCCGGAGGCTGTAATTATGCCGGCGGAGCAAGCGCGAAAGCCCGCGACGGCGGCGCCGACCGTGAGCGTCATCATGCCCGCCTACAACGTCGCCCGGTACATCGGCGAGGCGCTCGACTCGGTGCTGGCCCAGACATTCACTGGTTACGAAATCATCGTGGTCAACGACGGCTCGCCGGACACGGAGGAGTTCGAACGGGCGCTCGAACCGTACCGCGAGCACATCATCTACATCACGCAGCAGAACCGGGGCCCGAGTAGCGCCCGCAACGTGGCGATCCGGCACGCGCGCGGTGAGTACGTCGCGCTTCTCGACAGCGACGACGTTTGGCTACCCGATTACCTGGCCGAGCAGATGGAGGTTCTACGGGCGGACCCGACGGTGGACTTGATCTACGCGGACTCTCTGCTGTTCGGCGACTCCGACTTGGTCGGGAAGACATTCATGCAAACCGTTCCCTCGCGGGGGCCGGTCACCTTTGAAAGCCTGCTGGGGCTAGAGTGTACGGTGCATACGTCGTGCACCGTGGCGAAGAGGCAATCGTTGATCGACGCCGGGCTGTTCGACGAGAGGTTCATTCGTTCCGAGGACTTTGATTTGTGGGTCCGTCTGGCGCACCGCGGCGGGCGCATCACCTACCAGCAGAAGGTGATCGCGCGGCACCGGATGCACTCCGTCAGTCTGGCCGCAAACGTCGCTGGCTTGCTGGAAAGTCAAATCGAAGTTTACGAAAAATTTTTGAACACTTTGCCCGTGTCACAGACTGCGCGGCGGATCATCGACCAACAAATCAAGAGGTCTCGGGCGGGCCTCGCCTTGGAGAGTGGAAAGCAGGCATTGATGGCCGGACACTACGATCAAGCGGTGGCGCTGTTCAAGTCTGCCAGCAACTATCACAGCAGCTTGAAACTTCGGGCCGTCATCTTAGGGCTGCGGTTCGCCCCCGGCCTGCTGCAATATGTTTACCGGCTTCGTCACCCAGACTCCACGAATCGGATCACCATCTCAGTGAGCAGGTGAAAAGGCGTGACGCGCTGCCGAAAATTCGCGCAGGTAGGCTCGGAAAGACGAACTGCAATCGCTCGGCGGGGGAGTCGCCGCCCGTCGTCGGTGGGGACCCAAGCGATTCTGGGAGTGGATGGTGTTTAGCCATGGAATTGAACGTAGTAATCCCGACAGACAATCGTCAAGAGATGCGTTGTCCTGTGAGCGAGCGTAAAACCGTCGGGCCGCAATCAGCATGAAAGCAGAATTAGACATGACTCAGCAATTCGACGTTTCGGTAGTCATCTGCACGTATAACCGGTGTAAGCTGTTGCCGGCGGCGTTGGAGAGCGTCCTCGACCAGCAGGCGGACAGCTTAAGCTACGAGGTGGTCGTCGTTGATAACAATTCCAGAGACGAAACGCGGCAGGTGATCGAATCGTTCATCGCGCGCGGGCACAACAATTTGCATTACGTCTTCGAGGGCAAGCAGGGACTGTCGCACGCGCGCAACGCCGGCATCGCCAACTCCCGCGCGCCCATTGTCGCCTTCACGGACGACGACGTGCGGGTCGAGCGCAACTGGGTGGCGACCAACAAACGCGCGCTTGACGAACACCCGGAGGTCGATTTCGTCGGCGGCAAGACGCTGCCGCGGTGGGAGAAGGAGCCGCCCGCGTGGCTCACCCAGCGCCACTGGTCGCCGCTCGCGCTCGTCGATTATGGCGACCAACCCTTTTACGCCGACACCGAAAACCCGGTCTGTCTGATCGGTGCCAGTCTCTGCGTCCGCCGCCACGTGTTCAATAAAGTGGGACTGTTCTCACCGGAGTTTCAACACTTCAAAGGCAGCGTCTGCGGGACGGAGGATCACGAGTTTCTGACACGCATCTGGGATGCCGGTGGGAAGGGCCTCTACCTTCCCGACCTGTTCATCATCGCCGACGTGCAGGCGGAACGAGTGACGAAGGCGTATCACCGCAAGTGGCATTGGGGGCACGGGTATCTGTTGGCGAAGATGCGCCTCGCGGAGATCGAGCGGTCGGGCAGTGGGCGACTGTTTGACGTTCCGGCCCATCTTTACCGACAGGCGGCGGTGGACGCGCTGGGATGGCTGAAGCACGCGCTAGGCGGCGATGCGGAACGCGCTTTCGCCCACGAAACCGAACTCCGGTTTTTCGCCGGTTACTTTCGAAAGCGGCGCGAAGACTTTGCCGCCACCAAAGAGCGTGGGACGCTCGGCGAGATCGGCGCGTTCGTCCGCTCGTTCGCCAGCGCCAAAAAGCAGTCGTGAGAGTCGTCCTTCTCCGTTCGAGGCTCGGTGGGCGGCAAATTTTTTGACCGCTCGCTGATCGTTCATTACTCAAAACACCGGAGTCACCTGTAAGGGAACCTTTATTGAAATGCCCAACCTATTAAACGTCTGACAGCTAATTGCGCTTCGGTTACGCCCGTTGAGAGGCGGTCTATGAGCGCTGTCTTAACGTTTTGACCGACGGTCACGAGAAAAGCCTCTCAACTGTCGTAAGCAATTGAAAACCGCCATCGTATTCGGTGAGAAGTTAAAAAGGAATTTCGTCAAATATGTCAATTGATGTTTCATCCGCTCCGGTTGGCGGGGCGTTGTCAGGCCGGAAAGGGGACCGCCGGGTGACGGTCATCCGGGCGCCGGCGTTCTCGTTCGCGGGTATGCTTCAACAATTGACGAAGCTGGTTGAGTATCGGGACTTGCTGTACACGCTGACCGTGCATCGCATCAAGGTGCGCTACAAGCAGTCGGTGCTGGGTTTGTCGTGGGCGATTCTGCAACCGCTGTCGCTGATGCTGATCTACACGTTGATCTTTTCGGTCGTGGCGCGAATGCCGAGCGACGATATCCCTTACCCGCTCTTCGCCTACACTGGGCTGCTGCCGTGGACATACTTTTCGACGGCGCTGAGCACCGCCACGAACGGACTGGTGAGCCACTCTCACCTCGTCACGAAGGTCTACTTCCCGCGTGAAATTCTGCCGGTGACCTATGTCCTCGCCGCCCTCTTTGATTTCCTGATTGCGTCCCTCGTGCTGGCCGGTCTGATGATCTACTACCGCGCGCCGATCACGCTCAACTTTCTCTATGTCGTCCCGATCATTCTGGTATTGACAATCTTTGCGCTGGCGATGTCGCTGTTCATGTCGGCGGTGCAGGTGCGGTTCCGCGATGTGGGCGTGGCGATGCCGCTGCTGCTTCAGGTGTGGATGTTCGCGACCCCAATCATCTATCCGCTCTCTGCCGTGCCGGAGCGCCTGCGCCCCATCTACGATTTAAACCCGACAGTCGGCGTCATCGAAGGCTTCCGTAATGTCCTGTTGCAGGGCACCCCGCCCAACTTCCGGGCGCTGGGCGCGTCCGCTCTGGTCTCCTTGATCCTGCTCCCTCTCATGTACATCTATTTCAAGCACGTCGAGGCGACGGTAGCTGACGTTGTCTAAAGCTCAACCAAACTGAGAGCAGTTCGTCAACGGCGTTTCAGGCCCGCGGGTTTTTTGGCACTCGCGTTTCGCGTCCGCCGGCACTAGCGGAGCCAACCCTATGAGTAAATTATGATTGACCTTAAGTTTGACCTTGTGACGAAAAAGTATCTGATCCGCCAAGAGGCGCCTGCGGGCGATAGCGCGCGCCACCCGCTAGTGCGCCGGCTGCAAAATTTGCGGCGGCCCCCGCAGGAGTTTTTGGCCGTCAAGAACGTGAGCTTCGAGGTGCGGCGCGGCGAGGCGCTCGGCATCAT
>Ga0136614_10000434_pt1 | contig 20633 bp, 15 predicted proteins | sample AntDrymUQ2792106_2_FD_106643 | JGI IMG/M metagenome (GOLD analysis project Ga0136614, IMG submission 106643) | Polar desert sand microbial communities from Dry Valleys, Antarctica - metaG UQ279 (21.06) | ecosystem: Environmental > Terrestrial > Soil > Desert | place: Antarctica: Dry Valley... | reverse complement strand
TGATCCATCCGACCAACGTGTAGGCGTTGACGCGGTTGATCGCCAACTCCTGGCTGAGGTCCACCGCGGATACCTGGCTGCCGATCACGGCGATCCGCTTGGGTCGTCGCACTCTGCGGCGGGGACTGTCGGATCGGCGAAGGCGACCCGCAGGCTCGATCCGCCCGACGGTCGCTTCATCGCCGTCCCCAGCGCTCTCGGCGCCTGAGCCGAGGCGGCGGCGGGTCGCGCCTTCCTGCGGATGCCGAACGTCGAGCTGCACCATGTCAGACGCCGTCGTCACGGAGCGATGCGGCGGCTATGAGCCTGCGGCCGAGGTGGCGCACCGGGCCGCCCGACTCAGATGCGCGTGGCGCTGCTGGGGTCCGGTCGCAGGATCGACGTAACGGGGCGAAGAACATGGCGTTGCCTGGCCTTTCGTGGCGGGAGAACGGACGTGCGTGGCGAGCCGTGGTCCGCTCCCGGCAGCCATCGTGTCCGGCCAGGCGTCTCTACAGCACGACGATCTGTTCGTCCCGCGCCGGAAGCGCGAGCGGATCCAGATCGAATTCGTAAGCCACTATAGCGAGATAGCGCCCCAAAGGCGCGAGCTGCGCGCGTTAAATGACATCTGGGCCGCAGAAAGTGGCTGGACTCTGTTCTTCGGTTCACCTGCTGTGAGAGCTGGTTGGGTGAAGCGCCGCGCGCTCGGTCCGCTCGGCTCCTCGGTCCGCCCGCGGCTTGTCCTGGATCACGACGTCCGTCATGATCCCCCCTTACCAGGTTGGCCGCGTTCACGGAGTCGCGCGAGTGGCCCGGCGCAAGGTCAATCCGACGCACAGCAACAGCAGGGCGCTCAGCGCCAGCAGGGCGACATGCGCACCGGTGAACGGCAGCGTCCCTCGCGACCCAGGCTCGGCGGCGACCGGCAAGGCGACTGGTCTCGCCGCAGCCGTCGTGCCGAGCTCGGCGGCGCGCGTCGACCGCAGCGGCTTCTGTGAGCTTCGCGTCGATGAACCCGGGGTGGGGTCGCCCGACCCCGTCGTCGGTGACGGCAGGGGAACGCGCAGCGTCACACCGGCCACACCGGTCTCGCCGTAGCCCGCCGCGGTCGGACTCTGCGCGCTGCTGATCGAGGCCATCGCAGCACCTGTCAGCAGAAGCATCAGCGACGTGGCGAGCACGACGCGGGCGACGATTCGAGGAACTGCTCTGGCACCGCTACGGCGACACCTGCTCACTACGACATATTCAGCGTCCATGATGTCCATCAGCAGCGTCCCCTTTGCAATTTGGCGCGACTCTCCAGCATCCGTGGGCGGAAGTCAACCCCTTGGGGTAGGTCACTGTCCCGCGTCAAGGAATCCGCATACTTTGGCGCGTTACCGCGCGTAGTCGATGACGTCTCCGGAGCGCCAGGTCCCACCGCCCGAGGTCTCCAGTCGAAGAAGTCGGTCTGCCAGACGCGGTTTGTGGCGCGTCGGGATCGTCACGAACGCTTCGCGGCGGGCCTTGGCGAGATCGCGGCGCTCGCGGACGTAGTCAGCGCACAACACGAGGCCGCTGTCGCGTAGGACGCGCAGGCAGGTTGCGTCGGACACCTCGACGCCGTCGTGGCGATATAGCCACGATCTTGCGGTGCCCCCACATCGCAAACGCCAAGGCCATCGCGACGACGGCCTCGGCGACACGGTCGCGCGCCGGCGTCGGCCACGGCCCCCGCGGGGGATGGCCGTCGCGGTGGCGGGGGCGGCGGTCGTAATAGGTGCGGACCGGCAGGCCGACGGTCGCGCAGAATCGATGGACCGGCAGGTCATGCTCGACGCGCAGCGCCTCGAGCTCAGCGAAACCCCATCCTGGCCGGGCCGCCACGCTTGAGCGCACGCAGCTCGACATGCGCCCTCCCCGAGCGCTCGGGTGAGGTCGTCGCTCTCCTCGGCGAGCCGGGCCTCCTGACCGGTCGGCTTGCCGGCGCGGTCACCGTGCTCAAGGTCCTGGCGGCCCGCGGACACGAAATGCTCCTTCCACTTGCCGATCGATGTCTCTGAGACGCCGTGGCGGCGCGCGGCCTCGGCCTGCGTGCTCTCGCCTTGCAAGGACCGACAACACGATCTTCAACTTGACATCGACGGGGTGCTTGGGCGGACGGGCCACAGAATCTCCTCACGAGAGCAGGGGTCTTTGAAGGACTGCGCGCGGCTGCTCACGCAGCCGGCTGCGCTCGCCCTACGGGCTCGCTACGCCGTCTGCGTGCGGAGAAGTTTGACGCGGGACATGTCCCTGAGGGCAGTCCAATGCGGCAGTTCTGCGGCAGACGCGCAGACGCCGGCACTCGACCGAATGTCCGTTCCCGCCCTCCGCGGGTCGCGCTGTGCCTCCTGGCTGTCGAAGGCATCCGTGTCTTCCACACCGACATTCGCTTGGAGTCGCCTTGCCCATGCTCGCCCGCCTCACGGTCTTGAACGCCGCTATCTGCCGCTCCCGGGCGCTCTGGCGCGCAGCGCCAACGCTCGCGCTCGCCGCGGCCCTCTACCTCGTCGTCGCCGCCTCGCACCTCGGCCTGATCGTCCCCACGGCGCAGGCGGCCGACCCGCTCGCGTCGGTCCCGTGCGGCCCCACCGTCGGTGCCTTCGGAAGCTTGATCCGCCCGCCGGCGTGCTGGCGCCCCTACGCCGCGACGAGCCCGTTCAACAGCGCCCTGCCCGCGAGCCCGAGGCTCGACGGTCGCTCGGCGGCGATCGTCAAGCGGCTGCTCGGGTTTGGTGCGATCGAGAACCTCGTGGCGGGGAAGGCGACCTCGGCGAGCAACGACTACGGCCGGCCCAGCTACTTCTCGACGCTGACGGACCCCGTCTTCACCGTGCACTGCACGGAGAGCTGGGGGACGTGCGCCGTCGAGGGCGCGAAGATCCGCATCCCGAACTCCGCCACGCCCGCGTCGGGCTCCGACGGCCACATGACGGTCGTCGACCAGCTTTCCGGCGTCGAGTACGACTTCTGGCGCGTGCAGTCCAAGCCGCTCGGCGGCGGGACCCTGACCGTCGCCTGGGGCGGCCGCACACGCATCGATGGCGACGGTCGGGGGTCTGACGCGGTGGCCGCGCAGTTCGGGTCGATGGCCGGAGTCCTGCGGCTCGAGGAGGCCCAGGCGGGAGTCATCAACCACGCCCTCTTCATCTACGTGCACTGTGACTCGGGCCGCTTCGTCTATCCGGCGACGAAGACCGGCCAGGCCTGCTCGAAGATCGGCGAGTCCGACAGTGATGCGCCGGCGATGGGCACGCGCTTTCAGCTGAACATGTCCGACGCCGAGATCAACGCGCTGAGCGTCCCCAGCTGGAAGAAGGCGATCCTGCGGGCGATGGCGCGCTACGGCCTGATCGTCGGCGACACGGGCTCGAAGTGGGGGCTCAAGGAGGAGTCTGCGCGCGTCTACACGAGCTTCGGGCTGTCTGACAAGTGGGTCGACTGGGCAAAGACGCAGGCCGGCGTGACCGCGTGGGACGGCAAGTACTACTTCCCCATCAACACCGGCGTGGACTGGCAGCAGCGCCTGCGCGTCGTCGCTCCGTGCGTCAGCCAGCGCACCTGCTGAACGGCTCGCAGCGGACGGGCCCGGCCGACCACTCGGGTCCGGCACCGCCAGGTCACGGGCGCCCGCCGGCGTAGAGCCTGAGCAGGCGCTGCGCCTGCGCGGACCAGGTGAAGTCTCGCTCGACGAGCGCACGACCCGCCTCGGCGAGCTCGACGCGGCGGCGCGCGTCCAGGAGCAGCTCGACGCAGCGATCGGCGAGCGCGTCCGCGGTCTCACCCTGCAGATGGTGAGCGCCCGCGCGGGCGCCCTGCACCCCCTCGATCCCGACCTCGTTGGTCACCACCGGCGTGCCCGCGCTGAACGCCTCCAGGACCTTGTTCTTCATTCCCGAGCCGGTGAACATCGGGATGATCGCGACGGCCGCACGGTGCAGCTCGGTCGCCATGTCCGCGACGGCGCCGACGACCTCGACGCCGTCCATCGCCCCGAGGCGCAGCACCGCGGCCGCCGGTCGCGCCCCGACGAGGCGCAATGTCGCGCCCGGCACGCGCCGGAGAACGCGCGGCAGTACCTCCTGGGCAACATGGCGGGCCGGCTCGACGTTGTGAAAGTAGCCGAGGTTGCCGAAGAACATCAGCGTCGTCGGGCGGTCACGCGGCGCGACGTAGGGGAAGCGCTCGATGTCGACGCCGTTGGGCACGACGGCGGCCGCCTGCAGCCCCGGCGCCTGCCGGCGGTCGGCCTCGGAGACCAGCGAAGCCGACTCGACGTCGGCGACGCACGCCGCCTCGTAGCGGCGCATGAGACGCGCCTCCGCGGCGAAGGCCAGGCGTGCCGCGCCGCGCGAGCCGCGCGCCCGCGTCGCCATGTTCAGCGACAGCGCGTCGACGAGGTCGAGGTGGCGATGCCAGGCGCCCGGCGGCGGCAGGTAGGGCGCCATGCGGGCGAGCGTCACGTGCACGACGTCGGGTGGATCGCGCCGGATCTCGACGGCGACCGCGCGCAGCATCGCGCTGCTGAGACACAGGCGCGTCTGCACTGGCAGGCGCGGGTCGGGAACGCGCAGGTTGCCGGCGAGCAGCGCCGACGGGCGGCGCCGGACGCCGATGACGCGGATCCCGGCGACGGGCACCTGCCCCGTCCCGAACGCCAGCAGCGTCACGTCCGCGCAGCGGCTCAGCTCCTCGACCAGATGCAGGACCCGACGCTGATCTCCGCGTTGGACCTGATCGGGAAGGCGAGGGGCGACGAACAGGATACGCAGACCGCAAGTCTGGCACGCGATCGCAGGCCGTGCGCGCCACGCCCGTCAGCGCGCCCTCGCGAGGGTGCGACGCGCGCCGCGAGCGACGTAGCCGCCTGCCGCGCTCGTCGCCAGGATCAGCGACGCGAGCGGGTCGTCTCGCTGCCACATCGCACCGGCCGCCCGTCCGCCGCCGCGCTCGAGAAGGTGCCCCGGGTGTCCTCGCAGCGCGCTGACGATGTCGGCCTCCAGCCAGCGGTAGCGCACCCCGAGCCGGTAGTCGGACGGGCCGCCGCCGCGCTCGCCGACCGCCAGCCCGTGCCACGCCGCCGGCAGGTTGGCTCCGCAGGCGAGCGCGAGCGGCAGCGAGCCGAAGCAGCGCGGGTTCGCGTCGATCATCACCGGGCCGCGCCGGCTGGACACGAGCTGCACCTGGAGCAGGCCGTGAAACCCGCAGCCGGCGGCCATGCCGGCGACACGGCCGATCAGCCGCTCGTCTGGCGCGACGCTGACGGCGGACGAGCTCGGTCCCGCGCCCTCGGGGAATGTCCGCGACGCGAGTGCCTGGAATCGCTCGACGACCCGGCCGTCGGTGTCGAGCACGAGCTGCAGCGACAGCAACGGGCCCTCGAGGCGCTCCTGCAGCAACAGCGGCGAGCCGGCGGGCAGCACGCTCAGCAGCGCCGCGAGCTGCGCCGCGGAGCGCACGACGACGGCCTGGCCGGGAGGCGCACCCGGAACCGGCGGCTTGGCGACGCATGGCATCGCCACGTCCGCCACGGGCCCGCCCGCGACGACCTCCGCGACGACGCGGGGTACCGACAGGCCGGCGTCGCGCGCGAGACGCGCGAGGCTGCGCTTGTCGCGCACGGCGGCAAGCGCCGAGGCGTCGCCGAACGGCAGCAGGACCCCTGCGGGCGCCGCGCCGAGCATCGGCGTCAGGGCGTCGAGGGCAGCCTCGCTGCCGGGCAGCACCACGAGCGGCTCGCGGCCCGCGGCGGCGACGACGCAGGCGGCAAAGCCCTCGCGGTCGCTGTCCGCGCCGGGGCCGACCAGGCGAACGGCCGCATGGCGCGACCAACGGCCCGCCGAGGATCGCCGCGGCGCGAGCGCGAGCACCTCGATGCCCGCCGCACCGAGCCCCCGCACCGTGGCGACGGCCGAGCGCAGGTGCACGTCGGTGACCAGCGCCGCAACCGTCACGACGACCCGTGCGCCGGTCGCGGCGCACGGATGGCGCGCGCGTCGCGTGCCGCCACCGACAGCATCGCCGGGCCGAGCGCGAACAGGATCCAATAGCGCCGATCGGTCCCGTTGGAGAGAAAGAAGGACGCCGTCAGCATGCCGATCAGGGCCACGAACAGCGCACGAGCGAGCGACGCCATCGCGCCGTCGCCGAGATCGTCGAAGCGCCTCGCGGCACGGAGGAACGTGCGCAGCAGCGCGACGATCAGCGCGAGGAGCAGGACCAACCCGACGACGCCGGTCTCGGCGAGCGTCTGCAGGTACAGGTTGTGGACCACGTGCGGCCGCTCCGCGATGAGCTCGGAGAACCGCTGCGGCTCCGCCTCGCGCAGGTAGTCGCGTTCGACCTCGACGAAGTTGCCGGTGCCCACGCCTCCCAGCGGATGGTCGCGGGCGACCAGCCAGGCGATGTCCCAGAGTTGCGCACGTCCGTTGCCGCCGCCGTCAAGCGTCGTGACGCGCTGCAGGGCGAGCGGGTTGAGCGCGAAGAAGAACGCGGCGAGCGCGCACACGACGACGATCCCCAGCAGCACCTGCCCGCGACCGGACTTGAAGATCGCGAGCGCGCACAGCAGCGCGGCGATCGCGGCGAGGAAGCCGCCACGCGACTGCGTGGCAAGCAGCCCGTACAGCAGGACCAGGGAGCCGGCGGCGAGCGTCAAGCGCACGCGCGCGCGACGGTCGAACGCGGCCAGGCCTCCTGCGAGCACGAGCGCGGCGACGACGACGGCGGCGAGGTAGTTCGGGTCGCTCGCTCCGCTCTGCAGGCGAGCATCGTCGATCGCGGCCGTCCTGACCGCGCTGGCGGCGGGATGCAGGCCCTCGATCGCCTGCGCAAGCACCACCGCGACGACCGCCCCGGCGACGAAGGCCGAGGCGATCAGGCGCACGACGTCCCGGCTCGTGACCGTCGTGGCGACGATCATGAACGTCGCGAGGGCGATCACGAGCGTCTTCAGGCTCTGCGCACCGAGGCTAGGGTTCGTGGCCCAGGCGATCGTCAACGCGAACCACGTGGTGAGCGCGAGCACCCCCGCGATCAACCGTGCGTGCTGCGAGGCCATCGCGCGCAGCGGCGCCGTGCCTGAGCCGAGGATGCCGATCCACGCGACGAGAAGCACGATCGAGGACGCTGTCGGCACGCCGCCGAGCCCCGGAAACCCGGACAGGAAGACGATCACGACCCAGACGCCGATCGCGAGCGGGAGGTTCGAGAAGACCAGCGCGACGTACACGACCGCGATCGCCAGTCCGAGCCCGAGCGTGATGCGCTGGGTCATCGCGGCGCCGACCACGACCGCCGCGAGCCCTCCGGCCGCGCCCACCGCGGCCGGGGAGACGAGCCGGCGTCGGCGTGCGAGCGTGATCGCCAAGAGCTTCAGGCGCGCGGGCGCCACTACCCGGCCGGCTCGACGCCGTAGTCGGAGTAGTAGCGCCGGTGGGCACCCTCCTCGCCCAGCAGGACCCATCCAGCCGGCGCGAGCTCCGACGCCACGAAGAGCTCCGCCATGAGCTCGGTGGCCGCGCGATCGGTCGCGCCGGGGCGACCCACGACGATCAGCTCGTCGGCGAACGACGCGACCATCAGCGCGTCGCCGACCTCGGCCACGGGCGGCGTGTCGATCACGACGTATGGCGCGAGCGCCGCCGCCTGCCCGACGACGTCGTCGAAGCGTCGTGCGAGCGCGTGCAGCAGCGAGCCGTCTCCCGTGCCGCTGCCGACGGACACGACCCGCAGCGGCGGTACCAGCGGGACCGGTCGCAGCAGCTCGGCGAGGCTCGCGTCGCTCGTGAGCAGCGACACGAGCCCTCGTGCGGGGGCCATGCCGAGCCGGCTCTCGACGGCCGGTCGCCAGAGGTCGAAGTCGATCAGCACGACGTCCTTGCCCGTGGCCGCGAGCGCGAGCCCGAGGTTGATCGCCGTCGTCGTCTTCCCGTCTTGGCTTGAGGGGCTCGTCACGAGCACGGTCGTGGTGGGGCCCGCGGCACGCTCGTTGAGCTGGATCGCGAGCGTCCTGAACACCTCCCGAATCGGCGCTGAGCTCTCGCGCGGATCGGTCCACTTGCGACCCCGCGGCAGCGGCGGGACGCGAGCGAGCACCGGGTAGGGCGCGATCCGCAGCAGCTCGGCGCTGTCGCGCACCCGGCGGTCGAAGCGTTCGATCAGCAACGCGGTGACGACCGCGAGCATGAGTCCCGCCACGAGCGAGAGGGCGACGACGAGCCAGTCCGGCGCGCCCGTCGGATCGGACGGGATCTCCGCCAGCTGCGACAGGGTCACGGTCGGATCCCCGCGAGCGGCGATCCGCCGCAGCGTCAGCGCCTCTCGCCGGTCGGCCGCGACCTTCGAGCGCTCGAGGTCAGCGATGATGCGCTCGAACTGCCGTCGCAGCACGCGCACGCGCTGCTCCAGCGACACGCGGGCGAACGTGTTGGCGATCCGCGCCGCGAGCCTCGCGCTGCTCGCCTTCGCGGTCACGCCGACGAGGTTGCTCTCGCCGACGGGCCCGACGGTCACCGCCGCGCGGATGCGGTCGGCGTCGTACCCCGCGCCGATGCGGCCCGCCGTGCGCCGGGCCGCGTCACCGGAGTTGATCAGCGTGGCCGCCGTCAGGACCGTGCGCGTCGGATCGCCCGAGTCACGCAGGAGATCGATGCCGAGGAACCTCGTGTCGCCCTGTGACAGCGGCGTCACGAGCAGCTGCGCTGTCGCCGTGTAGTCGGGCGCGCGCCGGGTCACGATCACCAGCGCCGCGGCGACCGCCAAGGCGCAGATCAGGGTCACGACACCGAGCCGCGCGCGGATAGCGCGCAGATATGGACCCAGAGCTCGCCCTGAGGGAGTTGCGTCGGCTGGCGATGCGTCCCGGTTGACGAATTGCGGGGAGGGGCGCAGAGTCACTTCACCGATCGTTCTATAGAGCTAGTATAACGTCGGCATGGCGCGTGGGACACCAGCCGCCGTGCTGCTCGAGGGTAGTGGGACCGGTCCGATCCTCAGGCGCGCCGCGCGGTGGGGCGGGCTGCTGGTCCTCAACTACCACCGCATCGGCGACGGGCGCGACAGCGTCTACGACCGCGCGCTGTGGAGCGCCAGCGTGGACGAGCTCGACGAGCAGCTGCGCTTCCTGCGGCGCAACTTCACGATCGTCGCACCCGGCGCGCGGATGTTCGACGAGGCGTTACGACACGGGCGGGCGGTCGCGATCACGTTCGACGACGGCTACCGCGACAACTACGAGCTCGCGTTCCCGATTCTGCGCGAGCACCGCATCAGCGCGTGCTTCTTCCTCGCGACCGGCTACCTCGACCGGCCGCGGCTGGCATGGTGGGACGAGATCGCGTGGATCGTACGCACGAGCAAGCGCGATGCGCTGCCGGCCTGCGGCTGGCTGCCCGAGCCGATGACACTCCGCGATGGCGATCGCGAACGCGAGGTGCGTGCGCTGCTCGCGCTGCACAAGGCGCTGCCCGTCGACCGCGCGCAGGAGTTCGTCGACTGGCTCGGCACGGCCGCAGGCACGGGCCGCGCCGACGCGCGACTCGGCGACGGCGCGTGGATGACGTGGGACATGGCGCGCGAGATGCAGGCGGGCGGCATGGTGTTCGGGGCGCACACGGTCGATCACCCCGTCCTGTCGCAGTGCTCGCCGGCACGCCAGCAGGCGGAGATCCGCGGGTCGCTGCATCGGGTGCGTGACGAGCTCGGCGCGCCGGTGTCGCTGTTCAGCTACCCGGACGGCCAGCAGGACTCGTTCGACGCGGTCACCCGAGCCTGCCTGCGGGCCGACGAGGTCGACCTGGCGTTCAGCTTCTACGGCGGTCGCCAGCGCGACGCGCTCGATCCGCTCGACGTCCGCCGGATCGGCGTGAGTCACGAGACCGGCCGCGCGCTCTTTCGCGCGCGGGCGACGCTGCCGCGCCTGTTCGCCCGCGAGATCGGGTTGACGGGCGACGTCCCGACGCGGCCGTGATGCCGACCGAGGGATCGCCGGTCCGCACGGCGGACGAGCAGCACGGCGGCGAGGATCGCGCGAACTGGGGCAGCTCCCTGCGACAGGGACTCGTCTGGTCGGCCGCCGCCTTCGTCGCCAGCAAGGCGCTGGCTCTCGCGGCGATCGTCGTGCTCGCCCGCCTGCTTGCCCCGAGCGAGTTCGGCCTACTCGCCGCGGTGGTCGCCTACATCGCCGTGATCGAGCTCGGCAGCGACCTGGGGATGAAGGCGACGATCATCTACGAGCAGGAGCGCGGCGTCAGCTCCCGCATCCAGACGGCGTTCACGCTGAACCTCGCGCTGGCGGCAGCGCTGTCGATGGTCGGCGTGGCGCTCGCGCCGCTGGTCGCCGGCTTCTTCGGCGTCGCGGGACACACCGACCTGTTTCGCCTCGGCGCGCTCAACCTGCTGCTCACCGGGCTGGGCAACACCCATGACGCGCTGCTGCTGCGCGACATGAGCTTCATCTTGCGCATCCGGCCTCAGGTAGTCCGCGACCTCGTGCGCGGCGTGGTCGCGATCGCGCTCGCGGTCGCCGGCTTCGGCGCGGCCGCGCTCGTGATCGGCCACCTCGCCGGGACGGCAGCCTGGTGCGCGGTGCAGTGGATCATGTCGCCGCTGCGTCCGCGCCTGCAGTTCGATCGCGCGATCGCGCGCAGCATGATCGGCTACGGCCGAGCCTCGGCGATGCTCGAGGTGCTCGCCGCCCTCACCTCGCGGATCGACGTGCTCGTAATCGGGGGCCTGCTCGGGAGCCTCGCCCTCGGCGTGTACACGATCGCCTTCCGGCTTCCGGACATGCTGATCGCCAGCGTCGCGTACACCGCGACCGTCGTCGCCTTCCCCGCGCTCGCGCGCAAACGCGATGAGGATCGAGGCAGCCTCGCCGGCGCCACGCTGCAGCTGTTGCGCTACCAGGCGCTCTATGCGCTGCCGCTCGGCGCGGCGGTGGCGACGTTGTCGGTGCCGCTGATCAACGTCCTGTTCTCGCCGACATGGCAGGCCGCGGCGCCGGTGATGGTGCCGATCGCGATCGCCGCCGCGGTCAGAGCGAGCGTCTTCCCGCTCGGCGACACGCTCAAGGCCGCCGGGCGTCAGGGGACGCTCGTGCGGATCAACCTGCTCGCGATCCCAGCGCTGATCGGCGGCTGCGTGCTGGCTCAGGACGACGGCATCACTGCCGTCGCATGGGCGATCGCGATCGTCATCGCGATCGTCGGGAGCCTGCAGACCGGCGCGGTCAGGCAGCTGCTCGGGCTGTCGTGGCAGCAGCTCGGGGCGGCGCTGCTGCCCGCCCTGACGACGGCGCTGGGGGTCCTCGCGGGAAGCGGTGCGGTGCGGCTGCTGTGGGACTCGCTCGACGTCACAGCCCTGCTCGCGGGAGCCGTGGCCGGCGCCGCGGGCGGCTTCGTCGCCCTGCGATGGCTGGCAACGGCGACGTACGTCGATCTCACCCGGCAGCTCCGCGGCGTCGTGCCACGGCGCCGGATCCGCGCGGTTGCCGGCTCGTGAGCACGACTGCGCGCGCACCCGGGCACGAGCGGATGCGCGTCGTCACGATCGTCGATCGGCTGATCCAGGGAGGGGCCGAGGGGCTGGCCGTGGACATCGTCACGCGGCTCGATCCCGAGCGCTTCGACCGCACGCTCTGCGTCTCGCGCTGGAGCGACCCCAGTCACGCGAGCGTCCACGCCGCCGTCGACGAGCGTCGCCGCGAGATCGAGGCTGCAGGGGTGCGCTTCCTCGGCCTGTCGCGTCGCGGGCCGCTCGACGTGCTCGCCTGGCGGCCGCTCGTGCGCCTGCTGCGCGCGGAGCGCGTTGACGTGGTCCATTCGCACATGTTCGGCTCGAACGTCTGGGGCGTCGCGCTCGGCCGCGGCTGCCGCGTCCCCGTGATCGTCGCCCACGAGCACTCGTGGGCATTCTCCGGCGAGCTTGCCCGGCGCGTCGTCGACCGGCACTGGATCGCACGGATGAGCGACGCGCTCATCGCGTGCTCTGCGACCGACCGCCGACGAATGATCGAGCTCGAGCGGATCGACCCCGACGACATCGTCCTGATCCCGAACGGGATCGAGGCCCGTTCGCCCACGCCGGGACGAGACATCCGGCGCGAGCTTCGGATCGCAGCGAGCGCGCCCGTCGTCGGCAGCGTCGGCGCTCTGCGCGTCGAGAAACGCTTCGACATCCTGATCGATGCCGCCGCGCTGCTGCTCGCGGCGCACCCCGGCGTCCGCGTGGTGATCGCCGGAGAGGGCGACGAGCGTGGTGCGCTCGAGCGCCGGATCGAGCGCCTGGGCCTCGAAGGCACCGTGCTGCTGCTCGGCTCGCGGACGGACGTGCCCGACGTGCTGCAGGGGTTCGACGTCGCGGTCAACTGCTCGGACTTCGAGGGCACGCCGCTGTCGCTGCTGGAGTACATGGAGGCCGGCGTGGCGATCGTGGCGACGCGCGTCGGCGGCATCCCCGACGTGATCGAGGACGCGATCCACGGGCTTCTCGTCCCGCGCCGCGACCCGCGAGCGCTGGCCGACGCCTGCGCTTCGCTCATCGCCGACCCGGGCCGGCGCGGCGCGCTCGGGGCAGCCGCCCGCGAGCGACGCCGTGCCGAGTTTGCGCTCGGCACGATGGTCGCGCGGATCGAGCAGCTCTTCGTCGAGCTGCGAGCCGATCAGCGCGGCTCGCGACCGAGACGCGCTCGGTGAGGATCGCGTACATCGTGTCGCGCTTCCCGCACGTCTCCGAGACGTTCATCGTGCGCGAGCTCAACGGCGTCGAGCGTGCGGGCGACATCGAGATCGCGTTGTTCTCGCTGTTCGCGCCGGTCGACGAGACGATCCATCCGGACGCGGCGCTCTGGGTCGAACGGCTGCGGATCGGCTCGGCGCGCGGGGCCGCAGCGGCGACGCTGCGCTGGCTCGTGCGCCGCCCGCTCGTGATGCTCGGCGCGTTCCTGCGCGTCGGCTGGGCGTATCGACGGCGCCCGCGACTGCTCTGGCGAGCGCTCTTGACGCTGACGGTCGCGAGCGCGCACGCGCGCACGATCCGAGAGCTCGGCGTGCGCCACGTCCACGCGCACTACGCGACCTATCCCGCGCTCGCTGCGTGGATGTGCCGACGCCTGACTGCCGTGCCGTACAGCTTCACCGCGCACGCCCACGACATCTTCCTCGACCAGTCCTTTCTGGCGACCCTCGTCCGCGACGCCGACTTCGCCGTGCCGATCTCGGCGTTCAACCTGCGCTTCATCCGCGAGCATGCCGGCGAGGACGAGCCGACGCCGTTGCACGTCGTGCACTGCGGGGTCGATCCTCAGCGCTATGCGTTTCGTCCGCGCGTCCCGCCCGCCGACGGCCCGGTCCGTGCGCTGTGCGTCGCAAGCCTGCAGGGATACAAGGGGCACCGCGTCCTGCTGCACGCGCTCGCCGGGGCGGGCGACGCGCTGCGCCGCGTGCGCCTGGACCTCGTCGGCTCCGGCGCTCTGCGCGGCGAGCTCGAAGATCTCGCGATCGCGCTCGGCATCGCCGGGCGCGTGCGCTTTCACGGGCCCCTGACCGAGCCGCAGGTGCTCGCCATGCTCGACGTCGCCGACCTCTTCGTGCTTCCGAGCATCATCGAGCCGACGGGCTTCATGGAGGGCATTCCCGTCGTCCTCATGGAGGCGATGGCCGTCGGCATGCCCGTCGTCGCGACGCGCCTGTCGGGCGTGCCGGAGCTCGTCCGTGACGGCGAGACCGGGTTGCTCGCCGAGCAGGGCGACCCGCAGAGCCTCGCTGCCGCGCTCGAGCTGACGCTGCGCGACCCGATCGCGGCTGGACGTCGCGTCGCCGCCGCCCGCCGGCTCGTCGAGCGCGACTTCGACGTTCGCGCCTCGGCGCGGCGGATGGCCGAGCTGCTGGGATCTCGCGGTTGACCGCTTAAGCGCGGGTGGCGCGGCTGCTCAGCCGCTCAGTGGCATGTGCCGGTGCCGGCGTCGGTGAACCCGCCGGCCGTCGTCGGCACGAAGCGCCAGTCGTAGCTCGCGGCGTGCAGCGTGAGCCTCAGGACGCCGAACGTCTTGTCGTCGACGACCTCGCTGTTAGCGATCGGCGTCCCCGTGGCGTGGCGGTCCGCGCCGCCGGTGCCCACGATGATCTGGCGGATGCCGCGCGTCGCATCAGGCGCGCCCGTGGGCGTCAGGGGGGCGAAGCGCTCATAGTCGTGCGCATGGCCGTTGAGCACGACATCGGCGCCCGCGTCGTAGAGGATCTGCCAGATCGGCCGCATCGTCGTGGCGGATCCCGTCGAGCTGGAGTTGAACAGCGGCCGGTGCCAGTACGCCAGCGTGCACGCCGCCGGGTTGGCGGCGAGATCCGCCGCAAGCCACCGCGCCTGCGCCGATTGGTCCCAGCAGCCGCCGACCTGACCGCACTCCGAGTTCAGGGCCACGATGTGCCACGCGCCGACGTCGAAGCTGTAGTAGCCCTTCGTGCGATCTCCCGCTCGGCCGGTGGCCGCCCCGACCCCGTTGAAGTAGTCGAAGTACCCGGCCGCCCCCGCGGTCAGATACTCGTGGTTGCCGGCGACGGGGTACAGGAGGGACTTCACGCGTCCCCAGGAAGGATCGAAGGCCCCCATGAACTCGCCGAGCGTCGAGCTCTCGTACTGGGAGTCGCCGAGGACCAGCGCGGCCGCGAGCCCGGCGTTGACGAGCTGGTTGGAGGTCGCGAGCTGCTGGCACGCTCCGGGGATCCCGGCACCGTTGTTGAAGCTGCTGTTCGACGCCGAGCAGGCGATGTCGCCCGCCGCCGCGATCACGGGATCGCCCTGCGGCGGTGTGATCCCGGCCTGGTAGTGCTGCGCGATCGTCGCGGGCGCCAGCGCATCGGCGTACAGCGCAACCTCGTCGACCGAGCCCTGCAGGTACGCGACGTTCGCGCTCTGGCCGATCGCCAGCGCGCTGGTGTTGTCGGCCATCGTCTGGTTGGCGACGGTCCCCGTCACATCCTGGCCGTCGATGTACAGGTGCACCGCGGCAGCGCTCTTCGTCACCGCCACGTGATGCCAACCCGTCGTGTCCGTCAGGACCGTCGTCGATGAGACGACGTTGGCGACATTCGAGCGACGCAGCACGAGGCGATTGCCGGGCTCGAACATCAGCACCCACGAGCCGTTCTGCTTCGACGCGACGACCTGGTTAGCGGCGGTCCCGATCACGCGGCGCTTCACCCACGCCTCGACGCTGAACAAGTCGCCGACGTTCAGCGCCGCCGTGCTCGGCACCGACACCTTGCCCGTCGAGCCATCCAGCGCGACGGCGCTATCCCCGTCGCCCGCGATCGCGCCACCGACACCGAGCGTGTAGCCGCCCGCATAGGTCCCCGGGCTCGTCCCCTTCGCGTCGACCGCAGTCGTCCCCGACAGCTCGCCCAGGCGCCAGTAGCCGACGAGCCCCGGCGTCGCTGAGATCGTGGCCGAGTACTGCGATGGCTCTGCCGCCGCGGCCGGCGTCTCCGCGGCAGCGAAACAGAGCGCGAGCACGGCGGCGAGCAGCGCGAGCCGCCCCCGGGGGGAACGGTCGTCCTTGACCATAGCCATGGCCCGGCAGTATATGGTCGACCGGCGGCTTTTCAAGCCGCGACGATCGCGGTTCGTCGCGCGAGCCACGACGTCACCGCGCCATCCGCAGGGCCCGCCACACCTCGCGCGCGATCTCGGCAGCGAGATCGTCGACGCCGCAACAGCCGTCGAGGCGCGCGACGGCAAGCGCGCCATGCTCCTCGCGATAGAGGGCATGGCGGGCGCGCAGGACGTCGAGATCGTGCTCGTCGTCGCGCTCCCGGGCGACCTCGGGCGGGATGTCGAGCAGGAAGGCCCGCAGCGGCTTGCGCGTCAGGTGCCGCAGCAGCATGCGATGGGCCGCGAGGCGCCGGCCGTCGCCGTAGGCGACGCGCAGCTCGACGATCGAGTCCAGCGTGTAGCGATCGCAGATGACGACGCGATCGCGGGCGAGCGCGGCGCCCGTCACCTTGCGCTGCGCCCGGACGTTGTCGAGCGCGACGACGGCAGCCCACACGGTGGTCGCCGGCCCGCTGCGCTGCTGCATCATCGGCAGCGCGTCGGGCGGATTCGCGGGCCCGCGCCGCAGCGACGCGAGGCGGCGCTTGACGGCGAACGCCACGCGCCAGAAGGCATCGTTAGACGCGATCCGCGTCCACGCCACCTCGGCGTCGTAGCCGAGTCGCCCGAGCGTCTCGGCCAGCGCCGCGGCCTGCGTGGACTTGCCGGCCCCGTCGAGCCCCGACAAGGCGATCACCGTTCCCCGGCGTCGACCCGCTCGCAGCGCGCGCGCGCCTGCGAGGCGCGCTCGCAGGGCGGGCGCCAAGCACTCTCGAACGCGCCGGCGTCGCCCTGCGTCGCCCGCTTCGAGCGTCGCCAGCCCCGCCTCGGCGCGCCACGCCGGCGCGCGTTCCAGAGCTCGCCGCCACGCGTCGGGGTCCTCAGCCACGGCCGCATCGACGCGGCCGCGGTGACGCGAGTCCAGGCCCTCCGAGGTCACCTTGCGAGCGAGGACGAGCAGCGCGTGGTGGGGCGCCGGACGGCACAATCGCGCACAGCCGCCGAGCGGCACGGCGTCGGCGAACAGCGCCCCGAGCTCAGCCTCGGGCAACCCCCAGCCTGCCGCGGGAAGCAGCTCGATCACCGCCGCCGTCGAACCGGCGAAGCGCACCCAGCTGCCGCCGTGCTCTTCGAAGCCGGCGTCGCGCAGCGTCGCCTCCGCGACGCGCTGCTCGGGCTCGTGCACGAGCAGGTCAAGATCGCGGCCGCGCGGCGGGAGCGACCCGACGACGAGCGCGACCGCCGGCAGCGCCGCATCGACGAGCTCGAGTGCCTTGGCGGCCTCGCTCACGAGAGCACAGCCATCCGGCCGACAGTGGCGCGGCACGCGCGCCCGCCGGGCGTAGCGGTCGGGTCCGTGGCGGGGAGTAACGTGCGGCGCGACGTCATGGTGCCTCTTGCGACATCGATGCGCATGGCCGTCACCTGCGACCGCGGCTCCGCCCCACGCTGGACCTTGATCCACCGGTCATCGTGGATGAAACCCTGCTGCCGGCGCGGTCCAGGGTCGATCGGCGGCGCACCCGCAGGGTGGATCCCTTCGAAAGCCGCCGATCGGCGCTGGGCCGTGATCGGCGGCTGGGATTCGCCGCGAGGATCGGTGGATCCAGGCTGAGCTCGCGCGATCGCGACCGAGGAGCGCCGCCGTTGCTGCGACTCGCCCCGCGGAGCACGGCGACGATCGCGGCAGTTCAGTGGCCGGCGCTGCTGACCCTTGCCGTCGGCGTGCTCCTGGCCACCCAGGAGGGAGGCTTCCATGGCGACGCGTGGTACCCGGCGGCGCTGTTCCTGCTGGCGCTGCTCGCGCTGACCCTCACCGTCGCGCCCCCGACGCGGGAGCACCGGACGCGCCCGCTGACCCGCACGCTCATCGCGCTCGCCGCCTTCGGCCTGTGGACGCTGTCGTCCGCGCTGTGGGCCGATGTCCCCGCAGCGGCATGGGACGGTGCCAACCGGGCCGTCCTCTACGGGATCGTGCTGGCGCTCGTGACGCTGCGGCGCTGGCCGGTGACGGAGTACCTGGCCGCGTTGGCGATCGTCGCCGGCGGCATCTGCGCGATCGCGATCGTCGTGCTCGCGGAGGGCGCCCTGCGCGCGGAGCCGGCGGCGTTGTTCGTCGGTGGTCGGCTGAGCGCGCCCGTCGGGTACGCCAACGCCACCGCAAGCCTGTGGTTGATCGGGCTCTGGCCGGCCCTGACGCTCGCGTGCGAGCGGCGGTTGCACTGGGCGGCGAGGTCGTTCGCGCTCGGCGGCGCATGCCTGCTGCTGGAGACGTCGCTGCTGTCGGTCAGCCGCGGTGCCGTCGCGAGCGTCGCCGTGAGCGCCGTGCTGCTCGTCGCCGTGACCGACGCCCGCTGGAAGGTCGCATGCGCGATCGCCGCGGTCGGCGGCGCGATGACGCTGGCCGCCGGGCCGCTGCTGGCGGTCAGCGGCGCGGCGACGAGCGACGAGCTCGACCGGGCGCTGGCGTCGGCGCTCGCGGCCATCGCCTGGACCTCGGGGCTGGTCGTCTGCGTCGGCGCCGTGGCGCTGATCCTCGGTCGCCGGGCCGCGTTGGCGACCGCGCCCGATGCCCGCTTGGCGTGGCGCGTCCGCGCTGACCGGACGATTGCGCTGCTCGGCGCCGTCGTCGTCGTCCTCGTGCTCGTCGCGATCGGCAACCCCGCGCAGTGGGCGAGCGCGAGCTGGCACGACTTCAAGACCTCGGGCTACACCGCGGTCGAGGGCGGCGCCGGACGGCTGACGGGCTCCCTGGGATCGGGGCGCTACGACTTCTATCGCGTCGCCGTCGACGAGTTCCTCGAGCGACCGCTGACGGGCATCGGCTACGAGAACTTCCAGGTGCCCTACCTGGTTCACCGGCGCACCGACGAGGCGCCGCGCTACCCGCACAGCCTGGCGTTCGGCATCCTCTCGCAACTGGGCCTCGTCGGCAGCGCGTTGTTCGTGGCCTTCCTCGGCCAAGCGCTGGCGATCGTGCGGCGGGCGTTGGCGAGCGCACGCGAGCAGCGCCTGCCGGTGGCCGGTGCGCTCTGCGGCTTCACGGTCTGGTTCGCTCACGGGCTCGTCGACTGGTTGTGGGAGTTTCCCGCGCTCGGCATCCTGGCCTTCTCGCTGCTCGGCCTGGCGATGCGCGGATGCGAGGCGTCGTCGGCCGCCGAGCTGCCCTGCGAGCAGCCGCGCCGCCGGTGGCTCGAAGGGCCGCGCGCCAACCGCGTCGTTGTCCGCACCCGGGCAGTGCGCGGCTTGGCCGTGATCGCGGCGCTCGCCGCGGCGGCATCGTTCGCCACCCTGGGCATCGCCGCACGACTGACGCACGCGAGCATCGACGGTGCGGCCCGCGATCCGGCGCTGGCGCTGGCGCGACTCGAGCAGGCGTCGCGGCTGGACGTCCTCAACGCCGCGCCGCTCGTGACGCACGGCATCATCGCGCGACGGCTGGGGCGCTCGCAGGTCGCCAAGCGGTCGTTTCGGGAAGCTCTCGACCGCGAGCCCCGCAACTGGTTCGCGAGCCTGGAGCTCGGAATGCTGTCAGCCGACACCGGCCGACGCGACGCGGCGCTCGCGCTGCTCGCCCGCGCCGAGCGCCTGAACCCGCGCCAGAAGCTGATCGGCGAGGCGCGCCGCCGCGTGCGTCGCGGACAGGCCGTCGACCCGGCGACGATCGAGCAAGCGCTGTTCGAGGACCAGCGCGAGCGGATCAGGCGCGTGGCACCGTGAGCGGGTCGCCGGCGTTGCGCCAGTCGGCACAGGCGGCCGGCTCGCCGGGCAGCGACGAGACGACGCCCGCGGCGACCTGGCCCACCACATCCATTTCGGTCGCCATCTGCAGCGGGAACTGACGATCGGCGACGGTCGTTCGAAGCGGTCTCGGCGAGGATCGCGAGATCGAGCCCGATCGAGCGGTGCTTGAGGTAGAAGAGGTCATGGCAGAGCTTCCACGCCGAGCCGGCTTCCGAGCCCGCATATCCGCAACGCACCTGCGCCCATCCGGTGAGGCCCGGCTTCATCAGGTGGCGGCGGCTGTAGTGCGGCAGGGTGCGCTCAAGCTGCTCGACGAACTCGGGTTGCTCGGGGCGAGGTCCGACGACCGTCATCTCTCCACGCACGATGTTCAGCAGCTGGGGCAGCTCGTCGAAGTTCGCATTCCCGACCGGGCGCGCATCCCCGGCGCCGAGGACAAGCACCTCACCGTCGTCGACCCGGCCACCGGCGTCGAGTGGGACCTCTGGCATGTCAGCTCCAAGCCGCCGGGTGGCGGCACCTGGCAGATCGGCTGGGGCGGCAAGACCTCGATCACCGGCAATGGCCTTGGCTCCGACGCTGTGGCCGCACAGACGGCCACCATGTCCGGCGCGGTACGCGGCGAGGAGTTGGCCGGCGGACAGATCAACCACGCGCTGGCGGTGTTTGCTCACTGCGACTCGGGTCGCTACGTCTATCCGGCGACCAAGGGCGCCGATCGTGCGCCGAACTCGGCGAGTCGACGACGAACGCCCCCCGCGATGGGTACGCGCCTGCGGCTCAACATGACGATCGCCCAGATCGACGCTCTCGCCGTGCCCGCGTATCGCAAGACGATCCTGCGGGCGATGGCGACCTAATGGGATGTACATGGTCGATGCCGGCGGCACGATCGGGATCATCCCCGAATCAGGCCTCGTCACGACGAGCTTCGGTCTGCCAGAGATCTTGAAGGACTTTGCCGTATCGGTCGGAGCTCCCTTCTGGACCCCCGACAACCGCTACGTCTTCAACATCCGCGACGGCGTCGCCGTCGCGCAGGATCCCGACGCGGTCGCAGAGCGCCTCGACCTCGCTGAGGATGTGCGACGACAGGAACACCGTCTGGCCGCGCCGCTTGGCCTCATGCACCGCGCTCCAGCTGCAACCGCAACCGGCGCACCGGCCGTACGCGCCGGCCTGGACATCGGTGAGGAACTCGACCGGCAGCGCCGGCTCAACGTACCGATTGGCCTCCTCAAGCGCTTAGCCTCAATCCACCGTTCGTCTTGGGGTAGCGCCATCATCGGCGATCG
>Ga0136614_10000433_pt1 | contig 20648 bp, 18 predicted proteins | sample AntDrymUQ2792106_2_FD_106643 | JGI IMG/M metagenome (GOLD analysis project Ga0136614, IMG submission 106643) | Polar desert sand microbial communities from Dry Valleys, Antarctica - metaG UQ279 (21.06) | ecosystem: Environmental > Terrestrial > Soil > Desert | place: Antarctica: Dry Valley... | reverse complement strand
GCCTGCACCCGCGGCAACGAGGCTCGAGCTGCTCTGACGAGCCTCGTTGCCGCGGGTGCAGGCGAAGCCCTGGACCTCTTCGGGGCTGATCCACCCGTCGCGCTGCGCGATGCCGCCGGGGACGCATCCGACGCGGCGGGCAGGGCGCAGGATGGAGCCTCGTCGGCACGCGGCCGGGCGGACGAGGTGCGGCGTAAAGCGGTCGATCGCGCCGAGCAGCTGTGCCAGGAGTGCAAGCGCGCGGACTCCGGAGCGTCGGGTGTGGTCTCAGACGTGGCGGGGGCAGCTCCCAGGGGCGGCTCGGCCGGCGGTCCGCCGGCGGCGGGCGCTCGGTACGCGGCGGGTGTCGCGACGCGCATGGGCGTGTCCGACTTCGAAGAGCTGGCGTTCTACCGCGCCGGAATCAACCCCGGCGAGTGGAATCCCGGTGAGGGCCTGGACGCCAACGACGCGTCGGTGCGGGCGGTATATGCCTACTACCGCCAGCTCGGCCTGGAGCATCCAGAGTTCCAGTGGATGAAGATGGCCGCGGTGGGCGGCCCACTGTTCTATGCGGGCTTTAGGGACATCGATGCTGCGGGAGACACGGCCGACGCGTTCGGTCCGGCGGGGAACCTGACGGGGTTGGGCGAAGATGAGCTTGAGTGGTACGAGAGCCAGTTCCTCACGATGCAGAAGGCGATCTTCAGCGACCTCGCGTGGCAGCGAAGCATTCGCGCTCGGCGGCGCGGCGGCGATCGCGCGAGCGGTCAGAAAAGAGCCCGCCGGCAGCCCGCCTGCCCTTGACGCCAGGACGCTACGCGCCTGGGACGGAATAGGAAGCGGAGACCCGGCCCGCGTTGCCGATGGAAACTTCGACCTGATTGTGCGCGAGCAACTCCCGGTGATCCAGCCGTACTACAACGAGATGCTCGAACGTGACTCGGGCGGGCTGGTAACCGGCCAGCTGACGGACCGGGCCGACACGCCAATCCCAGGCAGCCAGCCCTACAGCGGCTACTCAGGTGAGGGCAACATCGCCAACTACCCTGACCGCATCAGATGGATCGGGGACAATCTGTGGCCTGCCCACCAGGAGCTTATGCGTTCGCCCGGCGCCGTCGAGGAGCTACTGGCCAGGGACTTCGACGCGGAAGCCGCCGGTTACCGTCAGTTTGATCCCGGCTCGGTGCCTGGCGACATCAAGGAGGCGGCGGAGGAGGGTGCGAAGGACCTCGTCGAGGACTTCGCCCCGAGGGGGCCGTATCCGAGCTTCTATCCGTGAGACGAGGGTGTCGCCCACGCTACGCAAGCAATCGAGTGTGGTCGCCGCTGCGTTGGTGGTCGTATTGACGGCGGCGGCTGGCTGTGGCGCAGCCAAGGACGAGGGACCGGGGATGCGGATCGACTGGGACCTGTCTGAGCGCCATACGCTCGACGAGGTGACCTGGCAGAAGGAGAACCTGGACCTGTATACGACGGAGCTGAAGCCGGTAGGTTCGGTACGCATCCGCCTGCCCGGCGACCAGACCTTGGAAATGCGCGAGGGCCTGTCAGGCAGCATCGGTCTCTATCGGCGCTCGCAGGGCCCGGAGCCGCTGCCGGGGCGGGAAGGAAGGATCCTGGAGACGGTGGAGTTCTACACCGAGCCGCTCACAGTCGATGATGCGTACGGGCGCGCGTTGGCCTATGCGAAGCAGTTCGATCTGCCGCGCGGGCCCCTGGACGGGTGGCGTCAGCGCCGAGAGGAGGGGGCGGAGGCCCCGACCGATCGCACAAGCACAACGATCCTGGATAGAAAGTTGGGCGGGAAGGGCGGACCGATTCCCAACGTCGAGTTGCTCTACTCGCCCAACGAGGAGCGGTCGTGGGTAGTGATGGTCCAGCTCTACTGGCCGCCGCCCGTAGCCTAGGTGGGCGGGCCCACACCCGATCGATAGCGGCCCGAGGGCTGACTCAGCGCCGTGCGTGCACGGTCACCCGGCCCTGCTGGGCGGTGGCGAGCGGGCGCGGGTGGCGCTCGCGCAGAGCGCCGGCCAACCGCTTGCCGGCCCGCGCAGCACGGTAGGGCAGCGAGTTCGGCGAGACCACCTCGATCTGGCCGAAGCCCACCGCCCGGAGCATCGCCACGACGGCCGGAGGATTCGGCCCCCACCAGTTGGTCCAGTCCTCGCGCAACTCCTCACCGGGGTAGAAGGCCATCGCGGGGCGCCGGCCCAGGGCCAGGTCGACCTCGGTCTCCACGATCAGCAGGTCGCCGGTCACGGCGGCCACCCGCTCCAGCGCCAGAAGCGGGTGGCGGAGGTGGTAGAGCACTCCCAGCAGCAGCACCACGTCGAAGGTGCCCACGGCTTCGGGGGAGAGGTCCATCACGTCGATTTTGCGTTCCTCCACCTCGGACCCGAGCGCCTCGCGCGCCAGATCGAACCCGCGCTTGCCTGTACCCGCACCGTGCACCTGCCACGAGAAGCTGTCTGTGGCCAGCACCCGTGCGGCGCCCCGGCGCTCGGCCTCGAAGGAGTAGAAGCCGTCCCAGGCGCCTATGTCGAGAACGCTCCGCCCCGACAGGTTCGCCGGGAGGCGCATCTGCTCCAGACGGCGCGGATCGGAGTCGCGCCCCGGAGTCACAACGCCGTGACCCAGGTCGATCGAGTGATACCACTGCACCTCCGCCGCCCGGCTTCGCAGCTCCCGGGCCGTCATGCCGGCATGCTCCGCTGCAGCTCGGCAGGGCGGAGGTCGCCGAGCGCGTCGCGGATCTCCGGCGGCCCCTCGTCGCCGAGCCAGGTGACGCGCCCGGGCCAGTAGGGGTTGGCCGGCCCGTCCCCTCCCACGAACACGGGCTCATAGATCCAGCTGCCGGTGTTGGTCAGGCGCATCCCGCCGGGTAGCCACCAGCCCTCCACGTCGCCGGGCAGCGGACCCGCGCGGTGGGTGTGGCCGAAGATCACGTGTCTGGCCCGTACGCCAAGCCTTCCCACCACCTCGGCCATGGCCCGCAGCCCGGCGCGGCGCAGCTCGAGGGAGGAGATGTCGGCACGGAACGGCCCCAGCCCCAGGCCGTTCAGCGCCGCGACGGCTACCGGAATGGCCACGCGCCCGAGCGCCAGCCCGGCCAGCCCGCGGTGCCCGCCGGGGTTGGAGCTGCTCCACACCCGCCGGGACAGGTTGTTTCCGCGCGTGATGGCCGCGCCCGGTGAGCCCTGGACCACGCTGTAAGCGAACGCGTAGATCGGCGCCAGTGCGGCTTCGTAGGCGTCCGGGCCCGCCGGCTGCGCCGCCGCGGCGGTGAAGCGCGCGATGGCCGAGCCGATCATGCACTCCACCCGGGGCACCGTCAGGTGAGCGTCGAGATAGTGCCCGTGGATGGCATAGACGTCGTCGCGGAGCCACACTCCCGGGTAGGCCAGCTGCACCTCGGCGCGCGGCATCAGGGCCGTCACGCGTGAGGCAAGCTCGCTCGCCGAGGGGTCGAACGTCTGGGCCGCGGTGAGCCGGCCGTGCCCGTCCAGGCGCGCGCGGTCCAGCGCGGGGGCCACGAGCTGATGGTCGTGGTTGCCGGCGACGATGAGCACCTGCTTGCCCGAGGTCGCCTCCCCGATCGCCTCCAGGCACGGCCGGGCGAGGGCGAGGGCCTCCGCCGCCGGGCGCTCGCGCAGCTCCAGCAGATCGCCGAGCAGCACAACGCGGTCCGCCCCTCCCAACGCCGCGGCCAGCCGTCCGTAGGCCTCCGGGCGGCGGGCCACGTCGGCTTCGGAGGTTGTGCCCAGGTGCAGGTCGGAGACGATCGCGGTGAGCATCGGGCCGCGCATGCTCTCACGGCGGTCGCGCGCGCCGGCGATTTCACGGATTGCCCGTAGGCTTGCGGTGGGAAGTCCTATGTCAGTGGCTCGAGATCCAAGGTCGGCCTCCGCGCCGGGCTCGCCGAAGGTCGCCTTCGAGGTCGATCGCTTCGAGTGGACGGCCGGCGACCGGCTGGAGCTGGCCGGACGCTGGTACGGGGTCCGCGGGCGGCGGTTCATCCGCCCCACGCTGGACGTCGAGCTCGGCGACGGCCGCCGGCGCCTCCTGGCGCTGCTCGAGCACAAGCCCTGGACGGCGGTCGACGGTGAGCCGTGGGTAGCCGCGTTCTACTGGGAGGGAGATCCGGTGGAGCTGACCGCCGAGCTGGCTGTGGGGCCCGACCTGGCGGTGGAGCTGCCCGCGCCGGTGGTGGCCGGGGCGAAGGGGCGGCCTGCCACGGCGCCGGCGGGCAGGAAGCCTGCCGAGCCCCCCGTCGACCGGCGCGAGGCGAGGCGTCCGCGCGCGGAGGCAATGGAGCGCGAGCTGGGCGCGGCGCGTGTCCAGGCCCAGCGCGTGGGCGAGGAGCTGGACCGCGTGCGCGGGGCCCTGGAGGGCAGGACCGACCGGCTTCGGGGTGAGCTGGAGTTGGCGGAGAAGACCAGGCAACGGCTGGAAAACGAGTTGCAGGAGGCCCGCGACCGGGTGGCGGCCGCGGAGGCCCTCGGCGACCGCCAGCGGGAGGAGCTGCAGACGGACCGCGACGCCGCGGTGGCAGAGCGCGACGAGGCCCTGGCCGAGGCACGGCAGGCCAAGCGCGAGCGCGACGCGGCCCTCCGCGAGCGCGCCGGCCTGGCCAACGAGCGTGAGGCCGCCGAACAGGCCCGGGACCGGGCGCTGGAGAAGGCCGAGTCCTCGCTCGACTCCGTAGCGGTAGAGCGCGAGGCCGCGCGGGTGGAGCGAAGGCCCAGCGTGGTGATCGGTGGGACGCCGGTGCAGGGACTTCCGGTGCCGACCATGAGCCCGATCGAGGCGGGATCGCGCGGCCCCTCCTTGGGTCCGCGGCTCGTCGCCTTCGCCGTGCTCGCCGTGCTCCTGGCGGTACTGGCCGTCGTTTTGGTCACCGCGATCTCCTAGCGGCACCGAGACCCTCCTGCGAGGTGCATATCCTCAGCGATCTGCCGCTCTTCTGCCGCCACAACCGCTTCCTGGCCGACTGCCCCATCTGCTCCAAGGGCACCGCAGTGGATCCCGACCGCGGCGCCAGGCGCCGCTCCGGCGCTACTGCCCCGCGCCGGCCGCGACCTCAGCGTGGGCCCACCACCGCGGCCTTCAGTGGGCCCCATGTGAGCGCGGGTCCCTACGAGGACGATGAGGGGGTGCGCTACGTGGTCCGGCTCGAGCGGGTGCCGGGGGGCGTGCGCCTGGCCGAGTGGGCGGGCTCAGAGCTGCGGCGCCGAGCGCCCGTGCTTCACGCCGCCGATGTCGGCGCGCTGGCCGCTGACGCCCACGAAGTCCTCTCCGAGCCCGACGCCCAGGCACTGGCCGGTGCGCTCGCGGCGGAGCCCGCCGCGCAGGGCGACGCCGGCGTGAGCCGCGGCCGCAGCGGCGACTTCTCCGAGGAGCTGAGGGTGGAGTCGCTGCAGGATGGTCGCGTGCGTATCGGGCGCTGGGTCCGCCGGCCCGGCGCCGGTTGGGAGCTGCGCGACGCCCCACCGATGCTTCCGGCCACCCGTTACGCCGAGGCCCTGGCCGACGCCGCACGCAAGGGCGTCCTGGCCCCGGGGAGCAAAGACGAAGCCCGACCTGTCTAGCAGTAGCCCGTCGTGCCGCTGACGCTGGTCACCGGACCGGCCAACTCGGCCAAGGCCGGGGCGGTGCTGGGCCCGCTGCGCGAGCGCCTGGCCGAGGAGCCCATCCTCGTGGTGCCGGCGTTCGAGGAGGTCGAGCACAGCCAGCGCGAGCTGGCCGAGCGCGGCGCGATCTTCGGCGCGCGCGTGGTGCGCTTCAGCGCACTGTTTCGCACGGTGGCCAGCCGGGCGGGCCTGGCGGCTCGGCGCGCCTCGGAGCTGCAGCGCCAGCTGGTGATGCAGGATGCGGTGCTCCGCTCGCGCCTGGACGTGCTGCACCGGTCGGCCGAGCAGCCGGGCTTCGCGAGGGCCGCGGTGCGCTTCGCGGCGGAGCTGGAGCGCTCCATGGTCGAGCCGGCACGGCTCACGAGCGCGCTGCGCCAGTGGGCCGGCGATGGGCCGCGGCGGCGGTACGGAGAGGAGGTGGCCGAGGTCTACCGGCGCTACCGCGCCGGGCTGGAGGCGGCCGGGTTGGTGGACGAGGACCTCTTCGCGTGGCGGGCGCTCGAGGCCCTTCGCGCCGCTCCCGCCAGCTGGGGCCAGACCCCCGTGTTCGCCTACGGCTTCGACGATTTCGATCCTCTGGAGCTGCAGATGCTCGAGGAGCTGGCCGACCACGTCGGGGTGGACGTGACGGTGTCGTTGCCCTTCGAGGCCGGCAAGCAGGCCTTCCGCGCGACGGCCGCAACGCGCGAGCACCTCGCGGAGCGGGCATCGAGCACGGTGATCCTGGAGCACACGGCCGAGCACTACGCCGACGACTCCCGGGAGGCGCTGCATTCCCTGGAGCGGCGCTTGTTCGAGCCGGGGAAGGCCGTGGTGCGATCCGGCGGGGCCGTCAGGTTGCACGTGGCGGGCGGCGAACGGGCCGAGCTCGAGCTGTGCGGCGCGGAGGTGCTCGGGCTGCTCCAGCAGGGCACACCCCCGGGCGAGGTGGCGGTGGTGCTCCGCGATCCCGAGCGCTACGGATCCCTGATCGAGCAGGTCTTCGATGCCTACGGGATCCCCTTCTCGATCGACCGCTCGGTGCCGCTGGCCCACACCGGGGTGGGTCGGGGCCTGCTGGCGCTGTTGCGCTGCGCGCGCCTGGAGGGCACCGCCGACGACCTGCTCACCTATCTGCGCGCCCCCGGGCTGCTGCGCGAGCCGGCGCTGGCCGACCGCCTCGAGGCCGAGGTCCGCAGGGAGGGAGCGCGCACGGCGGCCGAGGCCCGCGTGCTCTGGGAGCGGCGCCACTGGCCTCTGGACGCGATCGACCGCCTGGAGCGCGCCCTGGACGCCGCCACCCTGATCGGCGAGCTGCACCGCTGCTTGAGCCGCCTCTTCGCGGCCCCCTACCGGCGCCGGGCGCCGGTCCTCTCGGGCGCCGAGCTGGACGACCCACGGGCGTTCGAGGCCGCTCACGATGCCCTCACCGAGCTGCACGCCGTGGCTCGGGCGGACGGCGGCCTGCGCGTGGACGACCGTTCCCTGCACGAGACGCTGGAGCGGCTGCGCGTGCGAGTGGGGGAGAGCCCGCAGCCGGATCGCGTGCAGGTGGCTTCTCCGCTGCAGATCCGCGCGCGACGGTTCGCCGCGGTGTTCGTGTGCGGGCTGGTGGAGGGCGAGTTCCCCGCGCGCGCCGCGCCGGAGGCCTTCCTGCCCGATTCCGACCGGCGCGAGCTGGCCCGGGCGAGCGGTCTCAGGCTTCCACTGCGCGAGGACCAGCTGGAGCGCGAGCGCTACCTGTTCTACGTATGCGCCTCGCGTGCAGAGCGGCTGCTGGTGCTCAGCACCAGGGTCTGCGACGAGGAAGGCAATCCGGTCGCCCGCTCCTTTCTGCTCTCCGACGTCGAGGCGGTGCTGGCCGACCTCGATGAGTACCGGCGCACCCGGACGCTGGCGGAGGTCACCTGGAGCCTGGGCGAGGCCCCCACCGAGGCCGAGTGGGAGCGCGCGATGGCGCGGGCCGCCCCGCGCCGCTCCGACGGCGGGGCACGGCCACTGACCGACCAGTCCGCGCTGGAGGAGCTGCGCGCCAAGGAGGCCCTGTCAGCCGGGGCGCTCGAGCGCTTTGCGAGCTGTCCGATGAAGTGGCTCGTGGAGGATGTGCTCGATCCCGAGAAGCTCGAGCCCGACCCGGAGCAGATGGTGCGCGGCTCCTACGCGCACCGCGTTCTGGAGGTCACCTTTCGCGGCCTGCGCGAGCGGACCGGATCACGGCGCATCACGCCGGGCAACCTGCCCGAGGCCGAGCGGATCCTGGTGTCGGCACTGCAGTCCGAACGCGGAGAGTTTCGCCTCTCGCCGGACCAGACCCGGGTGCGGGCAGCGGTGCGGCGGCTGGAGTTCGACCTGCTGCGCTACCTCTCGCACGAAGCCGGGCGCGACGGCCTCTTCGAGCCAGAGCACCTGGAGCTTCGCTTCGGCTTCAGGGACTCCGAGCACCCGGCGGTCGAGCTGCAGGACGGAACCCGCGTGCGTGGTGTGATCGACCGCGTGGACACCTGGAACGGGTGGGCGCTGGTGCGCGACTACAAGAGCGGCAAGACCGAGAAGTACAAGGCCACCGATTGGGAGAAGGAGAACCGCTTCCAGGCGGCGCTCTACATGCTGGCCGTGGAGCGCGCGCTGGGGCTGCGCGCTGCCGGCGGGGTCTACGTGCCCCTCAGCGGAACCGATCGCCGGCCGCGCGGTCTGGTGCTCGAGGAGCTGGCCGACGAGCTGGGAAGCGACTTCGTGCCCACCGATCGCGCGGATCCGGAACGCTTCGAAGAGATGGTCGGATGGGCGCGCACCGCCATCCACGACACGGTGGAGACGATGCGAGCGGGGCAACTGTGCTCGCTTCCCGACAGCTGTGCATGGCGGGGCGGCTGCTCCTACCCGTCGATCTGCCGGGTGCAGGAGTGATGGCCCGCGACCGGCTGTTCACCGAGGAGCAGCAGCGTGCAATCGACCGTCGCGAGGGCTCGCTGCTGCTCAGCGCCGGTGCCGGCACGGGCAAGACCTCCGTGTTGGTGGAGCGCTTCGTGCAGGCGGTCACCCAAGACGGGGTGGAGGTGGACTCCATCCTTGCGATCACCTTCACCGAGAAGGCGGCCGCCGAGCTGCGGATGCGGGTGCACAGCCGCTTCACCGAGATGGAGCTCCCGGAGCGGGCGCGGGATGCGGAGGCCGCCTGGATATCGACCATCCACGGCTTCTGTGCGCGGGTCCTGCGGACGCACTCCCTGTCCGCCGGGCTGGATCCCGAGCTGCGTGTGCTCGACGGCCTTGAGGCCGAGCGGGTGGCGATCGACTCCTTCGATCGCGCGCTGGGCGACTTTCTGGGAGCCGGCGAGGATCCCGAGCGCCTCCGGCTGATCGCCGCCTACACCCCCGACAAGCTGGCGGCCATGGTCCGTACCGCGTACTCACACCTGCGCAGCCGCGGCGCCTCGGACCCGTCCCTCCCCGAGATCGACCGGCCCCGCGACACCGGCCAGCGAGCTGCCCTGATGTCGAGCGCCCGCGCGGCGCTGACGGAGATAGGTGTGGTCGAAGGCAAGAAGGTGAACGAGGCCGTGGCTCGGCTGGAGCGCTGCACCGCACTCGTGGACGCCCTGTCCGAGGGCGACCGGCTCGAGCCGGGCGAGTTGAAGGCGCTCTCCTACGCCCCGGGGGCGAACGCCCTCAAGGGCCCGGCCAGCGACGCCTACCGCGAGGCCCATGGCGCCTACGAGATGCTGTGCACCGCGGAGCGCGAGTACCACGACCATGTGCTGCTGCGCGAGCTCCTGGGCCTTCACCATTCGCGCTACTCGGCCGCTAAGCGCGCCCGCTCGGCCCTGGACTTCTCAGACCTCGAGCTGATGGCGCGCGACCTGCTGAGCACCGACGCGGGCCTGAGCGAGCACTACGCGGGGCGGTTCGAGCACGTGATGGTGGACGAGATGCAGGACACCAACCCGCTTCAGAACGAGATCATCGACCTGCTCGAGCGCGACAACCTCTTCCGCGTCGGGGACGAGCGGCAGTCGATCTATCGCTTCCGTCACGCCGACCTGGAGGTCTTCCGCGGCCATCGCGATCGCGCCGAGCTGCAGGGCAGGGCCGAGCGCATCGGGGTCAACTTCCGCAGCCGGGGCGAGATCCTGGACGCCATCGACCTGGTGTTCGGCGGACTCTGGGGCGAGCGCTTCGACGCTCTGCGAGAGCCCGAGGGCGCGCGCGAGGAGCCGCCGCGCGCACAGCCGTGCGTGGAGCTGCTGGTAACCGACAACGTGCGCAAGCGCTGGGAGGAGCGATTCGCGGACGAGGTCGCCGCCGGTGGCTCGCCGTTCGGCGCCGGGATGCGGGCGGTCCCGCCCTGGCGCGCCGCCGAGGCGCGCCTGCTGGCACGGCGGATATCCGAGCTCACGACCGAGGGACCGTTCTCGCTGTCCGATGTGGTCATCCTGCTGCGGGCCACCACCCATGTCTCTGCGTACGAACGCGCGCTGGAGGAGCGCGGCATCGCCACCCACGTGCTCGGGGGGCGTGGCTACTGGGCCCAGCAGCAGGTGGGGGACCTCCGGGCCTGGCTCGCGGCGCTGGTCAACCCGCTCGACGCTCTGGCCCTCCACTCGGTGCTGGCCTCGCCGCTGGTGGGGCTGTCGCTGGACTCGCTGGTGATCCTTGCCGCCGGTGCGCGCCGGGCCAGCTGGGACCTCTGGCGGACGCTGGAGGGGGTGGTGGGCGCGATCGAGGGGCCGGAAGCGGTCCTCTCGCTCGCCGCGGCGCTGCCCGAGGCCGACCTGGAGCGCCTGGCCCGCTTCGTGACGCTCTTCAAGGAGGAGCGCGCCGCCGCTCCCCGCATCTCGCTCGAGACCCTGATCGATCGTGCCGTGACGCGGTCGGGATATGACCGTGCGGTGCTCGCCATGCCCGCCGGCGACCGTCGCATGGCCAACGTGCGGAAGCTCATGCGCATGGCGCGCGAGTACGAGTCCGAGGAGGGGCGGGATCTGCGCGGGTTCATCGACTTCGTGGCCGAGCGGGACCTGATCTCAGACCAGGAGGGTCAGGCGCCACTGGAGGCCGAGGATCTCGAGGCCGTCCGGATAATGACCATCCACCGCGCCAAGGGCCTGGAGTTCCCGGTGGTCTGCGTCGCCGACCTGGGCAAACGCGGTCGCGACGACGATTCCGGGCTGCGCATCGACCAGGACGGCCAGGTGGGCATCCGGCTGGCCGATCTGGGGGGAGGGTCGGTGGACAGCGGCCGGCTGGGCCGAATCCGCGAGGAGAGCAGGCTGGAGGGCGAGGAGGAGGAGCGCCGGGTCTTCTACGTGGCGGCCACGCGGGCCCAGCACCACCTCGTGCTGAGCGGGGCCACGGACCTCGAGAAGCTGCCCCAGCCGGGGCCGCTGGAGGAGCCGATGCGGTGGGTGTGGCCGGCGCTGGCGCCGGGCCTGCCCGACCGCGGCCCGCGCTTCGAGGCTGCGGAGGAATTCGAGGGCAGGCCGGTGGTGGTGCGCTGCGAGGTGCTGCGGCCGGACACCGTGGACGAGCTGCTGCCGCCCGCCGACCGCCACCCCGTGGCCCCCGAGCCCGACCCGCCGGGCCTCGACGTCCTGGCCGCCCCCGCGCTGGCGGCCGTGGCGCCGCCGGCCGCGCTCCCGGTCAGCCGGCTGAGCTACTCGGGCCTGGAGAGCTACCGCCGGTGCGGCTACCGCTTCTACCTCGAGAGGGCGCTCGGGCTGCCCGCAGCCGGCCAGCTGGAGGCGGCCGAGCTGCCCGCGCAGCCACCCACCCCGGCCGAGGATGATCTGCCCGGCGTGGTGAGGGGCTCGCTCGTTCACGAACTGCTGGAGGAGCTGGACTTCGCCGCGCCGGTCGCGCCGACCGCGCAGGAGGTGTCCTCTCTCCTGGAGCGAAACGATCAGCCGGTGCGCGACGCCTGGGTGGCCGACCTGACGGCGATGGTCGAGGGCTTCGCGGCGTCCCCGCTGCGCGAGCGCATCGCTGGCGCGGATCGTGTTCACACCGAGCTGCCCTTCGGCTTCACGCTGGGCACGGGGGGCCGCAGCCTGCTGATCAACGGCATCGTCGACGTGCATGTGGCCGAGGGCGACGCCGTGCTGGTCGTGGACTACAAGAGCAACCGCCTCGAGGGACGCGAGCCGGCGGAGATCACCCAGGCCGCCTACTCCACCCAGCGCCTGGTCTACGCGCTCGCTGCGCTCCGCGGTGGGGCGCCGCAAGTGGAGGTGGCATACGTCTTCCTGGAGCGGCCCGAAGACGTGGTCTCGGCGGTCTTCGGCGCCGGCGATGCGCCGCGACTGGAGCTGGAGCTGCTCGACCTGGCACGGGGAGTGGTGGAGGGGCGCTTCGAGCCCACACAGAGCCCTCATCGCGGCCTGTGCGCCGATTGCCCGGGACGCCCGGCACTGTGCAGCTGGGACGAGGAACACACCCTCGCCGAGGAGCCGGTGCCCGAGCCGGCCTGAGCCCAAGCGGCGGCTATCGCCGCGCAGCGCCTTTCCGTCGGACCCGAGCCCTACCTTGCTGACCATGCCACTGTGCTTCATAGAGCCCCAGGAAGCCATCCGCGTCGTCGCCGACTCCGTGGGGCGCGAGGCGCGCCGGCAGCTGCTCGGCGAGGTGGTGCGTGCGTGGGTCGACGAGATTCCCGAGGACGAGCTGGCGGTGCACTACGCCAAGGCGATCGAGGTCCTTGACGACGACGACCTTTCGATGCTGGCCGCATGGCACGCATCGCTCGAGGTCGGCCAGCCGATCGCCAACAAGGACTTCCTGCTGCAGGCCTTTGCCCGCCTCGGCGAGCATCGCCGCGAGGCCCTGCGGATCGCCGCGGGCTTCCGCGGAGAGGAGGCCTTCGACTCCGGGGTCACCGAGGAGCAGGCGCTGGACACGGTGTTGCCCTGGCTGTCGGCGGAGCGCACCATAGAGCTGGCGGCCGAGGCGGTTGAGCTCTACTGCTGGGACCGCATGGGCAGCGACAACTGACGGGCTGAGGAACCGCCTGGCGGCGTCCTCGGTCGGCCGCGTGCAGCTGCACTGCGGCCTCCCTGCGTCCTTGCCAGCCGATCCCTCAGCCTCGTCAGTTGCCGCTGCCCGGCAGCATCTCCTCCGGCTGGCTGCCTGCCGGCGCCCATTTCCTCCTAAAGAGCGGGAACGTTTTTCGCGCACCCCTTGACGCCTCTCGGGCTCGCTGTTTGAGTGCTTGGCAGAGACGCGGACCCAATGTGCAAAGAGCGAGGCCGTGAGGTGTGAGGCCCGCCGCGATGCCCCGGAGACTTCGGTCGAAGGTGGCTAGCTCCTCAAGCACACGGGCCCGCGTCTCGTTTTCGTTCGCCTTCGGGCGCGCTAGGCCAGTGCGCTCTCGATCTCGGCGCGTGCCTGCTCGGTGTCACTGAAGCACACGGTGGTCATGCCCAGCTCGCGCGCCGTGTCGCAGTTGAGGTCGATGTCGTCGACGAACAGGCAGTCCCGCGCTGCGAGCCCATCTCCGAGCCGCTGCAGCGTGAGCGTGTAGATCTCCGGCTCGGGCTTGCGCATCCCCACGAAGGCCGAGTCCACGACCACCTCGAAGATCTCGTCGATCTCGGGCAGCAGCGAGCGCCAGCGCGGCTCCCACTCGCGCACGTTGTTGGTGAGCAGCGCGGTGCGCAGACCGCCATCGCGCAGATCGCGCATGAGGTCGATCATTTCGGGGTTGCGCTCCAGGTGATCGAAGTAGACGTCGAGCATCCCGTCGAGGCTGCCGGCGCCGGGCATCTCCGTGTCGATGCGCCCGATGAACTCGGCCTGGGTGATCAGCCCCTTCTCCAGCAGGAACAGCGGATGGTCGCCGTGGCGTTCGGTGGCGGCGGCCATGGCGGTCCCCAGGTCCCCCAACGGGATGCCCGACTCCTTCGACCAAGCAGCGAAAGCGTTGCCCAGGGGGGTGGTGAGCACCCCGCCGAAGTCGCAGATCACGGCCTTCATGTCGCCACCGCGTGCACTCAGGCGGCCTCGGGGTCAGACCGCACCCACAGCTCGTACGCGCCGTGGCCCTCGCGGTCCTCCATGCGCCAGCGAAAGATCGCTACGTGCACGTCGATCCCGTCCAGGGCCAACGATGAGCCGGCGACGACGGTGCCTGAGGCGCGGCGCGGGAAGTCCTCGCCCGGAAGCCAGAGCTCCAGCCCGGCGGTTCTCTGGCGGCCCGCGCTGTCGTACACCGTGGACATGCGGGTGTCCTCGATCGAAAGCTCGTCCCCCCCGGACAGCAGCCAGCTCGCCACCCGCTCGGCATCGTGGCCGGCAGCGCCTGCGGGACGCCGCGACAGGGCCAGGAAGGCGTGCTCGGAGTCGAACACCGCCGAGACGCTGCGCAGGACGTCTAGGTCGTCCCAGACGGGCGGAGTGTGGGTCTCTCCCACGGTCCCGAGACAGCTCACGGCGCGGCCGCCGACCTCGCCCGACACCGCGCAGAGGTGCGCGTCAACCCCTCCCAGCGAGGCGGGCGGAGCCACCGGTCGCAGCCGGAGGGAGAAGGCGCCCTCCAGCTCGGCGCGCCAGCCCTCGCCGTCGCGCTCCATGGCGGGGCCGTCCGGGAGCACGTTGGCGCTGGAGCCCTCGAACATCAGCGTGGTGCCCGCGCGCGCGCTTCCGTGTAGCCCGTGCTCGGGGTCGAAGAACGCGATCGAGAGCGCGGGTGCGCTCACCGCTCGAGCCGGCGGGGGCCCGCGGGGGGATGCTCCGTGGCGGAGCCCTCGACGTCGTAATCGTCCTCGGGCCGTGGCCGGCCACGGCCCTCCACCGCGGTCGCCATCCGGCGGGCGGCCGTCCGTTGCGCCAGGCGGATGATCACCGCGCGCGTCGGGGGCAAGAGCAGCGCGACACCCACGATGTCGGTGAGAAAGCCGGGCGTGAGCAGGAACGCGCCGCCGAAGATCACCGCCACTCCGTCTTGAACCTCGCGGTGGGGCATGCGGCCGGATTGGAGCGCGGCATTGAACCGCCTCCACACCGCGCGGCCCTGAGAGCGCAGGAGAACCGACCCGAGCACGGAGTCGAGCGCCAGCAGCCCCAGCGTGGCCCAGATGCCGATCGCATCCCCCACCAGGTAGATCACATACAGCTCGGCCAGGGGGACCAGCACGAACAGGAGCACGAGTGCCGGCAGGGGCATCGATCCCAACCCTATCGACGTGACTATCATCATCGGCATGGCCGAGGTCACAGTCGACGACGTGCAGGAAGCGCTCGAGAACGTAATCGATCCCGAGCTGGGCTTGGACTTCGTGGAGCTCGGGCTGGTCTACGACATCGCGGTGGAGGGCGAGGAGGTCTTCATCTCCTTCAGCCTCACCTCGGCGGGATGCCCCATTGGCCCGCAGGTCTCCGAGCAGATGGAAGAGTTCGTGGGTGAGCTGGACGGCGTCTCTGCAGTTCACCCGAAGCTGGTGTTCACGCCGCAGTGGACGCCGGAGCGCATGTCCGAAGACGCCAAGTTCGCGCTCGGCTTCTAGCTGACCTCGCGCAGCCTGCCCGTCTCCACCTCGTAGACGAACCCCCGGATTGACTCTTTCTTGGGGATGAATGGGCTTTCTGTGATCTTGGCGATCGAGTCCCGCACGTTCTCGTCCAGGTCCTCGAACGTCTCGGCGGACCAGCTGGGCCGCTGCCCGGCGGACTCCTCGAGCTGCTCGGCGAACTGGTCGTCGGTGAAGGTGAGCATCCCGCAATCGGTGTGGTGAATGAGGATTATCTCCTCGGTGCCCAGGAGGTGCTGGGATATGGCCAGGGAGCGGATCTCGTCGTCGGTGATGACACCCCCGGCGTTTCGGATCACGTGAGCGTCGCCCTCCTCCAGGCCGAGGAGCCGGGAGGGGAGCAACCGCGCGTCCATGCAGGCCACCACAGCAACCTTCTTGGCCGGCGGAAGGGACAGGTCGCCCTTGTCGAAGTCGCTGGCGTAGGACTCATTGTTTAGAAGCAGTTCGTCGGTGGTGCTCATCTCGCCCTCCCCCGATTGGTCGGATTCCTGGCTGCCTTTAGCGAGAATAGCCGCTTCATACTTTGGCTCGGTGGCTACTCTGCGCGTGCTAACAGACTCGTTCCCGGACGACGCGGCGCTCGATACCGCGGTGTCAAGAGCGCTGATGCTGGGGGTGGCTGCAGGTGAGCTGCCCGAAACCCTTCGCCTTGCCCGACCCGGGCGGATCGTGGCCTTCGGCAAGCGTGACGCCGTTGCGCCGGGATACCCGGCGGCCGTGAGGTCCGCCCGCGCCGGGGGCTTCGAGGCAATCGAACGGCTCGCCGGTGGCCGCGCCGCGGTGTTCCACCACGACACGATCGCCTTCGCTCACGCGATCCCCGATTCCGATCCTCGCTCGGGCATCGACCGCCGCTTCGAGCAGACCGCGGGTCGGCTAGCCCAGGCGCTGCGCCACCTCGGCCTCGACGCCCGGGTGGGGGAGGTGCCCGGCGAGTACTGCCCGGGCGCCCACAGCGTCAACGCGGGCGGCGAGCGCAAGGTGATGGGCGTCGGGCAGCGGCTGGTATCCGGCGGCGTGCACGTGGGCGGGGTGGTGGTGGTGGATGGCGCCTCCGAGGTTCGCGACATCCTCGTCCCGGTCTACGCCGACCTGGGACTCGAGTGGCGACCGGAGACCACCGGCAGCGTTGCGAACGAAGTTCCCGGCACCACGTGGGAGGACGTGCGCGACGCGATTCTCGCCGAGTACAGCCGGAACTACACGCTGCAGGCCACCGAGCTGGACGATGGCACTCTCGAGCTGGCCCGCCGGCTGGCGCCGGAGCACCTGTCGCCCGGTGCCCAGGCCGTGTCCTGCTAGGTAGCGGGCGCGGCCTTCCTCTTCTTCGAGCCGTTCTTGCGCTGCGCGGCGCCCTTGCTCCTGGCGGCGCCCGAATGCTCGCGCGCTACCTCCACCATCTCCTCCAGCGACTCCCGGAACGCCTCCGCGAGCTCGTCCAGGTCGGGCATCGCATCGAAGTCGCCCAGTAGGCCGAAATCCAGCTTGGCGTTGTAGCTCATGGCTGCGATGGCCAGCGCATGGTTCTCGGGCAGGAACGCCACCGGCACCAGCTCCTGCATCTCGCGCCCCAGAAGATAGAGGGGGAACTGCGGGCCGGGCACGTTGGTCACGATCAGGTTGAACAGCCGCGTGGAGAAGTTCAGGCGCGACGCCATGGCCAGTAGGGTGGGAGGCGCGAAATCCTCGAGCCCCGAGATCACCTCGGCGCCCAGCGCCTGTTTGGACTCCTTGATGCCCTGCATCGCCTCGCGCACGATGCGCAGCCGCTCGACGGGGTCGTGGGCGTACACGGGAAGCGGCCCGCGCAGCGCAGCGATGCGGTTGCCCAGCGCTCCATGCTCGTCCTCGGCGCGGATCGACACCGGCACGAGGCCGCGCAGCTCCAGGCCCTCGGTGCGCACGCCGCGCGAGCCCAGCCAGCGTCCCAGGCCGCCGGCCACCACCGTTAGGAAGACGTCGTTCACCGTGCCGCCCAGGCCGTCCTTGACCGCCTTGAAGTCGGCCAGGTCGCACTGCAGCCAGACGACCCGCCGGTGTGGGCCGATGGGCACATTCAGGGGCACGTCGGGGGCCGGGTTGATGCCGGCCCAGACGATCTCGCTGACACCCTCTAGCGCCTCGCGTGCCCTTCCGAGCGTGCGCCTGGGGCTGCGCACCGCCTTGAGCGCCTCCCCGGCCAGGGTGGCAGGGGTGCGGATCAGTCCCTTCACGCCCTCGGCCACCAGCTCGGCCTGCGAGGGCTGAGTCTCGGGGGTCCACGCGTACTCGAGCTCGGCCTTCTGAGGAACCCCCGTCATGTCGAACAACACCGTTGCGATATCCACGCCGGCTACGCCGTCCACGAGAGCGTGGTGGGTCTTGGAGATCAGCGCGAATCGATTGCCCTCCAGACCCTGCACCAGCCAGTTCTCCCACAGCGGCTTGGACCGGTCCAGGCTCTGGGAGAAGATCCTTCCGGCCAGCCCCCGCAGCTGCTCCAGCGTGCCCGGCGAGGGCAGCGCGGTGTGGCGCACGTGGTAGTCGATGTTGAAGCGCGGGTCGTCGGTCCAGAACGGGCGGCCCATGTCAAAGCGCGGGAACGACAGCTTCTGGCGGTAGCGAGGGACCAGATGCAGGCGCGACTCGAGATGCTCGGCAAACTCCTCGCGTCCTGGAGGCGGGCCCTCGAGGATCACGATGGCTCCAACGTGCATGTGCGAGGAGCTGCCCTCCTGGTGCAGGAAGGAGGCGTCGATCGCGGTCAGCCGGTCCTTGTGGCCCTGGGACATGGCCAGAGCCTATTCGCTGCGAGGCGGTGGGCAGGCGGGGTTCGGCGCCCCGATTGGCACAATGCGGTCGCGTGAAGCCGCTGTTGGCCGTGCTCGCCGTGCAGATCCTGCTGGGCGCCACTCTGATCGCCCTTGTGGCGACCGACAACGTGCCCTTCGTCGACGGCGACGACGACGGTGCGGCCGCCGCCGCGCCCAGGCCCAAGCTCGACCGCTTCGACGGGCAGGCGGCCTACCGCTCGGTGCGGCGGCAGGTCCAGCTCGGACCCCGCCCGGCGGGCTCGCCGGCGTCGCGGCGGCTGGCCGGGCGCATCCGCCGTGCGCTACCCGGCGGGCGCTTCCAGGCCGTCCCCGGCGGGCTGCGCAACGTGGTGGGCACGGTGCGCGGCCGTGACCCCTCGCGCCGGGTGGTGGTAGGCGCCCACTACGACACCAAGGATGCCCCCGGCTTCGTGGGCGCCAACGACGGTGCGTCGGGTACGGCGATCCTCACCCAGCTTGCGCGCACGATCCGCCCCCGCTCCGTGCGTCCCACGCTGGTCTTCGTCGCCTTCGATGGCGAGGAGAGCCCGCGCGGCACGGCCGATTCGCAGTTCGAGGAGCGCGGTTTACGTGGCAGCAAGGTGGCGGCGCGCCGCTATGCGGATGCAGAGGCGATGGTGCTCCTGGACTTCGTGGGCGAGCGCGACCTGCGGATCCCACGTGAGCAGGGTTCCGATCCCGAGCTGTGGCGCGACCTGCGCGCGGCGGCTCGCAAGGTGGGTGTGGCCGCGGTGTTTCCCGACGCAGAGCAGGGCGCCATCAGCGATGACCACGTGCCCTTCCTGCGCGCAGGGATTCCGGCAATCGATCTGATCGACTTCGACTACCCCTGCTTTCACCGCCCCTGCGACAACCTCTCGCAGATCTCGCCGCGCAGCCTCGACGCCGTCGGCGAAAGCGTGCGCGAGCTCCTGGCTACCCTCTGAGGGAGATGTCTGTCACCTCACCCCAGGCCCGTGTGGCGGTCCCCGAGAGGCTGTTGCTCGCTGCCCCGCGCGGTTACTGCGCGGGCGTGGATCGCGCGGTCCAGGCCGTGGAGCGGGCGCTGGAGCTCTACGGTCCGCCCGTCTACGTGCGTAAGGAGATCGTCCACAACAAGCACGTAGTTGCCGGGCTACGCGACCGCGGCGCCATCTTCGTGGACGAGGAGACCGAGGTGCCCAAGGGCGAGACTGTCGTGTTCTCGGCCCACGGCGTGGCCCCGAGCGTGCACGAGAACTCTGTCGCCCGGAACCTCCAAACCATCGACGCGACCTGCCCGCTGGTCACCAAGGTGCATGTCGAGGCCAAGAAGTTCGCCGCCGAGGGCTACACGATCGTGCTCATCGGCCACGCGGGCCACGAGGAGGTCGAGGGCACGATGGGCGAGGCGCCCGGCAACATCGTGCTGATCGAGACCGAGGCCGACGTGGAACGGCTCGAGGTCGAGGATCCCGACCGGGTCGCCTTCATCTCCCAGACCACGCTTTCGGTGGATGAGACCAACACGATCATCCTCAAGCTGCGCGAGAAGTTCCCGAACATCACGGGCCCGCGCACCGACGACATCTGTTACGCCACCACAAACCGCCAGATGGCCGTGCGCCAGATGGCCCGCGAGTGCGACCTCGTGCTGGTGATCGGGTCGAAGAACTCGTCCAACTCCAACCGCCTGGTCGAGGTGGCCCACGACCACGGGGCCGACTCCTACCTGATCGACAACGAGAGCCAGGTACGCGAGGAGTGGCTGGAGGGCAAGCGCGTGGTGGGCATCAGTTCGGGCGCCAGCGCCCCCGAGGAGCTGGTGCAGAGCCTGGTCGCCTTCTTCCGAGCGCGCGGCACAACCGACGTCTCGGAGTTCGAGGTCGTCCAGGAGGACGTCCGGTTCATGCTCCCCAAGGAAATCCGCCGGGCCCTAGCGGCGCGATAAGCGTCGCACTCCTGCGTCCTCGGTCGCTCGCCTGCTGAAGCAGCCCACGCTCCCTGCCTGTGCCCGGATGGGTGCGTCCTTGGATTGCTCGCTTCTCGCGCCGCTAGCCTGCGGGCGGATTTGGTGTGAACTGAAAGCCGTGTAGCCGCAGTCCCGGATCGTCGGCCACCACGGTCCCGTCGCTCTCGTAGAGGCCCGGCTCGATCGCGTCGCCCGACAGCACGGCCCAGGCCCCGCCGCCGGTCCACTCGACCGTGGCCGCGCCGCCGGCATCGGCGGCCTCGATCCAGTCCTCGCCGTCCGTCCAGTCGCGCACCAGCTCCAGGCGTTCCCGGTCGGCCGGGAGCGACACGTCGGCCGTCTGGGGCTCGAGCAGCACGCCCTCGGCGTCCTCGGGCCTCACCGGGTCCAGCGGGTCGGGCAGCGCCAGGTCGGGGTCCAGCTCGTGCAGGGCCTCGCCGATCGCCCGCTCGGTCTCCACGTAGTCGCCCTCGCCGTAGTGGATGTAGCGCAGCCGGCCGCCGCGATCGAACAGGTATCGCCCGGGCCAGCCCTTGTTGCCGTACTGGCGCCAGACCGCGAAGTCGGGATCGAGCACCACCGGGTAGTCGATCTCCAGCCGCTCGGCGGCGCGTGCAGCCACCTCGGGCTCGCGGCCGAAGGAGTACCCCGGGGAGTGCACCCCGATCACGCGCAGCCCGTGTCCGGCGTACCGGGCGTGCCAGCCCTTCACGTAGGGGAGCGTCCGGTGGGAGTTGACGCGGGCGGTGTCGAAGAACTCCACCAGCACACAGCCCTGGCCGAGCAG
>Ga0136614_10000432_pt1 | contig 20654 bp, 19 predicted proteins | sample AntDrymUQ2792106_2_FD_106643 | JGI IMG/M metagenome (GOLD analysis project Ga0136614, IMG submission 106643) | Polar desert sand microbial communities from Dry Valleys, Antarctica - metaG UQ279 (21.06) | ecosystem: Environmental > Terrestrial > Soil > Desert | place: Antarctica: Dry Valley... | reverse complement strand
GGTGACGCGGCCGCAGCTGCGCAAGTGCCGGTCCTGCGCGCGCGCATCCAGCGCCTCGGCATCATCCAGCTCGTGATCGGGACGGTGATCCTGCTCGCGATGGTGACGGCTCGCTTCAGCTGAGCGTCATCCGGATCGGGCGCGCCAGCGTCTTGCCCCTAGCGAAGCGGAGGACTCGATGCAGATCCTATCCGTCGTCCTAGTGCTCGCGGGTCTCTACCTGGTCCTTGACCACAGGCCCCCCGCTGCCCCTGAACCACGAGACGGTCGGCCTCGGCACGATGCACAGCGCGCATACCATTTTCGGCATCATCCTGCTCGTGGCGGCGGCGGTCCTCTTCTGGCTGGGCCGTCGGAGGGCACCGGCCGTGAAGTACTGGCGCGGCCGCCGCGTCGACGAGGACCCAAGGAGACGAAGCTGACGAGCGCAGCGCGCGAGGGCCGTCCAGGCCGCTGCAAGCGCACAGAGGCCGGATCGAGGGTCACGAGCGACGGGAAGCAGGTCGCCGGGCTCCGACGGATGGCGCGGCCCAGGTGGTCCCAGAGCTGCGAAGGCAAGGTGGAAAAAGCGGATCGGGATGCCCGCAGGATGCGGCGAGGAGCGGGCCGATCCCTACTGGGTCAGCGCAGCACGCCACCGATCGCGCCGCTGATCTCCGCGAAGCGGGCGCCCCACCCATTCGCGCGCGCCACCCGCAGCCGCGCTTCGGTACGCGTCGCGTCGTCAGCAGCGAGCTCGCGTGTGATCGCCGCGACGACCGAGTCCGCGTCGCCTGCGACACTGACGACCTCCCGGACGTCGGGCGCGAGCGGCACCGGCGTCACCACCGTCGGCCGTCCCGCCGCGAGGTATTCGTACGTCTTGAGAGAGCTCTGTCGCGCGGTGAGCTCGTTCACCCGGTGCGGCACCCAGCACACGTCGAACGCGCGGTAATAGCTCGGTAGCTCCTCGAACGGGACATTCCCAAGGAACCGCACGTTGGGCAGCGCGCGAATAAACGCGGGGAGCTCGACTCCGACCCCGCCGACGAATACGACCGACCACTCTGGAAGCCTGGCCGCGACCGAGCCCACCAGCTCCCAGTCCATGCGCTCGTAGATGTTCCCGTAGTAGCCCAGCAGCGGTCGCGGCAGGCTGGCAAGGGACGGCGGGGTCGGGCCGGGCCTCGTCGCCTGGAGGAAGTGTTCGGGATCGACCCCATTGGGAACCACCGCGACGGGGACGCCCAGCCCCTCGCGCGCCGCCTTCAGCGTCCGACACCGCGATCACGAGATCGCTCTGTCGGATGGCGAGCGACTCCTCGTTCACCAGGTCCGGCGACGCGCCCAGCCGCTCCAGGTCGTCCGCGCAGTCGTACACGACGACGCGCTCGTGGATCTGCCCGATGAGACGCCGGCCTTTCGGTCCACCGATCCACAACACGGGATCGGTGAAACGCAGGCGATCGATGGCCGCGTTCACCTCGGAGAGCACAAGGCGGTTCACGGTCCGCACCGGCAGGCTCTCGCCTCGGCGCGCCTGCAGCGGAGACGACAGCACGTGGATCCCCTCGTCGATCTCCCGTAACCGGCGCAGCAGGCGCGCGGGATGCCTCGCGAGGTCCGGAGCCGACCGGAACTCGTCGAACTGATCCGCCCACAACACCCGGTGTCCGGCGGCGACGGCTGCGCGGAACAGCGATCGCCACCGCCAGTACGGGGTCCGCCCCCACTCGACCAACGCCGTGAACACGATGTCGCGTGGGACACGCGCCTGGCCCGTCATCGCGTCAAGCATGGGACATCTGATTGACCCTTGCCACCGTTCCCCGGACAATGCGACGACGGACTGTGACTCGGACGCGGAGCCCTAGCTCGTGACGAGCGGATCCGAGATGGATCCGGAGACGGAGCGCGCCGGGTCTAGGCCCGGCGTGGCCCGCAACACGCTTGCCGCGACGCTGGCGCAGGTCTCGACCGCACTCTTCGGCTACCTCCTCCTCTACCTCACTGCGTTCCTCAGCGGGGCGGAGGGCGTCGGAGCGCTCGCGGTCCTCATGAGCATCTCCCTCATGGGTCAGATGGTCGCGGTGCTCGGGCTGAACATCCTGCTGACCAGGACGATCGCGGTGGGCAGCGCCGATCAGCCCCGCGAGCTCGGACGGAGCCTCGCTCTCGCGATGGCGGGGGGTCTCGCGGTGGGAGCGGTCGTGGTCGTCGTGTCTGGCATCGGCCTCGTACCGGAGAGTCTCGGGCTCGCCATCGCCATCGTCGCGCTGAGCATCGCGCCGGGCGCCGCCGCGATGGTGTGCGAGGGGTTCATCACCGGCCGGGAGCGTCTCGGCCTCATCACGAAGTCGAACGTCATCGAGGGTCTGGCCCGTTTCATCGTCGCCGCGGCGGCGCTCCTGGCCGGCGCCGGAGCGGTCGGGCTCGCTCTCACCATCGTCATCACGCGAGTGCTCGCGCTCGCGATCGACCTCCGCTTCATCCGCACGAAGCTGGACACGTCGCCGGGTCAGCTGACGCTCGACGGCAGCCTCGGCACGGTGCGCCAGGCGCTCCCGCTCGCCGGCGTCTTCGTGCTCTTGACGCTGTTCTCCCGTGGCGACGTCCCGATCCTCGCCGCGGTCTCCGGGAGCGAGGCCGCGGGCCTGTACGCGGCTGGGAACCGCCCGGTCGAGCTCGCCGGCATGCTTCCGCTCAGCCTCATGGCGGCGCTCTACCCGGCCCTGGCCCGTCAGGTCGCGGACGCGGAGGCCGCATCGCGACGGACCTTCGAGAACTCCTTCGCGCTCGTGGCGGCCACGATGATGGCGGTGGCTGCCGTCTTCGCGCAGCGAGCGGACCTCATCGTCGGTCTCCTCTACCCGCCGAGCCTGGCCGCCGCGGACGCCGTGCTGTCCGTGACGGCGTGGTATCTCCTCGCCCTCACAATCGACGCCATGACGACGACGGTGATCCTCGCGACGGGTCGGTTCTACCTCGCCTTCGCGACCCTCGCCGTCGCGGCGAGCGTGCTCATCGGCCTGAACCTCCTCCTCGATCCCGTCCTCGGCGCGGTCGGCGCGGCGGTGGCGCGACTCGTCGGGCAGCTCGTCGCCCCCATCGTGAGCCTGCCGTTCGTCGTGCGCGACTGGATGACGCGACCTCTCGCGCGCCGGCTCGCCGGCGTTGCCGCCAGCGGCGGGCTCCTCGTCGTCCTGCTCGAAGCGACGCGATCGATCCCGCTGCCCGGCGCCCTGCTCGCGATCACGACGTACGGCGCGGCCCTCCTGGTGACGGGAGCGGTCGCGCGCTCGGATATCGCCCAGGCGTTCGCTCGGCTTCGCCTGATCGGCGCGCGATGACATCGGTGCCCCCTGCGACCGGACCATCAATCGCCGTCATCATCCCCACGAGGGACCGGCGCGTGATGCTGCGCGAGCTGCTCCTGTCGCTCGCCGCCCAACGCTACCCGCGCGACCGCTACGAGGTCATCGTCGTCGACAACCGCTCGTCCGACGGCACCGATGGGATGGTCGAGGAGGTCGCGCGGACCACTGGCCTACGCGTGCGGCGCGTGCTGGGCGAGGATCGCGGCCCAGCTCCCGCGCGCAATCTCGGCGCGACGCTCGCCGACGCGGAGATCCTCGCCTTCACCGACAGCGACTGCGTCGCCTCGAGCACCTGGCTCGAGGCCGGCGCAAAGGCGTTCGAGGATCGCGCAGTCGGTCTCGTGTGCGGCCCGATCCTTGTGCCGGGGAACCTGGAAGATCCGTTCCTGGACCTGCCGGTGCGGACCAGATTCCTTCTCATCGATGCGGAGAACCCCTTCTACCCGACGGCGAACGTGCTGTACCGGCGCGCCGTGTTCTTCGATGCGGGAGGCTTCCCGGCGCCGGATCGCCACGAGCTGATGGGACAGCTGCAGGGCGGCGACGACGTCGAGCTGGCGTGGGCGGTAAAGCGGGCTGGCTGGAAGAGCTCGTTCGCGCCGGGGGTGGTCGTTCATCACGCGGTGCACGCACTCACCTGGCCCCAGTGGTTCAGGTACACACTCCTCTTCTCGACGCTGCCGCTGACCCTGAAGCGCGTGCCCGAGATCCGCAAGATGCTCCCGCTCCGGATGCTCCTCCCGTACCACGGCGCGCACCTCTTCAACGTCGGCCTCGTTGGACTCGCCCTGACCATCCTCAGCCCGGTCGCGCTGCTCCTGTGGGGGCCGTTCCTGCTGTACTGGCTGCGCCTGTGCCGGCGTGACCTCGGCCGCCCTCGACGCTGGCCTGCGCTGGCCCTGCTCGTCGCGGCCTGGAGCGCGAACCATCTGTTCCTCACGGCGATCCTCGTGCGCTCGAGCGCGAGACACCGATCGCTCGTGCTGTGATCCGCCGGCGCGGTCAGCCGGGAGGTGGTGACGGCGCGTGCGCGGACGCGGCACCGGACCGGAGGATCATCCGGCTCACGACGCGCGCAAGGTAGATGCAGGACACGGCCCCTGATCCGTAGGTGAAGACCGCGAGCAGCACGTAGACGAGCGGGAGGAGCGCGAGCGCTGCGGCGTAGCTCAGGGCAAGCGCCGCGGCGAAGAAGATCAGGTAGCGCAGGTACGCCCACCAGCGGAAGGCGGGCCGGTGCTCAAGGCCTGTCGGAGTGGTGGCGGCGTCCAGACGCACGGAGCGGAAGAACGCCCACGCGAGCACGAGGAGTCCGGCGACCGTCGCCACGAGGGCTCCGGACTCCGGAACATAGCGCTGGGGAAGGCTGCCGAGCGCGAGCACGAGCGCGAGGCCGAGCGTGATCACCCACTGCCAGCGGCCGTGCCTCGACGCGGGTGGGCGTCCGGACCGCCGGAACACCGCGATGAGGACGGTGAGCGTCGCCGCGTTCAGCGCGAACGCCGGCACCACCACCTCTGGCGGCTGTCCGGTGATCGCCGCGAGGATGCCTGCTGCCACGGGGAGAGCGGCCAGCGATGCCGACCTCCAACGATGTGTCATCGCCGACGGCTGCGGCAGTCCGAAATAGTGACGCGCCAGAAGGAACGGGATGGCCGTGGTGACGAGCGGGTGATAGGTGAAGACGACCCAGACGAGCCCCCAGACGTCGAAGCCGGCCACGACCGGGCCGAACGGCTCGCCGTGCTCCGGCTGGCCGTAGAGCGCCTTCGTGAGGAACGACTCGGTGCCGAGGCCGATGATGGCGCCGAAGAGGTAGTGGCTCCGGAACGAGAGCGGACCCCAGCGCGAGCCGACGAGCAGGAGCGCGACGTAGTACGGGATGTACCCAAGGAGGAGGATTGGAGATGCAATCGGGATCGGCGCGGACGAGCTGACGTACTCCGCGGACAGGACGGCGATGTACAGGGCGAGCGCATAGCCGAGAGCGCGCCGCCACGCGCGTTCTGCCGGCACGGTCAGCGCTCGGACCCGGGGGGCCGATACGTCTCCCATCCCCCCTGAGATCGCGCCGGGTCAGCCGGCCGCGCCAGCGCGAGCTCGGTCCGGGGAGGCGCCGTGGATCCTGAGGAGCGCGACCATGATCCCGAGGAGGATGAAGAACATCTGCATCACCGGGTCCGCCTTCGTGCTGAACGAGACGATCTCCCCGACGTAGAGCGCGATCACGCCGGCGACGAAGCCCACTGCGATGAGCGACCCGGTCCGGTCCCGGAGGCGAGCCGCACGCAGCCCCTGGAACAACGACCAGCCGACGAAGACGGCCATGCCCAGAGCGCCGACAGCGCCGATCTCCGCGAGCCATAGCAGATAGATGTTGTGCGCGGGCAACGCCGGCTTCACCGTGGACACATGCCGCACGTCGAAGTCAACCGCGATCTCGGTGAACGTGTTGAGCCCGACACCGATCACGGGCGCCGAGCGCCACATGTCGGCGGCGATGTCGTTCAAGTAGAAGCGCACCTCGAGGTTCGCCGGATCGCTCGACGTGAGCCGATCGAGGACGGGCGGCAGCGCGAGGCTCATGGCCGCCGCCACCGCCAGCGCGAGGGTGACGACCACCGTCCGGAGCACGGTGAGGTGGCGGAAGCGCGCGGCGAGGAACAGGGCCACCGGGAGCGCGACGACCACTCCGACCCAGGAACCACGCGAGAAGCTCAACAGGAGAAGGACGAGGCCGGCGACGCTCGCGACGATCGCGAGCGCCCGCAACGCGCCGGGGACGGACGCGCGCACGGCGAACACGAGCGTCATCGGGAACAGCAATGCGACGTAGCTCGCGAGCAGGTTCGGATGGATGAGCGTGCCCGACACTCGGCGGACCTGGCCGCTGCCGAGGTCCTCGAGCGCGGTACCGCTCTCCAGTCCGAACAGCTTGATTTCCGCACCGGTCGCGAACTGCAGCAGCGCGAACGGGAGCTCGGCCAGCAGGCCCGCGAACAGCGCGACGACCACGATCCGCAGGTCCCCGGGCCGCAGCTCGACCGCGAAGTACAGATATATGAGGAACGCCGCGAGCATGCGCAGGAGCTCGTACGAGCTCAAGGTGAGGTCGCGCGAGCTCATGAACGACGGCAGGCTCGCGACGATCGGGAGCAGTGGGACCAGCACGGTCCATCGGCCGAGCCGCCACGGTCTCGGGGCCGACGCCGCGACATGGTCCATGACGGCCAGGATCGCGAGCGGCACCAGAAGCATCAGCGGCACCCAGATGACGACGCCCCACGCGCCGCCGAGGTGCTCGCGGAAATTCAGGACCAGCTGGGCGTCTATCGGCACGAGCGCAACGAGAACGAAAAGGAGCAGCTGGCGCGGACGGCGGGTGATGACGCACGCCGCGACGATGCCGAGCGCACCGGCGATCGCGATCGCCAGCTTCAGCTGCAGCGCGAGCAGGACGATCGCCGCGATGCTCCCGACGAGCACGGCGCCTGCGGCGAGCATCAGCCGCATCGAGAGTGGCTCGCCTTCGTGTCTGAGCGACCGGACGCTCACGCCGTGACCCTTGTCCTTCGTCCGGACCGGCGGTAGACGCCGATGAGGTAGAGAACGTAGGTGGCGAACAGGCCGAAGGCAGGCGCCGCGAGGACGTAGATGAGATAGCGCATCCAGGACTTGAGCCCGTCCGGTGAGGTCGAGAGCGCCGGCGGGTCGAGTACCGTGACCAACGAGACTGAGCGCAGCGTGTCGAGCGCGACGCGGATGTTCTCGAGGCTGCTCGAAGTCACCTGATAGAGGACGCGCTCCGTGGAGACCTTCCACTCGAGCTGCGCGCGCTCCGCGATCTTCGCGTCCTCGCGCTCCGTCTGGGTGTTCGAGGAGGACGCGTTGTTCGGGCGCGTCGTGGTGACGGTCTCGCTCGTTGTCACGCGCCTCAATCCATCGGTCCGCTCGTCATATGCGCGCAGCGCCGCCACCGCCTTGTCGACTGCGGAACCCTGCGCCGCGAGACGATCGCGCAGAGCCGCGGCCCCCGCCTCGAGCCGCTGAGTGCGCTCCTTCCCGGTCAGCTCCACGTACTTGTCAAGCACGCGCTGCGTCAGCCGCTTGGAGAGAGCGGGGTCCCTCGTCGAGACCAGGATCTGTAGCACAGACGTGTCCTTGACGACGTTCGCCTTGAGGCGCGCGGCGAAGAGCTGGGCGGCGTGCGCGAGCGCGGGGTTCGACCCTGACGCGGGCTCGCCGCCAGTGATCCTCCCCACGAGCTCGGCCAAGAGGTCGAACGGCGTGCTGAGCTCGTCGATCGACTTCTCCAATCCCTCCTCCGACGCGACGGCTGCGAGCAGCGAGCCGCTCTTCAAGACCTCGAGCTGCGTTTGCATGAAGCCGAGCTCGTTCACCTGGACCGGCGTGACGACGGCGTCGAGCGTGGACACCCTGTCGTAATTCGGCGCGATTGCCGCCCGTGCCACGCTCGAGTACATCGAGGGGAACACGCGATCGACGAGCATGGCGGCGACGAGGAACAGCAGCGTCACAACGATGAAGAAAAGCAGGCGCCTGCGCACGATCGCGGCGTTCGCGCGGACCGTATGCGCCCAGCTGTCCTCGTCGGACGCGTCACCCGTGGCCGTGTCCGCTGACGGGGGCTGGCGACTCACGCCGACGATCCCTGTCCCGGACGCGGCGGATGGCTTCTCGATGCTTCCCACCCCGATCCTCAGGCCCGGCTACACGTCGCCGGGTATCCCGTCGATGATACGTACCGTGGCGTCGTCGAAGACGTGGACGCGCCCGAGCGATCCGTCCACCACGACGACGGCTCGATTGATGGCCTCCCGCCGGCGTCCTCGCGATCTTGCGGATGGGAGAGCGGAAGGCCAGCTGACCGGACCGGGCGCAGCCGGTCGCTCCCCGCTCACACGAACGTGCTGCAATCGGTGCGCTCGTCGTACGCCGAGTATCGGGGACGACGCCCGCGCAGCCGATCGATCCCGCCGGCGACCGAATACACGGTCGCGAGGCCGCGTCCGAACATCGCCCGGAGCGTCGTGACGGTCGCCCGGGGCGGCACCACGTGACGAGAGAGCAGGAGCGGTCGCGTCGTGTCGAGGCGGCCGGGGCGCGTCGTCCACGCGGTCCGGTAGCCGGCCTCTCGGACAGCCCGCACGGCGTCGGCGGAGAACGCGCCGTACGGGTAGGCGAAGGTGCTCACCCGCTCGCCAACGATGTCCTCGAGCGCTTCGCGGGATGCGCGTGCCTCCGTCTCGAGCTCCGGACGGCCGAGCGCGGGCAGAAAGACGTGCCGCACGCCGTGCGATCCGACCTCCCAGCCGGCGCGCACGAGCTCCCGCAGGTCCGCCTCGCTCAACATCTCCATTGGCGGGAACGGACCGCGTGCCGTGCGCCAGTCCGCACGCTTCGCGATCCCCGCCGTGATGGGGAAGACGGTCGCGTGGAAACCGTACTCCGCCATGACCGGCAGCGCCTCCGAACGCACGGAACGGAAGCCGTCGTCGAACGTCAGGATGATCGGGCGCCCCGGTACGCTCGCGCCCGACTCCCACTCCCTGACGCTCACTCCGTGGAAGCCGTCGTCGCGAAGGCGCCGCATGAGCGCCGCGAAGCGGTTCGGGTGCAGGGAGATGTCACTCGGGACCGCGTCGACGGCATGAAAACCCAGACACACCACCGGCGACGATCGCGGCGGCGGCGCCAACAGCGCCGCCGCGCGATCGACCAGGTCGAGCGCGTGCCGACGCAAGGCGGACCTCCGCGCGATGCCTATCGGCTCACGGAGATCCGTGTGGGACGGCATCGCGGAGGAGCATGACAGGAACTCCCTGATTGATCTCGAACGAGCGCCGGCAGTCGATGCAGTCGATCGCGTCCGTTCCCCACCGGAGCGCGCTCGACCGGCACGCCGGACAGGCCATCACATCGGCCAGGTCCACCGCCGGCGCTCGGCGTCGCGCGGGCCGCGCCGGACCCGCCGGCGCAAGGCGGCGGACCAGCCGTCGCACGGATCGGGGAACGGCCATGCGCGCGAAGGTGCGGAGTGCCAGCTGCGGCGATGGCCTGACGGTGCGGATGCGCGCGACGTAGTCGGACGCGTCCAGCGACTCCGGCCAGGGAGTCGCATCAAGGCGACACGGGATATGATCGTCCCATTCGACGCTCACGTAGAAGAGTTCAGGGTGGCTCTGGATGACCTCGCCGAAGGTGGGGTCGTGGTCCGACACCCGGTAGAACAGCTCTCCCAACGGGGGCTGCGGGCGACTCTTTCGCTTGAACACGATCGTCCCGTCGGACGCCAGGGTCGCCGCGTACGTGTGGAACTCCCAACCGAAGAGCAGCTCCCAGATCTCGGTCGGCATCTCCACGTACCCGCGGCGGCCGACGCGGCTCAACTCGGCCGCGGCGGCGATCGGATCGGCCGTGTGCTCTAGGACGTGCGAGGCGATGACGTAATCGAAGGCCTTGTCGCGGAAGGGCAGCCGCTCGACATCCGCCGCTATGAACGCTCGGTCACGAACGATGTCGAGGCCCAAGCGCTGCGAGGGGTCGTCCGGAAAACGATCCACCAGCACTGCCGCGGACGGATGCGGGAGATGTCCGCTCCCGACGTCGAGGACGACGTCCTGAGCGCCGATCGAGAGCGTTCGATCTACTTCCATCGGTCAACCGGCCTCGCGCTCAGGTCGCGTAGCGGCCGACGTCGAAGCTCTCGGGGTGCGCGCGGATCCAGTCGATCGTCAGACGCAGGCCGTCCTCGAGGCTCACCCGTGGAGCCCAGCCGAGGCCCGCGGCGGCCTTCTTCGAATCGGCCTGGAGGCAGTTCACCTCGCTCCCAGGTGGCCGCTCCCGCCGGGGCTCGGACACGACCGGCACCCCACGGCCGACGAGCGTCGAGACCAGCTGCGCGAGATCGCCGACGCTGATGTCGCGACCGCTGCCCACGTTGAAGACCTCACCCTCCACGCCGGGAACGGACGCCGCCGCGATGAACGCGTCGACCGTGTTCGCCACATAGTTGAAGTCGCGCAGCGGCTCGAGCGAGCCGAGCCGGATCTCATCCCGCCAAAGGGCCTGGCTGATGACCGCGGGGATCACCGCGCGGGCGGACTGACGCGGGCCGAACGCGTTGAAGGGCCGCAGCGTGACGACGGGCACCGCGAAGGACCGGTGGTAGCTCTCGGCGAGCTTCTCCGCGGCGATCTTCGTCGCCGCGTACGGCGACTGCGCCTGGAGCGGATGCTGCTCGTCCATCGGCACGTACCGCGCCGAGCCGTACACCTCGCTCGTGGAGGCGATGACCAGGCGCGAGACATCGAGCTCGCGCACCGCCGTGAGCACGTTGAACGTGCCGATCACGTTGGTCTCGATGAACAGCCATGGCTCGTCGTAGGAGTGCGGGATCGACACCTGCGCGCCGAGATGGAGGACGACGTCGCAGCCGCGGACGGCCTCACGGACGTGCGCGAGATCCGCGAGATCGCCCGCGATCGGGTCGATCTCGGCGAGCACGTCCGCGGGAAGACGGTCGATCCAGCCGCGGTCGCTGCGCGAGTTGTAGTGCGTGTGCGCGCGTACTCGCGCGCCGAGGGTCACGCATCGCTCCGCGACATGGCTGCCGATGAAGCCGCTCGCCCCGGTCACGAGGATGCGGCGGCCGAGCCAGCCGTCGGCGGTGTCCGTTCGGTTTCGATCGAGCGCGCCGCGCTGCGCGGCAGTCGTCTGTGGCATTGGGGCGTTGCCCAGCATAAACTGCGTCAACTCGCGAGGGTGGGCGCAACGTGAGGGGGGACCCAGTGATGATCCGCCGAGCCGACGTGTCCTCGGCACCCGTTGGCATCGGATGAGCCGGTCGGCCGACCCAGTGGCGGACCTCACGACGAACACGGTGTTCGACGCGGATGCGGCCGAGCTGTGGACGACCACGGTGCAGTTCGCGCGGCAAGAGCTCGCCGAGAGCGCGATGCGCGCCCGCGATCGGTCCGGCGAGTTCTGGCGTGAGGGATGGCGGCGCTGCGCCGCGTACGGCGTGCAGCGACTGCCGGTGCCCGCCGATCACGGCGGGCTCGCGCTCTCCATGCTGCACACCGTCGTCGTCCTCGACGCACTGGGCTACGCCTGCGACGACGCCGGGCTGATCTTCTCGATCAACGCGCACTTGTGGGGCTCGGTGGTGCCCCTGTGGCTCCACGGGACGCCGGAGCAGCGCCGCCGGTACCTCGGCCCGCTGATGGCCGGGGAGCTCATCGGCGGTCACGCGATGACGGAGCCGTCCTCGGGATCCGACGCCTTCTCGCTCCGTACGCGCGCGCGGCCGCAAGGTCAGGGGTTCGTCCTGGACGGCGCGAAGACCTTCTCGACGAACGCGCCGATCGCCGACATCGTCGTCGTGTTCGCTCGCATCGAGGGCACGGAGGGTCCCGAGGGCATCAGCGCCTTCATCGTCGAGCGTGGGACGCCGGGGCTCACGACGGGCACGCCGCTCGACAAGATGGGACTGCGGACATCGCCACTCGGTGAGCTCGCGCTGGACGGCTGCGTCGTGGGTCCCGAAGCCGTGCTCGGTCCGGTCGGCGGCGGCGCGGCCGTGTTCAACTCGTCGATGCTGTGGGAACGGACCTGCATCGTCGCGCCGCTCGTCGGCGCGATGCAGCGCACCCTCGAGCGCTGCGTGTCGTATGCCCGCACGCGGCGGCAATTCGGCAAGTCGATCGGGCGATTCGAGTCCATCTCGGCGAAGGTGGCGGACATGAAGGTGGCGGTCGACACGTCGCGTTCGATCGTCCGTCGGGCGGCGCAGGTGATCGATTCGGGCCCGGGCGGATTGCTCGAAGCGTCGGTGAGCAAGCTCTACGTGAGCGAAGCCGCCGTCGGCCTGCACCGCGAGGCGCTCCAGCTCCACGGCGGGTACGGCTACATGACCGACTACGAGATCGAGCGCGGTTTGCGCGACGTTCTGGCGAGCACGATCTACTCGGGGACGTCGGAGATGCAGCGGCACATCATCGGTCGGCTCATGGGTCTCTGATGGCGTACGTGCTCGATCAGCTCCTGCGCGAGAGCGCCGGCGCCAGGCCCGACGCGACCGCGCTCGTCGACGGCACGCGCTGTCTGCGCTACGGCGATCTCGACGATCTCGCGGATCGTCTCGCCGCGACGCTGCGCGGACTCGGCGTGTCGCCGATGGACACCGTCGCAGTCCACCTGCCCAAGAGCGTCGAGGCCGTCGCCGCGCTGTACGGCGTGATGCGCGCGCGTGCCGCGTACGTGCCGATGGATCCGCTCGCGCCGGCCGCGCGGATCGCGACGCTCATCCGCGACTGCCGGGCGTCGGCAGTGATCACGAGCTCCGCGGGATGGTCCGCCCTCGCGCCCGAGCTGTCTGACCCGCCGCCACTCATCGTCGTTGGCGACCAGCGTCCACAGGGTGCGCTCGGCTGGAGAGACGTCCTCCGCGCGGACCCCGCGCCGACACCGGGAGGATCGGAATCGGACCTCGCGTACGTCCTCTACACGTCGGGATCGACGGGGCGGCCGAAGGGCGTGATGATCACGCATCGCGCCGCGCTGACCTTCGTCGACTGGTGCGTCCGTACGTTCGAGCCGCGGCCCGACGACCGCTTCTCGAGCCACGCGCCGTTCCACTTCGATCTCTCGATCCACGATCTGTACGTCGCGGCCGCGTGCGGCGCGAGCGTGCACCTGCTCCCCGCCGAGGAGGCCTACTTCCCGGCCGCCGTCGATGCGTTCGTGAGGCGCGAGGACATCACCATCTGGTACTCGGTTCCGACGGCGCTCGTGCGGCTCGCGAGATTCCTCGAGGACTCGGACGCCACGGACCCGTATCTGAGCCTGCGCCTCATCCTGTTCGCTGGCGAGGTCTTCCCGATGAAGGAGCTGCGCTTGCTGCGGCGGCTGCTGCCGCGGCCCCGGCTCTTCAACCTGTACGGCCCGACCGAGACCAACGTGTGCACCTACTACGAGGTGCGCGGCCCTGAGCTCGACTCCGCCTCCACGCTGCCCATCGGCCGCGCCTGCGAGAACACGGAGGTGTTCGCGGTGACCGAGTCGGGTGCGCTCGCGCGGCCCGGCGAGGAAGGAGAGCTGTGGGCGCGCGGCCCGGGCCTGATGTCCGGCTACCTCGATCTCCCGGTGGACACCGCCGCCCGCCTGCAGCAGCACCCGTTCACGCGACACCTCCCGGAGCGCGCGTACCGGACGGGCGACATCGTGCGGCTGCGGGACGACGGGGATCTCGATTTCCTGGGCCGGCGCGATCACCAGGTGAAGCTCCGCGGGTACCGCGTCGAGCTCGGCGAGGTCGAAGCCACGCTCGTCACACACCCGGCGGTCCTCGAGGCCGCGGTCCTCGTCGCCGGGGAGCAGGGAGAGGAGCGCCTGGAGGCGTTCGTGCGCTCCCGCGAGGGGAGCGACGCGTCTCCGATGGAGTGCCTGGCCTGGTGCCAGGCACGCCTGCCCGCCTACATGGCTCCGGCGCGCGTTCACGTCCGCCGTGAGCTCCCGCTGACCTCGACGGGCAAGGTGGATCGCCAGGCGCTTCGCGCGGAGATGGTCGTCAGCGAGGGTCTGGCACCTGACCGGCACGACGCTCGATGAGCTCAGCGATGACGTTCACGCTGCGGAGGTTGGAGGGAACCACGTCCACGCCGGAGAGCGCGATACCGAAGCGTTCGTGGACGAAGCTCACGAGCCGGATGATGTCGAGCGAATCTATGAAACCGCTCCGCAGCAGCTCAGTGTCGTCCTCGACCTTCACGTCCGGACGATCGGCGAGCAGCTCCGAAGCGATCCAGGCGCGGAGGGTCTGGTGTACCGATCGGTCCGAGGTCATCGATGATCTCCCCAACATCTGTTCGTGGCGGTCGTTGTGGACAGTATGAACGCTGAGTCGTCGATGACGGCGAAGGCGCACACGGCCCGGAAGGACGCGGTGAAGGAACCAGGGCTCGTGGAGCTCGTGCGCGGAGATTTCTGGAGGCTGATCCAGATCATGGATCTCTACGAGAACGAGCACGATGATTATTACGCCGCTGCCGCGGCGCCGACGCTACCGCATCCTGTCGCCATGCGGCGCCGCGTGAAGATCTTCCTGATGATGAATTTCATCGCTGTCATCCTGATCCGCGTGATGCACTCGGCGCACCGCCATCACGTGTGGTTCCTGCCTCGGGTGCTGCGCGACCTCCACCTGGCCCTCTACGGGAACGAGATCGACCCGGGCGTTGTCATCGGCCCCGGGTTCTTCATCGGCCATCAGGGCGGGAACACCATCGTCGCTGGGGTGCGGATCGGCCGGAATGTCAGCGTGCTCGGAAAGGTGGCGATCGGCCGGCGCGGCTATCCGGACACGACGCTGGACGGCAGTCCCACGATCGGGGACAACGTGTGGCTCATGCACGGCGCGTGCGTGTGGGGACCGATCATCGTGGGCAGCGGCACGCGCGTCGGGGCGAACGCGACCTTGATGGAGTCGGTGCCTCCGGGCTCGATCGTCGTCGCGCCGAAGTCGACCGTCATCGTCAACCCGCCGCCCGGCTGGTGAGCGCGGCCGCGCGGCGCGCGCCCGGCGCTCAGGCCTGCTCCTCGCGCACGAAGCTGCTCGTCGCCACCGCGATGTCGCTCGCTCGCGCGAACTCGACCGCCATCTCGGCCCCGCGCAAGAGCTCCGGCACCGTCGCGCCGTCGCCCGGGAATTCCGCCAGGCCCGCGTGGAAATCGAGCGACCCCTCCCGCTTCGAGGCCTGCCGCAGGCCGTCGAGGAGCGCCGCCGCACCGGCCGTCGAGGTGTGCGGCAGTATCACCGCGAGGCGGCCGTCCTGACGCGAGGCGACCCGGTCGCTCGCACGAAGGCGCCGCAGCGCCAGGGCGGCGAGCTCGTTGCGCAGGTGCGACGCCTCGTGCGCGCCGCGCTCCCGCACGACGGCCTCCCAGTGCGCGACGAGCAGCAGCGCGATCGTGATGGGATAGGCGTAGCGCTTCGCTCTGGGCAGCTCTCTCGCCAGCTCGCGCTCCGCGTAGGCCCAGCGGTGCGCCGGGCCGTCCGGGTCGCTGGGCGACAGCTCCTCGAGCAGGAGCTCGTCGCGACGACGATGGGCCGCGTCCGCGGCGGCTCGCGCGCCCGCGGCCTCCGCGAGCATCCCGGTGCCCAGGAGCAGCGCGAGCGCCGGCACGGCGTCGAGCGCCAACGATCGGTCGACGACGACGCGCGCGCCGGCATAGGCGAGCGCTGCGGCGCCGGCGCTCGCGACGCCGGCGCCCCGCCGCGGGTACCACAGCCCGACCTGCGCGACTACGCCTGCGACAACGATGAGAAAGCCCAGCCACGCCCCGCGCTCGACGAGCGACACGCCGACCAGGCCGACAGTGAGCCACGCGACGAGCAGGGCGACGCGGCGCATCACGTCGCGCATTGTGGCGCTACGCGTTCGGCCGGAGCCGCTGCGCCACCATCCGCGTGAGGAAGCGGGGATTGCCGAGCAGGTAGCGCCCGGAGAGCCGGCGCGGCTCGGTCCACAGCCGGTAGACCCACTCGATCCCGCAGCGTCCCATCCAGGGAGGGCAGCGCGGGACGCGGCCGCTGACGAAGTCGAGCACGGCGCCGATCGGGAAGAGCACCTTCGCCGAGAGGACATCGCGGTGGCGAGCGACCCACTCCTCTTGCGCGGGCGTTCCCAGCCCCACGAAGAGCACGTCCGGCCGAAGCCGGCCGATCTCGGCGATCACCGCCGCCTCGCCTCCGGCCGCGGTGAGGAAGTAGCCGTGATGCGTGCCGATGATGGTGTGCTCGGGGATCCGCTCGGCGAGCACGGCCCTGGCGCGTTCGCTCACCCCCGGGTCGGCCCCGAGCAGGTAGACGGTCAGCCTCTCGGAGGCAAGGTGCTGGAGCAGATCGACGAACCAGTCCGCCGCGGTCAGCCGCGTCGGCAGGGGATCGCCCAGGATCCACGAGCCCAGCCGGATCCCCGCGCCATCGCAGTACAGAACATCCGCCTGGCAAAGGAATTCGCGGAGGCGCTCGTTGCGGCGCGCCTCGTTCGCGACGTGGACGTTGAGATAGGCGACCACGGCCCGTCGGGGTCCGCGCGCGAGGCGGACCACCCGTGCGAACAGGCTGGGGGCGTCGGGAAACGCGGTCACCTGGAACCCTTCGATCTCGACCTGCCTCGGAAGCGTCCTGGTGGGGGGCCCCTTCACCGTGCGGTCCGGCGCCGAAGCTCCTGGCGGTACCAGCGCACCGTGCGGCGAAGTCCCGCGTCGAGCGGCGTGCGCGGACGCCAGCCCAGCTCGCGGACGGCCTTCGCGATCGCCGGCTTGCGACGGTGGATGTCCTGCGAGCGCCCGCGCACGAGCGTGATGCGCGAGCTCGAGGCGGCCGCCTTCTTCACGCGCTGGGCGAAGCGGAGCACGGAGAGCTCGTCTGGCCGGCCGATGTTGTAGACCTCGCCCGGACGGCCGCGCTCCATGGCGGCGACGAGACCCCGTGCGGTGTCCACGACGTAGCACAGCGAGCGAGTCTGCGCGCCGGTGCCATGAACGAGGAGAGGCTCGCCCGCGAGGGCGGCCGCGACGAAGGCCGACGGCATGCGCCCGTCCTCGACCCGCATCCGCGGGCCGTACGAGTTGAAGATGCGCACGATGCGGGCGTCCACTCCGTGGTGCTGGACATAGGCGATCGTCATCGCCTCCGCGAAGCGCTTGCCCTCGTCGTACGAGGAGCGCGGACCGATCGGGTTCACGTTCCCCCAATACGTCTCCCGCTGCGGGTGCTCCAACGGGTCGCCGTACACCTCTGAGGTGGACGAGAGGAGGAGCCGCGCGCCGGAGCGTTTCGCGATATCGAGCGCGCGCTTCGTCCCGAGCGCGTTCGTCAGGAGGGTGGCGATCGGCCGGCGACCGTAGTCGTCGGGGCTCGCGGGGCTCGCGAGGTGGTAGATGCGGTCGTAGCGGCCGAAGGGGGCACGTGCCACGTTACCGCGGTGCAGCCGGAAGCGCGGCGACCGGATGTGCGCGACGTTCCGCAACGATCCGCTCGAGAGGTCGTCCACGACCGTCACCCGGTGGCCCGCGCGGAGGAGCAGGTCGACGACGTGCGAGCCGACGAATCCCGCGCCACCCGTGACGAGGGTCCGCATTGGCTACCGCTCGCTCTGCGCTTGTCCTGCGGCCACGGCGAGGTCCAGGTTCGCGCGCAGGTAATCGGGCATCGCCCCGATGTCGATCCAGTAATCGTCGAACGAGTACGCGAGCGTGGGGAGGCTCGCCGCGATCGCGGCGTTCACGAGCTCCGGGAGCGTGAACGCGCCCTGCGGGAGCAGCTCCCAGATCGGCGCGGACAGGACGTACACGCCGGCGTTGATCGGGACCTGGACCTCCGGCTTCTCGCGGATGCGCGTGATCCGGTCACCGTCGACGTCGACGACGCCGTAGGCGACCTCCACGGGCAGCGCACGCGTGCACACCGTCACCGCGGCGCCGCGGTCGCGGTGCGCGTCCAGCAGCGCGCGCACGTCGATGTCGGTCAGCAGGTCGCCGTTCGTGACGACGAACACCTCGGCCATCGCGCCGCGCACGAGGTTCAAGACGCCGGCCGTGCCGAGCGGCTCCTGCTCGCGGCGATAGTGCAGCGTCGTGCCGCGGTAGGCCGGACCGAAGTGCTGCTCGATGAGCTCCGAGCGGAAGCCCGTCGCGAGCGCGACCTCGGTGAGGGCGGCGGCCGCGAGCCGGTCGAGGATGTGCTCGAGGATCGGACGGCCGCCCACGGGGAGCAGCGGCTTCGGGACGGCATAGGTGAGCGGACGCAGACGGGCGCCCACGCCGCCGCAGAGCACGACCGCCTGGATCGGCGCGCCCATGCCTACCGTTCGCCCCGGGGATCGTCCGACAGGCTGGCGGTCTCGGGCGGGGCGGTGACGGCGGCCGGCTGCTCCGACCGGCGTCGCCGCGCGAGCTCGTAGATGCGCATCAGCGAGCGGTAATGCCCCTCGACGTCGTTGCGCGCGAGGAAGAGCTCGCGCGCGGCGCGGCCCATGCGCTCCGCCGCGGCCGCATCGGCGCAGAGGACCGTGAGCTTCGCCGCGAGGTCCTCCGCGCTCCCCGGCTCGAAGAGCAACCCAGTCTGCCCGTCGACCACGAGCTCGGGGATGGGACCGAGGCGGCTCGCGACGACCGGACGTCCGAGCGCCATCGCTTCGTACACCGCATAGGAGAAGGTCTCGTAGACCTGCGACGGCACGACCAAAGCGCGCGACGACTCCATGATGAGGCGTAGCTCCTCCTTCGAGATGAACCCCGTGAACCGGACGTTCACGAGGCCGAGCGTCGAGGCGAGCGCTTCCAACCGTGCGCGCTCCGGGCCGTCGCCGACGACGCGCGCCGGTGGATCGCCGGCCAGGCGGAGCGCCTCGAGGAAGGTCTCGACGCCCTTGCCGACGACGAGCCGGCTCACGAGCGTCACGTGCGGGTCGCGCACCACGCCCGGCGTGGGCTGCCATTCCTTCGGATCGAGGACGTAGGGCAGGTACTCGAGCCGCTCCCTCGGGATGCCGAACTCCGCGAGCTTGTCGAGCGTGAAGCGCGAGCCCGCCACGATGACCTGCACGTGGCGCTCGTCGTACCGGCCGGTGAGATGGTGGATCGTCGCCTCGAGCGCGGCCGCTGCGCTGCGTGCGAGGGAGCCGTTCGAGCAGCGGCGCTCGAGCGGCTTCCAGTAGCGATGTCCCTTGCACGCTTCGCAGATGCCGCGTCCGTCGTGGAGCCCGACCGTGGGGCAGATGAGCTGGTACTCGTGCGAGCTCAGCACGACCGGGATCCCCACCTCGCGCAGCGCCGCCAGGACGGACGGCGACAGGTGGTGGTGGATCTCGTGCACGTGCGCCACGTCCGGCCGCGTGAGCCGCACGAGCTCGCGGGTCTTGCGTAGCGCCTCCGGCGACCAGATCGCGCGCGCGAGGCCGCGGACGGACGTCCCGGCGTTGCGCAGCGTGGGCCGCGCCGGGAACGTGACCGGACTGACGAAGTAGCGGGAGTACGGGCTGGGGTGGTTTCGGGGATCCTGCATCGACAGCGTGACGACGTCGTGCCCCCTGCGCTCCAGCTCGTCGAGAAGCAGGAAGAAGTAGCGCTCGAGCCCTCCGCGGTCGAAGAACACCTTGTGGATCTGCAGGACCCTCACCGCTGCGCTCACGGCACCTCCACCGCCGTGAGGCGGCGCATGTCTGAGCGGCCGATGGCGACCGCCGACAGCTCTCGCGCGGAATCCCAATGCGCTGCGGCGAGCTGCCGCGCGCGCTCCCGCTCGTCGCCGCGCGAGGCGGCGCGGCGCGCGGCGTACCCTGCCGCCCGCCCGAGACACCCGATCACGCCGAGTGCCGCCGATGCGCGCTCGTGCCCGCGGCCGCGGCTCCGCGCGAACAGGAGGACCTCGCCGCGGATGCGGAGGCGCACGACGCGTGGACGGGCGTGCCGCACGCTGCCCCCCATCGAGTGCACGATCTCCGCCTCTGGCAGGAAACACACGCGCCAGCCGCCCGCCTTCACGCGGTAGCAGAGGTCGCAGTCCTCCCAGTACATGTAGTTACCCTCGGCGAAGAGCGGCGGCTCGACCGCGACGCGCCGGACCAGCAGGCAGCTCCCGGTGAGCCAGTCGACGTCGCGTGCGTGGCCGTGCGGCAGCAGCGCGCGCTGGCCGAAGGAGAACCGCGGGCCGCGCGGGTTCGGCACCGGAACGACGCGCCCGAGGAGGGTCTGGCGCACCAGCACCTGCCAGAGGCTCGGGAACACGCCCCAGGAGGGCTGCACGCTGCCGTCCTCATTCCGCTTGAGCGGGCCGACGGCACCCACGCGCGGATCGCGGTCGAGACACGCGACGAGGGAGGCGATCGCGCCGGGCAGCACGCGGGTGTCGGGATTCAAGAGCATGACGTACGGTGCCCGGGTAGCGGCGAACGCGACATTGTTGCCGGCCGCGTAGCCGATGTTGCTGCCCGAGCGGACGAGCTGCCAGCGCGGGAAGTCTCGCGCCACCAGATCGGCGGTGCCGTCGGCCGAGGCGTTGTCCACGACGACGAGCTCGGCTGGGATCGCGCCCAGGTCCGCCTCAACGGATCGCAGGCAGGCTGCTACGTCGCGAGACGAATTCCAGGTGACGACGACGCACGCGAGCGTCGGCGCCGCGACCCCGCTCGTCACGAACCATGCGTTCCGTACCACTCGACCGTGTTCCGCAGGCCGGTGCGCAGGTCGACCTCCGGCTCCCATCCCAGC
>Ga0136614_10000431_pt1 | contig 20659 bp, 19 predicted proteins | sample AntDrymUQ2792106_2_FD_106643 | JGI IMG/M metagenome (GOLD analysis project Ga0136614, IMG submission 106643) | Polar desert sand microbial communities from Dry Valleys, Antarctica - metaG UQ279 (21.06) | ecosystem: Environmental > Terrestrial > Soil > Desert | place: Antarctica: Dry Valley... | reverse complement strand
TCCGTAACGGAAACTTCGATGGGACGTCCGCCGATCAACATCGCATCACGAAAGAGGGGCGACGCCGTGCGCTCGTCGTAGAGAGCGCGAAACGTGAATGCGACATCTTCCGCCGTCAGCGCTTGCCCGTCAGAGAATTTCAACCCGTCGCGCAATAGGACTTCAACCGTGCGTCCGTCCTCGTTCAGTTTCCACGATTCCGCGATTGAAGGAATGTAACGCTGTTCGTCATGATTAAACTCGACAAGCCGCCCGCCGAGCAGGTAAAAAGAGACGACGAGCGAAGACACGTCCGACGCCATAAGGTAGTTGAGTGTTTTCGGCGGCGCTTCGAGGCGATACCTGACGGAGCCGCCGCGCGCGCCAGCCACGCGCTCACGAGTTTGCTCCGGCTCAGGCGTCGCGGTCGGTTGCTGGGGCTGCTGACAGGCGCCGAAGAGTATGACGAGCAGAACGAGAAGCAAGCTTCTTCGAGGTCGGTGTGTGAATTTCATTTCGCTGTTTCGGGGCGCGTTTGAAGGTTATGTGTAGCTTGTGCCGAGACTGCGGCGAATCTCAAACTCAATTCAAGCATAGAAGCGGATCAGTGTCTAGTATTATCTTATCGGGAGCAAGGGCGCGCTTTGTGGAGCGGCATTGGGAAGAGCGCGGGAGAAATTCAAATCTTCAGACGAAACAATGAGCGTAGAAAATTTGATCAAAACTTCATCATGCGACGGTCGCCATTGAGATGTTGAATTTACTTTTATCGAGATTGGTGGAAGGCGTTCTTGTGTTATTCGTCGTCTCCGTGTTGGCCTTCGGGTTGCTGGCGGCGGCGGGCGGCGACGCTTTGACGGCGTTGCGCAGCGACCCGCTCATCTCCGCCGAAACACTCGACTCGCTGGAAAGAACCTACGGACTTGATCAACCCATCTACGTTCGCTACGGGCGCTGGCTGGCGGGCGTCTTGCGCGGGCAGATGGGCGAATCAATTTATTACCGCGCGCCCGTCAGTCGCATCGTTGTGCCGCGTCTGCTTTCCACATTGGTGCTCGCCGTCGTCGCTTTGCTGATCGCGGTCGCCTTAGCTCTCGCTCTGGGCGCGGCGGCGGCGCGGCGGAGAAACAATTGGGCGGATCGTGTGTCGGGCGCGGTGATTCTATTCGGAACGTCAACGCCGCGCATCGTCCTCGCGCTATCTGCGCTCGCGCTTTTCGCTCGTACCACGATTTTCGCGCGGGGCGAAGAAAGTTTTTGGAGCGCGGGGTCACTGCTGCGAATTTTAGTGCCCGCCGTCGTGTTGTCAGTGCCGCTCGTCGCGTTGTTTCTCGCGCAGGTGCGCGACGGTTTGCGCGAAGCGATGGATGAAATGTTTGTGATGGTTGCGCGCGCGAAGGGCTTGCCGGAGCGCGTCGTGATTCTGCGCCACGCGCTGAGGAGCGCGCTTAATCCGTTGATCACGATCTTCGGCAGTTCGCTCGGCACCATCATGAGCGGGTCGGTGATCGTCGAAACGGTGCTTGGGTTTCCGGGCTTGGGGCAATTGAGCGTGACGGCGGTGCGCAGCCGCGACGTGCCGCTGTTGATGAGCGTCGTGCTGGTGTCGGCGGCGGCGGTGCTCGTCGGCAATCTCTTAGGCGACGTTTTGTTGCGCCTCAACGATCCGCGTTTACGCCAAACGGGAACGAGAAGATCGTCATCATCTTTAACAACCGCAACTACGCCGCCTGCTTGATGAAACAAGAAACAGATAAGGAAAATAATGCGCCGCAAGTCGAGTTTGACGAAAACGACTTGCGCTTCAATGCGGCGACCGCGGGCGAAGAATCTTACAAATTGAAAGCGCGTTTACTGCCTCACGTAAAAAGTTTGCGAAGAACTTTGCGGCGCCGCCGCAAGCTTGCGCTCGGCGCGCTAATCGTTTCTGCTTTTTACGCAGCGGCGGCGTTGGCTGGTTTCCTCGCGCCTTACGATTATCGAACGCAGCGCAGATCGGAGCCGCTCGCGCCGCCGACGGCGATTCACTTTCGGGATGCGAACGGCGTGTGGAGTCTGCGCCCATTCATACGCACGCGACGCCTCGCCGATCCGCTTGAGCGTCGTTACGTTGAAGATGGCGGGGAAGCTTATCCGATTGTGTTTTTCACGAAAGGATTTCCCTACAACTTTCTCGGACTATTCGCTACCAACCGGCATTTGTTCGGCGTGCGCGCCGAAGGAAAATCCAGCCCTCCGCGCCTCAATTTACTAGGCACGGATGAATTAGGGCGCGACCGTTTTTCGCGGCTGCTAATGGCTGCGCGGTTCTCGCTTGTCGTCGGCCCCCTAGGGATGATCTTAGCGAGCCTGCTCGGAATTCTTCTCGGCTGCCTCGCCGGATATGGCGGTCGCTTTGTGGACGCTTTGTTGATGCGCGCGGCGGATGTGATGATGGCACTGCCGACGCTCATCGTCGTTTTGGCGGCGCGCGCCGCGTTCCCCCTTGAACTGCCACCAATGCGTGCAGCACTGTTGCTCGTTTCGATCTTCGTCGTCGTGGGGTGGGCGGAGATGGCGCGCCTTGCGCGCGGCGTCGTCGCGGGATTGCGCCAAAGAGAATTTGTGCTCGCGGCTCAGAGCATCGGTCTCTCCGAGTGGCGTGTGCTGTTTCGTCACATTTTGCCGAACGCGATGCGCCCGCTCATTGTGCAGATGACCGTGACGCTTCCGGCCTTTTTGCTCACTGAGACGGCGCTCTCGTTTCTCGGCGTCGGGGTGCAAGAGCCGGAGCCGAGCTGGGGCAACATGCTCGCGGCGGCGAACGACATTTCGCTGCTCGGACAACAACCTTTGACGCTGCTCTCCCCGGCGATTGCGATCTTTCTGTTTGTGCTCGGCGTGCGTTTATTGAGCGACGGACTGCGCACTAAGAGTGTCTAACAAAACTGTAGAAGAATACGGGCAGGGAGTGAGCCTCTGCCCCTACACAAACCCTATGCATAAATCTTCGCCGAGAGTTTTATGAAAACGCACGACGCAGACGGTAAAGCTCGCGTGAGAACTCGAACTCTTCTTTTGAGATTGTGTAGTGCACGCACTCCATGTTGCAGTGGGGGCCGCGCCGCAGGTATTTCATCCCGACTTTTTCCATCACGCGCTGCGATGCTGTGTTTTCCGGCCGGGTGATGGCGGCGATTGTGTCAAAGTGCAGTTTGTCGAAGCCGTAACGGAGACATGCGCGCGCTGCTTCGGTGGCCAGCCCCTTTCCCCAGAACGGGCGAGCCAGCAGGTAAGCGAGTTCGACCCCCGCCCTTTCGTCGAGCACAGTGAAGCCGCAGTAGCCGATCAATCTGTTGTGCGTTTTGTGAATCACCGCCCATCGTCCAAAGCCGCGACGCTTAAAAGTTTCAACGAGCTTTACAAGGTTAGAGCGCGTTTCTTCCGTCGAGATCGGCTTCCCCGCGCCGATGTATTTCATCACCTCCGGGTCTTTCGTAATCAGAGACAACGGTGGCAGATCATTAAGGCTAAACATGCGAAGCCGCAGCCGCCCGGTTTCGATTTCGTCGGCGCGAATCGAAACTTCTGCTTGACGCGCGGTGTGCAGGGCGGGGGAGTTCATGACTCTGTTTGTTTAGCAGACGGCGACAGCGCGCGGCTGGGTTGAGATTTTTGCCGGTAACGCCGGGGGAGCGTAGGTGTGAACTTTGTTTAGCAACTCGAAAGCGTCCTCAACATTCAAGGGTTGTGATAACAGAAACCCTTGCGCGTAATCGCATTCTAGATTTCGTAGCTGTTCGAGTTGGTTTCTTGATTCGACGCCTTCGGCGACCACGTCCATTTCAAGGCTGCGCGCGAGAGTGATGATCGTGCGCACGATCTCAAAGTTTTCCGAGTTGTCGTTCATGCAACTGACGAACGAGCGATCAATCTTCAGGGTGTTAATCGGGAAGCGGTGTAGGTAGCTTAAAGACGAGTATCCGGTGCCGAAATCGTCAATGCTCAACTCGACTCCGAGCGCGCGTATTTGCTGTAGCATCTCGACGGTCGTTTCGACGTTCTCCATTACCATGCTCTCTGTGATCTCCAACTTGAGGCTGCGCGGATCGAGTCCTGTGTCCCGCAAGGTTCTGGAAATCTGCTCGATCAAGTCGGGCTGCGTAAACTGTTTGCCGGAGAGATTAACGCTCATCGTCAAGGGCGCGCTGAATAAGAATGTATCCTGCCACTCACGCATCTGGCGGCACGCTTCATTCAATACCCATTGTCCGATGGGGATAATCAACCCCGTTTCTTCCACCATCGGAATGAATTCGGCAGGCGGGATGAAGCCGCGCTCCGGATGCTGCCACCGCACCAACGCTTCAAAGCCGTGAATCATCTGAGTTTCGATTGAAACGATTGGTTGGTACTGAAGAACGAATTCGTTGCGCTCAACCGCGCGGCGCAAGTCCGTCTCCAATTGCAGCAGGCTCATTGCGTGGTCGTGCATCCCTTTGTCAAACATCTCGTGGCGCTTTTTGCCGAGCGTCTTCGCGCGGTACATCGCCGTGTCCGCATCGCGCAAAAGGTCTTCCGCCCGCTCGTAACCGATGGTGCTGAGGGCGATGCCGATGCTGGCCCCGGTGAAAACCTCGTGCCCCGAAAGGTTGAAGGGCGTTGCAAGCTCCTGCTGCACCCGGTGAGCCACTTCTGCGGCTTCGCTCGCGTCGCCGAGGTCTTCAAGGAGAATCGTGAATTCGTCTCCGCCGAGCCGCGCCACCGTGTCGCAAGGGCGCAGGCATGATTCTAGGCGGCGCGCGATCCCCACCAGTAATTGATCGCCGACCATGTGGCCGAGGCTGTCGTTAATGATCTTAAAGCGATCAAGATCGAGGAAGAGGGCAGCGAATAATCGTTCGTCGTTACGCTTCGAGCGATTAATAGCCATCGTCAAGTGATCCATGAACAGGGCGCGGTTCGGCAGTCCTGTCAAGGCGTCATGAAACGCATCGTGAACGAGTTGGTCTTCGGCGCGCTTGCGATCGGTGATGTCCTGCACTTGGAAGAGCAGGCGCGTCGAGTTGTCCTGCGAATCGCGGATGAGCGAGACGCCGAGATGCGCCCACACGACGTGACCCAGCTTGTGCAAGTAACGCTTCTGGGTTTGGTACGAGGGAATCTTGCCTTCGAGAAGTTTGTTGACGTTGCAGAGCACCGACTCAACGTCTTCGGCGTGTGTGGCGTTCTGAAAATTGTCCGACAACAACTCTTCTTCCGTGCAGCCGAGGATTTCGCACAGCGAATGATTGACTTGCAGCCAACGTCCTTCGGGCGAGACGAGCGCCATCCCGATGGTGGCGTAATCGAAGGCGCTACGGAAGCGCTCTTCCGATTCGCGCAACGCCTCGACGTGACGCTCCGCCTGCTCGGCCTGCGCGTTTGAGGCTTCGACATTTTTGAGGTAAGTGCAGTAAGTGAAATAGACGATGGCGATGATCGGCGTGGTGGCGAGGAAAGCGTAGAAGCCGACCCCTGCGATCAACTTGGCGGTGATACCGGCGGCGGACGCACCGGCGAAGTAAGTGATCGAAGTCCATAGGAAATGCTTTCTCCATGTGAGCCACAGGGGTTGATCGGTTTTGCAAGCGGAGGCGATGGCGACTATCCCGGAGTTCGCGGCGTATTGCACGAGCGCCATCACGCAGAGACCGATTACGTAGACGGCCGTGTAACCTTCCTGTAGGGCGTCGGGCTTGCCGAACATTATTTGGACGATCCAGACGGCGGCAAAAGTCGAGCAAGCCATCACGCTCATATTAAACATGATGGTGAGCCGCTTCTTCGTGAAACGAAAAGAAGAGCAAAGCCCTTCGACGGCGGCGAGCAAAATCGCCGCTTCGCCTCCGAAGAGCAAAATTGAAAGGAAGATGAAAGTGTCGGAAACCGAGATGTGTTCCTTGATGCGTGGGATTTGAATTGTCACGCGCGAGCCGACGCAAATCGTCATGAGCGACAATATCAGGAAGCGAAGATCAAGGTCTTCGACCTGCAGGCGCTGCACAGAGAAAACGATTATCAGAACGCCGAGGGCGATAATCATCCACTGAAATACTTTTGCGTGTCGGGCTTTATTCACAAGGTTTGGGAATCGTCTACGGGAGTTGAAACTGCTCACGCGCTTCAGGATGTGCGTCAGCCGTTCAAGACTACTGCAAGCCCTATGCCTTTGCGCACATCCCCGTAAACAGTTGAATTGTTAATGTTTGAGTTGGATGGGTGGCATCCCTTAAATGCGAAGGCAATCATGTTGAATACTCGTTCTTTCAGATTGAACGAGCGAGTATTCAACATGACTGAAGTCGAGGTGTGTATGACTCTCCGCATCGAGTCTGTATAGCAGTTCACCGAATCAGTTTCTCATCGCCGGTTACGTCATTACGCTTATTGTTCTTGTGTGTGAAGAAAAATAGTGTCGTAGCCGCCGCGCAATTTGAAACCGGCGCTAAGGTAGAAGGATTGCGCCTTCCAATTCGTTTCATTTACGAGCAGGCAGGTTGACTTAACTCGTTTGAGTAACTCCCGGTTCAACTGCGATAGGCAGCGCAAGCCGTATCCGTTGCCGCGATTCTCCGGGTTAACGTAAATGCCTTCGAGGTAAATTACTTCGGGCGTCTCCGATTGAACGTCGGCTTTGAAGATCAACTGTTCGTTCTCCGTTAACACCCACACTCTGCCGCTCTCGATCCGGCGGCTGTAGCGCCTGCGAAAGCCTATGGGGTCAATTTCCAACGGGTTGCGACCACTTTCTTCAAGCGCCATTTGAGCTTGCACTTGAACGAGCGGTTCGAGATCAGACTGCGCGGCTAAACGCAGACCGTGTACGACCTCGGAAACGGCCATCGGGTACCGCTGCTCAAACAGCATCTCGCGGCATTGGACGCGCATTCGTTGACCGCCTTCCGAGTAGTAGTTCCAGAAGCCTTGAACCTCCGCTTCTTCGCCCATGATGATGTGGATGCGCGAATAGTTCTGCGCCACGCGCGCGAAGAGGGCGAGCGCCGCGTCGCAGCGCGTCTCAATCAGCGTCGCATGGCCGACGAGGGCGACGCCTTTGAGATTACCCGCTTCGTCGCGGCAACCGTAGAACGCGCCGCGATTATGCGGGCTGACCACGCCGTTGTCGTAGATCATCCCCGCCATGGCAACCGTCTGTAGTGGACGCTCCGCAAGGAAAGTTAGAATTTCCTCTTTGTGATTTGGAGCAAGCGGCTGCGTTGTCAAATAACTACTGTTGAGCGATGATGCGGACGGCAACATCGAGGCTGGGACGGATAGAGCCAGCACGTTTTGTCCCGACATGATGCTACTCCTTCGCAAGGGAAAAGGATGTTAATGCGTGTAGACGTTTACTGATGCGATGGCGCGGCAAATCGGAAGAATCGCCGCGCGCCATCGCGTCTAATCGCTAGTAGGTCGTGGGATCGCCCCCGACGAGAACTGCGTTACCCCTCGCTTGGCCGTCGCCTAACAGCACGCCGTCGCCGAGGAGCACGCCGTCGCCGAGAAGGACTCCATCCCCTAACAGCACGCCGTCGCCGAGGAGCACGCCGTCGCCTAACAGCACGCCCGTGCCGCAGAAGAATGTGCCCTCGCTGATCGTGATGCCGTTGCCGATCAAGATGCTATCGCCTAAGAGCACGCCGTCACCTAAGAGTACACCGTCGCCTAAGAGTACGCCGTTGCTCTCCATCGTGCCGTCGCCCAAGAGCACGCCGAGGTTATAAACTCTCTGATACTGCGTGATCAGGTTTGTGCCGCTGGCGTAGGTGTGATCCATGATGAGGCCTTGCGACCACGTGAAAGTTTCACCGGCGATGGTTGTTTGCGGCGTGGGCAGCGTCTTGGTCGTCAACATCGGCGTGCCGAGCGTGGTCGTTGACGACAGATCGGTTCTGATTAACTTCGCAAGCCGCACTGCGCCCTCAAGATTGAGTTGACCTGCGCCCTGCTCAAAGTGATTGAATCCGGCGAGCGGCTGCGCCGTGTACTGCAAAATCATCTTCACCATGTTCGGCGTCAGCTTCGGGTTCGCCTGCAGGATCAGTGCCGCCGCGCCCGCGACGATTGGCGTCGCCATTGACGTTCCGCTCAGCTGCATCATCCCATTGTCGGGGTTGTTGTTGCCCGTGCTAACCTTCAGTTGAGGGTAGTTCGTTACGAGGTAATTGCCCTTTGCGCGCGCGGAAATGAGTTTATTGCCGGGGGCGACGAGGTCGGGCTTCATGATGTTATCGTAGTGGTTGACGCCGGAAGCGTCCGTCCAGTAGCTGCGCGTCGGCCCGCGCGAGCTGTAGGTCGCCACAGCGTCGTCGCCGCGTGCCTCCGTGCCGTAGGTGTTCGTCGCGCCGACGGTGATCGCAGAGGGTTCGTTGCCGGGCGAGTGAACTTGTCCGTAAACCTTTTGCTCGTTGGCATCCTTGCCGTGATTCCCGGCGGCGGCGACCACCACCACGCCCGCATCAACAAGGCGACGCACCGCTTGGCACAACGGATCGTCTTTGTAGGAGTTAATGGCCGCCGCGCCGAGGCTCATGTTGACGACGCGGATATTGTAGGTCGTGCGATTCAGCATCACCCAATCGAGCGCGCCCAATAAGCCCGAAACGCGTCCCGTTCCCTGTGAGCCGAGCACGCGCAAATTGATGATGTCGGCGTTTGACGCGACACCCCTGTACGCCCCGCCCTCGATGCGACCGTTACCGGCGGCTAAGCCCGCGACGTGCGTGCCGTGACCATAAGGATCGTCGGTGTTCATTCCCTCGCCGGTGAAATCCCGATGCACGCGGATGCGGTTGCTGCCGTCGTTCGCCAAAAACGCTTGGTGAGAATTGGAAATGCTCGAATCGAGCACCGCGATGCCGACGCCCGTGCCGTCAAGCGTGTAACTCGTCGTGACGGTTGAAGAACTCGTTGAGGTCGAGGTTGAGGTCGTCGTGGTGGTCGTTTTAGTTTGTTGACGCACCGCATCAGCGCCGGTCGTAAGCGAAACGTGGCCGAGCGTTTTAACTTCTCCGTCGAAGGAGATGACATCAACCTCGTCGAAGGCGGCTAATTCGTCAATAACATTTGCTGGAAGGCTCACGGCCAAAGAGTTGAAATTCTTAAACTCGCCTTTAATGTGAACATCTTCGCTGTTAAGAAGAGCTTCGAGCTGATCGCTCATTCTTCCGCGCAGTTGAAGGATGACCGGCACGCTGTCTTGCTCTTCGTGCATGTCGTCTCTATCGCCCTCATTGTCCTCGTCTTTGTCATCCTTGTCGTGCCTGCTATCGCGCATCAACGCACGCAGATCAGGAGACACCTTGTCCGCTCGCTGCGACTTGTCAGAGGATTTTGCTTTCGTGCGGCCGCCAAGAAAAATACCTCCGCACATAGTCGCGAGTATGGTGAAACATACGAGCAATGCGGTTACTAATGATGATTTAGTTTGCTTCATTTGAGAATTACCTATCTGCTGCTTAAATTGAGATACGCTTTTGCCGCAGGAAATACATCTCTGCGCAAACTCCGTACTTCAACTTCCGTGCCGCTACCCTGCTGCCAACTTATACTGTTGAGTTAGAATAGTTTAGCTCGTTTCACGGGCGGCTAGTGACGTGCCTTTGTGCAGTCAACAAGTCATTTTGAGTGAAGTAGGTCGGTCAGTTTGGCGTGAAGTTAAGGGCGGGTGAAGAAGTACGTTTGAGGGATATTAACGCGGCAGCTACCGAGCCGAAGCGTAGCGAAGACGTTTCAGCTCGGTGGCTGCCGCACAATCTATTTTCCTACCGCGCGAATTTTATTGTCGCTTGATAGACGCCGTTAGCGTTCATCTCGCGGGCAGTCCGTTTAATCTAGCGCGCGCCTGTTCAGCTTCGGGACTTTGCGGGTAGCGTCGCACGATCTCGCGCCACGCCGCGCCGTCATAATGAAACTGCTTGGCCGCCGAATCGAAGGTGAAGACGACTCCTTGCCTGCGGTAGCGGTCAATCCCGTTGTAGTTGAGGAAGTAGGAGTGAACGGGCGCGCCGCCCGCTGTCATCTCGCGCTCATTAAGACGCCTTCCGGCTTCGCGCGATAATTGTGTGGCGGCTTCTTCCGCCGCGTCGCCGAAAAGTAGCAGCACGACGGGGCGCAAAGGTGAGCGTGGAAACAAGTTGAGGAAGATGCTCGCCCGCGTAAGGCGGTCGAAATCTTCCGACCCGCGTATCAGCCGCAGCAGTTTATCGTCGTCACCCCCGCGCATGGGCGAAGCGATGGCTTCGGCTTGCACCCAACCGCGCGTGCGGCGCGTAACGCTCACGCGATGAAACAGAACGCCTTCGGCCGAACGCCGCGTGCCCGTGACGGAGACGTTGCGCCCGCGACTAAGACGTTGCAGGAGTTGCGCTGAAAGACTCGGCTCACTTCGCAACACTGCTAATCTTTCGTCAACCACCACGGCGCGCATTCCACCGCCGGGCGCGCGGCGTCGCTGTTGTCCGTAAGCGACGGTCACGGACGCACAGACGAGCAAAAGAAGCAGGACGAATCGAGCGTTAACCGCTTTGTGAGTGTACATGCGAGTTGTCTCCTTCAAGGTAAGGTTGATTAAGAGAACACTTGCGATAGAGCTTCCCGGGTAAGTGAGAAAACCCGGCAAAGGTGGAGACTAAAACTTTATGACCCGAAGCGTTTAAGAGAACTTAATTGGCAAAGATGATCACAGATTAAGAATCTGCTTTTTTATTCGTGATGATTCGTGTTTATCTGTGGCTCAATCTTCTGCCGTTAAATTTCCTTGCGCGATCTCGCGCGATCTTCTACCGCGCGGCGCGAAGTCTGTTTCCGATTCCGGCATGATGCAGATGACAAATAGCGATGGCGAGCGCGTCCGCCGCGTCGTGAGGTTGCGGGGCGCTGCTGAGGTTGAGCAGCAGGCGCACCATCTCTTGAACTTGATGTTTTTCCGCCGCGCCGTAGCCGACCACCGTCTGCTTCACAAGGCGCGGAGCGTATTCGGAGATTTCTAATCCCGCGCGCTCGGCCGTTAAGAGAATCACGCCGCGCACCTGTCCGAGTTTCAAAGCGGTCTTGACGTTGACGGCGAAAAAGGTTTCTTCGACCGCGCAGACTTCCGGCGCGAAACGCTCGATAACTTTTTCTAAGCCGTTGCTGATGTTCAAGAGCCGCGCCGGAAATTTCTCTTTCACCGAAGAGCGTACAACGCCGTATTCAACAAGACGACTCCGCCGTGCGTCACCATCCACGACGCCCCAGCCCGTCGTTTCACTGCCCGGATCAACTCCTAAAACACGCATAAACATGTGATGAGAGATGAGTAAGAACAAGTTTTGCACTCATCTCTCATCACTATTTTCAAGTTCCCACCATGTCCGCTTCGCTGATGTCGAAGTTGGCGGAGACTTTCTGCACGTCGTCGTGGTCTTCTAAAACTTCCATCAGCTTCAACATCTGTTTGGCTTCCGCGCCTTCGAGCTTTTTGTATTCCTTCGGGATCATCTCAACTTCCGCAAGCTGCGGTTCGATTCCGGCTCGCTTGACGACATCAAGCACCGCGTCGAAATCTTCCGGCGCGGTGATAATCTCAAACGAATCTTCGTCGTCGCGCAAATCCTCTGCGCCTGCATCCGTAGCGATCTCGAAGAGTTCGTCTTCCGGCTTCGCCGCCTTGTCAACGACGATGTAGCCTTTCTTTTCAAACATCCAGTTGACTGCGCCCGACGCGCCGAGGTTGCCGCCGTTCTTCGAGAACATATGACGAATCTCGGCGACCGTGCGGTTACGATTGTCCGTCACCGAATCAACCATCACGGCAACGCCGCCGGGGCCGTAGCCTTCGTATGTGATCTCTTCGTAGTTGACGCCTTCGAGTTCTCCTGTGCCGCGTTTGATCGCGCGATCAATCGTGTCGTTCGGCATGTTCGCAGCTTTCGCGTCCGAGACGGCTTTGCGCAGACGCGCGTTGGCGTCCACGTCGCCGCCCGTGCGCGCTGCGACCGTAATCTCTTTGATCAGTTTCGTAAAAAGCTTGCCGCGCTTCGCATCGAGCGCGCCCTTCTTGTGCTTAATAGTGTGCCATTTAGAGTGTCCAGACATCTCGGTTATGATTTCCTCGAAGAAGCTTTTCCTTGTGCGGGGCGTGAATATATCACGCGATTTTTGAGGCTTGCAACTTCGCTTCAAACGCCGCACGGCAAACGCCTGCGACGCACACGCGCTTTCGTTTTGAATTGTGCCCGCTCCTGATCTCGATTGCGCGCAACGGTAAATCGAAAAATTTAGCGAGCGCGCGCACGAGTTCTTCGTTCGCTTTGCCGTCAACGGGCGGCGCGGCGAGACGCACGCGCATTACTCCTTCGCGCTCGCCGACGATCTGAGTGCGCGAGGCGCGCGGCACAACGCTGATCGCGAAGCAAAGCCACTCTCCTTCCTCCGCACACAAGATCACGGCGTGGCTTAACCGATGAAGTTTCGCGGCAAACCGCGCAAGAGCGTTCCGACGATGGCGGCTTGAAACAGCCAAATAATGAAGAACGCGACGATTGGTGAGATGTCAAAAATGCCGAGCGGCGGGATCATTCGGCGCAGAGGTAGCAACAACGGATCGGTCGCCCGCATGAGAAAGCGCATCACGGAATTGCTGCGCCCCGCCGCGCCCCACGAAAAGATGATGCGGATAAAAATGAGCAGCGAGTAAACGGCCAAAAGTCCGTAAAGCACATAGCCGATCACAGCCACGAAGTCGGCTCTCGCCGCGCCGTACAAAACTCCCGCTATCGTGTTGAGAATCGTCCCCGTTAGATCAAGCGCGAACCACCCGACAAGAATCGCCAGCAGAATCACGATGAGCGGCGCGACGTTCGGCCCGAACCCGAACGCGGCGATGCCGCGACGCACCGGCGCGAGAAACGGATCGGTCAGACGCCGCACCGTGAGCACAAGACGGCTAAACGGATTTAAGTCGGCGTAATTGAGCGCGAGCCGCGCGAGCATCAAGACGATTACGACGACTATCGCCGCCTTCACCATATAACTGATCACGTCAAAAGCAATTTGAATTACATCCATAATCTACTGCATTACTCCTTGCTAAATACTATTGTTTCTCTCACGGGTCGCTCGCCGAAGATCGCCGTCCCGACGCGCACCATCGTCGCGCCTTCTGCAATCGCTATTTCAAAATCGTGACTCATCCCCATTGACAGTTCGCCCGCACCCGATTTGAAAACTTCTTGCGTTGCTAATTCGTCGCGCAGTTCGCGCAGGCGGCGAAAGAACGGACGCACACGCTCCGCGTCTTCATAAAACGGCGGAAGCGTCATCAACCCGGTTAATTTTAGTCGCTTACATCCGTTTATCTTCTCGATGATTCCCGACACTTCTTCGATCCGCGCGCCGCTCTTTGTTTCCTCTTCCGCTAAATTGATTTGAACGAGAACAGGCAAATCCTCGCGTTCTTCTTCAACGCATAAGCGTTCGAGACGTTTAATTAACTCAACCGAATCAATCGAGTGAATGCAATCGAAAAGCTTCACGGCGCGGCGCGCTTTGTTTGCCTGCAAAGGCCCGATCAGATGCCAGCGCGCGGGCGCACCTTTTAATTCCGCGATCTTCTCTTCCGCTTCCTGCACGCGGTTCTCACCGAAGTCAGTCGCGCCCGCTTCCAAAGCTTCGCGCAACACGCTCGCCGGATGAGTTTTGCTAACGGCGATCAATTTAATTTCGTCAGAAGCGCGCCCCGCTCTCTGCGCGCTCCGCTCAATTCGCCCGTGCAATTCGTCTAAGCGCGAACGTAACGTTTCCAATTCTTGCGGCGCTTCAGCCATTTTCCTTCTTAACTCGAAACTATAACAAGGCGCAACACCCGCTCGCAACGCAACCGCGCCCTCTCACAACAGTACGACGGAAAACGATGCTTGTTCGCGTCATAACAATAGCGACTCAAGTTTTTACACGATTCCGTTTGCGCCGCATCCATTTCGTATACCGACGCTTCTGCCGGGAAGCGAGTAACTCAAGACTATCAATAACTTACACCTGAATGAAAGACACGGCACGACTGTTGTCTCATGTTTTTTGGTTAAACACTCTTGACCCCAACCAATGATCCGAACAATTAACCAGTGCAACAATGCTTTCAGAGTGATGAGGAGATGATGATGATTGATTTAACCATAAAGAAACGATTGCTATTCCGCACGGCGATGCTGATGCTCGTCGCCGCTTTAGCTTTGCCCTTATTTGCATCCGCCGCTCAAGGGCAAGGACGCGGGCGCGGTAAAGATAAGAAGCAGGATGTATTCGTTAACGGTCACGACGCGCGCGATGGACGCAACGACGGGCGCGGCCCGCAACGCAACCGCCGCGATGACGATGATTATGATGATGATGACGACCGCGACCGTCGCCGACGCGGGCGTTACCGCGACCGTAACCGTGACGGCATCACTGATCGCAGCGAACGCCGTGACGCCGCGCGCATCGCCCAGAGCAACGGCTACCGCGAAGGCTACGAAGCCGGGCGCGAAGACAGCAATAACCGCGAGCGTTTCAACTTCAACGACGAAGGAGAATACCGCGACGGAACAATCGGCTACCGCGACGAATTCGGCAACCGTAACTTCTACCGTCAAACATTCCGCACAGGCTTCGAGCGCGGCTACCGCGAGGGATACCGCAATCGCACGCGCGGAAATGACGGAGACCATGACGGCATTAACGACCGCCGCGAAGTCACTCAGCAGGCGCGCGAATACGGCTATCGTGATGGGTACAACGCCGGTCGCCAAGATCGCTCATCCAATGAACGCAACGACTACAACGACGAGGGCGCGTATCAAGACGCGACCGCCGGTTATCGCAACGAATACGGCAACGTCAACTCATATCGCAACGCTTACCGCGACGCTTTCCGCGCCGGATACGAAGACGGCTACGGCAACCGCAATTCGCGCGGCGGCATTGGCTCGATCCTCGGCGACATATTAGGTCGTCCGTAGCGTTCATTACACGGCAATCGTTTGAGGCGTTTGCCGTCTTGCTTGACACTCCGCCCGCCGCATCCGTATGATCTTTCGCATCACGCGGATGTGGCGGAACTGGCAGACGCGCAGGTCTCAGAAGCCTGTGATGGTGACATCGTGGAGGTTCAAGTCCTCTCATCCGCATTAAAACAGAGAAGCGAGTCGGCAATCGTGCGACTTGCTTCTCTGTTTTTCGTCTCTTCTCGGTCGTTCAATTCACAGTCTCCGAAGTATCTTCGATTGCGTCGCCCCCCGCGTTTGCCCGCATGACGCTCAAAGGTTGTTCGTCGAACAGATTTGAATCAATCAGCGTCTGCACCCAATAGCGGCCGGGTTCGTTGAACGTGACGTTGACGAAGAAGCTGATGTTGCCCGCGTAGCCGCCGGGCGTGACCTCGAAGCGCGTCGGCTGCGAGACGGCGATTGCCCGTCCGCGATCCGGCGAGAGTATGCGCACTTCCGACAGATGCACGCCGCGCCCGCGCCACTGGTTGACGACCGCGAACTTGATGAGCGACACGGGCAACTGCTCGACCGCGATGTTTTGAAACACGCCCATCAAAGAAAGTTTGTTGCCGACCTCCAAACGCACGTCGTCGCAGAGAATCGTGTAGAGAAGTTCAAGGTCGTTCGTTTTATTAATCGTTTTTGATCGCGTATTTTGTTCAGACATTTTTCACCTGCTCCTGACAGTCGTTCAACGAAGATATAATTTCAGTTTGCACTCATGCTACTTCGCGCGTCTCGTCCATTTGCCCATTCAGTATTTCTAACAGTTGCGGTTCGTCCAACACCTCAACGCCAAGTTGGATTGCTTTGTCGAGTTTCGATCCGGCGTCATCACCCGCCACAACGTAGTCGGTTTTTTTGCTCACTGAACTTGCCACGCGCCCGCCCTGTGCTTCTATTACAGCTTGCGCTTCATCGCGTGTCATCGTGGGAAGTTTTCCGGTCAATACAAATTGTTTGCCCGCTAACGGCGCATCGCCGCTCCTCGCCACGCTCGCTTCCATTCCCGTGCGCACGCCTGCCGCGCGCAGACGCTCGCACAATCTCCCATTCGTCGGATCGTCAAACCAATCGCGCACGCTCTCCGCAACCGTTAACCCGATCTCATGCACGGCGTCGAGTTCTTCAACGCTCGTCGCGGCGAGACGTTCGAGCGAACGGAAGTTGCGCGCGAGTATTCCGGCGGTGCGCTCGCCGACGTGACGTAAGCCTAAACCGAAAATCAAATTATTCAGATCGCGCGTCTTGCTCCTCTCGATCTGCGCGAGCAGATTCGTCGCCGACTTCTCAGCCCGTCGTTCTAATGCTGCCACATCTTCCACCTTCAAGTTGTAAATATCGGCGACATCGCCAATGATCTTCTTTGCGATCAACTGTTCCGCCAACGCCTCGCCCAAACCTTCAATGCGCATCGCGCGGCGCGAAGCGAAGTGCAGCAACCTCGCTTTCAGTTGCGCCGGGCAATCCGCCGCGACGCAGCGCGCGACAACCTCGCCTTCGGGACGCGAGACGTGCCCGCCGCACACTGGGCACTCGGTCGGCATCTGAAAAATTGTTTCCGCGCCCGTGCGCTTTTGTTCGACGACTTTAAGAACTTTCGGGATGATCTCGCCGCTCTTTTCAATCATCACCCAATCGCTCACGCGCACGTCGAGGCGGCGAATCTCGTCTTCGTTATGCAGGGTTGCGCGCGCGACAACCGTGCCCGCAAGCTGCACGGGTTGAAGATTAGCGACCGGCGTGAGCGCGCCTGTGCGCCCGACTTGCACGACGATTGACAAGACTTGCGTCGTTGCCTGCCGCGCCGGATATTTATATGCAATCGCCCAGCGCGGCGCTTTCGTCGTCTGCCCGAACTCGTCTTGCAGCGCAGTCGAATTTACTTTCACCACCACGCCGTCAATCTCATACTGCAACTTATCGCGCTCCGCTTCCATGCGATTGCAAAACTCGATCACCTCTTCGATTGACGAGCACAAAGCGCGGTGCGAGTTGACTTGAAAACCGATGCGTTCAAGCCACTGCAAACCTTCCCGGTGCGTGGCGAAAAATTTGCGGTCTCCGGCGAGCGCGTCGTAAGCAAAGAAGGAGAGTTTGCGGCGGGCGACGATGCGCGGATCAAGTTGGCGAAGCGTGCCTGCGGCGGCGTTGCGCGGATTCGCAAAGCGCGCTTCGGAAGCTTCTTCGCGCTCGGCGTTGATGCGCTCGAAAGTTTCGCGCGCGATGTACGCTTCGCCGCGCACTTCCAAGTCTTTCCCTAAATTTCCGTTCGTCTCTTTCAGACGAAGCGGGATGCTGCGAATTGTGCGCACGTTTCCCGTCACATCTTCGCCGCGCCGCCCGTCGCCGCGCGTGGCGCCTGCGATGAGCACGCCCCGTTCGTAGTGCAGCGAGAGCGAGAGACCGTCTATTTTAAGTTCGGCGACGTAATCAAACGCGCGCCCTTCGGCGAGTTTGCGGCAGCGTTCGTCGAAGCGACGCAATTCTTCAATGTTGTAACTGTTGTCGAGCGAAAGCATCGGGCGGCGATGCAGAAACTCGTCGAAACCTTCGGCGGAGCGACCTCCGACGCGCACGGTCGGGCTGTCGGGCGTTTGCAATTCGGGATGCGCTTCTTCGATCTCCTGCAATCGGGTGAGCATCGCGTCGTATTCGGCGTCGGAGATTTCCGGGCTGTCGTAAACGTAATAAAGCTCTTCGTGACGGCGAAGTTCCGCGCGCAATTGCTCCGCTTCTTCGGCAACAGTTTTCTTCTTCGACGCTCTTCTCACCATTAACTCTAATGTGCGTGCCTGATCCTTTTTGCTTTGCGTGCAAGCATCATAACGAAGCGTCACAAGTTGAGCAACACGCGCCGCGGACTTGTCCCCGCCCGTACAGTTCTGTTTACTCATTCGTGAATTGTTCTATTTTTCTAGTTGGACGAGTGTGGTTTTCTTTCGCGCGACAGTTGCGGCGGAGGATTGCCCCAAGTGGTGGATCACGCGCCCGAAATATTTGATGCCCTGCAGAAAATCATCGAGGCGGATGTTTTCGTCGGGGCCGTGCGGGTTCGATCCAGCGTAGCTGACGCCGAAGGAGACGACAGGCGTCGGCGGTTGTTGCGCGCCGCAGACCGCGCCGACAGGACCCGAAGCCGGATCAAGCGGATAGACGACCGGCGGCGTGCCGTAAGTCTCCGGCGCGCTTTCAATCGCCGCGCGCGCAACGAAAGAATCCTGCGACGATTTGGCGACGGACGTAGCGGCGATCTCGTTGATGTCAATGTCCGTGAAACCGCGCTTGTCGAGATGCGCGCGCAGCAGTTCGACGACGAGCGCGGGCGAAAGATCGGGCACAAGGCGAAAATCCAATCGCGCGATGGCCGTGCCCGGCAACACCGTCGTCGCGCCCGCGCCCGTGTGTCCCGTGTGGATGCTACAGATCGTGCAGGTCGGAGCGAAGATCAATTCTTTGGCGAGCGCACGCCCTGTCATACCGCGCACCCAGCCGTCAATCCCGAACTCGCGCCGCAGTTGCGCTTCATCAAGCGCAACGGTTTTCAAAGCCTGTGCGTCTTCCGGCTCAATCGGCGCGACGTGCGAGTTGAAATTATCAATTGTAATCACGCCCTTTGGCGAGACGACGGTAGCAAGCGCCTGCACAAGTCGCCACGCCGGATTCGGCACGATGCCGCCCCACTTCGAGTGCAAGTCGGTGCGCGCCCCGTGTGCGCGCAATTCGAGAAAGGCGATGCCTTTGAAGCCGAGACTGACGACGAGCCGCTCCTGCGTGTCCTTATAGCCGTCGTCCCAGATGCAGCCGTCGGCGCGGAGGAGTTCCGCGTGCTCGCGCGCGAACGCTTGCAAACTCGGACTGCCCAATCCGTCTTCGCCCTCAACGAGAAAGCGCACGCAGACGGGCAATTTGCCGAAAGTCTTCTGGTAGGCTTCGACGGCCGACAGCCGCGCCAGCAGATCGCCCTTGCTGTTCGACGCGCCACGCGCGCGCAAACGATTATCCGTGATCTCGGCCGCAAACGGCCCTGTCGTCCATTCATTCAGTTGCCCGACGGGTTGCACGTCGTAATGTCCGTAGACGATGAAACAATGAGCACCTGCGCCAAACTCGCCGTAGATGATCGGATAACCGCCGCCGATCTTGAAATGCCGCGTGCCCGCCCCGGCGCGCTGCATCAGTCCTTCGACCGTCTCCGCCATCGCGCGCACGCCTGTGCCGCGCGCCGCCACCGACGGCATCCGGCAAAGACTTTGCAGCCGCTCCGTAAACGAGCGCGCATGACGATCAACGTATCGGTCGAAGCGCGTGAAAGGCATTTTGGTTACAAGGCTATGTATCGTTTCTAGTTTTCTTAAGTTCCAGACTACAACGAAACAAATAGGTAAACGATTATTCCGACTAAGTATGTTCCCAAGAAAATCCCGATGAAGGACAAGATCGTTATGAAAGCTTTTAGCTTGCGCGTTTTGAATAAATGATACGGAATGATGAACATCCACGCCAGATACAGGAAAAAGCCTATGTCATAAACCAGCTTTACCCTATGCCTTTTGCTATCTTCTTTCAACCACCAGTTTATTAGCCAGACGAATCCGATTATTGAAATCAACTCGAAAGCTAGCGAAGGCTCAACACCGCGAGCAGAGTACAAACCATTAGCGATCTGTGCGACAAGTAAGAACACACAGAGGAGCAGCGTCGGCGTCGAAAAATATGCGCGAAGTTTTGTTTCCATCGTCACGGAAAAAGAGAAACAGTTTTTTCACACGCTTGTTCGATTGTACCAGCTCTGCGGCACGCGCTTGATGCGCCGCTCAATCGTGCGCGCAACGATGTCGGAAACGAAGCTGATGATCTCGACGCGACCCGATGTGCGGTATTTTTCGTTAATCGAAGTCTGCAATTCGTTCGCCAACGAAATCGGCTGTCCCTGTCCTGTTGCGATCTTGAAGAGCACGAGGCGTTTGACTCCGGCGTGTTTCAGTAGCCACGCGGTTTTGCGCACGCTTGTCTGCCCGCACTCGCCCCAGAACAAAAAGCGTCTGTCGTCATCACGCGCGACGAGGTCGGGTTTGTAGCGTAAACTCACTGACCGCTCGATCTCAAGGTTAGGATATGCTCCCACAAACATCGCGTAGCCCAAAGCTTTCATCAGCACATGCTCGTAAGATTCGCCGACGCGCTTCCACAGACGCACGCGCCTGTCCGCCAACTCAAAATCGTAAAGCACCGCTTGACTTAAAGACATGAAACGAAAGTAGAAGGTAAAAATCAAGAAGCGATGGCGCGACTCCCTTCAATTCTTATTTTTATTTCTCGCCTTTCCACTTTGATGGATGCGTTTTTGCGGAATGGTTTGGAAGGAAGTTAGTGCGATTCTTGATCGCAAATATCGTCCGCTTCGCCCCACGCGGATTCGACGGGTCTTGAAGGAAGATTCAAGCGAATGCGAAGGCCGCGCGCCTCTTGTGCGTCTCCGATTTCGAGGCTCCCGCCAAGCATGCCGATCAAGCGGTGAGCGATCATCAAGCCGAGTTCGTTCATGTTGGTGCCGCGCTCGTTCGTCACCTTTGTATTTTCTTCCGGCCGGAAGAGGTGCGCAGGGTCGCGGAGCGGTTCGCCTTCGTCCGACACTTCAAGAT
>Ga0136614_10000430_pt1 | contig 20679 bp, 21 predicted proteins | sample AntDrymUQ2792106_2_FD_106643 | JGI IMG/M metagenome (GOLD analysis project Ga0136614, IMG submission 106643) | Polar desert sand microbial communities from Dry Valleys, Antarctica - metaG UQ279 (21.06) | ecosystem: Environmental > Terrestrial > Soil > Desert | place: Antarctica: Dry Valley... | reverse complement strand
CGTTGAAGAAGATGAACGAGCCGAGGCTGAGATCGCCGTTCACGACCATCCGGCCTCCGACGAGCAAGACGATCGCCTGGGCGATGAGCGGGAGGAACGAGAGCAGCGGCACGTACAACGCGCGCTGCCGGTTTGCCTTCACGCTCTGGTCGAACACGGATTCCGAACGACCCGCGAATTTGAGCCCCTCCGTCCGCTCCTGGGCGAACGACTTGACAACGTGGACGCCGACGATGCTCTCCTCAGCCACCGTCGCGACGTCCGCCATCTTCTGCTGGACATCGCGCAGAATCGGATGTGAGACGCTCGAGTAGCGGTAGGCGACGATGACGATCAGCGGGGTGATTGCGGTCGCCGCCAGCGCGAGCCGCCAGTTGGCGACATACATCACCGCGGTGACCCCGACGATGGTCGTCACGTGCTGGAAGAAGAAGATGAGGCCATAGCCGAGGAAGAAACGGACGGCCTGGAGGTCGACCGTAGCTCTCGACATCAGCTGACCGGTCTGGTGGCGGTCGTAGAAGGAGAACGAGAGCCGCTGAAGCTTCGCGTAGAGCCCGTTCCGCATGTCGAACTCGACCGCGAGCGCCTGCCGGCCGGAGATCAACCGGCGGCCGACCATGAGCAGAGCGCGGACCGCGCCTGCCGCGAGGATCCCGGCTGCGATCCACCAGATCGCCTCGCGGCTCTCGCCCGTGGCGGCACGTTCGAGCCCGTCGCCTGTCAGGAACGCGATCACGACCGCGGCGCCCTGCGAGCCGATCGCCAGGAGAATCGAGACGATCAGCGACCACTTGTACGGTCGTAGGAAGCCGAGGAGCCGCGCAAACGTGCGGCGGTAGGAAGGAGTGTCGCTCACCTTCAGAATCTAGCCGTGGCCCTCGAGATGCCGGAGACGCGCCACGCCCGGAGCGGTGACGTCGACGTCGCGTACCAGTCTTCGAAAAGGGCGAGGTTCCTCTCGTCCGTGTCCCGGGCTTCACGCAGCACATCGAGCTCAGCCGGACGACATTCGAACGTCCGCGCCGAGTCGCGCCTCTTACGCCGTCGAGCGCCGAGCCGCTGCCTGAAGCTTCGGCCGTAGGCCCGAGAGGCAGTTGAGGAACGCCTCGAGCGCGCCTGAGGCGGGGCCGGCGTCGCGGCGCCGGAAGATCACGATCTCCCGCTTCAGCGAGGGAGCGTCGGTGAGCGTCACCGCTCGCAGCGCGCCGGCCTCGAGCTCGCCCGCGACCGCGGTGTGGGGAAGAAGCGCGACGCCGAGCCCCTGCTCGACCATCTTCTTCGCCGCGTCGATGTTGTCGAGCTCCATGACGGCGCGCGGGACGGCGCCCGCGCCGCGGAAGAACTCGTTCGTCAACCGGTGGTAGCTCGACGTGCGATCGAAGAGGATGAGCTGAACATCGCTGATCTCCTCGGTGCCGACCGCACCTGCCTCGGCGAATCGGTGCGCCGGATCGACGACGAGCACCAACTCGTCCTCGTAGAACGGAATCGCCTCGACGTCGGGATGGCGCAAGGCCCGGCCGAGCCCGATCTGAACCTGCTCCCGGAGCACGAGCTCCAGCACCTCCTCCGAGTGGCCGGTTCGAACCGCGAGGCCGACCCTCGGGTGCGTTCGCCGGAACCGTGTGAGGATCCTGGGGAGGACGTAGGTGCTCACCGCCGGCGCAGCACCGAGCGCGAGGTGGCCGCTCTCGCCTCTTGCAAGCTCGGCGAGCAGCCGTTTCCCGGCCCCTGCCGCGTCGAGCGTGCGCTCTGCATAGGGGAGAAACGCGCGACCGGCCTCCGAGAGCCGCATCCCGCGGCCTGACCGAATGAACAGCACCGCGTCTAGTTCCCGTTCGAGGCCCTTCAGGCGTGCTGTCACGGCCGGCTGGGTGACGAACAGCGCATCAGCCGCTTGGCTGACGGTTCCGCGGCGCGAAATCTCGACGAAGGCGTCCAGCTGCTCCAACCGCACAGAAGTAGAGTATAGAGTTTCTCTATGGGTAGAATCAAAAAATACAGTTGGCGTTATATCTACGCCGTCCTAGGGTAAAGCTCTTCTGTACTAAACGAAGGAGGCGGCGGTGACCCTTTTCAAGCGGCTGAGACGGCGCAAGTCGGCCGAGCAGGCTTCGCAGAACCCTCTCGTGCTGAGAAGTGAGCACGCGGAGTGCACTTGTCCGGAGGCCTGTGAGCGCGACCACGGAAACGAGTAACGACGCGGAGATCCTCGGCCCGGTCGAGGGCCGGGTCGCGGAAATCCTGACGCCAGGAGCACTCGCCTTCGTCGCGGAGCTGCAGCGGCGCTTCGGCGCAGAGCGCGAGCGGCTGCTCGCCGCGCGGGTCGAGCGGCAGGCGCGACTCGACGCCGGCGAGCTGCCGGACTTCCTCGAAGAGACGCGGGAGGTCCGCGAAGCGGACTGGCGCGTCGCGCCGACGCCGGCCGATCTCCAGGACCGGCGCGTCGAGATCACGGGCCCGGTCGACCGGAAGATGGTGATCAACGCGCTGAACTCGGGCGCGCGCGTCTTCATGGCGGACTTCGAGGATGCGAACTCCCCCACCTGGTCGAACAACGTCGAAGGGCAGGTCAACCTGCGCGACGCCGTCGAGGGGACGATCTCCCTCGACACCGGGGAGAAGACCTACGAGCTGGGCGAGAACCCGGCCGTGCTCGTCGTCCGGCCCCGCGGCTGGCATCTCCCGGAGCGGCACGTCCTCGTCGACGGGGAGCCGATCTCGGGCTCGCTCTTCGACTTCGGCCTCTACGTCTTCCACAACGGCGCTCGATCGCTCGACCGCGGGACGGGGCCGTACTTCTATCTCCCCAAGTTGGAGAGTCATTTCGAAGCGCGCCTGTGGAACCAGGTACTCGACTTCGCAGAGGAGGAGCTCGGCCTCTCGAAGGGCTCGATCAAGGTCACCGTCCTGATCGAGACCGTCCTTGCGGCGTTCGAGATGGACGAGATCCTCTACGAGCTCCGGGAGCACATCGTCGGGCTCAACGCGGGCCGCTGGGACTACCTGTTCAGCCTGATCAAGCGGCTCCGCTCGCTGGACGCCGTCCTCCCGGACCGTGCCCAGCTGACCATGACGACCCCGTTCATGCGCGCCTACACCGAGCTGCTCGTGAAGACGACGCACCGGCGCGGCGCGCACGCGATGGGGGGAATGGCCGCATTCATCCCGAGCCGTCGCGACGCCGAGGTCAACGAGCGAGCGCTGGCCAAGGTACGCGAGGACAAGGTTCGCGAGGCGGGCGACGGCTTCGACGGCACCTGGGTCGCGCACCCCGACCTCGTGCCCGTTGCGATGGAGGTCTTCGACGGGGTGCTCGGCGAACAGCCGAACCAGCTCGACCGGCAGCGCGACGACGTCTCGGTCGAGGCGAGTGATCTGCTCGACCTCCGCGTCGAGGGCGGAGCGGTCACCGAAGAGGGTCTACGCGCCAACGTCAGCGTCGGGATCCGGTACATCGAGTCGTGGCTTCGCGGAGTCGGAGCTGCGGCGATCGACAACCTGATGGAGGACGCGGCGACTGCGGAGATCTCGCGGTCGCAGGTCTGGCAGTGGACGAGGCACGGGGAGTTCACACCGGAGCAGGTCCGCGCGGTGATCGCCGAGGAACTGCCCGAGGGCGGGCGGTTCGCAGAGGCGCGAGAGATTTTCGAGCGGGTGGCGCTGGCCGACGACTTCGTCGAGTTCCTGACGCTCCCGGCCTACCAGTACATCGACTGAAGGAGAGCACGATGAGCGGCAACGGAAATGGAAATGGCAAGGTCAAGAGCACCCGTTGGGACGGAATCCGGCGCGAGTGGACGGCGGAGGACGTCGACCGGTTGCGCGGTTCCGTCCAGATCGAGCACACCCTGGCGCGGCGGGGCGCAGAACGCCTCTGGGAGCTCCTCCACACCGAGGACTACCTCCCGACGCTGGGCGCGCTCTCAGGCTCGCAGGCCGTGCAGATGGTCAAGGCCGGCGCGAAAGGGATCTACGTCAGCGGCTGGCAGGTCGCAGGAGACGCGAATCTTGCCGGCGACACGTATCCCGACCAGAGTCTCTATCCCGCGAACAGCGTTCCGGCGCTCGTGCGCCGGCTGAACCGGGCGTTGACCCGCGCCGACCAGATCGAGCACGCGGAAGGGAGTGTCTCGCGCGACTGGTTCGTCCCGATCGTCGCCGACGCCGAGGCCGGCTTCGGGGGAAACCTCAACTCGTTCGAGCTGATGAAGGGGATGATCGAGGCCGGCGCCGCCGGCGTGCACTACGAGGATCAGCTTGCTTCGGAGAAGAAGTGCGGCCACCTCGGAGGCAAGGTGCTCGTGCCAACCTCTCAGTTCATCGGGACGCTGAAGGCGGCGCGGCTCGCCGCAGACGTCATGGGTGTGCCGACGGTCGTGATCTCACGCACCGATGCCGACGCCGCCACGCTCCTGACGAGCGACGTCGACCCGGCCGACGAAGAGTTCCTGACCGGCGAGCGCAGCCCCGAAGGGTTCTTCCGCGTACGCGCGGGCCTCGAGCCGTCGATCAAGCGCTCCCTGGCCTTCGCGCCGTACGCGGACATCGTCTGGTTCGAGACGTCGACGCCGGACATGGGCGAGGCGCGCGAGTTCGCGTCGGCGATCCACGCGGAGTTCCCCGGCAAGCTGATGGCCTACAACTGCTCGCCTTCTTTCAACTGGCGCAAGCACCTGGACGACGACGAGATCGCGAGCTTCCAGACGACGCTCGGCGAGCTGGGCTACAAGTTCCAGTTCATCACCCTCGCCGGCTTCCACGCGGTCAACGCATCCATGTTCGAACTTGCGCGGGGCTACGTGGACGAGGGCATGCCGGCCTACGTCCGGCTCCAGGAGCGCGAGTTCGAGCTGGAGGCCGACGGCTACACGGCGACGCGTCACCAGCGTGAGGTCGGGGCTGGCTACTTCGACGCGGTCGCCCAGACGATCTCGGGCGGCGAGTCGTCGACGCTGGCCCTCAAGGGGTCGACCGAAGAGGCCCAGTTCGATCTAACGAAGACGAGCTAACGCGTCGCGGACGACCGCGAGCGCCTCGCTGAGGCGCTCGCGGTTTTCGGAGTCGTTCAGCCAGCGTGAGGTTCCGGAAGGATGGGGCAGCGGGATCGCCGTAGCCCCCTCGAGCTCGAGCCGGCGGCCGATGGAGTCGCTCAGGTTCGTGACTCCGAGCAGGCGCCTGGCCGAAAGGCCGCCGACGACGAGGATCAGCTCGGGGCGGACGATTTGGAGCTCCCACTCGCGCCAGAACGAGCAGAGCTGCTGCTCCCGCGGCGTCGGCGTCCGGTCGCCGCTGCCCGGGCGCGCACGACCCGGATAGCAGCGGGTGACGGAGGCGCAATAGAACGTTGCGTAGAACTCGCCCTCGTCCATCTCCAGCCAGCGCCGGAGCGTCTGGCCGGCGCGTCCCCTCCACGGGAGCCGCTGCTGCCCCTCGACGACTCCGGGCGCCTGGCCGTGGATGTACGCGCGCTGGCCCGTGTACGGCTGGACGATCGGCAGCGACTCGATCGGGTAGCCGGCCTCGGCGCAGGCGCGGCAGACGCGGTTGTCGCGCTGAAGCGAGGCGATCGACCGGTACGACGACCGGCGGCGGGTCAAGTGCGCACGAGGACGAAGTACTCACCCTCGTGAAGCACTTCGCCGCCGGCGAGCTCCGCGACGAGGCCGGCGCCGGTGAAGTAGCGCTTCAGGACAGCCCAGCGGGAGCCGTCCTTCAGGACGCGCTCCTGCATCAGCGTCTCGGTGCGGTCCGGGCGGACGGCCGAATCGACGACGATGAGCTCGGGCGCGATCCGTCGCGCCCCCGCGAGGAACCTGCCCCGTTCCGCCGGGTCGAGATGACCGTAGAAATGCGATGTGAACACGCGGTCGAAGGAGCGGTCCTCGAACGGAAGCTCGATTCCCTCACCCTGGACGAGCTCGGCCTCAGGCGCTTGTTCAGCGGCGATTTCGAGCACCGAAGCGCTCTGGTCGATGCCAACCACGTCGCCACGGAGATAACGGGTCAGGAAGCCGGTCCCGCACCCGACATCAAGCGTGCGGGCCGGTGGAAGCGACTCGACGACGCTGACGAGAGCGGCGAACTCCTCGGGGTGCTGATCGACGTGCCAGAGCCACCACTCGTCGTACTCCCGCGCCCTTGCCTCGTAGTAGGCCCTCACGACTTCTAGAGTACGACCGTGCTGCCGCTCGAGTCGGTGCCCAACTTCTCCGAGGGGCGCGACCGGGCCACGATCGACGCGATCGGCGCGGCGCTCTCTTCGACGGCGCGGCTGCTCGACGTTCACACCGATCCGGATCACAACCGCTCCGTCTTCACCGTGGTCGGCGAGGAGGCGGCGCTGGTGGATGCACTGGCGGAGGCGGTGGCGTGCGCCCGCGACCGGATCCACCTCGGTCTCCACGAAGGCGCACACCCGAGGATCGGCGCGGCCGACGTCGTGCCGGTCGTCGCGCTTCGACCGGAGCACATGGAGCGCGCCAAGGCGACCGCTCTGCAGGTGGCCGAGCGGATCGGGGAGCTAGCCCTTCCTGTCTTCCTCTACGGCGAGCTGGCGCAGGGCCGCGGGCCTGCGTTCTTCCGGCAGGGCGGAACGGAGGGGCTGGCGGCGCGCCTGGCAGGAGGAGAACTCCGGCCGGATCTCGGACCCGGCAAGCTGCATCCGACGGCCGGCGGCGTGATCGTCGGCGCCCGACGTCCGTTGATCGCGTTCAACGTCGATCTCGGCGGAGCGACGCTCGAGGACGCGCGCGCGATCGCCTCGGCGGTCCGAGAGCGCGACGGAGGCTTCCCGGGTGTTCGTGCTCTGGGGCTCGAGCTGCCGAGCTCCGGCCGCGTTCAGGTCAGCATGAACGTGGAGGACTGGGAGGCTTCGGCGCTCCACGAAATCGTCAGCCGTATCGAAACCGAAGCCGCGGCGCTCGGCGCAGCGGTCGAGCGTGCGGAGCTTGTCGGCCTGATGCCCGCGGGCGCGGCCGCCGCAGCGGCGGGCGCGGCGCTCCGGATCGACGGCTTCGACGCGACTCGTCTGATCGAGACGCGGCTATTGGAGGGCTAGAGTCCTGCCGTGGTCGAGACCCAGGCCCTGAACGGCGACGATCTCGAGATCGACCACGTCTGGGCGGTCGCGGTCGAGCGAGCTCCCGTGGAGTTGTCCAACGCGGCCCGGGAGCGCATGCGAGCCGCCCGCGAGGTCGTCGAGCGCGCCGCCGCCTCTCCGACGCGCACGTACGGAGTCAACACCGGCTTCGGCCGCCTCGTCACCCAGACGATTCCGTCCGAGCTGGTCGCCGAGCTACAGATCAGGCTGCTTCGAAGCCACGCCTGCGGTGTCGACGAACCGTACCCGGACGAGATCGTCCGCGCCGCACTGCTGCTCCGTGCGAATGCGCTGGCGGCCGGCGCCTCCGGGACGCGCGCCGAGGTCGCCGAGCTTCTCCTCGAGTGCCTCGGGCGCGGCGTGCTGCCGCGAGTGCCAAGCCGGGGCTCGGTCGGGGCGAGCGGCGATCTGGCGCCGCTGGCGCACCTCGCCCTCCCGCTGATCGGCGAGGGCGAGGCCTGGTTCGATGGCGAGCTGGTCTCGGGAGGCGAGGCGCTTCGGCGGGCCGGGCTCGAGCCGCTCGCCCTCCAGGCGAAGGAAGGCCTCTCCCTCATCAACGGCACGCAGTTCATGGCCGCCTTCGGCGCCCTCGGTGTCGTGCGAGCGAGGAGGCTCGCTACGGTCGCGGACGTCGCCTGCGCGCTAGCAGTCGAGGCGCTCCAGGGCTCCCGGGTCGGGTTCTCCCCGGAGGTGCAGGCGCTTCGACCGCTGCGCGGCCAGGCAGAGTCGGCGGAGAACCTCTTGAACCTGCTCGAGGGCTCGACTGTCATGGACTCGCATCGGTGGTGCAATCGCGTCCAGGACGCCTACTCGCTTCGTTGCGCGCCGCAGGTACACGGGGCCTCCAGGGATCTCCTCCGGTATGTCGGGGAAACCGTGGCCGTCGAGTTGAACGCAGCAACCGATAACCCTCTCGTCCTCGTCGGCGAAGATGAAATCGTCTCGGCCGGAAACTTCCATGGCCAGCCCCTCGCTTTCGCGCTCGACGTCATGACGATGGCGGTCTCGGAGCTGGCCAACATCTCCGAGCGACGCACCGAGCGGCTGGTCAACCCGAGTCTCTCCGACGGGCTTCCGGCGTTCCTTGCCGCCAGCGGCGGGCTCAACTCCGGGTTCATGATCCCGCAGTACGTGGCAGCATCACTCGTCAGCGAGAACAAATCCTTGGCGCACCCTGCCAGCGTCGACTCGATCCCGACGAGCGCCGGCCAGGAGGATCACGTTTCGATGGGGAACGCCGCGGGGCTGAAGGCCTGGCAGGTCGTCGCGAACGTGGAGCGCGTTCTTGCGATCGAGCTGCTCGCGGGTGCGCAGGCGGTCGAGTTCCTAGCGCCGCTCATCCCGGGGCGGGGCTGCGAGGCGGCCCGCCGATTCGTCCGTTCGCTTTCGCCGAGGGTCGTAGAAGACCGATCGCTGAGCGCGGACATCGAGGCCGTCGCGTCGGCGATTCGTGACGGCTCGCTCGTCGCCGCCGTGGAGGCCGAGGCGGGAGGGCTCCGATGATCGAAGGGCAGAACGGGAGGCCCGAGCGGCCGAAAGGCACTCAGCGTCCATTCCGGTCGGCGCTCCTCTTCTACGGGGGGCTCGCGGTCGTCGGCTTCGGGTTCCTGCTCCTCACCGGACAGGAGGCGGGCAAGGCCGCCATCGGCGCGGGGGCGGCGTTCGTGCTCGCAACCGGCTGGACGTGGTGGCGGATGTGGGCGGATCAGAAACGGGAGGCTCGGAGGCAGAGAGGATCGTGACGGCACTCGGGTCGCTCGACGCTTCCGTGGAGGCGCTCTGTGGAGATCTGAGCCGCATTCGAGCGCCGCGCGGTTCGACGCTGAACGCGCGGTCGTGGTCGACTGAGGCTCCCTTGCGCATGCTGCTCAACAACCTCGACCCCGAGGTGGCCGAGCGGCCCGAGGAGCTGATCGTCTACGGCGGCTCGGGCAAGGCCGCGCGGAATCACGAGGCGCTGCGGGCGCTCGTCCGCTGCCTGCTGATGCTCGGGGACGACGAGACGCTGCTGGTTCAGAGTGGCAAGCCCGTCGGCATCTTCCGGACTCATTCCGGCGCTCCGCGCGTCCTGATCGCGAATTCACTGCTCGTGCCGCGCTGGGCGACGTGGGCGGAGTTCAGGCGCTTGGAGGCGCTCGGTTTGACGATGTTCGGCCAGATGACCGCCGGCAGCTGGATCTACATCGGCACGCAAGGGATCCTCCAGGGCACGTACCAGACCTTTGCGGCCGCCGCCAAGACGCATTTCGGCTCGTCGGACCTCGCAGGGCGGACGATCCTGACCGCGGGCCTCGGCGGTATGGGCGGAGCCCAGCCGCTGGCCGGGACGATGGCGGGGGCGGCGATCCTTTGCATCGAGGTCGATCCGGGTCGAATCAGTCGCCGGCTGGAGACCCGCTACCTCGACGAGGCCGTCGACTCGGTGGACGAGGGGCTGGCCCGGATTCGGGCGGCCGCCGCTGAAGGGCAGGCCCTGTCCGTGGGCGTGCTGGGAAATGCGGCGGATCTCGTCCCGGAGCTCGCCCGGCGGGGCGAACGCTTCGACCTCGTGACCGATCAGACGGCTGCCCATGATCCACTCACCGGCTACGTCCCTCAGGGGTTGTCCGTCGACGAAGCCGCGCGGCTCCGCTCGAGCGACCCTGAGACATATCTGCGCCGAGCCCGTGACTCGATCGCAAAGCATGTCCGCGGCCTTCTCGAATACGTCCGGGCGGGCAGCTATGTTTTCGACTATGGCAACAATCTCAGAGGTGAGGCCCTTGAAGCGGGTGTAGAGGAAGCGTTCACATATCCGGGCTTCGTCCCGGCGTATATCCGGCCGCTCTTCTCCCGCGGCATCGGCCCCTTCCGCTGGGCGGTGCTGTCCGGCGTCGAGGCCGAGATCGCGACGATCGACGGGGCGCTCGCGAAGCTGTTCCCGGACGACACGCTGCTGCAGCGATGGCTGGAGCTCGCTCCGGAGCGGGTCGAATTCCAGGGGCTGCCTGCGCGGATCTGCTGGCTCGGGCTCGGCGACCGCGCGAAGGCGGGGCTCGCGATCAACGACCTCGTCCGGCACGGAGAGGTTTCGGCTCCGGTCGTGATCGGGCGTGACCACCTCGACTCGGGCTCGGTGGCCTCGCCATATCGCGAAACGGAGGCGATGCGCGACGGCTCGGACGCGATCGCCGACTGGCCGATCCTCAACGCGCTCGTGAACACGGCGGCGGGCGCGACGTGGGTCAGCGTCCACCACGGCGGCGGCGTGGGCATGGGGAACTCCATCCACGCGGGCATGGTCGTCGTCGCCGACGGCACGGACGATGCGGCTGAACGGCTCGAGCGGGTGCTGACGACCGACCCCGGCTCCGGAGTCCTGCGGCATGCCGATGCGGGCTATCCCGAGGCGCTGGAGGCGGCGGAGCAGAACGGTCTCGAGCTGCCGATGCCCCCGTCCGTCGAGTGACCGAATCGTCTGATCCCTCTGGCCGGCTCCTGATCCGCGATCTGGCGCAGCTGGCGACTCCTGGCGGCTCCGGGGCGCCACTCCGAGGAGCCGCGTTGGGTGAGATCGACGTCGTCGAGCACGCCTACGTCCTCTGCGAGGACGGCCGCGTCTCGGCGACGGGCCGCATGCGCGAGCTTCCGTCGATCGCCGCTGACGTCCAGGAGCTCGATGGGCGCGGCCTGGCTGCGATCCCCGGCCTCGTCGACTGCCACACCCATGCGTGCTTCGGAGCCGATCGGGTCGAGGAGTTCTCGCTGCGCGCCGCTGGGGCGAGCTACGAAGAACTCCATGCGGCGGGGGGCGGGATCCTGTCCACGGTTCGCGCGACGCGGCAGGCTGGGGAGGATGGGCTTCGCGAAGCAGTGCGCCGGCACCACGGCTGGATGCTGCGCGCTGGGACGACCACGTTCGAATCCAAGTCTGGCTATGGGCTCGACCGTGACACCGAGCTTGCCTCGCTCCGGTCGATCGCCCGGGAGGGCGGCGTCCCGACTTTTCTCGGTGCTCACGCCGTACCGCCCGAGCATGGCGATGCCGATGCATACGTCGATTTCCTTGTCGCGGACGTCCTTCCCGAGGCCGCGAGGATCGCCGAGGCAGCTGACGTCTTCCTCGAACGCGATGCGTTCGACCAGGGGCAGGCGCGCCGGTACCTCCAAGCCGCACGCGAGCACGGGCTCGTGCTCCGCCTGCACGCGGACCAATTCACCGAATCGGGTGGGATCGAGCTCGCGATCGAGCTCGGTGCCCGCTCCGTCGACCATCTCGAGGCGACGGGGGAACGCGGCGTCCAGACGCTCGCTGCAAGCGACGTCGTCGCTGTCTGCCTCCCTGCGAGCGCCCTCTTCCTCGCCCGGCCTATGCCACCCGCCCGGACCCTCGTCGACTCGGGCGCCGCGCTCGCCCTCGCGACCGACTTCAACCCGGGCAGCGCCTTCTGCGAGAGCCTTCCGATCGTCTGCTCGCTCGCCTGCACGCAGCTCAAGCTCTCGCCCGGCGAGGCGCTGTCGGCGTGCACGGTGAACGCGGCCCACGTTCTCGGCCGGGCCGACCGAAAGGGGCGCGTCGCTCCGGGCTGGGACGCCGATCTCGTCCTTCTCGACGCGCCGGACTGGCGCTACGTCGCGTATCACCTGGGAGGCGACCACATCGCAGCCGTCGTTCAGGCCGGGCGGAGGGCGTGGCAGCGCTAGGCTGATTTCGATGCCGAGCAGAAAGCAACGAAGGCGCCGCCAGAAGGACCGCCGCCACGACTACGAGTACGTCTATGTGGACGACGATGGTCGTGAGGTCGAGATCCCCGAAGACCAAGCCCCAATCACGAGAAACGGCAAGCGGGCCCAGCAGCAGCCCCGCAAGGCCCAGACCAGCGGGATGAAAGAAGTTCAGCCGCCGTCCTTGCGCCGCGTCGGCAAGCGCGCGCTGATCTTCGCGCCGCTGATGTTCCTCACCGTCACCTTCCTGAGCGGCGAGCTGACGATCGCCCAGCGGGTCGTCAACACGGTTTTCCTGCTCGCGTTCTTCCTGCCGTTCAGCTACGCGATGGACGCGCTGATGTACCGGATGTACCGGAAGCGCACCGGCGCTACCTAGCCGGCCGAGCGCTCGCCGCGATAGTGACCTTTCCCCGGCCACGGGGCGAGGAGGAGCAGGATCCGCGCGCCTTCGCGGCTCGAAACACGGTGCCGCTCATTGGCATCGAAGCGAAAGAGCGTGCCCACGCCCGCGGCGACCTCTTCCCCGCTCGACCTGACCTCGACCTCCCCGGCCACGACCAGGACGTACGCGTTCTCGTGCACTTGGTGGTCGCCGAGCTCCTGCCCGGCGTTGAGGCCGATCAAAACCGCCCGTGCGTCCTCCGTCGAGTGGAGGACGATCGGGCTCCGGCTCCCTTCGGGCATCTCCAGCTTCATGAGGTTCCAGCTCTGCACGGCGGCGATCCTACCCCTCCTCGAGACCGCTGAACCCCGTCGTTAGACTCGCCGGATGCCTCTTACGGTCGAGACCTATGCGCTCGGACAGACGCAGACAAACTGTTACGTCGTCCGTGCCGGCGAGGTCGCCGGCGAGGCCGTCGTGATCGACCCGGGCTACAAGATAGGGCCCCTCGACGTCGCTGTCGCGGCGATTCTCGTGACCCACTGCCACTGGGATCACCTGGGGGGCATTGCCTCCCTCGCCGAGGCCACCGGTGCGCCGGTCTACATGTCCGACCACGAGGCGCCCGTGCTCGAGGATCCGCAGTCCTTCTACCCGGGCCGGCCGATCCGCCCGTACAGCGCTGAGGTCCGACTGAAAGGGAACGAGACGCTGGAGCTGGCCGGGATCGCAATCGACGTCGTCGAGGCGCCGGGCCACTCACCGGGTCACATCGCGTTCGCGACCGAAGGGGCGCTGTTCTCGGGCGACGTCCTCTTCGCGGGCAGCGTGGGCCGGACCGATCTGCCGTTCTCGGACTGGGACACGCTCCTCGAGTCGATCCGGGCGCTCCTCGACCGCTTCCCGCCTGACACCGTCGTCTACCCGGGCCACGGGCCACCGACGACACTCGGGGCCGAGCAGGCGCGAAATCCGTTTCTCGCGGAGCTGCGTGCCTCTTGAAGTTCGAGGCGCCGAGAGGAACGCATGACATCCTCCCGTCCGACCAGCCGTTCTGGAGCCGGGTGATCGAGGAGGCCGAGCGCCTGTGCGCGCTGTACGGCTACCGAAAGATCCAGACTCCAGGCTTCGAGGACACCGAGCTCATCGTCCGTACTTCCGGCGAGGGCTCTGACGTCGTCCAGAAGGAGACGTATACATTCGAGGATCGCGGTGGGCGCTCGCTCACGCTGCGCCCCGAGGCCACGGCACCGATCTGCCGCGCGTATCTCGAGCATGGGATGCACCGCGACCCCCAGCCGGTGAAGCTCTACACCCTTGGCCCGATGTGGCGTTACGACCGACCTCAGAAGGGCCGGTACCGTGAGCACTGGCAGCTCTCCGTCGAGGCGATCGGCTCCGAGGATCCCGCGATCGACGCAGAGCTCATCCACCTCTACGACGAGCTGCTCCAACGGCTCGGCGTGAACGACTACGTCCTCTACCTGAACTCGATCGGCGATTCGAGGTGCCGACCTGCTTACGTGCAGCGTCTCGAGGCCTGGCTCGACGAGCACGAGGCCGAGCTCGACGACGAGGCGCGATCGAAGCGTAGGACGACGGCCCTCCGCCTCTTCGACGTCAAGAGCGAGCAGGTGCAGACGCTCATGGCCGATGCGCCGAAGATCGGTGAGAGCCTCTGCGCCGAGTGCCGTGAACATTTCGAGCATGTGCGCGGCTTCCTCGACGCCGTGGGAGTCAAGTACGAGCTGCGCCCGACCCTCGTCCGTGGGCTCGACTACTACACGCGCACGACCTTCGAGTTCAAGGACGATGCGATCGGCGCGCAGGACACGATTTGCGGTGGTGGGCGGTACGACGGCTTGATGGAGGCGATCGGCGGCCCTCCGACGCCGGGGATCGGTTTCGGCGCCGGCATCGAGCGGCTGCTGCTGTCGCTGGGCGAACCCGAGGTCGCCGACGGGGGCATCGAGGTGTTCTTCGTTGCCGACGAGGGCGCCGACCGGGTCTCGATTGCGGCCGCGCTCGCCGAGCTGAGGCGCCACGGGATCAGCGCGGACATGGACTACGCGGGGCGCTCAGTCAAGGGCCAGCGGACGCAGGCGGGCCGCGTCGGCGCCAGACGCGTCGAGGTCATCGAGCCCGGCCGGACACCGGATGTCGAGGGGATACTCACGGAACTCGGCCCATGACCTGGCGGGATACCGGCAGCGGCGAGTTGCGCAAAGACCAGGTCGGAAGGACGGTAACGCTCGCCGGCTGGACCGCGCGCCGCCGCGATCACGGCGGTCTGATCTTCGTCGACCTCCGCGACCAGACCGGTCTCGTCCAGCTCGTGATCAACCCCGAGCGCAGCCCCGAAGCGGCGCAGACCGCGCACGACCTCCGCAACGAGTTCGTGCTCCGGGCGACCGGGGAGGTCGTCGCGCGAGCGCCCGACGCGATCAACTCGAACCTCCCGACAGGCGAGGTCGAGGTTCAGGTCGACCAGCTCGAGATCCTCTCGCGCTCGACCCCGCTGCCGTTCCAGCTCGACGAAGAGAACGTCGACGAGACCCTTCGGTACCGCTACCGCTGGCTCGACCTACGGCGTGACCGACTGCAGCGCAACATCCGCATCCGAGCCCAGCTCGTCTCGATCATCCGGAAGGAGATGGAGGGTGAGGGCTTCGTCGAAATCGAGACGCCGATCATGGCCAAGCCCACGCCGGAGGGGGCCCGCGACTTCCTCGTGCCGACGCGGCTGCAGAAGGGACGCTTCTTCGCGCTCCCGCAGTCGCCTCAGATCTACAAGCAGCTCCTCGTCGTCTCCGGCTTCGAACGCTACTACCAGATCGCGCGCGTCTTCCGGGACGAGGATCTCCGCGCCGATCGGCTCCAGGAGCTTACGCAGCTGGACGTCGAAATGACCTTTCCCGACCAGGAATACCTCTTCGAGCTCATGGAGCGAATGGTGCGGCGCATCTGGCGGGAGTGCCTCGGCGTCGAGCTCGAGCTCCCCTTCCCGCGGCTGAGTTGGCAGGAGACCGAGCTGCGCTTCGGTAGCGACAAGCCGGACCTGCGCTTCGAGCTCGAGATCCAGGAGGCGACCGAACTCACGCGTGACTCGGAATTCGGCGTGTTCGCGAGCGCGCCGGCCGTGCGCTACCTCAGCGTGCCGAAGGAGCTCTCTCGCGCCGAGATCCAGAAGCTCGAGGACATGGCCAAGCCGTGGGGGGCGGAAGGGCTCGCGTACATCGTCTTCCGCGCGGACGGCGAGGTCTCGTCCCCGATTGCCAAATTCCTCTCCGAGCAGGAACTGGAGGCCTTCCGCACGCCGGGAACGACTGTGCTGTTCGTCGCGGACGCGCCGAAGATGGCCGCGAAGGTTCTCGGCCTCCTGCGGCTACACCTCGGCCGGGAGCTCGGCCTGATCGACCGGAATGCGTGGAAGTTCCTCTGGGTCACGCCGATGCCACTCCTCACCTGGGACGAGGAAGAGGGCCGCTGGAACGCCGAGCACCACCCGTTCACGAGGCCGACCGACGACAGCGTCCCGCTCCTCGACGCCGACCCCGGCGCGGCGAGCGCGGTCGCCTATGACCTCGTCGGGAACGGCATCGAGCTGGCCGGTGGCTCGTTTCGGATCCACGAGCCGGACCTGCAGGCGCGGATCTTCGACTTCCTGGGGATCTCCCCGGAGGAGCAGCGCGCCAAGTTCGGGTTCCTGCTCGACGCGCTGTCGATGGGCGCGCCGCCCCACGGCGGTATCGCCTCCGGCATCGACCGGCTGACCATGGCATTGCTGGATGAGCCCTTCATTCGGGACACCCAGGCGTTCCCGAAGAACCAGGCCGGCGTCGATCCGATGAGCGGCGCGCCGTCCGATGTGGCGGATGAGCAGCTCCGCGAGCTCGGCATCAAGTTGATCCCCGAAGACACCCCCGAGCCGCAGTAGCCTGTCTCCACAGTGCAGGGAGGATTTGGGCCGCGGTTTGCGCTCGAAGCCGGCTTCCTGATCGCGGTTGCGATCGCGGCCGGCGTCGCGCAACTCAGCGCGACGGCAATCGTCGCGATCATGGCGGTCGCCTGGCTGCTCGTCTGTCTCTTCGAACTGGCCGCGTGGGCGGAGGGCCCGCGTTTTCCCACGTTCGTGCGCGAGCGCACCGTCGTGACCGAGCCGGAGCCTCCGGCTGAGCCAGACGAGGTTACGGATCCCGAGCCGGTGGCGGCAGTCGTCCAGGCGAGGCGCGACGGAGAGGGCGGTTAGAGCTTGCCGGGCATGCCTTCGGCGACCATTCGCTTCGCGCTCGAGGCGGCGTTCCTGATCCTCGTCGCGCTCGGCGCAGGGCGCACGCGGCTCGAGCCCGCGGTGATCGTCGCCCTGACGGTTGCTTTGATCCTCGTTGCAGTCGTCGAGCGGGGCGCTCCTCAAACCGAGAGCGCGGCAGCCCAGTGAGCCCGGCGCTCGCGCAACGGGCCCTTCTGCTCGCAGCCGTGACGCTTCTCGGCGGCGTGATCGCCCTGAGCCTTGCCGAGCGCCTGGATGGCGCGGGCGACTCGAAGAACCTGCCCGAGGCGGTCGCCCCTCCGGGCGGGGGTTGGTACGAGGCGTTCGCCGGCCGTGAGAGCAGTCGTGTCTACGGCCGCCCGACGGCGTGTGGACACATCCTCGAGCGTTCGACCATGGGCTTCGCACACCCGGTCCTTCCGTGCGGCGCGAAGATCTATCTCGGGCACGGACGCAAGGAAGTCCTCACCCAGGTGTTGGCCCGCGGGCCAACACCCGGCGGGGTTCAGTTCGGCCTGACCGAAGCACTGGCGCGTGAGCTCGGGATCACCCGCCGCGACCGGATCCGCTGGCGCTTCGCGCGTCCCTGACCGGTCGTGTCCAGACCGTCTACAGTGAAACGGCTCGACTCTGTACGTGGCTCTGCGCAATAACGTGAACCAATAGACACGTAAAGGGAGTTTGGGTCCGGATCGGCCCTCAGAAGCCGGACCGGCTCGGCACCCACCTGGCAGAGCCAGGTTCGCAAATGCGTAGGGCTTCATCGGCAGAGTGGGGCACTTACAGGTTGACGGGGACAGGGTTCTTGTCCCCGTGCGCTGAGAAGGGTCTCGGAGGTTCGTGGAACTCGCGTATTCGGGCCCCCGTCCTTCTCTCCGGTACGGTGGCTCGGTGATCGAGGTCGTCGGAGACGCGTCCCGCGGCGACGAGTGGAGGCTCGTCCGCCTCTGCGTCGATCGCGACCGTATCGTCAGTGCAGACGCCGAAGGGCTCGACCAGCCCCTCGAGGGCCTGACGCTCGTGGAGGCCGCTGCCGTAGGCGGCGAGGACCTTTCGGTCGACGCTCTGGCAAGCGCGATCGGTCCGATCTTCCGCGCCCGCCTCGACCCGGAGCGCGTGGCGGTTGCGATGAGCGGCGGCGTGGACAGCGCGGTCGCGCTTCTCCGTGCCGGGCCGAAAGCGATCGGGGTCACGCTGAGGCTCTGGATCGACCCGGAGGGCCCCGACGTCGAGCGCGCCTGCTGCTCGCCGGAAGCCGTCGTCGCTGCCCGCACGTCTTGCCACAGACTTGGAATTCCGCACGTGACGATCGACGCGCGCAAGGAGTTCCTGCGTGCAGTCGTCGAACCGTTCGTCCGTGGCTACCGACGGGGTGAGACGCCGAATCCGTGCATCCGCTGCAACGGATTCTTCCGCTTCGGGCGGCTCCTCCGGTTCGCCAGGCAGGCGGGCGCCTCGCGCCTTGCGACCGGCCACTATGCGCGCGTCGTACGCCATCAGAACCGGCTCCTGCTTGCCCGCGGCGTGGATGCCGGGAAGGATCAGTCCTACATGCTCGCCAGGCTCGATCCGCGGATCCTCGACCGCGTCTGGTTTCCACTCGGCGAGCAGACGAAGCATGAGACCCGCGCCGAGGCAGAGCGCGCCGGCCTCGCCGCCGCGGGGCGGACCGAGAGCCAGGAGGCCTGCTTCCTCGGCGGCGGCGACTACCGATCGTTCCTGTCCCGCCACGGCCTTGCCCGCCAAGACGGCGAAGTCATGGACGAGGCGGGGCAGGTGCTCGGGATCCATGCGGGGTTCTGGGGGTTCACGCCCGGTCAGCGAAAGGGTCTCGGAGTGTCGGCCGGCTCGCCCATGTACGCGTTGCGCACCCTTCCGAACCGGAACGCCGTCGTCGTCGGTCCGCGGGAGGCGTTGGCGCGTACCCGTGTCCGCGCCGAAGGCCGCCTCTTCGCCGAAGCCGACCGCGTCGACGTGAAGCTCCGCCATCGCTCCCCGGCTGTGGCGGGCCGTGTCGAGGCGCGTGGACGGGGATTCGAGACCGTCCTGGACGAGCCGGCCTACGGCGTCGCGACGGGTCAGGCGGCAGTTCTCTACGAGGGAGACGTAGTCGTCGGAGCGGGCCGCGTCGTGTCGTCTGTGGCGTGAGCGCGTCGTGACCACTAACGTGCGACCGCCGCTTCTGAGCGAGATGGAGCCGCAGCGACCGATGAGCACAGACGAGATTCGCCTCACCATGCCACGCACCCGGCCGTTCTACGGGGTCGCTCACCTAGTCCTGGGCGGCGTCGCCGCGCGCCTCGATCTCACCGTGGAGCATCTAGAGGAGCTGGAGCTCGCCCTCGACGGTCTGCTCGATCGCCGCGACGGTGGCTCTGACGTGACCCTTACGTTGCGCGTCGTGGAGAAAGGCCTCCAGGCGGAGGTCGGTCCGTTCGGCGAAGAGCTGCGCTCGGACCTGGCTCGAGAGCCCGGCGAGTCCCTGTCCCTCCGACGCCTCCTCGACGCCGTGGTGGACGAGTACGACGTTGACGAGCGCGGAGACGGCACGTGGATCCAGCTCCGCAAGCAGATCGCCCACGGCGCTTGACCATGGCCACCGACGACAAGCTCCTGCTGCGCAAGTACCACGAGGACGGCGATCTCGCCGCCCGGGAACAGCTGATCGAGCGATACATGTCTCTCGTGCGGTCGCTTGCTCGGCGCTACTCCTACCGCGGCGAGCAGCTGGACGATCTGGTGCAGATCGGCGCGATCGGCCTGATCAAGGCGATCGACCGCTTCGACGTCGACCGAGGGGTGGAGCTGACCACCTACGCGACGCCGAACATCATCGGCGAGATCAAGCGGCACTTCCGTGACAAGGGCTGGTCGGTTCGTGTTCCACGTGGGCTTCAGGAGCTGAACGTGCAGGTCTCGAAGCTGATCGAGCAGCTGACGACACAGCTCGGCCGCTCGCCGACGATCCCCGAGCTCGCGAAGGCGGCAGGCGTCGAGGAGGAGGCCGTGCTCGAGGCGCTCGAGAGCGGGCGCGCCTACACCTCGGTGTCGCTGTCAACGGGCGGCGGCTCCGACGAGGACGGCGAGCTCGACCCGCTCGAGTCACTCGGGACGATCGAGCATGAGTACGAGATCTCCGAGGACAGGGCCGTGCTCGCACCGGGTTTCAAGGTCCTGGACGAGCGCGAGCGGAGGATTCTGCACCTCCGGTTCTTCAGCGGGCTGACGCAGTCTCAGATCGCCGCGCAGATCGGGATCTCGCAGATGCATGTTTCCCGGTTGATCCGGCGATCGCTGGAGAAGATCCGGGAAGAGATCGCCGAGGAGTCAGAGGTCGCGTAGCTCCTCGCCGCCCGACCTAGGCCTCTCGGGCAGGAACGGAGCGCACCGAAGTCCGGTTGGGGTCAGACCCCGGCCTGAGAGACGCACGAGAGTGTCACGACTTCGTCGCACCCGATCGAGAGAACGGCTTTGCTTCGCGTCGGGACGTGGCCGTTCTGTGGACGGGACGTCACAGTCTCGTGTCGGGGTCTGACCCCGGGGGCGGGGGCAGACTGGGCCGGCCGAAAGTAGACGGCCCCTACAATCGGCCCGATGCGGACGACCGCCGAGATCCGTGAGGGTTACCTGCGCTACTTCGAGTCGAAGGGCCATACCCGGCTGCCGTCGGCGTCCCTGATCCCGCCGCCCGAGGACACCTCAACACTGCTGATCAGCGCGGGCATGCAGCCGCTCAAGCCGTTCTTCCTCGGGGCGAAGCAGCCGCCGTCACCCCTCATGGTCACCTATCAGAAGTCGTTCCGGACGACCGACATCGACGCCGTCGGCCTCGACGGCTATCACCTCTCCTTCTTCGAGATGATGGGCAACTTCTCGGTCGGCGAGTACTTCAAGGAGGGCGCCGTCGAGCTCGCATGGGAGTTCATGCGCGACTACATGGAGCTCGACTTCGACAGGCTCTGGGTGAGCGTCTTCGCGGGCGACCCTGGGCTCGGACTGGGCGAGGACGACGTTGCAATCTCAGCGTGGCAAGCGGTCGGCTTTCCACGGGGGCGCATCGTCGGCCTCCCTCGAACGGAAAACTTCTGGCAGGCGGGCGAGACCGGGCCGTGCGGGCCGTGTTCCGAGATGTACTACGACCGCGGGGAGGAGCTCTCTTGTGGACGCCCCACCTGCGGGCCGGGGTGCCCATGCGAGCGCTACCTCGAGTTCTGG
>Ga0136614_10000428_pt1 | contig 20711 bp, 18 predicted proteins | sample AntDrymUQ2792106_2_FD_106643 | JGI IMG/M metagenome (GOLD analysis project Ga0136614, IMG submission 106643) | Polar desert sand microbial communities from Dry Valleys, Antarctica - metaG UQ279 (21.06) | ecosystem: Environmental > Terrestrial > Soil > Desert | place: Antarctica: Dry Valley... | reverse complement strand
GGTAGACCTTGACGAGGTCGCCGCCACGCGCGGGCGTGATCGCGTTCACCCCGACGCCGGCCCAGTAGGCCCCGAGGACACTCCGGAACGGCACCCGCGAGCCGGGGTAGGTCGCCCGGAGAATGTTCTGCCACGCCCGCACGCGCGCGCCCAGGCGCACGAGGTGGCAGGCGATCGCGAGGGCCAGGGTTCCGAGGCCGACCGCGGCGAGATGGCGGCCGAACGCCTCGAAGGCGTCGAGGAAGGACCGAACGTCTTCCACCCGACTGACGATAGCCCCGGGCCCCGCGGCCCGCCACGGCTTACCAGGACTGGGGCGTGCGGCGATACCCCCTACCGGATTCGAACCGGTGTCACCGCCGTGAGAGGGCGGCATCCTAGGCCACTAGACGAAGGGGGCGCGGGCCTCAGGGTAGCCGATCGCAAACGGCGCCCGCCCTGACGATTTGCGGCCTCGGGCGCGAGGCAGTAGGGTCGCAACCGCCCGTCATGTACCTCCGGGTGCAAGGGGAGCGAACGGCCACGCGGCTCGCGTGGCCGTTCGCTTTTCATCAGCTTTTTTGCTTCTGAGCGGGAATGTCGAACGATCGCGGTCCCCAGCCCATCGGAGGTCACGTACATGCGAGGGCTCTTCCGTCTGCGAGGGCTCTTCCGTCTCTTGCTTCCGCTCGGGCTCTTGGCCGCGCTCGTGCTCCCGCCGACGGCCGCGGCGGTGCACAACCTCGACCAGCACAGCCTGAACAGGACCAAGCTCTTCGCGTCGCCGAACACGTCCGGCGCGGGAGGCACAAGCGCGACGAACTCACGCGATCGGCGACGTTGACGCGCTCCAGACGAGTGACCCCGCGACGTTCCAGGACGACGTGAGGGAGATCGTGGGCACCGCCGACCGGCGGCTGAACGCGTGGCCGAGCCCGTTCGAGACGATGCTCGAGAAGCACGGCGGCGTCGAACTGAGGGAGGCCTATGACGGCGCTCCCGCATGTCAGACCTTCGCCCGCGGCGGCTAGCGGCACCCGCGCTCTAGACCTGCACGCACCCATGCTTTACGATCGGCGCCCCTTATTCCACTCGGGAGGTACTGCACATGCGACGGCTTTCCCGCTTCCTCATACCACTCGGCGTGTTGGCGGCGTTCGCCTTTCCCTCGGCGGCTATGGCTGTCCACAATGCGGACAAGCACAGCGCGAACACCTCGCTGGTTTTCAGCGCGGTGAACGGCACCAACGCCATCAACTCGGATATCGCGTTCTGGGGCAACCGCGCCTACTACGGAGACTACGACGGCTTCCGGATCTTCGACATCTCGAATCCGGCCTCGCCGGTGCTGCTCCGCGACTTCGACTGTCGCGGCCCACAGAACGACCCGGCCGTGTGGGGGAACCTGCTGTTCCTCGCGATTGACCGCACGCAGACAGGACCGAACTGCGGCTCGACTAACACGGCGGCACACGACGATCCGAACGGGTGGGAGGGCGTCAGGATCTTCAACGTCTCCAACCCGGCGGCTCCAGTGCAGGTCGGTTCCGTGTACACGGACTGCGGAGCCCACACCATCACGGTCAACCCGGTCAGTGTCGGAACGATCCACCTGTGGGTTTCGTCCTATCCGCTTCGCCCCGGACCCACCTGCGGGCCGGTTCGCGGGCCGGCGGCGGGCCGCCATCCGCATCATGGCGTGATCCAGATCATCGAGGTCCCGCTCGCAAACCCGAGCGCGGCCCGCGAGATCGCCGAGCCCCCGATTACGTATCCGGGCGACCCGGACAACGCGTTCAACCCGGCCGAGCACGACTTGGCGGGGTTCCTCACGCTGCGGGCGTGCCACGACATCGCGATCAACGTCCCGCTCCGGCTGGCCGCCGCCGCCTGCGCCGAGCAGGCGCAGCTGTGGCGAATCGGCGCGAACGGGATCCCCGACACGGCGAACCCCGTCTGGACCGTCGACGACACGACCGACACCGACGGAGCCGGCGGCGGCGACGTCGCGGTCGACTTCTGGCACTCGGCGACGTTCAGCTGGGACGGCAAGTTGGTCAACTTCATCGACGAGTCGTTCGGAAGCGGCTGCCCGACCGTGACGCCGGTCGGGCTCGGCGCGGCTGCGACGCCGAGCGACACGGGTCGAATGTTCTTCGTGAACACCGCGACCGGCGCGTTCCTGAGCCGCTTCACGCTTCCGAGACCCGAGACCTCGCCGATCGTCGACTACTGCTCGGCGCATCTCGGGAACACCGTCCCGTCGATCGGCGAGTACCTCCTGGTCAACGCCTGGTACACGGGCGGGATCGACGTGATCGACTTCACGAACCCGTCGAGCCCGCTGGAGGTCGCGTACTACGACGTGGCCGACCGCGACAACCCCGCCCCGCAGCCGGATGTCCTCGGTGGCGACAACTGGTCGGCGTACTGGTACGAGAACACGGCTGGGGACGACGACAACCTGTGGCTCTTCGCAACCGACGGCGTCGAAAATCCGCCGAGCGGCGAGGGAGCTCAGGTCTATCGGACGTCGATGGCGGTCGAAGACGTCGGCCTGAGACGGCTCAATCCGCAGACGCAGGAGGACCTGATCCGATGCCGGGCCACGGTCTCGCCGGGCAACCTCCGCGCCCGCGAGGCTAGGTCGGTCAACGTCCGCGTCAGCGTCGTACCCGGTGTTTCGCTCCTACCCGGGCAGATGGTTGGGAACGTCCCGGTCCGGCTCCGCGGCCCGGGCGTCTCGATCGAGACGTTCACGAACGCAAATGGCGTGGCGCGAGTATCCGGCGTGGCGCCGACGAGGAAGGGAACGCTTCGGGCCACCGTCCGGAGCCTCCCGAACCTGATCGGCTGCCTAGGGACGGCACGGATCCGTGCTCCGCGGGCCGGCGTTGTCGCCGGCGGCGCGGGTCTCACCGGTAGGCCCAGCTAGAGAGAGGGACGTGGCGCCCGCGCCCCCAGAGGGGTGCGGGCGCCACTCCTTACCCGGCTAGGGCCCTGATCCGCCAGCGGCGAACCGCCGGCGTCCGGTCCAGGTTCCCTGCCACGTCGATCGCCCGGACGCGGAACGCATGGGTGCCCGGTTTGAGGCCCCAATACCGCTTCGGCGATCGGCAGGGCCCCCAGACGCGCCGGTCGAGCTTGCAGATGAAGACGGATGGGCGCTCGGTCGAGCGGAATCGGAACACCGCTCGTCGGCTCGTCGTCGTCCCCGCCGGGCCCGATCGGATTCGGGTGTTCGGAGCCGTCGTGTCGACCACCGGCGGAGGAGGCTGGGGCGTCGCGGGCGGGCACCCCGGACCCGGTGAGGGAGAGCCGATGAGGACGAAGGTCACGCAGAGTGTGTCGGCGTTGATGAAGTCTCCGACATCGACGAGGCAGTCGTTGCCCGCCGTCTCCGTGCAGAACTCCCAGCCTCTGAATACAGAGCCCGGGTCGGGCACGGGGCGTATCGATGCCGTCCCCGTGTCGGACGGGAAATCAAGCACGAGGAAGCAATCGGGAACGCATTCCTTCGGGTTGCCCGAGGGGTCTGTCACCTTGATCTTTCCACCGCCGTCGCCCTTGCGAAGGAAGTACATGCCGCAGGGGGCGGCGCAGCCTTCGCCTCGGGCTGCAGCCTGCGGTTGCGGCGAGGCCGGGCTGGCCTCGGCGGGCGAGCCCGAAGCGGCGAGCGCAACAACCAGGGCCGCGAGAATAAGGGACGTTCGCCACACGATGCAGCCTCGATCGTAGCGCCGATTTAACGTTCACCTAGAGAAAAACCCCGCCGTTGACGGGGTTTTTTTTCAAGGCTGCGGGGCAAGGATTCGAACCTTGACTACCTGATCCAGAGTCAGGCGTCCTACCATTAGACGACCCCGCAAGGGGACGCCATTGTAGCGCCCGGGCGGGGCTCAGCCGCCGGCCGAGAAGGTGTTGCAGCCGTTCACGTCGCCCTCGCGAAAGCCGCGCTGGAACCACTCCTGGCGCTGGGCAGACGAGCCGTGCGTCCAGCTCTCCCGGTCGATCCGGCCCGTTGCCTCCTTCTGGATCCGGTCGTCCCCGACGGCGGCCGCGGCTCCGAGGCCCTCCTCGACGTCCCCCGGCTCGAGAAGCTGCTCGTTGTAGGCCGAGTAGGCCCAGACGCCCGCCAGGCAGTCGGCCTGGAGCTCGAGGCGGACCGAGAGCTCGTTCGCCTGGCTTCGATCCTCCTGCTGGGCGCGGTTCACGTCGTCCGAGATGCCGAGGAGGTTCTGCACGTGGTGGCCGAACTCGTGTGCGATCACGTAGGCCTGCGCGAAGTCGCCGGGGGCGCCGAAGCGGTCGCGCAGCTCGCGGAAGAAGCCGAGGTCGACGTAGACCTTCGAATCGGCCGGGCAATAGAAGGGCCCGGTCCCCGCCGACGCGGGCCCGCAGCCCGACTGGGTCGCCTGGTCGAAGAGCACGAGCTTCGTCGGCTCGTAGCGACGATCGGCCTCGGCGAAGGACCGCGCCCACGAGTCCTGCACGTCCTCGACCACGAACGCCACGAACTGAGCGAGGTCGTCGCCCTGCTGCTGCTCGAGCGGCTGACCGCCCTGCGCCGGCGGCATGGCCGGGAACGGATCGAGGCTGGCGCCCGGCGAGAAGCCACCTCCCCCGCCGAGGAACATGACGAGGAGGACGACGATCAGGCCGATTCCGCCGAGGCCGCCGCCGACGGGCAGGCCGAGGCCGCGCCCGCCGCGCCCGCCGCCCATCCCGCGGCGGTCTTCGATCTGCCCGCCGCCGACTCCGCGTTTCCACCTCATCGCCGCGTCCCGTACCCGGACAGGCGCGAGGCCAAGCGCGGGCCTAGGCGGCCGGGGGGACCGACACGTGCTCGCGCTCACCGCGGAGCTTGAAGTACGCGAGCGTGAAGGCGAGCGCGACGAAGGGCGCGAAGATCGTGTTCGAGACGACGTTTTGCACGTATTGCTCGAGCCACTCGGGGAGCGGCGAAAGAACCAGCGCGAGCAGGAGCCCGACAACGATCCCGACGGCGATCAGGATCAGGAACGTGAGGACGATGAGCCCGAAGACGTTCCAGCCGTTTCCGCGCACCAGTTCCCGGCTGCGCCCGAAGGACTCGAAGACGCTCCGGCTCTCGAGGACGATGACCGGGACGATCAGGAGCCACCAGGTGGCGAGGACAAGCCCGGGCACGATCAGAAGGAGGAGGCCCAGCGTGATTCCTATCGCGGCGAGGATGCCTGCTACGCCAAGCGTGTTCATGCGGGGCCGGACGCGCGAGAGCGTTTCGCGGATGGAGAGATCCGCGCGGCCGTCCCGGACGTCCTCCACCGCCACGACGAGCGTGCCCTGCAGCCAGAAGACGCCCGCGAGGCTGACGAACACGCCTGCGATCACACCCAGCCAGCCGAGGAGCGCCGCGAGGAGCAGCACGAAGAGCGACAGGAGGAGGTAGACGACGAACGCGACCGGCAGGAGATGCCGCCAGTGCGCTTTGTAGAGCCCCCATGCCTCGCCGAGCACCTCGCCGGGTCGCACGGGGAGACCCTAGTTCATGCGGCCGCGGCCGCCCAGTCGCCGTAGAGCGCGCGGTAACGGCCCTCGAGCGCGACGAGCTCGTCGTGCCTGCCCTGCTCGACGATGCGCCCGCCCTCGAGCACCACGATCAGATCCGCGTTTCGGATCGTGGAAAGTCGGTGCGCGATGATGAAGGCCGTGCGCCCGGCGAGGAGGATTCGGAGCGCGGCATCGATCCGGCCCTCCGTTCCGATATCGACGCTCGACGTGGCCTCGTCCAGCACGAGGATGCGCGGGTCGGCAAGGAGCGCGCGGGCGAAGGCGACGAGCTGGCGCTGGCCGAGGGAGAGGCGGCTCCCGCGCTCGGCGACGTCGGTCTCGTAGCCGTCCTCGAGCTCCAGGATGAACTCGTGTGCTCCGACGGCGCGCGCGGCGGACGCCACCTCCTCAGGGCTAGCGCTGGGCCTTCCGAACAGGATGTTCTCGCGCACGGTCCCGGCGAAGAGGAACCCTTCTTGCGGGACGATCCCGAGCTGGCGCCGCAGGCTCTCCTGCGTGACGTCGCGCAGGTCGTGGCCGTCGATCGTGATGGCGCCGCTTCGCGGATCGTAGAAGCGCGCCAGGAGCTTTGCGATGGTCGACTTGCCCGCACCAGTGTGGCCCACGAGCGCAACCGTCGTGCCCGCCGGGACGTCCAGGCCGACCCCATGCAGAACCTCGGGCCCGGAGCCATAGCCGAAGACGACGTCGTCGAAGCGCACATAACCCTCGATCGCCGGCAGCCGGCCGGCGTCCGGCCGGTCGCGCACCTCCGGCTCCTCGTCCATCACGTCGATGATCTTGTCCAGAGCGGCGATGGCAGCCAGGAACGTGTTGTAGAGCTGGGAGAGTTGCTGGATCGGGTCGAAGAAGTTCGACAGGTACCCGATGAACGCGAAGAGCGTGCCGATCGTCATCGACCCGTCGAAGACGAGGTAGCCGCCGAAGCCGAGGACGATCGCGGAGGCCGACGACGAGAGGAAGTCGACGAACGGGAAGTAGAGGCCGTTCAGGACGACCGTCTCGCGGTTCGCCTCCCGGTAGTCGTCGTTCACGCCGCGGAACCGCTCGGCGTTCTGGCGCTCGCGGGTGAAGGACTGGACGACGCGCATTCCTGCGATGTCCTCGGCGAGCGTGGCGGTCACCATCCCGAGCCGCTCGCGCACACGGCGGTACGCCCGCGAGGAGCGGCGGCGAAAGACCGCCGTGGCGAGGCTCATGAGGGGGAACACGGTGAGCGTCGCAAGGGCGAGTCGCCAGTCCAAGAAGAAGAGGATGATGGCGGAGCCGAAGAGGGTCAGCGTGTTCTGGACGAGGCTCTGCACGCCCTCCGTCACGAGCCGGTCGAGGGCCTCGACGTCGTTCGTGAGGCGCGAGATGATCGCGCCGGCCCGGTTTCGCTCGAAGTAGCCGAGCGAGAGCCGCTGTAGATGCCGGAAGAGGCCCTGGCGCAGGTCGGTCAGGATCCGCTCGCCGACCCAGCCGGTCAGGTACGTCTGTGCGGCCGTGGCGCCCCAGTTCAGCAGGCCGGCGACGAGCAAGGCGGCCACGACCCAGCCGAGAAGACGCAGGTTCTCGCCCCGGATCCCGTCGTCGATCGCGATCTTGGCCAGGTAGGGCGGGGCGAGGGCGGTCGCGACCCCTGCGAGGAGCGCGACGATCGCAAACGACGTCCGCCGCCGGTATGGCCGGGTCAGCTGCCAGAGGACGGCCAGCCGGCGCGCCGTCCGCGGCCAGCTCCAGTCGTCCACCTCCGCGCCGCGGCGATCTGTCAGGTGAGAGCCCGGCTGGTGGATTCTCACGCGGTCGCCACTTCCGTCTCGGTCATGACGCGGGCCTCGACGAGGCCATGCTCCTCGATCTCGCGAAAGACCTCGCTCGTGCGGGAGAGCTCCGCCTGCGTCCCTCGCGCGACCACCCGGCCGTGCTCGAGAACGACGATCTCGTCGGCGAGGGAGATGGTGGAGAGCCGGTGGGCGATGATGAGCGTCGTCCGGCCGCGCATCGCCTCGCGAAGGCCAAGGCGGATCTTCGCCTCCGTCGTCGCGTCCACCGAGGCCGTCGCGTCGTCGAGGATGAGGATTCTCGGGTCGATCACGATCGCCCGGGCGATGGCGATCCTCTGGCGCTGGCCGCCCGAGAGGGTGATTCCGCGCTCGCCGATCACGGTGTCGTAGCCCTCCGGTAGCGCGGCGATGAAGTCGTGCGCCTGGGCCATCCGCGCCGCGCGCTCGACGTCCTCGCCCGTCGCGTCGGGCGCCCCGAAGGCGATGTTCTCGCGGGCGCTCGCAGAGAAGAGGAACGGGTCTTGTGAGACGACCCCGATCGCGCCGCGCAGGTCGGCGAGTCGCAGGTCCCGCACGTCGGCGCCGTCCAGGAGGACGCGCCCCTCGGTGGCGTCGTAGAACCGCGGAACGAGCGCGGTCAGCGTGCTCTTTCCGGACCCCGTCTGGCCGATGAGCGCGATCGTGCGCCCGGCCTCGATGTCGACGTCGATGTCGTGCAGGACGGCTCGCCCCGGCTCGTACGCGAACCCGACCTTCTCGAAGCGAAGTTGACCCCCTCCGGGGGGAAGTGGCTGTGCGTCCGGGCTCTCGGCGATCTCCTCGCGCTCGTCCAGCACCTCGAAGATCCGCTCGCCCGACGCGACTGCGCGCTGGAACTCGTTGATCCAGTACCCGAGCATCCGAAGGGGCTGGACGAGCAGGAGGATGTAGACGTTGAAGGCGACGAAAGCGCCGAGCGCGAGCTCGCCGTCGACGACGCGCCTGCCGCCGGCGAGGAGGACGGCGGCCTGCGCCAGCAGGGGCAGGAAGCCGAGCACCGGGGTATAGAAGGCCCGCTGGCGCGTCGCCTGGACGGTCACGCCGAAGACGGCCTCGTTCCTGCGCGAGAACTTCTGCTCCTCCTCGTTCTCGCGAGCGAACGCCTTCACGACGTTGACCCCGACGATGTTCTCCTCCGCGATCGTCGTCACGTCGGCGAGGCGCTGCTGAACGTCTTTCAGGATGGGGTGCGAGCGGCGCGAATAGAGAAACGCGACGGCCACGATCACCGGTGTGATCGCCACCCCGACGAGGGCGAGCTGCCAGTCGATCACGAAGACGATCGCCGTGACCGCGACGATCGTGACGACGTGCTGAGTGAAGAAGATGAGGCCGTAGCCGAGGAAGAAGCGGACCGCCTGCAGGTCGACGGTGGCCCGCGACATGAGCTGGCCCGTCTGATGACGGTCGTAGAAACGCCACGAGAGTTGCAGGAGCCGCGCGTACATCGCGTTTCGCAGATCGAACTCGACGCCGAGAGCGAGGTAGCCGCCGATCAGGCGCCGACCGACGAGCATGAGCGCTTTCGCGAGGCCGGCCGCGACGACGAGCCCGACGAGGAGCGCGAGCAGGCGTCCGTCCTCATCCGGGAGGGCGTGGTCGATCGCGTAGCCCGTGAGCCAGGGGATCGAGAGCCCGGCGGCCTGCGAGCCGACGGCGAGGACGAGCGATGCGACGAGGGCGGTCCGATAGGGCCGCAGAAACCCGAGCAGCCGGAAGAACGTGCGCCGAAACGGGGGGCTGGTGTTAGCCACGACTAAGTAAACGTCGAGTCTAGCGAGGGCCTTCCGGGGCTCCCGGCCGTCGGGACCGTTCGGAATATCCTCCGCCCGTGCCGCTTCCGCTGCAGTCGGTGCCGAACGTCTCGGAGGGGCGGGACGAGCACGTCCTCGCCGAGCTGCGTGCTGCGATGTCGGGGCCGGCGCGCCTGCTCGACGTCCACGTCGACGCTGATCACCACCGGTCGGTCTACACGCTTGTCGGGTTCGGCGAGGAGCTAGTCACGACGCTCCTCGCCGGTGTGCGCCAGGCCGTCGAGCTCGTCGATCTTCGCCGGCACGAGGGAGCCCATCCGCGCGTGGGCGCGATGGACGTTCTCCCGATCGTCCCGATCAGGCCCGGCGACGAGGATCGCGCGCGGGCGACCGCCTTCGGTCTCGCCGACCGGCTAGCGGAGTTCGAGCTCCCTGTCTTCTTCTACGGTCGCCTGACCGAGGACGGCCACGAGCCCGCCTTCTTCCGGCGCGGAGGGCCCGCCGAGCTGCAGCGGCGCGTCGATGCGGGCGAGGTGGCGCCAGATCGCGGGCCTGCGCAGCTCCACCCGACCGCCGGTGCGGTCATCCTCGGCGTGCGCCGACCGCTGATCGCATTCAACGTGAACCTTCGCTCGGACGACCTCGAGGTAGCGCGTGAGATCGCGCGGATCGTCCGTGAGCGGGACGGCGGCTTTCCCGGCGTTCGAGCGCTCGGACTCGAGCTGCCGCGTGCGGGCTTCATCCAGGTGAGCATGAACGTGACGGACTGGGAGGCCGCCGCGCTGCACGAGATCGTGGCGGCGATCGTCGAAGCGGCGGATCGCCGCGGCGTCGAGGTGGCGGGGAGCGAGCTCGTCGGCCTGATGCCTGCGGGAGCGGCCGCCGAGGCAGCCGGATCAGCCTTGAGGATCGAAGGCTTCGACGCGCGGCATGTCCTCGAGCTGCGGCTTCTCGACGAGTAGCGAATCCGTTGCGGCGGCGCGGGGCGGCCAAGCGCGCGGATGCGCCGACCACGCTCGACACGGTTTCGGCACTCCTGTGGTGCCACCCGCGCGAATTTCCGGCATAGGCTGAACCCGAGCAGGGGGCGGGTCGGGACCCGTAATCAGACGCGCGGGGTTTGCGCGCGGCAGCCGCCCACTGGAGCCGGTCTAGACTTGCACCATGCCGGTCGTCCAGGCGGTTTCGCTGACGGGCGAGAGCCTCACGCTCGACGACGTCTGGGCCGTCGCAGTGGAGGGAACCCCGGCCGAGCTCGGCGAGGACGGTCGCCGGCGCATGCGCGCCGCCCGCGCGGTCGTCGACGCCGCCGCGACGCGAGCGGACGGCTCGCATACCTACGGAGTGAACACCGGCTTCGGGCGCTTCGTCGAGCGAACGATTCCGTCCGAGCTCACCGAGGAGCTTCAGCTCCGCCTCCTCCGAAGCCATGCCTGCGGGGTGGGAGAGCCTTATCCCGACGACGTCGTCCGCGCCGCGATGCTCCTGCGCGCGAATACCCTCGCAAAGGGCTGCTCTGGTGCTGGAATCGAGACCGTCGAGCTGCTGCTGGCCATCCTCAACGCAGGCATCGTCCCCGTCGTTCCCGCACGGGGCTCGGTTGGCGCCTCGGGGGATCTTGCGCCCCTTGCCCATCTCGCGCTTCCGCTCGTCGGCGAGGGCGAGGCCATCGTCGACGGCGAGGTGATTCCCGGCGCGGATGCGCTCGCGCGCGTCGGCCTCCAGCCGATCCGCCTGGCGGCGAAGGAAGGTCTCTCCCTGATCAACGGCACGCAGTTCATGACGGCAATCGGATCCCTTGCTCTCGTCCGTGCCAGGCGACTCGCCCATGTGGCGGACATCGCCTGCGCCCTGTCGCTCGAAGCGCTCCAGGGCTCGCGGACGGCCTTCCGCCCGGAGATCCAGGCGCTCAGGCCGCTCGCCGGTCAGCGTGCCTCCGCGGCGAACGTTCTGTTGCTGATCGAGGGGTCGGCGATCGTCGAGGCTCATCGCTGGTGCGACAAGGTGCAGGACGCGTACTCCCTCCGCTGCGCGCCGCAGGTGCACGGGGCGTGTCGCGACCTCATGGACTACGTCGAGCGCACGCTCGCGGTCGAGGTCAACGCAGCGACTGACAACCCCCTCGTGCTCGTGGAACAGGGCGAGCTCGTCTCGAACGGAAACTTTCACGGCCAGCCCATCGCCTTCGCGCTCGACGTACTCGCGATGGCCGTGGCCGAGCTCGCGAGCATCTCCGAACGGCGCATCGAGCGCTTGACCAATCCCACGCTCTCGGAGGGACTTCCCGGCTTTTTGACCGCCGACGGAGGCTTGAACTCAGGCTTCATGATCACGCAGTACGTTGCCGCCTCGCTCGTCAGCGAGAACAAGATCCTGGCCCACCCTGCGAGCGTGGACTCGATTCCGACGAGCGCCGGGCAGGAGGATCACGTCTCGATGGGAAACGCGGCGGGGCTGACCTGCTGGCAGGTCCTCGCAAACTCTGAGCGGGCGCTCGCGATCGAGCTCCTTGCCGCGGCCCAGGCGGTCGAGTTCCACGCGCCGCTGGCCCCAGGGCCGGGAGCGGCGGCGGCGCACGAGACCGTGCGCACACTCTCTCCGGCCCTTGAGGACGACCGGTCGCTCTCGCCGGACATCGAGCTCGTCGCCTCCGCGATTCGATCTGCAGAGCTGCTGCGGCGCGTCGAGGCCGTCGTGGGGAGCCTCGCATGAGCGTGCGCTCCGTCGATGCGGCGGTCGACGAGCTCTGCGGCGATCTCTCGGCGATCCGGGCTCCCCGGGGCACCGAGCTGAACGCGCGCTCGTGGCAGACCGAGGCGCCGCTTCGCATGCTCCTGAACAACCTCGACCGTGAGGTCGCGGAGCGGCCGGAGGATCTCGTCGTCTACGGAGGCTCGGGAAAGGCTGCCCGCAATCCGGAGGCCCTACGCGCACTCGTCCGCTGCCTGCTCGAGCTCGGCGGCGACGAGACGCTCCTGGTTCAGAGCGGAAAGCCCGTCGGGGTCTTTCGGACGCACGCCGGCGCGCCCCGCGTGCTGATCGCGAACTCGCTCCTCGTGCCTCGCTGGGCGACGTGGGACGAGTTCCGCCGGCTCGAGGCGCTCGGGCTGACGATGTTCGGGCAGATGACGGCTGGGAGCTGGATCTACATCGGGACACAGGGAATCCTGCAGGGGACGTACCAGACGTTCGCAGCCGCAGGCGAGAAGCACTTCGGCTCGCCCGATCTCGCCGGCCGGACGATCCTCACCGCGGGCCTAGGCGGAATGGGGGGAGCCCAGCCGCTCGCGGCCACGCTCGCCGGCGCAGCCATCCTGTGTGTCGAGGTCGACCCCGAGCGGATCCGGCGTCGGCTCGAAACGCGGTACCTGGACGAGGCCGCCGACTCGCTGGACGATGCGCTCGCGCGCGTCCGCACGGCGGCCGCGGACGGGCGCGCGCTCTCGGTGGGACTGCTGGGGAACGCGGCCGATCTCGTGCCGCAACTCGCTGCACGCGGCGAGCAGTTCGATCTCGTCACAGACCAGACCGCGGCACATGACCCCCTGAACGGTTACGTCCCCTCCGGTCTTTCAGTAGACGATGCTGATCGGCTCCGGGAGGCCGATCCCGTCGAGTACCTGCGGCGCGCCCGGGCGTCGATCGCCGCACATGTCCGCGGTCTACTCGAGTACGTCCGACGCGGGGCGTATGTTTTCGATTATGGCAACAACCTGAGAGGGGAGGCACGCGAGGCGGGAGTCGAAGAGGCATTCACATACCCGGGCTTCGTCCCGGCCTATATCCGGCCGCTCTTCTGCCGTGGCGTCGGGCCGTTCCGCTGGGCGGCGCTGTCGGGGGAAACCGAGGACATCGCCGCGATCGACGCAATGCTCCGTGATCTTTTCCCCGAGGACGCTCTGCTCCAGCGGTGGCTCGAGTTGGCACCCGAGCGGGTCGCGTTCCAGGGCCTGCCCGCTCGGATCTGCTGGCTGGGCTATGGCGCCCGAGCCAGGGCCGGGTTCGCGATCAACGAGCTGGTCCGCTCTGGCGCGGTTCGTGCACCGGTGGTCATCGGACGAGACCATCTGGATGCCGGCTCGGTCGCATCGCCCTACCGCGAAACCGAAGCGATGCTCGACGGCTCCGACGCGATCGCGGACTGGCCGATCCTGAACGCGCTCGTGAACACGGCTGCGGGCGCCACCTGGGTCAGCGTCCACCACGGCGGGGGCGTGGGGATCGGCAATGCGATCCATGCCGGCATGGTCGTCCTCGCCGACGGGACGGGTGACGCCGCTGAACGGCTCGAGCGCGTCTTGACGAGCGACCCTGGCATGGGGGTCATCCGGCACGCGGACGCCGGATACGCGGACGCGCTTGCGACCGCCGAGGAGCATGGCCTCCCGCTGCCGGGGCTCTCCACCTAACCGTCGCTCCGGCCCCTCGCGGGCCGATCTGCCGCTAGGCCCGCGCTCGCGAGGGCGTTGTAGCGTTGCCCCATGCAGTCGCTCTTCGTCCGCGACCTTGCGCAGGTGGTGTCGCCCGCAGGGCGGGCAGCGCCGCTTCGGGGGGCGGCGCTCCGATCGGTGGACGTCCTGGAGGACGCTTACGTCCTCTGTCGCGACGGCCGGATCGCCGAGGTTGGACGGATGCGCGAGGTGCACCAGCTCGGCGACGACGTCATCGAAATCGACGGGCGCGGGCAGGTGGCGATCCCCGGCCTCGTCGACTGTCATACGCACGCCTGCTTCGGGGGCGACCGCGTGTCCGAGTTCGACCTCAGGGCGGGCGGTGCGACGTACGAGGAGCTTCACGCGGCGGGCGGCGGAATCCTGTCGACGGTCCGTGCGACCCGAGCCGCTGGTGAGCCTCGGCTGCGCGAGGCTGTCAGTCGCCATCGCGGTTGGATGCTCGCGCACGGGACGACGACGTTCGAGGCGAAGTCGGGGTACGGGCTCGATTGCGAGACCGAGCTGGCGCAGCTCCGCGCGATCGCCGCTGCCGGCGCGGTGCCGACCTGGCTTGGTGCCCACGCCGTGGCGCCCGAGTTCGCAAGTGCGGACGAGTACCTGGACTTCATGCTCGCAGAGGTCCTTCCGGAGGCGGCTGCACTCGCGGAGGCAGCCGACATCTTCCTCGAGCGCGGCGCCTTCGACGCGGAGCAGGCCCGTCGTTACCTCGAGGCCTGTCGGGCACGCGGCCTCGCGCTCCGGCTGCACGCGGATCAGTTCACGGAAGCGGGTGGTGTCCCGCTGGCGGTCGAGCTCGGCGCCCGGAGCGTCGATCACCTGGAGGCCACGGGCGAGAACGGTGTGCGCGCTCTCGCCGCGAGCGACGTCACGGCAGTCCTGCTTCCCGTCGCGGCTCTTGTCCTAGCGCGCCCGCAGCCGCCCGCCCGCGCTCTCGTGGATGCCGGAGCAGCCGTCGCCCTCGCGACCGACTTCAATCCGGGGAGCGCCTTCTGCGAGAGCCTGCCGATTGTCTGTGCTCTCGCATGCACCCAGCTTCGCCTCACGCCCGCCGAGGCGCTCGCCGCGTGCACCGTGAACGCGGCGCACGTCCTCGGTCGGGCAAAACGGCTCGGCCGCATCGCGCCAGGCTTTGCTGCCGACCTCGTCCTCCTGGGCGCCCCGGATTGGCGCTACCTCGCCTACCACCTGGGCGGTGATGTCGTCAGCTCGGTCCTCAAGGACGGTCAGGTGGCCTGGGCGCGAACTCCCGCCGCGGCATAATCATCTCGTGCCCTCCCGCAAGCAACGCCGCCGCCGCGAGAAGCTGGGCCGCCACGAGTACGAGTACGTCGTCGAGACGGAGGAGGGCGAAGTCCCGGTCGAGCGCCTTCGGGATCTCGAGCGCTCCGACGGAGACGGCCGGCCTGGTCGCCGGGCGGGAGCCGAGCCGCAACTCGTCGACCGCCGGGGGCGGCCGATCCAGAAGCCCTCCTTGCGCAAGGTGCTACGGCGTGGCCTCATTTTCGGCCCGCTCCTCTTCCTCTTCGTCTATCTCGCGTACGGGGACGATCTGACGATCGAGCAGGCGGTCCTTCAGGCGCTTCTCCTGATTGTGTTCTTCATCCCGTTCAGCTACCTGGTCGACGCGATGGTCTACCGGATGATGGTTCGCCGCGCCGAGCGCGAACGGGCCGCCAAGCGCGGTCGCTAGCCGGCGGCCGCAGCAGCGTCGCCGCGAAAGTGCCCGGGCCCTGGCCACGGGGCGAGCAGGAGAAGGAACTTCGCGCCTTGCGCGCTTCGGACGAAGTGCCGCTCGTCCGGCTCGAAGTGGACGAGCGTCCCTACCGAAGCGTCGATCGTCTCGCCGGCGACGGCGCCAAGCTGAGCCGAGCCGTCGACAACGACGATCCAGGCGTGCTCCTTCACCTGATGATCGCCAAGCTCCTGTCCTGGCGCCAGGCCGATCAGGACGGCGCGGGCCTCGTTCTCGCTCAGCAGGACGACCGGTGAGCGGCTGCCCTCGGGCGTCTCGATCTCGGGCAGGCGCCAGCTCTGCATCGGGGCAGGAGCATAACGGGGGCCCGGTTAGACTCAAGCGCCTGATGGCGCTGGACGTGACGAGGCTCGAGCTCGGCCCGATCGGGACGAACTGCTACCTCGTCCGAAGTCCCGGCGCCGTCGAAGCCGTGGTCGTCGATCCCGCCGGCGATGCCGCGGAGATCCGCCTCGAGCTAGCGAGCCGAGGCGCGAACTGCGTCGCGATTCTCATTACGCACGGGCACTGGGATCACCTCGGAGGCGTGGCGGACCTGGCCGATGGCGCGGGGGCACCCGTGCACATGGCAGAAGACGAGCGAGCGCTCCTCGAGCACGTCAACGACTACGTGCCGCCGGGGGTGCACCTGCAGCCGTACACACCGGACGTCCTGCTCCGGGGCGACGAGATGCTCGAGCTCGCGGGCCTCTCGTTCGACACCATACGCGTGCCCGGTCATTCGCCTGCCCACCTCGCCTTCGCGACCAACGGTGCCCTTTTTTCGGGAGACGTGCTCTTCGCGGGCTCGGTGGGTCGCACCGACCTACCGAGCTCCGACTGGGGCATGCTGCTCGCGTCCCTTGGGGCACTCGCCGACCGTTATCCGCCCGAGACGGTCGTCTACCCCGGCCACGGGCCGCCGACGACGCTCGGGCACGAGCTCGAGACGAACCCGTTTCTCGGCGAGCTTCGGGCCGCGCGACGGTGAAAATCGAAGCGCCGCGCGGGACGCTCGACGTCCTGCCCGCCCAGCAGCCTGCCCGTGAGGCGGTCATCCACGCGGCCGAGTCTGCGGCGGTCGACTTCGGCTACCGCCGGATCGGCACGCCGACCTTCGAGGATACGGCCCTCTTTGCGCGAACCTCAGGATCCGGCTCGGACGTCGTTCAGAAGGAGATGTACACCTTCGAAGACCGTGGCGGCCGCTCCCTGACGCTTCGTCCCGAGGCGACAGCTCCGATCGCGCGCGCCTACCTCGAGCATGGCCTCCATCGCGAGGCGCAGCCGGTCAAGACGTTCCTCATCGGCCCGATGTTTCGCTACTCCGCGCCGCAGAAAGGTCGCTACCGCGAGTTCTGGCAGCTGAACTTCGAGGCGATGGGCTCGGCCGACCCGGCCGTGGACGCGGAGCTGATCCAGCTCTTCACCGAGATCGCGCGTCGCGCCGGCGTCGGCTACACGCGTCTCGCGCTGAACTCGATCGGCGACCGGGACTGCCGGCCGGCGTACGTCGAGCGCCTGCGCGAGTTTCTCGCCGCGCGGGTAGGCGACCTCGATGAGGACGCCCGCCGGAAGCTGGACACGAGCCCGCTCCGCGTCTTCGACTCGAAGAACCGTGACGTCCAGCGCACGCTTGCGGATGCTCCCACGATCGGGGACTCACTCTGCGCGACCTGCGCCGAGCACTTCGCCTCGGTCCGGGCCTTCCTCGACGCGTACGGCGTCGAGTACGAGCTTGCGCCAACACTCGTCCGTGGGCTCGACTACTACACACGCACGGTCTTCGAGTTCGTCAACGAGGGCTTGGACGCTGCGCAGTCGACGATCTGTGCGGGCGGGCGCTATGACTACCTGATCGAGGAGCTCGGCGGCCCGCCGACCCCCGGCGTGGGCTGGGCAGCCGGGATCGAGCGGATGGTTCTCTCGCGCGAAGGCAAAGCGAAGCCATCCGCGGTCGAGATCTTCTTCGCCGTCGACGAGCCCGCGCGGCGCGCCGAGATCCTTCCCTTGGTCGCGCGCCTGCGCGCGAGCGGCCGCCCCACCGACCTGGACTACGGAGGCCGATCGCTCAAGGGGCAGCTCACCCAGGCCGAGCGCTCAGGCGCCGAGATTGTCGTCATCGTCCGCGCGGAGGGCGCGACGATCCGCCGCCGCGGCGAGCAGGATCACGAGGCGTCTCTGGCCGAGCTCGAGCGCCTCCTGTGAGCTGGCGCGACGCAATGTGCGGTGAGGTGCGGCCGGGGGACGTCGGCCGGCGCCTGGCCCTCGCGGGCTGGGTCGACGGGCGCCGCGACCACGGCGGTCTCGTCTTCGTCGACCTGCGCGACCGGAGCGGCCTGTGCCAGCTCGTCCTGAACCCTGAGCGCGCTCCTGACGCCGCGACTGCCGGGCACGCCGTCCGGAACGAGTTCGTGCTGCGTGCGGAGGGGGAGCTCGTCCGCCGGGCCCCCGAGGCGGTCAATCCGAACATCCCGACCGGCGAGGTCGAGCTCCAGGTCGACGCCCTCGAGATCATCTCCCGCGCGCCGCCGCTCCCGTTCCAGCTGGACGAGGAGGGTGTCGACGAGACGCTCCGCCTCCGCTATCGCTGGCTCGACCTGCGCCGGCCGCGCATGCAGCGGAACATCGGGATCCGCGCGCAGATGGTCGGAGCGATCCGCCGGGTGATGGACGAGGCCGGCTTCCTCGACATCCGGACACCGATCCTCTTCAAGCCGACGCCGGAGGGCGCGCGCGACTTCGTCGTCCCCAGCCGCCTGCACAAGGGCCGCTTCTTCGCGCTCCCTCAGTCCCCGCAGATCCTGAAGCAACTCCTCGTGATCTCCGGCTTCGACCGCTACTACCAGATCGCAATCTGCTTCCGGGACGAGGACATGCGCGCCGACCGCGTCCAGGAGATCACCCAGCTCGACGTCGAGCTCGCCTTCCCAGACCAGGAGTTTCTCTTCGGGCTGATGGAGCGGATGGTCACGACCGTCTGGCGCGAGTGCATCGGGGTCGAGGTGCCCGCGCCCTTCGAGCGCATGAGCCACGTCGAGGCCCTGGCCCGGTTCGGAAGCGACAAGCCCGATCTGCGCTTCGACCTCGAGATCCAGGAGGCGACCGAGGTGACGCGCGGCTCGCAGTTCGGCGTCTTTGGGAAGGCGCCGGCCGTGCGCTTCCTCATCGTGCCGCGGGCGTTCTCGCGCAGCGAGCTCGCCGGGCTCGAAGAACGCGCCAAGGAGCTCGGGGCGAAGGGCCTCGCGTACCTCGTCGTCGACGAGGCGGGAGAGGTGCGCTCGCCGATAGCCAAGTTCCTCGCCGAGCCGGAGCTCGAGGCGTTCCGGGCCGAGCCTGGCTCGACCGTCCTCTTCGGAGCGGGCGACCCGGCGGTCGTGGCCCGGGTGCTCGGCGCGCTCCGCCTGCAGCTCGGCCGCGAGCTCGGCTTGGTCGACGAGGAGGCCTGGCGACCGCTCTGGATCACCGACTTTCCGCTGTTCGATTGGGATGAAGAGGAGGAGCGCTGGGGCGCCGTCCATCATCCATTCACCCGGCCCGCCGCGGGCGACGAGGGTCTCGTGGGGTCAGACCCCGGAGCTGCACGGGCCCACGCGTACGACCTCGTGATGAACGGGATCGAGATCGGGGGCGGCTCCTTCCGGATTCACGAGCCCGAGCTCCAGGCGGGCGTCTTCGACGTGCTGCGCCTGACGGCCGACGAGCAGCGCGCGAAGTTCGGCTTTCTCCTGGACGCGCTCGGGATGGGGGCGCCCCCACACGGGGGGATCGCCTTCGGGATCGAGCGCATGCTGATGGCGCTCCTGGGCGAGGCCAATCTGCGCGACGTGATCGCATTCCCGAAGAACCAGGCGGGGATCGACCCGATGAGCGGCGCGCCGACCGAGGTGACAGAGGATCAGCTTGGGGAGCTCGGAATTCGGGTCGCAAAGCCGAATTAACGCCTCTACCGTCCTCGCCGATGGACTAGCAATACACTTTCAGGGCGCTTTCGACGACCGAGGAGGTCGATCACCGATGTCCACTCAGGATCCGCGCCGAGCTTCAGCAGCGACACCCCCGCTGACCGCTCTTCCCCAGGTTCAAGACCTGCCGCTCTCCGACCGGGGCTACGACCGCTCGCGAGTGGAGGAGGCCTTCGACGCGTTTCGGCGTCACGCGACCGCGCTGCAGGCCCAGCTTCGCGTGCTTCAGGCTGCTCCGCGTGGGGCCGCGGCCGAGCCGGGCGGGCACGCGGTGCGAATGGACGCACTTCACCTCATCCGCGCAGCCGCCGAGTTCGCCGACACGATCGAGCGCGACGCCCAGGAGGCCGCCGTCAAGCAGATCACGCGGGCGGAGCAGGAGATCCGCGAGCGCCAGGTCACCAGCCAGCAGCAAGAGGCCGATATCCACCGGATTCGTCAGGAGACCGAGCGCCAGCGCGTCGAGATCGTCAACGCCGCGCGCAACGAGGCCCGCGAGATCCTGACGACCGCCAACCGCGACTCGTCTCAGTCGCTCCGCGAGGCAGAGTCATCCGGCGCTCGCCTGCTCGAGCAGTCCCGCCACCAGTCGACCGAGCTGACGAACGCGGCGCGCGCCGAGGTCGAGCAGACGCTTGAATGGGCTCGCGCGCAGGCGGACGTGATCGTCCAGCGCGCCCGGATGGGCGCCGAGCAGCTCCTCGCTGCCGCCGGGCATGGAGAAGGCGCCGTCAACGAGGCGATCGATGCCATCGTCCGTGCGGCCGAGGAGACGGTGCAGGCCGCACGCCGGCCCGCCCGTCCTGAGCCGGTCACCCCTCCGGCCCCCGTGCCGGCGCCTTCGCTCTCGCAGACGCCTGCGGCCGAGAAGCGTCCGCCGGCCGCGCCGGAGCGGACGGCAGGGCCCTCGGAACCCAGGCGCGACGACTCGGACGAGCAGTCCTCCGAGGGAGAAGACTCTCCGGCCTCCTAGGAGGAGCCGGAGCGCGTCAGCGTGACCGGCCGCTCCATCGTCCGCTTTCTCGCCCTCGCCGCGTTCATCGTTGCCGTTGCGATCGGCCTGTGGCTTGCCGAGGTCGATGGCCCGCTCGTCGTGCTAGGAGTCGCGCTTGCCTGGGCGATCGCGTCGCTCTACGAGTGGCTTACCTGGCGCGAGTCAGACTCCCAGTGGCCGATTTTCGACCGCGCGCCGCCCGCTCGCCACGTCGCTGCGCCTCCAGCTCCGCCACCTGGACCTTCATCCGGGCCCCGGTCGTCCTGGATGGGCGGGTTACGGAGCCGGTCGGCGGCCGGAAGTGCGCGCCCAGCCCCGCCCGTTCTCCAACAGCCCGAGCCCCAGTCCGTTTCGGAGCCAGACCCTGTTCCGGCTCCTGAACCGCAGCCAGGCCCCGAGCCTGACCTAGAGGCCGAGCCCGCACCAGAGCCAGAGCCGGAACCAGAGCCGGAGCCGGAGGCCGAGCCGGAACCAG
>Ga0136614_10000427_pt1 | contig 20733 bp, 24 predicted proteins | sample AntDrymUQ2792106_2_FD_106643 | JGI IMG/M metagenome (GOLD analysis project Ga0136614, IMG submission 106643) | Polar desert sand microbial communities from Dry Valleys, Antarctica - metaG UQ279 (21.06) | ecosystem: Environmental > Terrestrial > Soil > Desert | place: Antarctica: Dry Valley... | reverse complement strand
CGAATCGGTCCACACCGCGCGGGTCGTGCCCGTCTACCACCTCGCCGCCGGGGTCACGCAGAAGCGGCTGCGTGAGCTCCTCGCTCGGGCGCTGGAGGCCGCGCTGCCGGCGGTCGAGGACCCCCTGACCGATGACGAGCGCGGCAGTCTGCCATACCTTGCCGATGCCCTCCGCACCGCGCACTTCCCGGAGGAGGCGGCCGACGTCGACGCGGCACTCGAGCGGCTCGCCTTCGACGAGCTGCTTGCCCTCCAATTGGCGCTTGCGCAGGCCCGGCAGGCGCGCCAGCAGCTCCACGCCCCTCCCATCAGCGTGACCGATGCGGAGCTTGCGGAGATTGTCGGCGCCCTGCCCTTCACGCTCACCGGCGACCAGGCCGCGGTGGTGGAGTCGGTCATCGACGACCTCGCGCTAGATCGACCGATGCGAAGATTGCTGCAGGGTGATGTCGGCAGCGGAAAGACGGCGGTGGCGGCGGTCGCGCTGGCGTGCGCCGTGCGCGCCGGATGGCAGGGCGCGCTCATGGCGCCGACCGAGATCCTGGCCCGCCAGCACCACGCCGGACTGGGGCCCCTGCTCGAGGGCCTGGGCGTCCGCGCCGAGTTCCTGTCCGGGTCACTTTCGGTCGCGCGCAAGCGCGAGATCCACGATGCCATCGCGGCCGGCGCGGCCGAGGTCGTCATCGGCACGCATGCGGTCATCAGCACCGCGGTAGAGTTCCCGCGCCTGGGCCTTGTCATCGTTGACGAGCAGCACCGCTTTGGCGTCGGGCAGCGCGCCGCGCTGCAGGCCAAGGGGAGCGGCGCCGAGCCGCATACCCTGGCGCTGACCGCCACGCCGATCCCGCGCACGCTGGCCCTCATCGTCTACGGCGACCTGGAGATCAGCACCATCCGCGAGCTGCCTCCCGGCCGGAAGCCCATTCGGACCGAGATCCGCGACCGACGTGCGTTGCCCAGGATCGAGGCCTTCCTGGCTGCCGAGGCGGCCGAAGGCAGGCAATCGTTCGTCGTCGTCCCACTCGTGATGGAGTCGGACGCGCTCCAGGTTGCGAGCGCCGAGGCGGAGTTCGAACGGCTCCAGGTGACGCTTCCGCAACTGAGGATCGGCCTGGTGCACGGTCAGCAGAAGGCAGCTGCGCGTGACGCGACCATGAGCGCATTCGCCGCCGGCGAGATGGACGTGCTGGTGGCGACCACCGTCATCGAGGTCGGCATCGACGTGCCGAACGCGACGGTCATGCTCATCGAGGACGCCGAGCGCTTCGGCCTGGCACAACTCCACCAGTTGCGCGGCCGGGTCGGCCGCGGGACGCATCGGTCCTACTGCATCCTTCTCTCGGACGCCGCGGACGAGCTCGCCATGCGCCGTCTCGAGGTCGTGCGCGGATCGCAGGACGGCTTCGTCATCGCAGAGGCCGATCTCGAGCTGCGAGGTGCCGGAAATGTGCTCGGCACGCGCCAGTCCGGCCTACCGCCGTTGCGGGTCGCCTCGCTCTTCGAGCCGCGGCACCTCGCGCTCGCGCAGCGGGCACGCGACCTCGCCGATCGCGTGGTCAGGGACGATCCCACCCTCGCCGGCCGGCCGGCGCTCGTCAGGCTCCAGGCCGACTTCGCTCCGACCGAGGAGGAGGGGGACGCCGCCTGATGCGGGTCATCGCCGGCATCGCCCGTGGGGTGCCGCTCGCCGCGCCACGAGGTCGTGGCACGCGCCCGATCACCGATCGTGTCAAGGAGACGCTCTTCGGCATCCTCGGCGACCGGGTGCCCGGCGCGCGCGTCCTCGACCTGTATGCCGGCAGCGGGTCGATCGGCATCGAGGCGTTGTCGCGCGGTGCGGCGTCGGCCGACTTCGTCGAGCGCGAGAGAGGGGCGCTCGCCATCGTCCGCTCGAACCTCGAGCGCACGCACCTGGAGAACGATGCTCGCGTGCACGGCAAGGATGTGGAGCGTTATCTCGCGACGGCCTCCGATGGACCGTGGGACCTCGTCATCCTCGATCCGCCGTACGAGGCGCGTGCTATGGTGGCGCCGCTGCGCGCCCTGGTGTCGCACCTGATGCCGGGTGCACAGGTGGTGATCAAGCACTTCTGGCGAACTGAGCTGCCGGAGATCGGCGGGCTGACGATGACCCGCCAACGTCGCTTCGGTGAGACGATGCTCACGTTCCTGGCGATGGAGGATGCATGACGCGGGTCGCGGTATTCCCCGGATCGTTCGACCCGATGACGAACGCCCACCTGGACGTGGCGCGCCGCGCATCGGGGCTGTTCGATCGGCTCGTCATCGGTGTCCTCAACAATCCGAAGAAGGAGCCACTCTTCGCCATCGGTGAGCGCGTAGCGCTCATCGAGCGCTGCGTGGCCGACCTCGGCGAGCACGTCAGCGTGGTCGCGTTCGACGGATTGACCGTGGACTTCGCGCGCGCCCACGCCGCCGGCTTCATCGTGCGTGGCCTGCGCGCGGTGAGCGATTTCGAGGCCGAGCTCCAGATGGCGCTCACCAACCGCAAGCTGGCGACCGCCATCGACACGACCTTCCTCATGACGGCCCTGGAATACGGCTACGTCAGCTCATCGCTGGCCAAGGAGGTCGCCCGCTTTGGCGGTGATGTGACACCGATGCTGCCCGGTCCGGTGGCCGAGGCGCTGGCCGACCGTCTGCGCATGACCCCGCGCGTATAATCCGCAGCCAAGGAGGTCGCGGCCACGGACATCATCTTCCTCGTCGAGCGGCTCGAGTCGCTGGTGGCGACCGGCAAGAAGCTGCCCCTCACGAACAACGTCGTGCTCGACCAGGCGACGATCCTCGAGCTGGTGGACCAGTTGCGGGTTTCGGTGCCGGACGAGGTGCGCCAGGCGCGCCGGATCACCGAGGAGTCTGGTCGCATCACCGAGCGCGCGCGGGAGGAGGGCGACTCCATCGTCGCTCGGGCCCAGGGCCAGGCTGCCCAGATGCTCGAGGAGCGCGAGCTGGTACGGGCCGCGCAGCAGCGCGCCGCCGAGATCCTCGATCGCGCGCAGGACGAGGCCCGGGAAGTTCGGCGCGGAGCCGATGAGTACGCGGCCGGCGTCCTCATCCGTCTGGAGGGCGAGTGCATCAAGGCGCTGACGAGCATCAAGCGCGGCATCGACATGCTCGACGAGCGCCACCGGCCCGCCGGCGATGACGGCGCATCGCCGTCGGGAAGCGGCGCGATCGTCGTCGATTCTGAGGAGCAGGCCCGCACCGCCCCCCGGCCATGACCTCGTTCAACGTCGCGGGGCTGCTCCATGAGCCACCGGGAGCGACGCGTGACGTGCGCCTGCGCGACCATTACGTCAGCCTCGGTCCGGACGTCGAGCTGGCCGGTCCCCTTGACGCCGACCTGCGCCTCCAGCGCACGAACCGCGGCATCCTGGCGGGTGGCGAGCTCCGCGCCCCGCTGCGGCGCACCTGCGCCCGCTGCACCGACCCGTACGTGGAGGAAGTTCGGGTTTCCGTATCGGAGGAGTTCCTGCCGAGCCTTGACCCCGAGACCGGCCTGCCGATCCACGCTGAGGCCGGGGAGAGCGAGACGGCGCAGCAGATCAATGAGCACCACGAGATCGACCTTGACGGCATCTTCCACGACGAGCTTTCGCTGACCGAGCCAATGCATCCGCTCTGCCGGCCCGATTGCGCCGGGTTGTGCGCCGAATGCGGCGGGCGGGTCGACTCGGGAGATCATCGACACGGCGGCGACGAGATCGATCCGCGGCTGGCGGGCCTGGCGGTGCTGCTCCGTGACCGCAACGGGGACTCGTGATCTGAGTCACCTGGCTCGTTCGCCACTGAACGGGCGCTCCGGCTATACTGCGGCGTCCCGTTTCCTATCGGTCAAGGAGTTTCCGCGTGGGCGTTCCCAAGCGAAAGGTTTCCAAGGCGCGCCAGGGTGAGCGCCGCGCGCATCTCGCCATCAGCGCGCCGCCCTTGGTCAAGTGCGACCACTGTCATGAGCTGAAGCGCGCCCATCACGTCTGCCCGACCTGCGGCTGGTACGCCGGTCGCGAGGCGATGACGATTGAGCCGGTCGCTCCGGTCGAAGGCCAGCGCTAACCCCGATGCGCATCGCGGTCGACGCGATGGGAGGCGACCACGCCCCACGCGAGATCGTTCGCGGCGCCATCGATTACGCGTCCACCAGCACCGACGAGGTCATCCTTGTCGGTGACGTGCCGCGCCTGGAGCGGGAGATCGCCGCGTACGGCAAGGAGCGCCCGGCCGGATTGACCCTGGTCGACGCGCCCGACGTCATCGAGATGGACGAGCATCCAGCCACGGCGTTGCGGGCCAAGCGCCGCCTTCGATCGTGGTGGCCACCGACCTGGTGCGTGACGGCGCCGCCGATGCGGTCGTGAGCGCCGGATCGACCGGCGCGACCATGGCGGCCGCGGTCTTCCGCCTGGGACGCATCGAGGGCATCGATCGGCCGGCACTGCCCGCGCACATGGTGACCGCCAGCGGGCCGGTGATGCTGCTCGACGTCGGCGCCAACGTCGACTCCGACGCGGAGAACCTGGTGCAGTTCGCCGCCATGGGCGCCATCTTCGCGGAGCACGTCCTCCACGTCTCCAACCCGCGGATCGGCCTGCTCAACATCGGCGAGGAGGTCGAGAAGGGAGACGCCCTGGCCCGCGAGGCGCACGAGAAGCTGGCCGCGCTCGACATGCGCTTCGTCGGCAACGTGGAGGCGCACGAAATGATCGCCCACCGCGCCGACGTGGTGGTCTGCGACGGGTTCGTCGGCAACGTGGTGATCAAGTTCTTCGAGGGCATCACCAGCTTCATCTTCCGCGCGCTGCGCGAGGACCTCCAGCAGGGACCGATCGCGCCGCTGGCGCTGTTGGCGCTGAAGCCGGGCTTCGCCCGGACGAAGGCGCGCTTCGACTACGAGGGCTGGGGCGGTGCTCCGCTCCTCGGGGTCAGGGGTGTGAGCATCGTGACTCATGGACGCGCATCGGCACGAATGATCGAGAATGCCATCCGCGTTGGCTCCGAGTCGGCGCGCGCGCGAGTCCCCGAGCTGATCGCCGAATGGACGCGCGAACATCCCGCCCTGGTGCATCGCGGCGTGCGGTCCAGGATCGCCGCGCGCCTCCACCGCGACCGGGCCCGGACCCCGTGAGCGCGCCGCGGCGCCGCTCCAAGGCGCGAGCCGCGCCCGGGCTGCTTGCACGTCGGCTGGCGCTGCTCGCCCTGTTCGAGGGCGAATTCCGCCCGGGTACTGCAGCCGCCGCGCTCGACCGTCTGGCCGAGGAGCGCGCCGTTACCGATGCGGTGCGCGACCACGCCGCCGCGATCGTCAACGGGGTGGGGGAGCATCGGGCTCTCTTGGACGCCCGTATCGCCGCCGAGGCGCCGCTCATACCCGTTCCTGAGCTCGGTCGCGTGGAACGCACGATCCTCCGGAGCGCCCTGTATGAGGTGCTATACTCCGCCGCGACCCCGAGCGGGGAGACGATGCACGATGCCGTATCCCTCGCCCGGATCTACGCCGGCGACGCAGCGCGACGCCTCGTCAACGGCGTGCTAGGAAGCGTTTCCAGATCATCGGGTGGAGGAGCCTGAACCCGTGACAGACGGCACCACGTTCGAACGTCTCAAGAAGATCATCGTCGAGCAGCTCGGCGTCGACGAGGAAGAGGTGACCCCCACCGCTTCGTTCGTCGAGGACCTCAATGCCGACTCCCTCGACCTGGTCGAGCTCATCATGAGCCTCGAAGAGGAGTTCGGAATGGAGATCTCAGACGAGGATGCCGAGCGGATCCAGAAGGTCTCCGATGCCGTCGAGTTCATCGAGGAGCACCAGCAGTAGAGCGGACGCGCCCATGGATGGTCCGCTCCCGGAAGAGCTGGGTGAGCGGCTCGGTTTCGTCCCGCGTGATCCGGCGCTGATCCGCCAGGCGTTCGTCCACAGCTCCTACGCCAACGAGAACGCCGCCGCGGTCGTCGGCCACAACGAGCGTCTCGAGTTCTACGGCGACGCCGTCATCGGTCTCACCGTCAGCCGTCTCCTGTACGAGCGCTATCCCGACGAGGACGAGGGCTCGCTCACCGCCCGTCGCGCTGCCATCGTCAACCGCGACGCGCTAGCGGAGCTGGCGCTGGCCATCGGTCTCGACCGTTACCTCATGCTCGGGCGCGGCGAGGCCGAGGCCGGCGGCGCCACGCGGCCATCGGTGCTGGCGGCCTGCTTCGAGGCGCTTGCCGGTGCCATCTCGTTGAGCGAAGGCGGCGAGCGCACCGAACGGGTGTTGGCGAGCCTGTTCGAGTCGCGGCTCGAAGCGCTGGCCGAAACCCTGGGGCCTCCGAAGTCGGCCAAGTCCCGGCTCCAGGAATGGACGCAGCGCCATCATGGTGTCAAGCCGGTCTACCATCTGGCTGCCACCAGCGGCCCGCCGCACGAGCAGGAGTTCCTCGTGACCGTGCTGCTCGAGGGACGGAGCCTGGCACATGGATCGGGATCCAGTCGGCAGCGCGCAGAGGAGCGAGCGGCGGATAGCGCTCTCGCCACGTTCGAGTCGATTGCGCCGACGACGCCGGGGGCTGCGTGAGTCGCCTCAAGGAGCTCCGCGTCCACGGCTTCAAGTCGTTCGCCGATCAGACCCGGTTCGTGTTCGAGCCGGGCGTCAACGCAGTGATCGGCCCGAACGGCTCGGGCAAGAGCAACATGGCCGATGCCGTGCGCTGGGTGCTTGGCGAGCAATCGAATCGGTCGCTTCGTACTCGTCGAGCCGATGACGTCATCTTCGCCGGCTCCGAGCAGCGCAAGCCGCAGGGCATGGCGGAGGCGGTGCTCACGCTCGACAATGCCGATGGTTGGCTGCCGATCGACTTCGCCGAGGTCTCCATCGGCCGGCGGGCCTATCGCTCCGGCGAGAGCGAATACCTCATCAACGGCGTCCGCGCCCGGCTGCGTGATGTCGTGGACCTGTTGGCGTCTGGGCAGCTCGGCGCGAACGAGCTGGTGGTGGTCGGGCAGGGGACCGTCGATGCGGCCCTATCCCTGCGTCCGGAGGAGCGGCGCCAACTATTCGAGGAGGCTGCGGGCGTCAAGGGGCTCCAGGTGCGTCGTAACGAGGCCTCTGGCCGCCTGATGAAGGCAAGCGACAACCTGACGCGCGTCGGCGACCTCATCGCCGAGCTGAAGCCGCAGGTCCGCCGCCTCGCGCTCCAGGCGGAGCATCAGCAGCAGCACGACACGCTGGGGGCGCGTGCGCGTGGTCTGGTGATCGCCGCGCATCAACGCCGAGAGCACGCAGCGCGTGCCGCGCTGGGTGAGGCACGACGAGCGGCAGCAGCGGCGGAAGCTGCGCTCGCGGTGGCCCGGGACTCGCAGGACGCTGGGCGTCGTGCCATGGCCGCCGCCGAGGAGCGCTACTGGCAGGAGGACGAGGTCGCCCGGGACGCGGGACTGGCGCGGGAGGCCACGCGCGAAGTGGTGATTCGCGCCGAGGGGCGCCTCGAGGCCCTCGACACCCGAATCCGCGAGATCTCCGCCCTCATCGAGCAGCAGATTGCCGAGCTGGCCGCTGCCGAAGAGGCGCTGGCGGGATCAGACGAGGAGGCCGTCGCCGACGTCGCGCCCGCGCTTACCAGGGCCGCTGCCGCCGAAGACGCTTGGCGTCGCGCGGTCACCGACCTGGCCGCCGCGGACGAGGAGCTATTGGCTGCCGAAGAGGCGCTCTCGACCATGCGCTCGCGGCAGAGCGATCAGATCGCGGCATCCGCCCGCGTCTCCGAAGAAGCGGCGCGGCGGCAGGTGCGCCTCGAGCAGGCGACCCGTGAGGTGGAGCAGTGCCGGGCCGCGCTGGTCGATGCGGGCGCAGCCGCCGCGCTGGCCGCGACGCGGCGTGACGAAGCCATCCGGCGTGCCGCGCAGGCGGGCACCCGTCTTGAAGCCGCCGGGCACGAGCGAGATCACGCGCAGGCCGCAGCCGATGCCTCGCGCCAGCGCTTGGTCGAGCTGACCGAACGTCTCCAGGCCACCCGTGCCGAGCTCGCCGCGGTGGAGGAGCCGCACGACGCGGAGAGCCGGCTGGGTCGCCGCCTGGCGGCGGCCGGATGGTCCCCGCTGCTGGACAGCATCGATGCGCCAGAGGCCACCTGGCCGGCGATCGAAGCCGTGGTGGGAGGCGAGCTGGAGGGCGCTCTGCTCTGGAACGGCGCCGACCCCAGCGACGAGATTTCCGAAGCGAGGGGGGCGGCTCAACTGCTCTCCGTCGCCACGGACTCCGGTGCCAACGGCCGCGACGCCGCGCTTGCAGCGATCGGGGCCGAGCGCACGCTGGCCGAGTGGATGGGGGCGCCCGATGCACCGCTCGCGTTCAAGCGAGCGGTGGTGGCGCCTTCCCTGGGCGCGCTGCTGGCAGGCTGGCGCGACCTTCCGGTGGGCTGGAGCGCCGTGACCGCGAATGGCGACCTGGGGGATGCGCGCGGGCTGGTGCTCCGTGGCCGCGCCGATCCACCCGGCGGAGCCGCGGCGCGCGCCCATCTCCGTCGCCGCGAGCTGTCGGAGGCGGTGCAGGGCATGGAGAACGATGCTGCCGAGGCCCAGCGCGCGGCGCACGATGCCGCCGAACGGCTCCGGATGGCGCGCGACGCGCACCTCGCCTCGCGCGACGAATACGACGATGCGGAGCGCGCCGGGCGTCGGGCGCGCGAGGAGACTGACGCCGCCGAAGCCGCCGCCGCGCGGCACGCGGAGCTGCTCGCCGGCTCTGAGACGGAGCTGGCGGCTCTGTCTGGCGATGCCACCCCATCCGTGGATGCGGGCGTCGTTCACGCGGGGGCCGGCCTGCGCGACCTCCAGGCGGCCGCCGATGGTGCCCGCGAGCGTCGGGATCGTCTCGCGCAGCAGCGCGACGAGGCGCGGGAGGCATGGACGGCAACCCGCGGAGCGGCCGAGGAGGTCGAAACTCGAACCGCCGGCCTCCGCCGCGAGCGTGGCCTGCGCGAGGCGCGCGTGACGCAGTTCGCCTCCTCCCTCCCCGTCGCGCGAGCCACGCTGGAACGCCTGACCGATGAGCGCGAGGCGTTGGCCGTGGAGTCGGCGCGCGCTCACCAAGCCGACACCCAGGCCGCAGCGCACCAGAGCGCCGCCGAGGTCACTCGGCGCGCCCGACGCGCGGAGCTGCTCGAGCTGGAAAGTGAGGCCGGTGGCGCCGGCTCGTCCCTTGGCGAGCTCGAGCGCGCGGCCCAGGCGACCGCCATCGAGGCTTCCCGACGCGACGATGCCCTGTCGGCCCTTGCCCGCGAGCGCGAGCTGGCTCTGGAGGGGCTCCCCGAGACCTCGGCCGCAGCGCCGGCCGACGAGATCGACGCGCTCGACGATGAGACGCTCGAGGTTGAGCTGCGGCGCGTGCGACGCACGCTGTCGCAGATCGGCTCGGTCAATCCGTTCGCCGTCGAGGAACACCGCGGAGTGGCGTCCCGGCTGGAGGAGATGACGAGCCAGGACGATGATCTGCGGTCCGCCATCGGTTCGACCGAAGAGCTCATCGCGACCCTCGACTCCGAGATCAACCAGCAGTTCGGCGCCGCCTTTCGCGCCATCGGTGAGAAGTTCGACGAGTACTGCCAGCTCCTCTTCGCGGGCGGCTCGGCCTCGCTCCAGATGGCGGAGGAGGCCGATGGCGAGGCACCGGGCGGGATCGAGATCGTGGTGCGCCCGCCCGGCAAGCGCCTCCAGCGCCTTGCCATGCTGTCCGGTGGCGAGCGCGCGCTCACCGGCGTGGCCCTGCTGTTCGCCATGCTGACCGTGAACCCGGTGCCGTTCTGCATCCTGGACGAAGTCGACGCCGCGTTGGACGAGGCGAATATCGGCCGTTTCGCGCAGGCGTTGCGCAAGCTGGCGGAATCGATCGATTTCGTGGTCATCACTCACAACCGCGCCACCATCGAGGTTGCCGACACGATCTACGGAGTGACCATGACCGAAGCGGCCGTCAGCCGCGTCCTCTCGCTGCGGCTGGCCGACGTGCCGGCCGAGATGAGCGTCTAGTGTTTCGAGACGACGCGCCGGCACCGACGACGATTGCCCGCCCGCAGCGCGATCCGACCGGGATGGGGCTCCGGGCTCGACCGTCCGGGCTCGGCGCGCGACTGCGGTCGATCCTCGGCGCAGGAACTCCCGCGACCGAAGCCACCTGGGACGAGGTGGAGGAGGCGCTGATTGCCGCCGACGTGGGCGCAACCACCACGCTCGAGATCGTGGACGCCGCCCGCGAGCGGTGCCGGCGCGAGAGCGGTGGCAGCGGCGAGGACGCGCGCCGCGCCCTGGCCGCGGAGATCCGCGACCGCCTGGTGCGCGTGCGATCAGGGCAGTTCGAGCTGGGCCCCGCTCCGTCGGTCATCCTGTTCGTGGGTGTCAACGGCACCGGCAAGACGACAACCATCGCGAAGCTCGCGGCCAGGCTCAAGGGCGAGGGCCGAACGCTGGTGCTGGCTGCCGCCGACACGTTCCGCGCCGCCGCTGTCGAGCAGTTGCGCATCTGGGGCGAGCAGGTCGGCGTGCCGGTGGTGGCGCAGCGCGCCGGGGCCGATCCCGGCGCGGTCGCCTTCGACGCGGTCGCGGCGGCTGAGTCACGCGGCCTGGATGCCGTGCTGGTCGATACCGCGGGACGACTCCAGAACAAGCAGCAGCTCATGGCCGAGCTGGCCAAGATCCGACGCGTCATCGAGCGACGCCTGCCCGGACAACCGCGGCACGTGCTGCTGGTCCTCGACGCGACGACGGGCCAGAACGGCATCCTCCAGGCCGAGGCGTTCAGCCGGGAGGCGGGCGTCACCGGCATTGTGCTGACCAAGCTCGACGGCACTGCCAAGGGCGGGGTCGCGCTTGCCGCGGCCGACCGCCTGGGCGTTCCCATCCTGTTTGTGGGGGTCGGTGAGGAGATCGACGCCCTCGCCCCGTTCGACCCGGAGGCGTTCGTCGAATGGCTGCTCAGCGAGTAGCTGCGTTGCCCATCCGCGTGGCGACGCCTAGAATGGGCAGCCGTTTGCCGGCGCCCGTGTGCCGGCTCTGATTCCCGTATCGGTTCATTCATGTTCGAATCTCTGTCCGCGCGCCTGCAGGGCGTCGCCGAGCGCCTTCGGGGCACGGCTCGTATCACCGAGGCCGACCTTGACGCCTCCCTGCGCGAGATCCGGCTGGCCCTGCTGGAGGCCGACGTCAACTTCAAGGTCGTCAAGGGTTTCGTGGCGCGCGTTCGGGAGCGAGCCGTCGGCGGGGACCTGCTCAGCGGGCTGAATCCAGGCCAGCAGATCGTCAAGATCGTCCACGACGAGCTCGTGGCCGTCCTCGGCGGCGAGCGCCATCGACTGAATTTGGCCACGAAGCCGGCGGTTGTCATGCTGGTTGGCCTCCAGGGCTCGGGAAAGACGACCACAGCCGCCAAGCTCGCGGTTCGGGTTCGCAGGGAAGGCAGAAAGCCGCTGCTCGTTGCGGCTGACGTCTATCGCCCGGCCGCGGTCGACCAGCTCGTGCAGCTTGGCGACCAGATTGGCGCGGAAGTTCACACCCGACCCGTCGGCACGCCGGCGCTCGAGGTGGCGCGTTCGGGCCTGGAGGTGGCGCGCCAGCGCGGGATCGACGTAATGATCCTCGACACGGCCGGTCGCCTGCACGTCGACGACGCGATGATGGACGAGCTCGTCCGCATCTCCGGCGCCGTGATGCCATCCGAGACACTGCTGGTGGTCGATGCCATGACCGGGCAGGAGTCGGTTCGCGTCGCCGAGGCTTTCCACGCCAAGCTGCCTGTCACCGGCCTGGTCCTGACGAAGATGGACGGCGACGCGCGCGGTGGCGCCGCGCTCAGCATTCGCTCCGCCACCGGCCTGCCGGTCGCATTCCTTGGGACGGGCGAGCGGACCGACGGACTGGAGCCCTTCCATCCCGACCGCCTGGCGCAGCGCATCCTGGGCATGGGCGACATCCTCAGCTTCGTCGAGCGCGTGCAGGAGAACATCGACACCGCGGAGGCGGAGCGAACCGCGCAGCGGATGATGGAGAACCGATTCACGCTGGAGGACTTCCGCAGCCAGCTCCACCAGATCAAGAACGTGGGACCGATCGGCGAGTTGATCGGCATGATCCCGGGGGCCGGCCAGATGGCAGGCGCCGCGCAGGAGGCGGTCGACTCGGGCCAGATGAAGCGGATCGAGGCGATCATCGACTCGATGACCCCCGAGGAGCGGCGTCGTCCCGACCTCATCAAGGCGAGCCGCCGCCGCCGGATCGCACTGGGCAGCGGAACCTCGACCGCAGAGGTGAATCGGCTTCTCAAGCAGTTCGTGGAGATGCAGAAGATGATGAAGATGCTCTCCGGCGGAAAGGTGCCACGGCTGGGGGGCGGTCTCGGCGCCCTGCTGGGGCGCTGATCGGATGCAACGCGGGGTCATCGCTCTCGTCACGCTCATCGGCCTCACCGGCGCCGCTTTCGTCGCGGGCTACCTGCTGCTCTTCTCCGCATCGACCGATCGAGCCGCCACGCTCGCGCCGGCGAACAGTGCCTTCTACGTGAATGTCTACCTCCAGCCGTCGACCGGACAGCAGATGAATCTCTCCGGGCTGATCGGCCGCCTGCCGGGCTTCGCGGACGAGGCCTCGTTGGATGCGAAGGTGGACCAGGTCGTCCAGAACCTGCTCAGCGGCTCGGGCATCGATTACGTCAACGGGGTCAAGCCGTGGGTTGGCAACCAGGTGGCGATCGCAGGGTGGCCGGCCAGCGACGACCCGCTGCAGATCGAGGTGGTCGTGATCGCCGAGGTGAAGGACCGCGAGGCGGCCGATGCGGCGATTGCCGAGCTCGTGGCGGACGGGGGTGCCTCGTTCAGCCCCGAGACCTATGCCGGTGTGGACCTCCAGGTCGACGATGAAGGCGCCTATGGCTTCGTCGACGACATGCTCGTCATCGGCACCGGCGCGGACGGCCTGCATGCCGTGGTGGACGCCAGTGGCGATGCGCCGTCGCTTTTCGATCAGGCGGCCTTCCGTGCGACGATGGACGCGCTGGCGCCCGACCATCTGGCCTCGGCCTACGTCGACCTGGCGGCGATCGCCGGGTCCGCCGGCGTGGGTGGCCAGTTCGGGAGCTTCAGCACCGCGGGCGCCATCCTCGTTGCGGAGCGTGACGGCCTGCGGGTGAGCGGGAGCGCCCCGTTCGACATGACCGCGGCCGCGCCATCGGCGCGCGACCGCTTTGCCCTCGGCGGCGAGCCGAGCAGCCTGGTCGACTGGATGCCCGATGGCACACTGGCCGAAGTGGTGGTTTTCGGCCTGGGTCAAACGCTCGCCGACGCCGAGGCGGTGATCGGTGCCAGCCCGGAGGGGGAGGAGCTCACTGGCCTGCTCGATACCTTCCGCGCCCTCGCCGCCTTCGCGCTCGGAATCGACCTCGATGCTGATGTGCTGCCGCTGCTTGATCGCGAGGTGGCCGTTGCTGTGACAGGCCTGGGCGGAACGCTTCCCTCGGGCCAGTTGCTCCTGCGGCCCGACGATGCGGCTGCGGCCCTCGCAGCGCTCGATCGGATTGCCGAGCGACTGTCGGCGGTCGGGGGTACCTCGCGGACGGAGGATCTCGACGGCACCGAGATCACGGTGCTCACCATTCCCGACGTCGGGGAGGTCGCATACGCCATGGTCGACGACATCGTCATCCTGGGCCTCGGCAGGGCGGACGTCGCTGCGGCGGTGTTCGCCCACGACAGCGGCGACTCGCTTGGGAATACCGATGCCTACACTCGGACCTTCGAGGTCGCCGGCACTCGCGCGGGGACGGAGGCATACGTCGATATCGGCGCGCTGGTGGAGCTCTTGGGGGATGGCGTCGAGCTGGGCGACGACATGCGCGATATCCTCTTGCAGATCGGGACCTTCGGGCTGACCGTTCCGTCCCGAGATGATCAGATCGAATTCCACGCGGTGCTGACGGTCGACGAGCCGTGAGCAATCGAATCAGCCACTCACCGAATCCACACTGAGGTAATCACCACTTGTCAGTAGCCATCCGGCTGACACGCGTGGGGGCCACGAAGCGCCCCGCCTATCGCGTGATCGCCATCGACAAGCGCCGTTCGCGAGACGGCCGCGCGCTCGAGATCCTCGGGTTCTATGACCCGCTGACCGAGCCGGCAACCGTGCAGCTCAACACCGAGAAGATCACCGGCTGGATCGCCAAGGGTGCCCAGCCGTCGGAGACCGTGGTGAAGCTCATGCGTCAGGCCGAGAGGGCAGCGACAGCTCCCGGCGAGGCGGAGAAGCCGAAGCGGGCCACCCGGCCCACCAAACCGAAGGCGTCGAGCAAGGCGGCCACCAAGGCGAAGGCAAAGGCAGGGGCCGATGCGGAGGCCGAGGCTCTCGCCACCGAGGAGGCTCCTGCCGATGCAACTTCAATTCAGGAGCTTTCGGCTGCCGAGGAGGCCCCGGTCGACGAGACTCAGAAGGCAGGCGCGTGAAAGAGTTCCTCGAATACGTCGCTAAGTCCCTCGTCGACAAGCCCGACGCGGTCTGGGTCGAGGTCGATGACGATGCCGACGAGACCGTCCTGACCCTGGGTGTTGACCAAGAGGATATGGGGCGCGTCATCGGGCGGGACGGACGGATCGCCAACGCCCTCCGCAGCCTCCTGCGCGTGATGGCCACCCGGGATGGGCGCCATGTCGAGCTCGAGATCGTTTCCGACGCCGATTGAGCGTCGCCTGGCGATCGCACGGGTCCTGGGTCCGAAGGGCCTGAGGGGAGGCGTCCGGATCGAGCTGCTGACGGACTGGCCGGAGCGCCTGGCGCCCGGCGTCGATGTCTGGCCGGAGGGTGACGAGCAGCCGATGCGGATCGCCCGTGTCGAGTTGGGCGGGCGCGTGCCGGTCCTGTACCTCGAGGGCATCGCATCACGCGAGGCGGCCGAGCTCGTCAGCGGCCGCTACCTCGAGGCCCCCGCTCACGATCTCGACCCCGGCGCGTACTTCTGGAGCGACCTTGTCGGGCTTCGCGTGGAGGAGCCCGACGGTACGCCCGTCGGCGAGCTAGTCGAGATCTTCCGCGCCGGGGGCAACGAGGTGTACCGCGTCGCCGGAGCCGGTGGTGAGCGCCTCGTTCCGGCGCTCCGCAGTGTCGTGCGGCGGATCGACCTCGCCGCCGGACTGATGGTGATCGCCGCAGATGACGCCGAGGAGGTCCGCTGAGCCGATGCGGATCGATGTCGTCACCATCTTCCCTGAGCTGTTCGAGCTGCCACTGCGGACATCGATCATCGGCCGCGCCGCAGAAGGTGGATTGGTGGACTTCGGCATCCACGATCTTCGCGAGCATGGACTCGGCCGGCACCGATCGGTTGACGACTATCCCTACGGCGGGGGAGCGGGGATGGTGATGCGCCCCGAGCCGCTGTTCGGCGCGATCGAGCCGCTGCGCAACGCCGGTGCGCACGTGATCCTGCTGGATCCGGCCGGCGAGCGCCTGACCGATGCTCTTGCGCGCGACCTCGCGCTCCAGCCACGGCTTGCGCTCGTCTGCGGCCGCTACGAGGGGATCGACGAGCGCGTCCGCGCCCTGGTCGACCGCGAGGTGAGCATCGGCGACTATGTCCTCACCGGTGGGGAGCTTCCGGCGCTGGTGCTGATCGACACCGTCGTGCGCCTGCTCCCGGGCGCGATTGCCGAGGCCTCGCACACTGGCGACTCGTTTGCCGCCGGCCTGCTGGAGCACCCGCAGTACACGCGCCCCGAGGCCTTCCGCAAGATGGCCGTGCCTGCGGTCCTGCTCTCGGGTAACCACGCCGAGGTGGACCGATGGCGCCGCCGCGAGGCCCTGCGCCGCACCCTGGCGCGCCGGCCGGACCTGCTGCGGGCCGCGCCGCTGACCGATGCCGATCGGTCCATCCTCGAGGAACTGCGCGCGGTCGACGAGGAATCCTGAGCCGTCTTGCCCGCTTCCGGCCAGCGCTGCTATACTCCCCGGCGTCGCGGCCGCCATGCGCGGTCGCGTTCATGCGTCCCATTGGTCCGCGAGGTCGCCCGGAATGAATGCCATCAAGGAGCTCGAGCGTGAGCAGCTCCGCACCGACGTACCGGAGATCGCCCCTGGCGACACGGTTCGCGTTTCGGTGAAGGTGGTGGAGGGCACCCGCGAACGAATCCAGGTCTTCGAGGGCACCGTCATGCGCATGCGCGGCGGTGGCCTGAACAGGGCAATCACCGTGCGCCGTATTGCCAGCGGCGTCGGCGTGGAGCGAACGTTCATGCTCCATGCGCCGCGCATCGAGAAGATCGAGGTTGTGCGGCACGGCGTCGCTCGACGCGCGCAGCTCTACTTCCTCCGCGATCGGGTCGGGAAGGCGGCCACGCTCCGCGAGCGCCGCGCCAACTGATCCGGTGCGGCGACGCCGCAATCTGCGCTCGCGCGCCGGAGCCTCCGGATAGACTGAAACCGTGACCAATTCCAGGCGCCCGGGACGCATCGTGAAGCCCTCCACGCGCATCGAGCGCACCCACTGGAACGCCGGCCGCACGCGGCTTGTCGGGGCCGATGCCGTGGGCGTCGCCTGTCTGAGCGGACCGGTGATGGCCGCTGCAGTCGTCATGCCGCCATTCGGCCGTCGCATCCCCGGCATCCGCGACTCGAAGATGCTGTCGCGTGCCCAGCGCGAGCGGCTCTTCCCCATCATCATGCGACGCGCGTCCTTCGTGGGCATAGGTGCCGCCAGCGTTGCCGAGATTGACAGGCTGAACATCTACCACGCCACCAACCTGGCCATGCGGCGTGCCATCTGCCGCATTCCCCGACGCGAGCATGTCCTGATTGATGGGCTGCGGGTGCATGGGCTCGAAGAGCACGTCGGCTCGTATACCGCCATCGTGCGCGGCGACGCACATTGCTACTCGATCGCCGCCGCCTCCATCGTGGCCAAGGTGATGCGCGATCGGCTCATGGACCGGCTCGCCGCCCGTTACCCGCATTACGGATGGGAGCACAACGTCGGCTACGCCACGCTCGACCACCGGCGAGGGATCGAGGAGCACGGCATCACGCGATTCCATCGTCGATCATTCGCGCGCGTCAGAGCGGTCGAGGTGGGCACCCAGCTCGAGCTGGAGCTCAGCGACGCCCGGATTGAGTGGCGTGAGGAGCTCCCCGTCCCGGCCTGAGCCCATCCCTTCAGTACGGCAGCGTCGGCACCGCGCCGGGATCCAGGCGCGATAAGCCGCCGGTAAGGGACCGCGTGCGAAGATCTTTCGATGACGAATCCGCGGCATTCACTCGGGCTGGCCGCGGAGGACGCGGTTGCGGTCTGGCTGTCGGCCTGTGGCTGGCGGTTGGTCGCCCGACGACACCGATCGACGGATGGTGGCGAGGTGGATCTCGTGGCTCTCGATCCAACGCGGGTCCTCGTTGCGATCGAGGTACGGGCGAGACGGACCATGCGCAACGGCGCCGCCGCGGCCAGCGTGGATCAGCGACGGATCGGCCGCCTCGGCCGCAGCCTGGCGAGCATCGCTGCATCGTGCGGCGAGGCCCATGAAGGGCTGCGGATTGATCTCGTCACGGCCGAGCCGGCGGCCGATCAGCCTGGCCGCTGGCGCCTGCGACGCATCCCGGGCATCGGATGATCCTTGGTCAGCCTCCGAACAGGCGCTCGAGGAGGAGGATCGACGCGATGTACGGACGGCTGACGTTGTAAACGCCGTGGCGATCCGCAGCTGTCTGGCCCTGATAGTACGCAGCCAAGACCAGATCGCGGTTGCCGGCGTAGCGGGCGAGATAGTGGGCAAGCAGGCGGACGCCAGCGCGCACGTTGTCGCGCTGGTCGTTGATGTTCACGGGCATGCCGAGCATGCTTTCGCCGACCCAAGCGGCGGTCGTGGGGATGAGCTGCATGACGCCGATGGCGCCGGCGCGGCTGACCACGCCCTGCTGCCAGCCGGACTCCTGCCAGGCCACCGCCAGAGCGAAGGGGACAGGGACGCCGTAGCGCGCCGCCTCCTCGACGATCACCTGGCGAACGGCGTCGCGGCTCGAGACCGCGACGGCCATGGCGGGCGGCATGGGCGCTGTCGTCGGCGCGGGCGCGGGCGCGCTACCCGGAATGATCAGCTGCTGGCCGCCGAAGATGCGGCTCGGGTTGCTGATGCCGTTGGCGGCCACGATGGCGGCGACGGTGACGCCGTAATGCCGCGCGATGGTGGTCAGGTTCTCACCACGCCCGACGACGTGGGCGCCGGGAGCGGCAGCGGTCGGCGCGGGAGTGGCCGGCGTGGGCGCGATGCCGAGCCGCAGGGTCTGGCCGGCGTAAACGCGGTTCGGATTGCTGATCGCATTGAGGTGGACCAGGTCGGTGACAGGGACGCCGTGGCGCTTCGAAATGCCGGTGAGCGTGTCACCGGGACGAACGACAACGGTCGGATCGGCTGCCAGCGCGACGGCCCCGAGCATGGGGCCGATGGCCAGGGCTGTGATGAGGCCGCCGACGAGGGCGAGGAACCTGGGGAACGGCAATGCATCGGTCCTCGGTGGGTGAGGTGGCTCGACCGTTGGGCAATGTGCTCACGGCGGGGCCGATGCTAAGGGCTAACGGAGCTGGGTCAAGGTACGAGCGGACTGCCTCGGGAGTACGTCGGTACCGATCCATGAAGGGCGGGCATCGGTAGGCCGAATCTGACGCGCCTGATATACTTCAACCAGCTCGTGCCACGGTGCGAGCCTTTCCCCATCACACACGCTCGACGGATCCCGCTGGTCGTCGGTGCCCTCGTGAGGGTCGACCCGGGAGCACGAAGTCGAACGGAGGAACAACCGGAGGTATCTCTTGGCTGCCACCAGCATGAAGCAGCTGCTCGAGGCGGGCGTCCATTTCGGACACCAGACCCGGCGCTGGAACCCGAAGATGCGTGATTTCATCTTCGCGGAGCGCAACGGGATCCACATCATCGACCTTGCCCAGACGGTCTCCCTGCTCGAGTCCGCGCTCGATTTCGTGCGCGAAACGGTTCGCCGCGGCGACAGCGTGCTCTTCGTGGGCACGAAGAAGCAGGCCCAGGAGGCGCTCGCCGAGGCGGCGACGCGATCGGGCCAGCACTACGTCAACACCCGCTGGCTCGGCGGGATGCTGACGAACTTCACGACCATCAAGCGCCGCATCCAGCGCCTCGAGGCCCTGGAGGCACGGCGCGATGCCGGCGAGTTCGAGCGTCTCACCAAGAAGGAGGCGTCGAAGCTCACCGAGGAGATCAACAAGCTCAACGCAGTGCTCGGCGGCATCCGCAAGATGCGGCGTCTTCCCGGCGCGGTCTTCATCGTCGATCCACACCGCGAGGAGATCGCGGTCGCCGAGGCCCGACGTCTCGAGATTCCGATCGTCGCAATGACCGACACGAATTGCGACCCGGACCTCATCGACTGGGTGATCCCTGCCAACGACGATGCGATCCGATCCGTTCGCCTCATCTGCGGGCTGGTTGCCGAGGCGGCCAACACCGCCCAGCAGGAGCGGCAGGCCCGCCTGGACGAGGAGTTCGAACAGGCCGAGGCCATGCCGCCGGTCGACGAGACTGCCCTCACTTCGGAGGCGGACTACACGGCCGCCCTTGCGACGGGCGAGGCGCTCATCTTCGAGCCGGAGCCGGAGGACGACGAGGAGGAGGAGCGCAAGGCGCGCGCCCGGCGTGCCGCCCATATCGACGAGGGCGAGCCGGAGCACGATCCTGACCGGGAGCACGAGCGACAGATTGCCGAGCATGTAAAGGAGCCGCGCCAGCCGGCGTAGGCAGCGAAAGGACCATGACGAACACGTTGACGATCAAGCCAGAGGATGTGAAGCGGCTTCGGGAGCAGACGGGGGCCGGCATCATGGACTGCAAGCGCGCCCTGGAGGACTCCGGCGGCGACTACGACAAAGCCGTCCGCTGGCTCCGCGAGAAGGGCCTCTCGACCGCTGCCAAGAAGGCCGGCCGCGCCGCCCGCGAGGGCATCGTGACCAGCTACATCCACCACGGCTCGCGCTTGGGCGTCCTGCTGGAGCTGAACTGCGAGACCGATTTCGTGGCCCGTACCGACGACTTTCAGCAACTCGCGCGCGAAATCGCCATGCAGATTGCCGGCATGACCCCGATCTACGTCAGCCGCGACGAGGTCCCGGCGGAGGTCGTCGAGGAGCAGAAGCGCCTCTTCGCCGTCGATGCGGACCGCGATGGTCGCCCGGCCGGCAAGGTGCCGATGATCGTCGAGGGCAAGCTCAACAAGTGGTACGAGTCGGTCTGCCTGCTCGAGCAGCCGTACCGCGACACCGACCGGAAGGTCGCCGACCTGATCACCGAGAAGGTGGCCATGCTGGGCGAGAACATCAAGGTCGCGCGCTTCGCCCGGATGGCCGTCGGTGAGTCGGCCCGGACCGATGGTGACGAGGCCGCGTAGAGGAATGACCGATGCGGCCGCCGCGCCGGCAATCACGACGTCCCGCCGGGTGCTGCTGAAGCTCTCCGGCGAGGCGCTCATGGGCGAGCACGGATACGGGATCGACCCCGGCGTCGTGCGCGAGATTGCCATGCAGGTGGCCGATGCCGCCGGTGATGGCATCCAGATCGCCGTCGTCGTCGGCGGCGGCAACATCTTCCGCGGGTTGGCTGCCAGCGCCCGAGGCATGGACCGTGCGACCGGCGATTACATGGGCATGTTGGCCACGGTGATGAACGGCCTCGCCCTTCAGGACGCGCTGG
>Ga0136614_10000426_pt1 | contig 20734 bp, 17 predicted proteins | sample AntDrymUQ2792106_2_FD_106643 | JGI IMG/M metagenome (GOLD analysis project Ga0136614, IMG submission 106643) | Polar desert sand microbial communities from Dry Valleys, Antarctica - metaG UQ279 (21.06) | ecosystem: Environmental > Terrestrial > Soil > Desert | place: Antarctica: Dry Valley... | reverse complement strand
GTGGAGCTGCCCAGTGCTGCCCGCGTCTACGACTACCTGCTCGGTGGCGGGCACAACTTCGCCGCCGACCGCGCCGTCGGCGAGAAGGTGCTCCAAGCGCTGCCCAACGGGCGGCACATCGCCTGCTCCAATCGAGCGTTCTTGCGCCGGGCGGTGCTGTACATGGTCGACCAAGGCATCACCCAGTTCCTCGATCTCGGGTCAGGCATCCCCACCGTCGGCAACGTGCACGAGGTCGCACAGGCGACCAACCCGATGTGCCGCGTGGTCTATGTGGACAACGACGAGGTGGCCGTAGCGCACAGTGAGCTCATCCTCGAGGGCAACGAGAACGCCGCCGTGGTCGCCGCCGACCTCTGCCGGCCTGCGATGGTGCACGGCGCGCCCGCCGTGACGCGACTCCTCGACTTCAGTAAGCCGGTTGGGCTGTTGATGGTCGCCGTGTTCCACTTCGTGTCCGACGAGAGAGATCCCTTCGGCGTCGTGCGCCGGTACCGCGATGCACTGTCTGCGGGCAGCCTGGTCGCGCTGTCCCACCTGACCGCCGACCAGACGCCCGTCGGAATGGGCGCCGTAGTCGAGGCGATGAAAAACAGCCGAGACCCCATGTACTTCCGGTCATACGACGAGGTTCTCGCCATGTTCGACGGCCTTGAACTCGTGGCCCCAGGAGTGGTCGACGCGCCAGCGTGGCGGCGCGAACCGGACTGCGAGGACACCGGCCCAGAGGACGTTTACGTGGGCGTGGGCCGCAAGCCCTGACCACGGCGCCGGCCTGGTACGGGCGCGGCTTTCGCGCGGTCATCCGCAGGCGATCAGGACCGTGGACGACGGCAATCGGCCTTGACGGATGCCCTGACGGGTGATTCATTGATCACTTCGGGGATGACGGGTTCGGTGGAACAGGGGGATGCCCAGCTGTTGGGGGACCGAGGGCTTGATGGCGGATATCTGCATCCTGCTCCTCACCACCTGGCGATCTGGGCGCGGAGCCGGGAGGAACTGTGACAGCCGACGACGTACTCGCGCAGGTCAGTGATGCGCTCGTAGCGGAGCTCGGGGTGTCCGCTGAGCGGATCGTTCCTGCCGCGACCTTGACGGAGGACCTTGAGATGGACTCCCTCGACCGCGTCGAGTTCCTCGCTGTGCTGGAGGGACGGATCGGTACGGCGATCGAGGCGGATGCCATCGAGCAGATCCGCACCGTGCAGAACGTGGTCGACCTGGTCGTCGGGGTGGTGGGCGAGCAGTCGTGGCCGACGGCGACGTCGTGAGATGCGGGTCGCCCCGAGCGGAGGTCCTCGTCACCGGCATGGGAGTCGTCAGTCCGGCAGGCAGCGGACCGTCCGCGTTCCACGCCGCGCAGCTCGCAGGTGTCGGCAGGGGTTCGCGCGATTTCCGGCTACGACGCCACGGGGGACGCGGTGCGGATCGCTGGGGAGGTCGACCTGCCGCACGAGCTGACCCTCGGCCGACGCGAACAGCTTCGCACTGATCGATGCACGCAGCTCGCTGCAGCGGCGGCGAGCTTGGCGCTCGAGGACGCCGGTCTCGCCGGTGACGAGGCTGCCGAGCCTGGCCGCGTCGGTGTCGTGGTCGGCTCGGGCATCGGAGGGGCCGCCACCGCGGAGCACAACTGGGCCGGTTACTTCCGCGACGGTCCGTCCGGGATGCGCCCGCGGGCGATCCCCATGGGGATGATCAACGATCCGGCGGCGTGGGTGTCCATCCGCCATGGATTCACCGGCCCGTGCCTGGCGATCGCCACTGCCTGCGCCTCCGGAGCGGACGCGATCGTGGCGGGGTCTCAGATGATCGCGACGGGCGAGGCAGACATCGTACTCGCCGGCGGGACAGAGGCGCCGGTCGTCCGAGGGATCGTCTGTGGCTTCGATCGGCTCAGCGCGCTGTCGCACCGTAACGACGACCCGGCCGGCGCGAGCCGACCGTTCAACAAGGACCGAGACGGGTTCGTCCTCGGCGAGGGGGCGGCCCTTCTCGTTCTCGAGTCCGCGGCCCATGCACGTGCCCGCGGTGCGCACGTCCACGCCGCCCTGCGGGGCTACGGGCGCAGTTCCGACGCCCATCATGTAACGATGCCGCACTCCGACGGGGAGGGTGCCCGGAAGGCGATCGATCGAGCGCTGCGCAGCGCGGGGGCCGTAGCAGCCGACGTGGCCGCGGTGAACGCACACGGGACGAGCACCACGCTCAACGACATGACAGAGGCCAGGGCGATCCGCGCGGCGCTCGGCGATGTCGGTGTGGCCGTCACCGCGACGAAGTCGCTGGTCGGCCACGCCCTCGGTGCCGCGGGTGCCATCGAGGCGGTCGGGACGGTGCAGATGCTCACCAGCGGGTTGGTGCCGCCGATCGCGAACCTGAACGACCCCGATCCCGGCGTCGATCTCGATGTCGTCCGGAGCGCGCCGCGGGAACTGACCGGCACGCTGGTGCTTTCGAACTCCTTCGCGTTCGGCGGTCACAACGTCGTGCTCGCTCTCGCGACAACGTGACCCGGTCCGAAGGGCGCTGAGGCCGGCCGGACCTTACTGGGGCGCCACCCTCGCGCAGCAGGCGCGAGGACGTGGTCGCCGAGCTCCTCGCGGCCGCAGTCGACGTGTCGGCGCCCGGGGTTGATCAGCCGTCGATGCGCATGCAACGGGTGAGTGCCGCAGCGTTGTCGGCAACGACGAGCCGGACCAGCTCGACGAGCTCGGCCACCCGTGGGTCGATCACCGCGTAGTACACGAACCGCTTGTGTCGGCGCGCACCGACGTAGCCGCACTCGGCAAGGCAGGCCAGGTGCGTCGACACCCGACCCTGCGAAAGGCCGATGTGCGTGACGCACTCGCTGACCGTCCGCTCGCCATCCAGCAGGAACTCGAGGAGCCGCAACCTGCTCGGATCGCCGAGGGCGCGGAAGAACTTGGCAATCAGCTCCACACCGGTGGTGTCGGCCGGGAGTAATGACGCAGGATTCGAAGTCGACAGGGGTGCCTTCTCAGATTTGCGTATCCGAATATGATAAATCGTTGAGGTGGCGTCGGGTGGGGACTGCGTACCCGTCACCGCCACGTAGCTTCCCAGAGCGGGCGACAAAGGTCGAGACGGCAGCGACGGACCGAGCTACCTGCGACGTCCCGGTCGGCCGCCGGTCGGGGTGATGTTGCCTTAAGCAGCGTTCTGACCAGGCAGAACCGCCGTCCCTTCCGGCGGGCCCGCGAGGTGTCGACAGCGTGTCCGCCATCCGGCAGGGCAGCTGACGCACCGGTCGCCGGTGGTCCCGTGGCTGTGGTTCGGCCGCCGCATCTCCGGGCCGTCGGAGTTCGGTCGAGCACGAGGTCGGATGCGCATCTTCGTTGTCCGCGGATGGGCCTTTCGGACTGCTACCGTCCACCGTGCCGCGTAGACGCGGAGCGTCCGACTTCGCAGAGGAGTGCGTCATGAAGGTTGCCTACGTCTTCAGCACGTCCGGGCACACCGCGAGTTACAAGCTCGGGAAGATGATCCTCCCGCAGCTCGAGGAGAACCGTCACGGAGTCGAGGTCGTCGGCATGATGTTCTTCGATGACAACAACTACGTGCTACGCGCGGGTGACCCTATCGGTGAGCGGCTCGCGAAGGTTGCGGCTGATCAGAACATCCTCCTGATGATGTGCGACCAGTGTGCTCTCGAGCGCGGACTCGCCGATGGCGAGATCGGGGCGGCATCCGTCACCGGCACCGTCGACGGCGTCACGGTGGGTTGCTTCCCCGACCTGTACGGCGCGCTCGCCGGGAACCCGCCCGACCACGTCATCACCCTCTGACATCGCCTGCGTCACGGTGACGCGGGCCGCAGCCGATCACTCCAGTGTCGGCAGGCCACGGCTGCTGCCGTTGCCAGCGTCACCGCCTGACCCGGCACCGCGTGGGTCGAGGCCCAGCGCTCCGCGATGACGGCGTCCGGGAAGAAGTTCACCCAAGGGCACCATGTCCGGATGACCGGCGTTCCCTCCCGATAGCCGGGGACGAAGACGACACAGTCGGTGTCCCCTCCCGACAGTCGCCCTTCGGTGAACCTCACTGTGAGGACGAGGCCCGTCCCGGGAGACGCGGACGTAACGGAGCCGGACGCGCCGAGGCCCCCGAGGATCCCCAGCGCGTCGATCACGCACCAGGTGTGCCATGGCGTGTCGCCGATCAACAGCTCGTGCGGCGTCCGGTCGACGGTGAGCCCCAGTGCTCCGGTGACGCTTCCGTCCGCACCCCGCCCCAGCCTGCCCGCCGCGGCGAGCAGCTCCAGCTCGGCTGCCGTGTCGAGCCCGGTCGGGTCGCACAGCTCGGCCAGCACCGACACGGGAACCGGCTCGCTCCGGCGAAGCAGCTCGACGAAGGCCACCCGCAGCAGCTCATCCTGCCCCGCGGTGAGCCGGCGCAACGGAATGACCGACCGGAGATCGGTGTCGTGCATCGGCAACCCGCGGTCGATCTCCACCCGGGCCAGGATGCCACCCCCTCAGCGGCGGGTGGTAGCGGGCGCGGTCACGGCGTCCCGGAGCACCGCCGCGCGCGTTGACACCCTCGTCGACGAGGTGTTCTCCTGGTCGGGCTCCGGCGAAAGGACGTCTGCGGTGCCCCACGTGACGGCCGACGGATCCCACCGACGGGACGGAGCGCCGCTCCAGGTGCTCCTCCTGTCCACCTACGAGCTCGGCCACCAGCCGTTCGGCCTCGCCTCGCCCGCGGCATGGCTTCGGGCTACCGGCGCGGACGTGCAGTGCTATGACCTGTCCCTTGAGATGCTGACCGAGGCCGTAGTCCGCAGGGCGGATCTCATCGCGTTCTACCTGCCGATGCACACCGCGACGCGGATGGCTGCCCCGATGATCGAGCAGGCACGCGCGGCCAACCCGACCGCCCACCTCTGCGCGTACGGGCTCTACGCCTCACCGAACGCCGAGATGCTGGGCGCCCGGGGTGTCGACACCGTACTCGGCGGGGAGTTCGAGGAGCCGCTGCGGAGACTCTGCCTGGATCTCGCGGCGGGCAGCGACGCTGCGACGGGTCGGCAGTCGTTGCCGATGATCTCCTTGGTCCGCCAGGACTTCGTGGCGCCGGACCGCACCGGGTTGCCCGAACTGTCCCGCTACGCCCACCTCCGGATGCCGGACGGATCCCGGCGGACGACGGGCTACACCGAGACGACCCGGGGCTGCAAGCACCTGTGCAGGCACTGCCCGGTCGTCCCCGTGTACGGCGGCCGGTTCCGGGTGGTCCAGAGCCAGGTGGTGGCCGCCGACGTCGCCGGGTTGGTGGCCGCAGGCGCCGAGCACATCACGTTCGGTGACCCGGACTTCCTCAACGCCCCGAAGCACGCGCTCGACGTCGTCCGGCGTCTCGCCGCCGACTTCCCCGGTCTCTCCTACGACGTCACGGCGAAGGTCGAGCACCTGGTGCACCACGCGGCGTTGCTGCCCGAGCTGAGCGCCACCGGATGTGTCCTGGTGACGAGCGCGGTCGAGAGCTTCGACGACGACGTCCTCGAGATCTTCGACAAGCGCCACACCCGGGCCGACCTCGTGAAAGCCATTCGGCTGCTCGCCGACGCCGGGATCGCGCTGAACCCGACCTTCGTGGCGTTCACCCCTTGGACCACCGCCGCGGGCTACGTGGACTTCCTGACCTCGATCCACGACCTCGGGCTCATCGGGACCGTCGCCGCGGTGCAGTACGCGATCCGGTTGTTGATCCCCGCCGAATCGCGGCTGCTGGAGCTCGCGGACGTCGAGGCGTTCCTCGGCGAGTTCGACGCCGAGAGACTCTGCTTCGACTGGCGGCACCCGAACCCGGCCATGGACCGGCTGCAGCGCGAACTGTTCGCCGTGACCGAGGAGGTCGTCGACACCGACCTCACCCGGGGAGCCGTCTTCGACCGGATCGTGGCGGCCACGGCGGACGTGCTCGGTGGCGACGGCGCCCGGGTCCTCCGCGCCCTGCCGTCCGCCGCGGACGCGCACGTGGAGGTCCCGCACCTGAGCGAACCGTGGTTCTGCTGCGCCGAGCCCGTGCAGGGTCAGCTGACGCCGCTGTTCTGACGCCGGCCCTGCGAAGCGGCCCGCGCTGTTGCTCCCAGCCAGAAGGACCGCCCGTGCTCTCTCGTCTCGCTGCACTGGCCGACCGCAGGCCCGTCGCGATCCTCGTGGTAGCGCTACTGGCTGCCGGCGTGTGTGCGATCTTCGGTGCCACCGTCGCGGACCGGCTCGACCCGCTTGGCTTCGACGACCCCGCTTCGGAGAGTGCGAGGGCAGGCGCCGAGCTGGATGCCCGCGGGTGGGCGGCGCCCGACCTGGTGGTTCTGGTCGACGGCACGCTCACGTCCGCCGCCGAGGTCGCGACCGAGGTGCAGCGTGACCCGCTGGTCACCGGGATCAGCGTCGCCCCCCGCTCGGGGAACGGCTCCGCCTACGTCGTGGCCTCATTCCGCGCGGTGTCGGACAAGGAGAAGCAGGACGCCGCCGAGCGGATCGAGACCGGCCTCGGTACGCGTCCCGGTATCGCGATCGGCGGGCCCGCCGCCTCGTTCGCCCAGCTCAACGACACGATCCAGGCCGACCTGGTCTGCGCGGAGCTGTACGCGTTCCCGATCCTGTTCGTCCTGTCGCTGATGCTGTTCCGCAGCCTCGTAGCGGCATCGCTGCCCCTCGTGGTCGGTGCACTCGCGGTGGTGGGCACGCTGTTCGCGCTGCGCCTGCTCGGGGAGCTGTTCGGCATCTCGGTGCTGGCGCTCAACGTCGTCACCGCACTGGGGTTCGGGTTGGCGATCGACTACAGCCTGTTCATGGTGTCGCGCTATCGCGAAGAGCTGGCGCGTTTCGGGCCGGGTCCCGAGGCGCTCCGCGCCACGATGCGCACGGCTGGACGCACGGTGTTCTTCTCCTCCCTCACCGTGGCGGCGGCGGTGGCGTCGCTGCTGGTCTTCCCCCAACAGTTCCTGTATTCGATCGGCATCGGCGGGGTGCTGGTCTCGCTGCTCGCCGCTGTAGTCGCGCTCGTCGTCCTCCCCGCCATACTCCGCCTGCTCGGACCGCGGGTGGACGCACTCGCCCCTCGGTTCCTCCAGCGCCGCGCCCAGCTCGACGCGCGCCCGGTGACCGCGGGCGCCTGGTACCGCACCGCCATGTTCGTGATAGGGACGCGACGGCCGAGGTGCTGCACGATGGTTGGCTGTCGACCGGCGACCGGGGGTTCTTCCACGACGGCGAACTGGTGGTCTGCGGCCGGAGCAAGGATATGATCATCGTCGGCGGTCGCAACCTGTATCCCGAGGACTACGAGCAGGTGGCGGCGGGTCAGGACGGGGTCCGTCAGGGCAACATCGCGGCGTTCGGGCTGCCGGAGCGTGAGCGCATGGTGGTGGTCGCGGAGTCGGCGAGGTCGGCCGAGCGGGCACAGCGGCTCGTCGACGATCTGCTCGGCGCCCTGACCCGCCGGCTGTCGCACGCACCGGAGGAGGTCGTCCTCGTGAGACCGGGAACGCTGCCAAAGACGTCGTCGGGGAAGGTCCAGCGCGACCTGTGCCGGCGCCGGTACCGCGCGGCGGAACTCGTCGTCGTCGCCACGGCCCGGCGGCGATGACCGCGGGACACCGGCCGACCGGATCCTGGTCGTCGGGCCGTGACGGTGAGGTGCCGGTCGTGGTCGTCGGGGCAGGCCAGGCCGGACTCGCCACCGGGTATCACCTCGCGCGCCTCGGCGTCCCGTTCACGATCCTGGAGGCGGGCGAGGCCCCGGCGGGTCGTGGCTCGGTCGATGGGACTCCCTCACGTTGTTCACCCCCGCACGGTTCAGCGCACTGCCCGAGCGGCCCTTTCCCGGCGATCCCGACGGATACCCGGCTCGTCGGGACGTCAGCCGGTACCTGCGCGACTACGCGGCGGACTTCGGGTTCCCCGTCCGGTGCGACACACGCGTCGTCCGCGTGACGAGCGGGGGCGCCGGACTCTCGGTCGAGACCACAACCGACGTCATCCCGGCGCGCGCGGTGGTCGCCGCCACCGGGGCCTTCCAGCGGCCCCGCGTCCCGGCCTTCGCCTGCGACCTGGCACCGCACGTGCACCAGCTCCACAGCTCCGCGTACCGGAACCCCGGCGCGCTTCCCGGTCGGTCCGTTCTCGTGGTGGGCGCGGGCAACTCCGGGCTGCAGATCGCCGCCGAGCTGGCCGCGGCGTCCAAGGAGGTCCACCTGGCGGTCGGCTCGTCGCAGCTGCCCCTGCCGCGTCGGATCCTCGGACGGGACATCTTCTGGTGGCTCGACCGCATCGGGTTCACCCGCGCGCCGGTGGACCGGCTGCCGACCTGGCTCGCAGGCGACGGGGACATCCTGATCGGCCACACCGTCGGCCGTACGCTCCGGCGGGGCGGCATGTCCCGCCATCCCCGAGTCACCGGCGTCGACGACGGAGGCGTGGTGTTCGCCGACGGCAGCCGGACCGACGTCGATGTCGTGCTGTGGGCGACGGGGTATCGCCCGGACTACTCCTGGCTGCCCGCCGACGCGGTCGAGCCGGACGGTCGCCCGATCCACCGACGGGGGTCGTCCCCGGTGGCGGGCGTGTACTTCGTCGGGCTGGAGAACCAGTACAGCACCGCGTCCTCCCTGATCGGGTGGGTCCAGCGCGACGCCCGGACGATCGCGGAGCACGCCGCCGCGTACGTCCGGCGGTGATGACCCACGCCTGATACCGCACGTGATGCCGGCTCGCCCGGTGGCCGTCACCGTCCCCAGGCCCTCACCGTAGTCGCTCCCGTCCGTGGCACGGTCGACCGTCCCGCCGGCGAGACGGACGGGAGGCACACCGGATCCGCGGTCCGCCCCACGGCGCCTGGCTGTTCGTGGACGAGCTGCTCGCCTGCCTGTTCCGGTCGGGGCGCGGACGGCCGAGTGCGCGGCTCAGGCTAGGCTCGGGCGCGGATTCGGGCCATGGGTCGGCCGATTGCGGGAGGCTGGGCATGACCGATGCGGAGCGGGCGGCCGAGGCTGTCGCTGATCCGCTGGAGGCGGTCGCCGAGGTGATTTCCGGCCGCGGGGCCACTGGCCGACGACTGCGACAGGTACTCGCTATGTTGACCGAGGGACCCCACACGTCGGAGGAACTGGTGCGCGCCTGCGCGGTGCCTCGCCGCACGGTGGAGGCGCTGCTGCGGGCGGCGGGTACAGACCTGGACGAGCGGGCAGGGTCCGTCCAGGTGCGACCGAATCGGGTCGCCACCTATCGGCAGCGTTTCGGTTATGCGCAGTTGCGTGACAGCGCGCTGATGGATCCGCTGGGTGCCCGGTTGGCGGCCTTCGCTCCACTGGTGAGGCAGGTGGCCGGCGACATCGCGGCCGCCCCTGCGGCTCGGGAGCCGTTGGACCAGGTGACGGCCACCGCCGAGACGGCGGTTCGGCGGGCACTCTGGCTGGACGCCACCTTTGACCTTGCCGGTGCTCGGCTGCTGTGCGTCGGCGACCATGACCTGACGTCGTTGGCCGCGTGCGCGGTGACCCCTGGCCTCGCGGTCACTGTAGTGGACGTGGACGAGCGGTTGCTGGAGTTCATCGACACGCGGGCCGCGCAGCGTGGGTACGACATCCGCTGTCGGTACGCCGACCTCCGGTTCGGGTTGCCGGACGCCGTGCCGTCGTGGGCGGATCTGGTGTTCACCGATCCGCCGTACACCCCGGAAGGTGTGCAGTTGTTCCTGGGGCGTGGCCTGCAGGGGCTGGTCCAACGGGGCGACGGGCGGCTGGTGATGGCCTACGGCTTCAGTTCGTTGCACCCAGCGCTGGGCATGAAGGTACAGCGCGCGGTGTCCGAGCTGGATCTTGTGGTCGAGACGCTTCTACCTGCGTTCAACCGCTACCACGGGGCGCAGGCGATAGGCAGCGCCAGTGATCTGTACGTCTGCCGCCCCACGGCCCGCAGCTGGCAGCTGGTGGACCGCCGACTGGCAGGCAGTTCGGTACGTATCTACACGCATGGCGCGCAGGCGTTGGAGGGTATGGGTCGCCGGCTGGACGAGACGGTGGCGGATGCGGTAACCCAGGCGGCGGCAGGCACCGAAGCCCGCGGGCCGCTGAAGCTGGTCGGCGTCGGCTGGCCCCAGCACGTTGATGCGACGCAGGTAACCGGCCTTGCCGAGGTACTTGGCGCCGGGCTTCCGCGACAGAACCAGATGGCGGTGAACCTGGCTGACGACCCGGGGCCGTGGCTGCTTCGCATCCTGCTGGCGATCAATGCCGAGCGATTGGCCGTTCTGGTGCCCAACAACCATCCGGACCTGGCCACCGAGTCCGCCCAGCGGGCCATGAGCGACCTGCTCGCGTCGAAGTACACGCTGCACCTGCGGCGCTCGACACCCACCTCTCGGCACGCGATCGTCGAGGCCGTCGCCGTCCAGGAGCGTGATGATGGCGCGACGGCCCGGTGGCTGCTGGATCGGGCCCACGGCAAGGTCGGCAACGTGTGGCGGGAGGGCCTCATTCGGCGAAGCGGCGACCGCCTGGACGGGCCGTTGACGAAGAACGAGGCTCGCGCCCTGATCGCGCAGACCGTCAGCTGCACCGGGTGGCTGGACGCACGGCTGATCGACCTGCCAAGACACGCGGTTCGCACGCTGCTCGCCGATGCAGGCACCTCCATCGGCACATCGAGTTAGTCGCGTACCGGGCACCCACGCTGGAGAGCCCCTTCGATCCAGTCTTCACAGCTGAGCGCCGTGACCAGGTCGTGGGAGTCCTGGCAGCAGGGTCGCCAGTCAGGTCGTAGGAGTCCGAGCTCAATGCTGTTTCGTGGTTCGCGGGTCACCGACTGCAGATAGCGCCGCAGCGCCTTGGAGAAACGGCGGCGGCGGGGAGTGAGCGCGGCGGTGAAGCCAGGAGGAAGCAGACCGGCGAGCAGCCCATGACGGCGCAGGTAGCTGCTGGGCTGGTCGGCAGAGTACCGGCTGCGGGGTGGGAGATGGTAGGCGTAGCGGGCGAAGGCCGGATCGAGGAGCGGCCAGGTCGCCGCGATGTCCCCGGCGGGCAACGGTAGGTCGTAGGGGAACAACTGGTGCATGACGGTGGCTTCCGCCCAGTTGGCCCGCTCCGCGATGCTGATATGCAGGCATTCTTGCTGGAAGCCCGCCCACCATTGTCGTGCCCGTTCCCCATAGTGGGGGGCCAGCACCGCGGCGGCCCGGTCGCCGGGAGAATCGGGCCAGGTGTGTGACCAATGCACGTTCGCCGTCACGAGGCCGGTGATGGGCCTTGCGGCCGCTAGCAGTTCGATGACCATCGGTGTCTGGCCGTCGCGACGGTACTGCCGCAGCGGCCGCCAGTCGCGGTCAGCGAGCAACTGACTCATGAGGTACGGCGGTGCCTGGAGGAGTCGGTCAGCACCGTGGCTTTGCAGCAGCAAGGTTGCGCCGTGGTCCTGCGCTGAACGGATCAGACCGACCTGGTAGCGGGGCCAGGCCTCGACCCGCGGCCCGTGTGGTGTCCACGGCGGATCGGGCCAGCGGGATGGGCGGGTATCGACGACCACGAGTTCAGCGTCGACACCGAGGTGCTCCAGCAGACCCGCAACGGTCGGTCGGCTTCGGTGGCCGAGATCGTCGGTGAGGTCAAGGGTGACCACGAGCAACCGGTGCCCGCTGCGGCGGCACAGGCGGCCGGTGATATCGAGCAGCGCGGCAGAGATCAGTCCGCCGGATGCCTCTACCGCGACGCATTCATGGCCATCGATGGCCGTCGCGACCGCAGCGGTGACCCGGTCACGAAACTGGCTGGGATCGGAGACGCTGTCCGGCAACGGTGGCGCGGGCCGGATCCGGCGGACGTCCTCCCACGGCGGCAGCACAGCAAGGTCGCGGGCGAGGGCGGGCCAGCCGAAGCACGTGGCCAGCCTGGTCAAGGCGAACGACCCGGCCAGTGCGGCCGAGCTGACTGGCCGGCCGGTGGACTCGCGGCGGTAGACGCGCCGAGCGTCGAAGACGTCCTCCGTCGGCCCGAAGTGCTCGTACTGAAAGAATGGCAGCACGGTCGGGTCTCCTCGGCGACATGACGAAGCGGTCAGTCGGCCGCGCGCGACCGGTGCGCCGTGGCCGCAAGCAGTTCCATCACGCAGCGGTTGGCGACGATCGCTGTGATGTCACCGTGGTCGTAGGGCGGCGACACCTCGACGATGTCGTACCCGACGAGATTCAGGTTGCGAGCGAGGACTCGAACGGCTTTGAGCAGCTCCCGGCTGGTCAGGCCGCCGGGCTCGGGCGTTCCCGTGCCAGGGGCGTAGGCAGGGTCTAGGACGTCGATGTCTACCGACAGGTAGGCAGGACCGCTCACCTCCCGGAGCATATTGTGGATGATCTCGTCCATGCCCAGCTCGTCGATGTCCTCCATCGTCCAGCAGGTTAGGCAGTGTGCCGTGCCCCAGCGCAGGATCTCCGCAGGGGGGCCGAAGCCGCGGACACCGATGTGGTGACCTCGCCGAATGAGGTTCCGTTCCACCGCGCGACGCAAGACGGTGGCGTGGGTGAGCCGGGCGGTGTCGTGTCCCCACGTGTCGGTGTGGGCGTCGAAGTGCAGCAGTGTGACCGGTCCGTGCTTTCCGACGACCGCCTCCAGTGCGGGAAGGACGACTGAGTTGTCGCCGCCCAGCGTGAGCAGGCACGAGGTGTTGGCCACGACCTGGCGGGCTTTGCGTCGCAGTCCTTCGATGGAGTCGATGTGAGAGCCGACGGACACCGGTGAGTCGCCGGCGTCGACGACCGTGAGGTACTTGAAGACCTCGGTGTCCCACGTCAAAGGGTGGATCTCACCAACCAGATAGGGCGCGCAGCGGATGGCGTCCGGCCCGAAGCGGGCTCCGGGGCGGTCGCCGGCTCCGGTATCGATCGGAGCGCCTAGGATCGCGATGTCGCTCGGCTTGCCATGTCGGCGACCGTCCGGCGAGTCGGGCACGCCGTGGAAGGTCCGCACCCGCATGTGGCCTCCGGACTCGGTATCGATGCCTCGACCCTTGCAGACAGCTCTCAGTCGTGCAGTGTCAGCGCGGTCGACTCGCACACCCAACCGGACCGCTGGAAGAATCGGATACCCCTGGTGCCCCCGACGGGCACCTCTACCTTGAACACCGTGGCCTCGCAGTCGCGCAGATAGTCCAGCGCAGCCTGGAGGAGCCGGGAGCCGACAGCTCTGCGTCGAACGCCCGGTCGGACATACAGCTCCTCGACGTACCCGGTGCGGCCGACCATGGTGGGATGACCCGACCAGGAGCAGGTGACGAAGCCGAGCAAGTCGCCATCGTGATCCGCAACGAAGCACGCGCTGGCCCGGTGGGTGACGGTGCCTGCGAGGTGCTCTCGGACACACATGCTCGGCTCGAGTGGGATGTGACTGGTGGACATCGCGCCGTCGTTCGGCACGGCGATGCCAGGGCCCCATCGGTCGAACGACAGCGGTGGCTGCGGGATCTCCTCGTCGCCGAAGGAGCACCACAGCTCGAAGACCTCATCGAGGTCATCATGGCGGACTCGACGGACCACGACCGGTAGCGGGGTGGGGCCGCTCGCGTTCCGAGACCGGACCCACGCCGGAAACCCAGGCATCAGGTACCTCCACCCAGCCCGCTGAGCACTGCCTTGACATAAGTTGCTGGCAGATGCTTCCCTGGCCCCCAGTGTAGATCAAATCCCGGCCGGCAGGCAGCCGAGGTGAGCGCGTGACGACGTCCGTGGTGCCCGACCAGCCTCCGGGTTCGGCAACGCCGCCGGGGCCTGTGGACAGCTGCCACGAACTCTCGCCGACGCAGCTCGTGCTGCTGTTCCAGACTCTTCAGCCGGACGTCGGCATATTGGACGAGCTCGACCTGAAGCCGGTCGGCGGGCATGTGGGGGAGTCCGTCTTCACGGTCGACGAGGCGCCCGATGCGGACCGGCTCGCAGCAGCCTGGCAGCAGGTACTGGCCATGCACCCGCTGCTGCGGACCAGCTTCGACTGGACTGACGTGGCGCGGCCGTGCCAGGTCGTGCACCGGTCGGTCACGAGCGAGCCGCAGTGGTCCGACTGGCGGGGCGGTAACCGATCCCAGACGGATGCGCTGCACCGGCTCATCGCCGTCGAGCGTGAGCGGCCGTTCCGGCTGGACCACGCGCCGCTGGTCCGGCTGCACGCCATCCGCAGCGCGCAGGCGCAGTTCCGGCTCCTGCTGGTGACCCACAGCCTGCTGATGGACAGCTGGAGCGTCGGCGCGGTCATCGGCGACCTGCTGAGGTGCTACCGGCGGCTCGGCGAGGGTGGGGCCCCCGCGGTGTCTCGCCGGGCGGCGTACGGCGAGTACGTTGACTGGCTGACGTCCCGGAGCCTGCGGCGAACCGAGGACTTCTGGCGGGTCGAGCTGCGTGGCTTCCGCGAGCTGACCCGGCTCGAACAGGATCCCTCCGAAGTGCTGTCCCCCGGCGAGCTCCCCACCAGGGTGACCGAACCGTTCCACCTGCCGCCCGGCTCCACCCGAGCGCTGCGCCGGCTTGCCGACAGGGTCGGGTCCGACATGGAAACCCTGGTCCTCGCAGCCTGGGCGGTGGTCGCCAGCCGGTCGGTCCGGGATCCGGACGTGGTAGTCGGCGCCCAGGTGAGCGGTCGCGCACACTGCCCACAGCGGCTACGCACCGCGCTCGGCCCGTTCCACACCGCGGTTCCGGTCCGGGTCCTGGTCCAGGACGAGGACCGGCTGCTCGACTATCTCAGCGACGTGCGGCGGCGTCGGCACGCCGCAGCCCGACACGAGTACGTGCCGGAGTCACTGGTCCGAGAGTGGAGCGAGGTACCCAGGACGGACGGCCTCTTCTGGCACACATTCGAGTTCCGCGACGCGGGTACTCTGCACCAGCTGTCGACGTCGGCTGCCGGAGTTGCGGTGAGCCGTCAGGAGATCCCCGACCTGCCGGTAGTCGCCTTGGCGATCCGGGTTGATGACTGCGGCGACACACTCGACGGCGGGGCGACGTACTGCACGGGCCTGTTCGAGCCGGGCCGGGTCGCCGCCCTGATGCGCCACCTCGAGCAGATCCTGCGCGGTTTCGCGGCCGCGGCCGACGTCGGCTCGGACACCCGTCTCGTTGACATCGACATGCTGTTGCCTGCGGAGCGCGAACGGCTGCTCCGCACCTGGAACGCCACGGCCAGGCCGTACCCGACCGGCCGCCGCGTCCACGAACTGTTCGCCGATCAGGTCCGCCGGCGGCCGGCGGCGATCGCCGTGGTCCACGGCGATCGGCAGCTCAGCTACCGAGAGTTGGCCACCCGCTCCCTGCGGTGGGCGCGGCGGCTGCGCGAGCTCGGCGTCGGGCCAGAGGCACTGGTCGGCGTGGCTGTCCGCCGGTCACCCGAGATGGTGGCCATCATGCTCGGGATACTCGCGGCGGGCGGCGGATACGTGCCGTTGGATCCCAGCTATCCGGCCGAGCGGATCGCGTTCATGGCCCACGATGCTCGGCTGACCGCCCTGGTCAGCGATGCCGGTACGGCCGGTTGTCAACGCGCGGAGCTGTCCTGCCCGGTGATCTCATCGAACGACCTGGAGGTCGGTGATCGACAGGATGGCGTCCCCGACCCGGACGATCTGGATGCGATGGCCGCCGCGTGCGTTGAGGTGCCCGGCTCTGACGAGAGTCTGGCCTATGTGTTGTACACCTCCGGCTCCACCGGGCAGCCCAAGGGAGTCGCGATTGCGCACGGCAGCGCGGTCGACTTGCTCTACTGGGTTCGCGATACCTTCGGCGACGACCTTGAGTCCGTGCTCGCCACGACGTCGATCAGTTTCGACTGCTCGATTCTGGAGATCTTCGGCCCGCTGTGCTGGGGCGGCACCACGGTGCTCGCTGAGCATGCGCTCAATCTGGATGCGGTGCCGGCCGGGCACCCGGTGCGGCTGCTGCACACGGTCCCTTCGGTGATGGCTGAGCTGCTGCGGGCAGACTCGCTCCCTGAGACCCTGCGCACCGTCATTCTCGGCGGTGAGGCGCCATGGCCGAAGCTGCTCGACCAGATCCGACGGCAGAGCAACGTGCTGCGGATATTCAACCTGTACGGCCCGACCGAGGTCACGAGCTATGCCACCGCGGCGTTGCCGGCCGCCGACCAGTCCATGACACCGCCGAGCATCGGACGGCCGGTGGCGAACACCGCAGTCTACCTGCTAGACGCGTACGGCCGGCCGGTCCCGGTCGGAGTGCCCGGCGAGCTGTGTGTGGCCGGTGCAGGGCTGGCGCGTGGCTACGTGCACCGTCCCGACCTGACGGCGGAACGCTTCGTACCCGACCCGTTCAGCGACCGACCAGGGGCGCGGATGTATCGCACCGGTGATCTGGCCCGCTACCGGGCGGACGGCACCATCGTCTTTCTGGGGCGTCTGGACGACCAGCTCAAGGTGCGCGGTTACCGGGTCGAACCGGGAGAGGTGGAGCGGGCATTGGTGCGACACCCCGGACTAGCCGAGGCGGCAGTGGTGGCTCGGGTGCATGGCGAGGTCAACCATGGTCTGCTCGCCTTCGTCGTCCCCCGTCCGGCTGCCGACGGCGCACCCCAGCCGACCCCGGCCGAGTTGCGTGACCACCTCCGCCGCCTACTCCCGCCCTACCTGGTTCCGGACAGCTTCGTCGTCATGGAACAGCTACCGCGTGCCCCCAACGGCAAGGTGGACCGCCGCGCGCTGCCTGCCGGCGCCGATCCGCCGCCACGACGCCGCTCGGTCCTCCCACCGCGCAACGACGGCGAACAGTTGCTCGCGGACCTGTGGAGCGAGTTGCTGGGGCTGGACCGGATCGGTGTCGAGGATAACTTCTTCGAGCTCGGCGGAGACTCCTTCCTGGCCGTCCGGATGATCGCACGGGCCCGCCAGGGCGGCCTCCCACTCACTGCGACCGATGCGTTCGAGCGACAGACCGTCGCCGGGCTGGCGAGCCTAGCCGATGACAGAGCGCGTGAGGGTGAGCATCGAGCGGAGCCGATATGACGGCGGCGGCATCGGTCACCCGCGACTCCGCCCGTGAACGCATGGCCGCGGGTGGTTACCTGGTGCTCTCTGGTCTGGTCGATCCGACCGAACTGACCGCGTTGCGGCTGCGGTTCCTCACGACGCTTGCCCGCTGGGGTTGGCTCGATGCCACGGCGGAGACGGGGGCGGCACGGCCAGCGCGACCCCGGCAGGAGGGTGGCGCGGGCTGGTGGCGCCCCTACACCGCGCTACAGAGCATCGAGACGTTCCACCGCCTCGCGCACCACCGCGGTCTGCTGTCGGCGATGCGCGCGTTAGTCGGCGACGACGTGTTCCCGCATCCGCGGCGGATCGTGAGCCTCGTCTTCCCTGGCTTCGTGGTACCGCCGCATCAGGACTTCTCCTCTGTGCAGGGCAGCGTCGACACGTTCACGATGTGGCTACCGCTGGACCCGCAACCGGAAGCCACCGTGCCAGTGCGGGTACTCCCGACTACGGGACCGCGCCGGCTGCGTCCGTTGCACCTTATGCCGAACCGAGGCGTTGCGACGGACCTGGCCGACGACGACCCACGCTGGCTGACGGCTTCGCTATCGCTGGGCGACGCTCTGGTTTACCACAGCCTCACCGACCACACGGTGGGGCCGAACCCCTCCGCAGGTATCGGGCTGGCCTGCGAGATCCGGTACCAGTCGGCACGCGAGCCGGTGTGCCGAGGCTCGCTCAAACCCCACCACTACCCGCGCGTGCCCGACTGGCCGGTGCTCGCCAAGGGCTGGTCGAGCCGGAGCTGGGTGCGGCCACCGCGGTGGGCGCACCGAGTGGAGTTCACAATGCCGCAGTCGTTCGCGACCTGGCATCAGGAACTGACCGTGCCGCAGTCGCGGTTCGTTCCTGTGGCACCGACCGATGGATGAGCTGCGTGACGCCGGTACCGTCGTCGACGAGCCCGCCGTGCTGCACGCCCGGATGGCGGAGGACGGTTACCTCTTCTTCCGTCGGCTGGTCAGCCGCGAGGCGGTGGGCACGACCGACCAGGCCGTGATCGAGGCGCTGCGGCGCCATGGTGTCATCCGCGCGAGCGGGCGACCACGACGACGCGCGCTCGCCCTCACAGACCGCCGGTACTGGGGGTTGTACCGGGAAGTGCAGGCGCTGGAGGCCGTGCACCGACTGCCGTTCGACCCCGCGCTTCGTCAGCTGATGCGGACCCTGGCCGGTGATCGGGTGTTCGCTCACCCATGCCGGATCATCCGCACGGTCTGGCCCGAGTCGCTGGGTGGACCGAGCAACCCCAATGTGCATCGGGACTACCCGAACTGGCGGATCCCGGACATGTTCACGACGTGGATCCCCTTTCATCGCTGTCCCCCAGAGCGGGGCGGGCTATGCGTGCTGCGGGGTTCACACCGCCACGGCCTGGCCTGTCCGCGGACGCTGAGCGCGGCCGACCCGGGCTGGGCCACCACCGACTACCAGCCCGGCGACGTGCTGGTCTTCCATGCGTACACGGTGCACGCAGCGCCACCGAATCGGACCGACGTAGTACGGCTGTCGGGCGACTACCGGTGGCACGACGCGCGAGTCTCCACTCCGCACTGGACGCTGCGGCCGGATGGCAACATCGGCGACTGGGCCGCCCTGACCGCCGGCTGGACGCAGACCGGTTGGGTCACGCCACCCCCCGACGTGGTGTCATTCGTGGACGACGTGGAACTGCCCGAGCTCACCGAACTTCCGCCGTCACGCTTTGTCGTCACCTGACAGTGCCCCGCTGTTACTGCCGAGAACAGGGCGCTGTGCCACCCGGCCGACCGGATGGTCGTGCACGTCGAGCAGGAAGCGAACCGCGTCGGACAGTCGCGCATAGGTCTCCGGCAGCAGGAACCTCCGCTGGTCATCAATCTGGTAATGGTCGCGATGCACCCAGGCTGAGAAAAGCCCACGGCGCAGCCCCTGGCTCTTGTTGGTGGTGCCGCTGTGCCACAGGTGGCCGTCGAACACCAGCACGTCACCGGCCTTCCCGGTGACCTGCACCTGGTCGGCATGCGGTGCGAACGGATCTCCCACAACCTCCAACGGATCAAGACCCGAGCGGTGGCTGCCCACTATGACACGGGTAGCGCCGTTGTCCTCGGTGAAGTCGTCCAACATCCAGATCGAGTTCGCGAAGTAATGCAACGGGAGGTAGCCGGCCTCCAGGATATCCAGGTGCCACTCTTGAAGACCACTCCCCGGCTGCGGCGAGCGTACGTGGACGTAACACAGCCGGATGTGGTGCCCGAGCACATGGGTGATGGCAGCGAGCACTCGCGGGTGAGTCACCGCCAGATCGAACAGCGGCCCGCGGTTGAGGAGATCCTTGACCACGATTTCGTCGTCCCAGATCACGCAGCGTGGGTCTCGGTTACCCGGCAGTTCGCCGTCTGACTCTCGCCATGCGTCGGCGACCATCCTGTCGACCGCATCGGTGATCTCGTCGACCTGCCGGCGGGTCAGCACGTTGCGCAGCACGACGAACCCGTCGTCAGAGAGCTGCCTGAACTCCTCGGGGGTGAGCAGGCCGGGATGAACACCGAGGTCATCGAGAGCGCGCCTGCACGTCGCCCGCTCCAGCTCCCTGATCTGCTCGATTCCCTGTCGCACGTCGTGGTTGTGACCGGTAGTTGATGCCTTCATGGCCGGTGACCCCACAACGTCACGCTCTGCCATAATGGATCGATCTCGACATCGTCGGTGGGGCCGGCACCCCGCTCGATGGCCCCGTCAATCCACTCCTCCAGTGCGGCCAGCTGGCAGGCGACGCCAGGGTTCGCTACCAGTGCCTCGTCCGGCAGGTCCCGCACCAACCCCAGCTCCCGGCACCACAGCCGGCGGCCCCGCAGCAGCCGGATGGCGTACTCCGGAATCGCTTTCCGGTACAGGTGCTTGTGCTCGGGCAGTAGCGGCCACAGCCGAGGCGGGTACAGGCTGAGCACCAGCCGCTTGTATCGGTGGTAGGGCAGCCGGTGCTCGGGGGTGTACCGCTCGTGCAGCGGGATGGCAAGCGCATAGCGCGCGAAGTCGGGCTCGAGGAACGGGGAGCGCTGCGGGACGGGTCCGATCGGTTCGAGCATGTCGCACCCGAACACGCAGTCCCACGCGGCGGCGACCACCCAGTCCCCGCGTTGTCCGATGAACCGCTCCCGCCAGCGGTCCAACCACGCCCGGTAGTGCTGTAGCGCATATGCCCGGTACCGGTCGGCGACCACATCACCGGGGAAGGCTTCGCGGACGTCCGGGTAATGGGCGGCCAGGTACAGCGCGAACGAGCTGCGGGGTGGCAACCGAGGGGCCACTACCGCCAGCAGCTGCGCCAGCCCCATCACGGCCCCGCCGTACAACGCCTCGTCCGCGGCGTACCGCCAGGCCGCCTGCCAGCGGCGGGCGCGGAGCTGCGCGGCGGTGAGGAACGGGGATGCCTGGAGCAGCTCGTCGGCGCCGCTGCCGGTCAGCAGCACGCCGGCGCCGAGTGTGTCGACCCGCTCGACGAGCGCGTCGAACGCCCGCGGGAGGGCCTCCTGGCGGGGACCCGAGGGGCTCCAGTCCGGCGGTGGTAGCCGCCGAGGGTCGGTCTCGACGACGTGCAGCTCGCAGTCGATGGCGAATGCCTCGATCACCGAGCGGGCCAGTTCGCTGGCCGGCACACCCTGGTCGTCCAGCATCTCATCCACGATCGCGACCAACTGCCGCCC
>Ga0136614_10000425_pt1 | contig 20808 bp, 25 predicted proteins | sample AntDrymUQ2792106_2_FD_106643 | JGI IMG/M metagenome (GOLD analysis project Ga0136614, IMG submission 106643) | Polar desert sand microbial communities from Dry Valleys, Antarctica - metaG UQ279 (21.06) | ecosystem: Environmental > Terrestrial > Soil > Desert | place: Antarctica: Dry Valley... | reverse complement strand
GATCCCCGGGGAAGGCGCCGCTCCGACGGGGGAGCGCGCCGAGTTCCGCATCAACGTCAAGGATCTGCGTTTCCTGAAATCGGTCGGGATCGATCCCACTCGCAAGGTGCGCCGGCGTCAGCCTCCGGCCCGCCGGCCCCGGCGCCCCGTCCGCGCCACGGCCGGGCGCCCCGTCCGGGCCGAATAGCCCGTCGATCGGCGCCGCTCTCCCCACTCTCCCGGCGGTTCCCGTTTGTGTGAGAGGAATCTTCGGCCAGCACAATTTCCAGGAGGAGTTCTTCGACCGGCAGGAGAGCGACGTCGAAAAGCGCATCGGGGATTCGGACAACGTCCAGGTCTCCCGTGGAGGCACCCGCGATGGCGTCGACGTGATCACCAATCGGACGATCGACATCACGCCCTTCGGGAACCGGAATTTCGTCGGCTTTACCGGGGCGCCCGGGGGGCGCCTGTACGCGGTGCAGATTCCACCCGGCACCATGAACCCCGCGATCTCGGAGCTGATCCATGCCGCCATCTTCGACACGTTCGTGGTCGATGCCTCGGTCGTGCCGGTCTTCGCGGAAGCAATTTTGACGAAGGGCACGGTCTCCGGCACGACGGCGACGATCGACCTGCGGCGGCCCATCGAGCGAGTCGCGGGCTTCATCGGGCAGGACAACGACTTCGCGCCTTTCTACTTCCAGAACCCTCACCAGCTTGGCAAGGACGTCTGGAAAGGAGTGGAAAATGGGGACATCCAGAACCTCTTCCTCGTGCTCCGCTTGCCGCCCGCGCCGTTCCCGGGCGTTTCCGGCCACGCTCCTCTGATCGGGCTCGACGGCGGCGTGACGCCGAACGACGTTCCGATCTTGGGGCGCTCCTTCATCTCGGACAACGGCGGCGCCACCTGGACTCAGAGCACGACCTTCAACTTCCGGTTCGGCCTCGTCACCGGGGGTGATTCGAACCACTGAGCTCGACCCTTCTCCGCTGTTCAAAGGGAGCGGAGTGATCCGCTCCCTTCTTTTTTCAGCGCGTAAACTGATCGGCATGAACGGCACGGCCGACGCCTTCGGGATCTCCCGCCCCCGGTGGGAAGCGCTCCTGGCCCAGTGGGGACTCCCCGCCTTTCGCGGGCGGCAGGTCTTCGACGCGCTCCACCGGCGCGGCGTGCGGAGCTACGAAGCCATCCGCGAGATCCCGGGGCCGCTGCGCCGGAGGCTGTCCGAAGAAATGCCTTTCCGCCTTCCCGAGATCGCCCGGCGCGAGGAGTCGCGCGACGGGAGCGTCAAGTACGGCCTGCGTCTGGCCGACGGCAACCTGATCGAGGCCGTCTTCATGCCAGGGGAGGCCGGCGCCGCCGCGGTCAACGAGTTCGAGGACGCGCGGGCGGTGTCCGGCTCCGTCACCGGGACACCCGGAGTCATGGGGCCGCCCCCGACGCCGCCCCGTCAGGGCTTCACAGTCTGTCTCTCGTCTCAAACCGGCTGCGCGGTGGATTGCGCTTTCTGCGTGACCGGCCGCCTGGGGGGCGGCCGCAACCTGAGCCCAGGCGAGATCATCGGGCAGCTCTACGCCGTGCTCGACGACGCCCGGCGGACTCCCGAGGGCCTGCGGGTCGTCTTCATGGGGATGGGCGAGCCGTTTCTGAACCCGGACGCGGTCCTCGGAGCGCTCGAGGTCCTGTTCGAGGTCGTTTCGCCGCGGCGCGTGACGGTCTCGACGTCCGGGATCACGCCCGTCTTCGAGCGCTTCGCGGCGCTGCCGCACCGTCCCAACCTGGCCGTCTCGATCAACGCCGCCGACGAGGAGACGCGTTCCCGGCTCATGCCGATCAACCAGACCTACCCGCTCGCCGGTCTCGTGCGCGCCCTGCGGGCGTGGCCCGCGGACGCGCACCGTCCGATCACCGTCGAATACGTCCTGATCGCGGGCGTCAACGACGCGCCGGAGGCCGCCCGGCGTCTCGCCCGTCTCCTTCGCGGCCTCGCGGCGAAGGTCAACGTGATCCCCCTGAACGAGGACCCGGTCTACCTCGCGGGGTGGTCGCGGCCGAACGAGGGGGCAATCGACACCTTCGTGCGGGCCCTGGCGGCGTCGGGGGCGCGGGTCACCGTCCGGAGGAGCAAAGGACCCGATGCGAGCGCCGCGTGCGGCCAGCTCAAAGGCCGGACCGTGGACCCGCGGGGACGCACCGGGCGGGCTCTTCCAGTCTCCGCTCTGACTTCGCGCCCCCGCCCGGTATAATCGGGGGACGCAGACAAGGGACTTCGGAGAGCAATCCGCGCCGGCCAGAGAGCCGGGGCGGGAACGGGCGGCGGATTCCCCCGAGGCGCAGCGACTTGAGCAGGAGCTGCGCACCGAACGCCGTTGGCGGGAGACTGCCGTCTCCTCGCTGGCGGCGCTCGAGTCGGTCCTCGCGAATCTGGATGCGGGGATCGTCCTGCTGGACGGGGGCGGCCGGGTGCTCTACGCCAACCACGCCCTCTCGACGCTGTTCGACATCCCTCCGGAGCGCGTGGCGCGGATGAACCGGGACCAGTTACTGCGCGAGGTCGCGGGCCTCTCCGAGGACCCCATCCTCGACAAGCTGAAGACGCTGACCACCGGAAACCTTCCGTCGAAGGACGAGTTCGAGATCCAGCAGCCCAAGTGGCTCCAGATCGGCTGCGTCGTCAAGCCCGTGATGGTCAGCACGGGGACGGGGCAGCTCATCGTCTTCACGAACATCACCGCGGAGGTGGACCTCGCGGACTCCCGGCAGAGGCTCGCCCTGACCGACGAGCTCACCGGCCTGTCCAATCGGCGCGCGGGCGAGCAGGCGGTCGCCCGCGAGGTGGCGCGGGTCTACCGGACCGGGCAGCCGCTGTCCTTCGCGCTCTTCGACGTGGATCACTTCAAGCGCGTCAACGACACGTGCGGGCATGCGCTGGGCGACCGCGTCCTCCGGGCCGTCGGACTGCTCATCAGCGGCTTCTTGCGGGGCGGCGATCACGCGGTGCGGTGGGGAGGCGAGGAGTTCCTCGCCATCCTGGGCGACGTCTCGATCGATGGCGGACGGGCCACGGCCGAGCGCATCCGCGCGGCCGTCGCCTCCTTGTCCGTCGAGGGCGTAGGGCCGGTGACGATCTCCGCGGGCGTGTCCGAGTTCGAACGGGGCGAGTCCGCGGAGGCCGCCCTTTCGCGCGCGGACGTCAAGCTCTACGAGGCGAAGGCGGGGGGGCGCAATCGCGTCTGTTGACGCGAGGTGGAAGGTGGAAGGTGAAAGGTGGTAGGTGAGAGGTGGTAGGTGAGAGGTGGAAGGTGGAAGGGAAACGCTAGGACCCATCACCGACGACCTGAACCGGTAAGTAGTGGGCAAAAAACTTCCGCCAGCGCCGCCGATACTCATCAGCCAACACTTTCTCCGCCTCGTCTTCATGGTGGCAGTGCCCGGCGGGGGTCTCCCATACCGCGCTGCCCGGCGGCAGCGCGCGGATGAGCCGTTCCACGAACCGCGCCGGGACGAGCCGGTCGGCCCGGCCGTACACGAGGAGGATGGGGGCGTTCACCCGCGCGGCGAGGATCGCGGGATCGATCTCCCGCAGGTCCGCGCCTTCGGGGGCGCCGAGACGGCGGGCGATTCCGCCGATCGCGCGCGAGACCGCCCACCGGCTCGCAAGTCCGAGGAAGACGGCGGGTACGCCTGTCGCGATCGAGAGGTAATGACGCGCCATGGCGGCGGGCTCCGCGAAGGGGCTCTCGAGCCAGATCGCGCGGATCTCCGGGCGCCGGGCGGCGAGGGCGAGCGCAACCGACGATCCCGCGGAGCAGGAGTGGATGCCCATGCGGTCCGGGTCGAGGCCGAACCGCGACCGGGCCTCGCCAATCGCCTCAGCCAGATCCTCGCGTTCCAGGAGGCCGTAGGTCACGTGCTGGCCGCCGCTCGCGCCGTGCCCGCGCAGGTCGGGTATCAATACGTTGTACCCCGCCTCGAGGGCCCGGCCGGCCGCGGGCTCCCATTCCGCCGCGTTGCCCCCCTTGCCGTGCAGGAACAGGATCGTCGGATGGGCCGCCGTCTGCCGGGTCGGGGAGGCAAAAACCGCAGACATCTCCACGGGATCCTTCGCGCTGCCCGTGTGAGCGAACTCCGCGACGACCTCCGACCGCACGCTCAGGGTCTCGAGGAGGCTCTCCCGGCCCTCGGGGGCGGGCGCGAGCCCGCGCGGAGATACGAGGTGCCCCGCGAGCCGGCGCGCCGCGAGCCAGGAGGCGGCGGCAAACAGCGCGGCCCCGGTGAAGAACGGGACCCAGAGGGAGCGGCGCGGAGCGGTCAGCGCATCCCGCGCGCGCGGCGCGCCGCCTTCGCCTTCTTTCCGAACAGCCCGACGACCTCGACCGGACCGGCGACGCGAGTCTGGCAGGCGAGGCGGACTTCGCGTCCCTTCCAGCGGCCTCGGACGAAGGCGAGGGGCTTGGCGAACCAGATCGCCAGCGAGAACCTCTCGAGGCGCGTCGGAGGACTCAGGCTCTCGCTTCCCGACAGGGGGATCACGGCGCACGTGGTGCACTGCCCGTGGCCGCCGCACCACTGCCAGAGCCGCGCGTTCGCGTCCAGCGCGGCGTCCCACAGGCGGTAACCCTCCCAGGCGTCCACCGCCTCGCCGTTGATCACGCATCGGACCCGGCGCAGGGCGGCGGGGCGCGCATCGGGCATGGAAGGAATTATAGGAGCGCGCTCTCAGTCCGCCGCCGGGACCGCCTGGCCCGAGGCCCCCAGCGTCGCCTCCCATTCCGCCCGGAGCCACGTCAGCTCGAGCCCGCCGCGCGCTTCTCCGGGGACGAGGCGGATCCGGAGGCGCGAGGGATCCTCGGGCTTCTCCGTGGCGACGACGACGCCTTTCCAGGAGAGGAGAAATCCGTAGTCGCCGGGAGCGACGAGGACGAGGCGGAAGCGCCCCTCCGCGTCTGTCGATACGCGCGGCGACCATGACACGTCGCGATCCCTCGGGAGCCCGATCACCTCGATCCCCGCGACGGGGCGCCGCCCCTCGTCGTGGACGACCCCTTCCACCGTGGCGCGCGCGTTGCTCTCCCGGCGAATCGCCTCCGCGGTGGGGCGGGGGCCGGTAGAGCATCCCGACACCGCCGCCAGGGCGACGAAGATCGCCGTGCTCCGCGCTGTCCGTGTGAGGCGCGTCATGCGGCGGGCATCTTAGCCGCCCCGTGTGCCATGATCGAAAGGGAGGCGTGATGTCCGAAGAGACGATCCCCACGGGGAAGGATGCGAAGGTGCCGCAGGCCGACGGCGTGCCATCGGAACGGCCCCCGGAACCGCCGGCGAGCCGGCCGGCGGAGGAGCCCGCGCCAACCCCGGCCGCCCAGGAAAAGCCCGCGCCAACCCCGGCCGCCCAGAAGCTCCCGTTTCAGGTCGCCGTCACGTGGTCGGGTGCCGCGACGGGCTGCGGCGACGTCCGCGTGGGGGGCGCTCTCTCCCTCCCGATTGGCGGCGCGAAGGAGCTCGGGGGTTGCGGGAAAGGCGCGAATCCGGAGGAGCTTCTGCTCGCCGCGGTCGGCGCGTGCTTCGTAAATACGTGGGCGATCTTCCTCGGAAAGCTTCAGCTCGACTACCCGGATCCCTCCCTCCGCGTGGAAGGACACCTGGAGCCGGACGCCGCGGGGGGCTACCGGATGGCGAACATGAGGATCGCGGCGCGGGTGCCCGCGGCTCTCCTCGCGGGGGACCGCCAGAAGGTCGAGAAGACACTTGCCCTGTCGGAGAAGTACTGCATCATCTCAAAGGTCGTGAAGGCCGCGCTGCCGCTGAGCGTGGCGATCGAGGAGGTGCCGACCTAGGAAATCAGGAAGAAGCCCCTTCACGCTTCTTCTACTTTCCATCTTCCACCTTCCACCTTCCACCTTCCACCTTCCACCACTCACCACCCACCACTTCACCTCAGCACCACCACCGTAGCGCCCGCTCCGCCTCGCCCGGGTCCCCCGTCGAAATAGTCGGCGACGTCGGCGCGATCAGCCAGCCAGCGCCTCACCTGGGCGCGCCGCACGCCGGCGCCCTTGCCGTGGATCAGCCTTACTTCCCGGAATCCCGCCTCCCGCGCCTCGCGCAGGTACTCTTCGAGGACCGAGAGGACGTCCTGCGGCGCGAAGGAATGTAGATCGAAGGAGTCCGCGATCGGGATCCGCCGCATGACGAGGGGTACGCTCCGGCCGGGGATGCCAGCCGGGGCTAGATGTCCGCGAGCGCGCGTTCTCCCTGCGCCTGGGAGACAGCCCGAAGCTCCTGTCCGCAGACGCAGGAGACGGCGATCGATCCGTCGGGCCCGGCGGCGTCCCCCGGAAGCTCGAAAGCACGGCCGTCGTTGACGGACCGGTCGGAGGACCAGCGCCTCACGGAGCCCGTGATCCGGGCGGGGTGGCGGATGTAGTTGATCGAGACCTGGCAGCCGCAGCGCGGGCAATCGGTCCAGAAGTAATCCATGGCGTCCCTTTCAGCTCGGTTTGTCGGGTACGCGGCGCATCTGTCCGGTGGCCGCGCGACGCATGGCGGTGTCGGTGCCGCCCCTCATCTCCTTGTGCGCCTTCTTGCGCTCGTACATCACCCGGTCCGCGCTTTCGATGGCGAAGTCGAAGGGGAGCCGGCTCGAGTAGGGGGTCACGCCGACGGACGCCGCGATGAAGCGCCGGTACGCGCGGGTGAGGTTCGAGGACTGACGCACTTCCTCGATCCTCGCGGGCAGCATGTAGAACCGCTTCTTCGCCAGCTCCTCGTCCATCCCCGGGAGGATGACGAGGAACTCGTCGCCCCCCCACCGGATCAGGTAGTCGTCGCCGCGAATCAGCTTCTTGACCGCCGTCGCGACGGTCCAGATTGCCTTGTCCCCCTCCTCGTGGCCCTCCTGGTCGTTGATGGTCTTGAGGCCGTCCACGTCGATGAGGACGATCGATCCGCCCGTCTCCACGCGCGCGAGCGTCGGACGGATCTCCTCGAGGAAGAAGCGGTTGTACGTCTCCGTCAGGGGGTCGATCTGCGCCCGGCGGCGCGAGCGCTGCGTGTCATCGACGGCGCGCGCGTGGACGAGCGTGAGGCGCGACTCGAGGTGCTCCATGGCCCAGATGATCAGTCCGATCCCGAAAAACATCTGGAGGAAGAGGTCATAGAACCCCGTGTAGGCGAGGAACGCGGCCTCCGGTTCGACGCGCGCCGCTGAGATGCCGAAGAAGATCATGTACGCGACCTGGACCAGGGTGGTGAGGATCGCGAGCGTCAGGGCGAAGCTCTTGCCGAGGCCGGCGTCACGGCTGCGATAGATGACGACCGTGACGACCACCCATCCGATCGCAAGGATCGCCATGTGCGCGGAATAGAAGAGGGAACTCTGTCCCGTGAGAAAGCAGACTCCGAACGCGACCGGCAGTCCCAGGATTGTCGCGAGCACGAACGGTTTCGCGAGGGAAACCTCCCGGCCCATGCGGAGCGCCGCCACCACGAGGAGCACGATGAAGATCTGCTTGAAGTACTGGAAGGGAACGTTTTCGTACGGGAGAACCACCTGGAAAGAAACGAGCAGCGATACGAGGGAGAGGAAGAGGAAGACCCAGGCGTATCCGGCGGCCTTGAGGCCGCGGTGGCGGTTGCCCCGCGAGAGGTGCAGGAGCACGGAAGCGAGCAGCGCGGCCCCTACCGTCTGAACGAGCAGGCCGAGGACGGAGAGCTCCACCCCCGGGCCTATCTCGGGGTGATCAGCCGCCCACCCCCGGGTCGGGGGCGCGGCGTCGGAAGGGCGCTCGAACGCATGGCTGTGGGTTGCGACAAGAGTACACCCCCGGCGCGGGGCGCCCGATCGTCCCCGCCGGGCGACGCTCAGCGCAGGTTCATGCGGGCGCCGATGCGCCGCCAGGTCTCTCCGGCCGCGGCACCGGAACAGGACGGGGGAGAGGGCCAGCTCGCGCAGCGGACGGGCATGCGCACGAAGGCGTGCGGGCCCCGGAGATCGATTCCCCAGACGGGCTTCTTCCCCTCGTCCGAGAGGAGCAGGACATCCATTCCTTCCGGCGCGCGGTCGACGTCGATGGAGAACGACTGTCCGTCGAACTGGATCCGGCCGAGCGCCCCGGGAGCCGCGGCGATTGTGGCGGTCTGCCGGGACTCGGTCGTCCAGGTGCCCGGCAGGAGGACGCTGGCCACCTCCGAAGCGGCGTCGGGATAGACGCGGAATGCGCCGTCCTGGATCCGCGCCACCGGGACGTAGAGGTGGTCGAGCGATCCGAGCCCCCGGATCTCGACCTCGTACGGCACGTCCCGGGCGAGCCGGACCAAGACGTCCAAGGGCCCGGCTTCGCCGTCGACGCTCAATGTGATGCCCTCCGGACCCCGGACCGAACCGCGGACCGGGAGCTCGACCTCCCGCGCGCCGAGGAATCGGAGCGAGAACGCGCCGCGCGCCTGATCGGCGTCGATGGAGAGCCGGGGCATCGTGCGCAGCGGCGCGAGGTCGAAGCGTTCGAAGAGCGCTTCGACCGCCGGCCGCGGATAGAGCGTCGCGTCGTTCCAGTCGGGGATGTCCACGCCGCCGACGTCGGCGCTCACGCGCGCGAGGTCGAGCTGGAACCCGGAGAACCGGTAGGCGTGGGATTCGCGGTGGGCGCCCCGGGGGGTCTGCCGCGTCCGCTCCCGCACGTAGAGGGCCGGGGCGTCCTTCTCACGCTGCTCGAAGCGGGCCGTCCACTCGCCCGCGCTCGCGCAGGCGGGCAGCGGCCCCGCGGGGGCGTGGATCGCGACCGGCTGCAGCTTTCCCCCGCGCAGGCGCCACACGCTGCGGCACTCCATCGCCGGCGACGAGGCCGCGACCTCGACGAGGGAACCGACGCTCCCGAGGCGACCCTGCTGCATCGCGACCGCGAAGCCCTCCCGGGGCGCCGGGGCCCACGCGGAGGCGAGGCGCTTGCCTCCGACAGAGTGCGCGACGAGACGGACGCGCGCGCCGGACGGACGCGCCTCCAGCCGTTCGGCCGTGCCGTCGCCGTCGAGGTCGACCGAGAGGGTCGGGGGAGGAGACGAGGCGGCCCCGAGCAGGAGCAGGGCCGCGAAGCCGGCGAGTGGCCTGCCCGTCAGGGGGTCTCGGTCTTCCGCACGGCCGCCTCCGCAGCCTGGAAGCCGATGCGGCTGTGCGTGCCGTCGCAGAAGGGCTTCTTGACGGAGGCGCCGCAGCGGCAGAGCGACACCGCGCGCCCCTCCTCGATCAGGGTCTCGTTCCCCTCGGGATCGATGAGCTTCGCGGGTCCCGTTAAACGGTAGGGCCCGTTGGGAAGAATCCGGATCGTCGTTTCCGCCATCGGCCACCTCGCTTTGAGCCCCTCATTTTAAACTCACCCCCTCGTGCGCGCATTCGAGAAGGCCCCGCCGGAGGTTCAGGAGATCCTGACGAAGCCGATCCGCGACCTCGGATTGAAGCTGGAGGGTTCGCCGATCGAGCGTTTCGTCCATCAGCTCTACCGGGAGCTGGAGCGCAAGGGGCTTCGGAAGTTCCGCCCGCTCTGCTACCTGACGGATGAGTGGGGCTGTCCCTCGGGGGAACCGGTCATCGGGATCCCCTTCTACCTCGCCAACCCGAAGCTCGCGCGTCTCGAGAAGGAGATGAACGACCTCGAGGACGCGCACGAGATCATGATGTACATGCGCCACGAGGCGGGGCACGCCTTCAACTACGCGTACGAGATGTACAAGACGCGGGAGTGGCGCGACCTGTTCGGTCCGTTCCGGCGGGCGTACCGCGACGACTACCGCCCGGTCCCGTTCTCGCGGCGGTTCGTCCGGCACATCGAGGGCTGGTACGCGCAGAAGCATCCCGACGAGGACTTCGCGGAGACGTTCGCCGTCTGGCTCACGCCGCGCTCCAACTGGAGGCGGAAGTATCGGGGGTGGGGCGCGCGCGCGAAGCTGCGCTACGTCGATCGCATGGCGCGGAAGTACCGCGACGTCGATCCGATCCGGCCGCAGGGCCACACGGACATCACCGTCGAGGAGATGGAGACGACCGTCGCGGACTTCTACCAGGAGCTGGCGGAGCTCGAGCCAGCGCCGGAAGCTCTGGCGCTCGGAACCGACCTCGAGGACATCTTCGTCTCCCGGCGCCGCAGAAAGGGCGTGCGTCCCGCCGTCGACCTCATGAAGGAAAATCGCAAGACGATCATCGACAAGGTGGCATACTGGACGGGAGTTCAACGTCCTCTCGTCAAAAAACTCGTGGAGTCGATCGAGACGCGCGCCGGCGAGCTGAAGCTGTTCGCCGACACCCGGCGCGAGCGGGAGCACCTCACGGAGGTCACCGTTTACGCGACGGCGCTGGCGATGAACTACCTCGCGCGCGGAAAGTTCGTCCAGTCGTGAGCCGGCCCGAGGGTCCGGAAGGAGGCGCGTGGCCTCGACGAAGCTGAAGGTCGCGATCCTCTACGACCTCTGGGAGGAGGAGCCCGAGGCCCCGCCGGAGAAACCGGCGCGCGGGAAGTCTGGCCGCAAGAAGAAGAAGGAAAAGGCCGACCGGGAGGAGATCTTCGACGCGCTCGGCAAGCTCGGGCACGAGCCGTCCTACCAGGTCGTGGACGGGCGCAACCAGTCGCTCCTCGCCGTGTCGCGATTCGAAGCGGACCTCTGGTTCAACCTGACCGAGTCGTATCGAGGCGACGACACGAAGGACATGAACCTCGCGGCCTACCTGGACCTCCTCGACTGCGCCTACACGGGCGCAGGTCCCCACGCGCTCTACCTCGCGCAGGACAAGGCCCTCGCGAAAAAGATCTTCGCGTTCCACGGGATCCGGACCCCGTACTTCGCGACCTCCTATCGCGGAAAACTCGATCACTCGCACGACATCGCGTTCCCGCTCATCGTGAAGCCGACGTCGGAGGACGGATCGATCGGCATCGACAAGACCTCCGTCGTCGGCAGCGTCAAGGAGCTCATGGAGCGGATCCACTACATCCAGCAGGAGTTCGATTCCCCGGCCCTCATCGAGGAGTACATCGAGGGGCGGGAGATCTACGCGGCGGTGCTCGGCAACGAAAGCCCCGAGGCGCTCCCTCTCGTGGAGCTCGACCTCTCCAAGCTCCCGGAGGGGACGCCTCGCATCGCCGGCAAAGAGGTGAAGTGGGAGAAGGAGACGGAGGCGTACAAGGTCACGAAGTCCGCCCCCGTCGACGACCTGGACGAGGAGACGACGAAGCGTCTCTCGGACACGGCGCTGGCCGCCTACCAGGCCTTGAAGCTGCGCGACTACGGGCGCATCGACATGCGCCTGTCGGACAAGGGGGACGTGTATGTCATCGAGGCGAACCCGAACCCGTGGCTCGCCTCGACGGCGGAGTTCGCGATGGCGGCGAAGAAGTCGGGCCGCTCCTACACGGAGCTGATCGGGGAGATCCTGGATCTCGCGCGGGCCCGCTACGCGAGCGGGTAGGCCCGGGGGACGCGGGGGGGGGGCCGTTAGAATGCCCATCTGCGAAGGGAGAATCGGATGAAGAAAGCGGCCCTGCTCCTGCTGATCCCCTTCCTCGCCGCGGCGGCCGAGGCGCGGCAGATCGGGGGCGTCAACCTGCCCGATTCCGCGGCCGTCGCGGGGAAGACGATCAAGCTCAACGGCGGCGGCGTGCGCACGAAAGCCATCTTCAAGGTCTACGTCGCGGGCCTCTACCTCGAGACGCCCTCGCGCGACGCGGCGGCCGTCGTCTCGTCGGACCAGGTCAAGCGGGTGCAACTGTCGCTCCTCCGCGCGCTCGACAAGGGGAAGATCACGGAGGCGATCTCCGAAGGGTTCGAGAAGAACTCGAAGGCGCAGATGGGAGCGTTGAGAGCGCGGCTCGACCGGTTCAACGCCATGATCCCCGACCTCGAGAAGGGCGACGCGATCGTCCTCACGTACGTTCCGGGCAAGGGCACGCAGGTCTCGGCGAAGGGCGCGGACAAGGGGACGATCGAGGGCAAGGACTTCGCGGACGCCCTCTTCGCCGTGTGGCTCGGCGGCAACCCCGTCCAGGAGGACCTGAAGAAGGCGATGCTCGGGGGCTAGTCCGTCGGCTTCGCTTGCTCGGCTGCGCCTCGCTTGCGCTCCGCCTCCCGCGCCGCGAGGCTCCTCCCCTCTGGGAGACTCCTCGCGGCGCGATCGGTGAGCGGCCTCCTCCCTCTAACAGCTCCTGGCGCGCGACCCGAAGAGGCGCGTCAGGGGATGCTACGCGGCCTCGATCTCCCGGGGCTTGAGGCCGAGCCGCCGGGCGAGACGGTCGATCGCCACCCCGACGAACATCAGCTCCATCCAGAGCCGCGCGGCCAGCGGCACGCGTTCGACGCCGCCCGCCAGCGTCGTCGTCACCGCCGCGCGGATCGCGTCGAATGGCGCCTTGGCGCAGAAGGCCTCGAAGAAGACGGGATCGTAGAAGGCGTACACGAAGCGGCGGAAGCGGCGGAAGAGCGTGTTCGCCTTGCGCTCGTAGGCGGCGAAGGCCGCCCGCCGGATCGGGCCGGGACGCTCCAGCGCCCCGTCGATCGCCGCGGCCGCACGCTCGCCCGTCGCCATGGCGAGGAAGACCCCGGCGGAGAAGACCGGATCGAGAAATGTCGCCGCGTCGCCGACGAGGAGGTAGCCGTCGCCGGCGACCCGCGCGGACGACGCCGAGTAGTCGGAGATTCCGACGACGGGGCTGGTGCGCCTCGCGCCGGCCAGGAGGTCCCGCATGCGCGGGGACCGCGCGACGAGCGCCTCGAAGCGCTCCTCCCGTCCGCCCGGCAATCCCTCCGCGCGGAGCGCCGCCGCATCGAACACGGCCCCGACGCTGCACGTCCCGTCGGAGAAGGGAATGATCCAGTACCAGACGCCCCGGTCGATCGGAAGGAGGATGTCGCCGGGCTCGTGCTCCGGGGGCCAGCGCATGCCCGCGTAATGGGCGAAGAGGCCGGCGCGCTTGAGCCTCGCGTCGAACCGGCGCGTGCCGGCGGCGCGCGAAATGACGGCCTCCTGCCCCGAGGCGTCCACCACCACCCGCGCGCGCACCTCCCGGGGACCTTCGGGGGTCGCGGCGACGACGCCGACGGCGGCACCGTCCTCGAACAGCACCTTCGAGACGGGCGTCGCGTCGTGGACCTCCGCCCCGCACGCCGCGGAGTGCCGCAGCAGGAGGTCGTCGAACTCGGCGCGCTTGACGTGGTAGGCGGCGGGGTGGCGGTCATCGACTCCGTGGCGGAAGACGACGGGGCGCGTTCCCCCTGTCGCCTCGTTCCAGAAGAAGGCGCCGAGCTTCTTCTGGTATCCCGCCGCGGCGATCTTGTCGGCGACCCCGAGGCGCTCGAAGATCGGCAGGTTGAAGGGGAGGAGCGACTCGCCCACGTGGAAGCGGGGAAACTTTTCCCGCTCGAAGAGTGCGACCCGGCGCCCACGGCGCGCGAGCAGGCTCGCGACGGTGGAGCCCGCCGGGCCCCCTCCGATGATCACCGCGTCGTAGTATTCGGCCATCACGGCCATTTTCTCATTCGCGGAACGGTCAGCCGCCAGCGATCCGCTCTCGGCTCGGCGCTGAAGCTGTGTCGGATCCGGCGCTCGAGTTCCGCGGCGTGTCGAAGAGCTTCAACCCCGGGCGGCCCGTTCTCGAAGACTTCACGCTGAACCTCGCGGCCGGCGAGACCGTCGCGCTCCTCGGGCCTTCCGGCTGCGGCAAGACGACGGCGCTGAAGCTCGCGAACCGCCTCCTCGACGCCGACGCGGGAGAGATCCGCGTTCACGGACGCGACGTGCGCGGGGAGGACCCGGTGCGCCTGCGCCGCGGCATCGGCTACGTCATCCAGGAGGCCGGACTCTTTCCGCACTGGGACGTGCGCCGCAACGTCGAGACGGTCCCGCGCCTTCTCGGATGGACCGACGCGCGGCGCCGCGAACGCTCGGACGCGCTGCTGGCCCTGGTGGGGCTGCCGCCCGAGGAGTTCGGCGCGCGCCGCCCGCGCGAGTTGTCGGGCGGACAGAGGCAGCGGGTCGGCGTGGCGCGGGCCCTCGCCGCGGATCCGCCGCTGCTTCTCATGGACGAGCCCTTCGGCGCCCTCGATCCCATCGCGCGTCGAGCGCTCCAGCGCGAGTTCCTCCAGTGGAAGGCGCGGCTGGGAAAGGCGGTGCTCCTCGTCACGCACGACGTCCGCGAGGCGTTCCGCCTGGCCGACCGGATCGCGGTGATGGAAGAGGGCCGCCTCCGGCAGGTCGGCACCTCCGCGGAGCTGAGCGCCCGGCCGGCGAGCGCCTTCGTGCGGGACTTCCTGGCCGAGGCGGACGCGTGAGCGGCCTCGCCGGCTTCCTCTGGGAGCGCCGGGTGGAAATCGTCGCGCTGACGGGCGAGCACCTCGTCCTCGTCGCGGCGTCCACGACGCTCGCCGCGGCGGCGGGGATCCCCCTGGGCGTCCTGCTGACGCGCCGGCCCCGGCTCGCCCGTCCGATCCTCGGGTTTGCGAACGTCGTGCAGACGATCCCGAGCCTCGCTCTATTCGGTTTTCTGATCCCGATCCCTTTCATCGGGGGGATCGGAGGGCGCACGGCGATCGCGGCCCTCCTCGTGTACGCGCTCCTCCCGATCCTGCGCAACACCCACGCCGGCATCCTGTCGGTCGATCCGTCCGTCGTCGAGGCGGCGTCCGGCCTCGGCATGAGCGCCGGCCAGCGCCTGCGCCTCGTCGAACTGCCGCTCGCGTTTCCCGTCGTGCTCGCGGGGATCCGCATCGCGACCGTGGTGTCCATCGGCCTGGCGACGATCGCCGCGGCAATCGGCGCCGGCGGGCTCGGCGTCCTCATCTACCGCGGGATCGCCGTCGTGGACTCGCGCCTGATCCTCGCCGGCGCGCTCCCCGCGGCGCTGCTGGCCATCGCGTCGGACGCGCTGCTCGGCGCGCTCGAGCGGCGGTCGGCCGTCGCGCGGGCCCGGAGGCCGGCGTGAGACGACGCGCGCCGCTGGCCGGCCTGCTCGCGGCGGCGTTTCTCGCCTTCGGCTGCGGGGCCCGCGAGCGGCCCATCCGCATCGGGTCGAAGAACTTCTCCGAGCAGGTCCTGCTCGGGGAGATCGTCGCGCAGGCGCTCGAGGCGCGCGGGCTCCCCGTCGATCGCCGGCTGAATCTCGGCGGGACCTTCGTATGCCACCGCGCGCTCATCGCGGGAGAGCTCGATCTCTATCCGGAGTACACCGGAACCGCGTTCACGGCGGTCCTGACCCAGAAGCCCGTCTCCGACCCGGCGGCCGTCTACCGCTCCGTCCGTGAGGCGTACGCGAAGCGGTGGGACGCGGTCTGGGCGCCGCCTCTCGGGTTCGAGAATACGTTCGCGATCGTCGTTCGCAAGGAGGACGCGGGCCGTCTCGGCCTGCGCCGCATCTCCGACCTGGCCGCGCACGCCTCGCTGCGCCCCGGCTTCGGCTACGAGTTCCTCGAGCGGGAGGACGGCTATCCCGGCCTCGTCCGCGCGTACGGACTCGCGTTCGAGCGGCGTCCCGCGCAGATGGACCTCGGCCTCCTCTACCAGGCGCTCCAGAGCAAGACGGTCGACGTCGTCGCCGGCAACTCGACGGACGGGCTGATCGAGGCGCTCGGGCTGGCCGTGCTCGAGGATGACCGACGCTACTTCCCCCCGTACGAGGCGGCGTTCGTGGTCCGGGGGGCCGTGTGGCGGGAGCGCGAAGCGGTTCGATCCGTCCTGGAGGGGCTCGGCGGAACGATCGGGGCGGACGAGATGCGCCGCCTGAACGCCCGGATCGACCGCGACAAGCTGCGGCCGGAGGACGTCGCCCGCGAGTTCCTCGCGGCGAAGGGACTCGGCCGCAAGGGCTGATTCGGTTCCGGTTCTGTTAAGCTATTGCGCAGACCGCAAGCCGACAATAAAAGCCGATGAAGGCCCTTTTGGAGGTCTCCTCGACCCTCTGGGTCAGCCTGGGAGCGGCCGCTCTCCTGCTGCTGCTCCTGGTGATCTCCTTCCGCTCGCGCTCCTACGTCTTCTGCCAGTACCTGAAGGCGATGACGGGCGTCTCACTCAAGCCGCGCGAGGTGCGCAGGGCGTTCGACAGCGGGGGGCAGGTCGGCGTCCGGGAGCTCTTCCTGGACCTGATCATCCGGGAGGACCTCAAGGGCGGGCCGGCCGTGATCCCCGATGACGCACCCGCGCCCACGGCCGCAGACGGCCGAAGCTAAAGACGCGGGTTCTCGGTCGACGCTCGCTTCTCCGGCCGGAACAAATTTTGCTCCGCCTTCCGCGGAGGTCACATGAAGACCTTGATTGTTGGGATCGTTGCCGCGACGGCATTGCTGACCGGTTGCGCCAGCCGGGGGAGCGTCACCAACGCGGCGGCCGACCGGCAATTCGGAGGGAATCTCGAGACCACGTTCTCCTCGATGCTGTCCGGCAACTGGACGGGATCGAGCCCCGGCAACGACCTGAGGCTCGATATCGACAGCGTCATCATCCGCTCTCTCTCGCATCCGCACGACCTCTTCCTCAGGGTGACGGGCGCTTTCCAGGGCACGAACATCGGGCAGAGCGGCTACCTGCACTCCAGAACCAGGGGGACGATCTCTTCGTGGGGTTCATCCCGCACTTCGATCCAACGGTCACGTCGATGTCCCGCGAGGCGGGACGGTTCACGTCGAGCGAGACGAACGCGGCGTGCAGCTTCTACGTCACGCCGCGCGGCGACGGCTTCGTGGGGGAGACCCGCGGGTCGACGACGTGCGCCCTCGCGATCCGCGGCGCCGTCGGGAAGTGGGTCCTCGAGGTCGAGCCGGGCACGCTCGCCGTGCGCCACGCGGAGTCTGGAGAAACGCTCCGCTTCCGGAAGTCATCGCGCTGATCGCGGCGTGCCGCGCACGCCACGGACTCCTTTCCGACGTCCCCCTTCCCGTCAAAATCCGTACGAGAGCGCCAACCGCACGGTTCGGGGCTCGACCGGGTGCGTGTGGATGTCGTCCACTCCGGAATCGGGCTCGCCCGGAAGACGCGAGGCATAGAAATAGTCGACGTCGCTCGCCTTCGCGTCAAAGACGTTGAACACATTGAGAGAAGCTCGCAAGCCACTCAGGATCTCGTAACCCACCTGGGCGCTCACCAGGGTCGAGGACTCGGAGCGCACGCTGTTGTCTTCGATCAGGGGACGTTCGCCGAAGTGGCGCACGTGCACCCCCCCGAAAAAGCCGCGGATGCCGTCCGCCGACGCTGTGACCGTATAGGAGATCCGGCGGGCACGCGGCCGACGTAGAGTAGCCGCGATGTCCCGCCTCGTTCTCGTCTTCTCGCGCGCGCCTGGGCGCGAAGCGCGGAGCAAGGGGTTCTCCTCGTCCGGGGCGGGGGTCTTCGCGGCCTTCGTTGCGGGTTGGCAGGTCGCCGCCCGGAGCACGGGCGCGCGATTCTTCGTTGCGACTCCTCCCGAGGACGTCGCGGGGTGGCGCGAATCAGCGCCTCGTCTGGAAGACGTCCGCTGGATCACGCAGCGCGGGGACACTTTCGGACAGCGCCTCGAGGATGCCGTCCGCGGCGTTTCGGGACACGAGGAACAGGTCGTCGTCGTCGGGGGGGACGTCCCGCCGAGCGCGGAGAGCCTCGCCGAGGCGTTCGTGGCCCTGGAGAGCGGATCCGAAGCGGTTCTGATCCCGGCTCCGGACGGCGGCGTCTCTCTCCTGAGCTTGTCCTGGCGCGACCTCGATCTGTTGGGAGGCATCCGCCTCCGGCAGGGAGATGTTTTCGCCAGCCTGCGCGCCGCGTTGGACGCGAGGGGCCGCCGCGTCACAGTCCTCCCCGAAGCGCCCGACCTCGACAGCCGCAGAGTTCTCAGGAAGCTCATCAGGGATCGCGGTCTGGCGATGCGCATCCCTCTCTCGGTGGCGCGTCAGGGCCTCGCACCCTGTGCGATCTTCCGTCGAATCGACGCACCGCTTCGTGCGGGTCCCGCTCGCGCGACGCGCGTTCCGCGCGCTCCTCCCGCCGCTTAAGTTTCCTCGCAAGCCTTCCCGCGGCCCGTGCCGTCCTCCTCGGACGGTTCGCCGCTTTTCGAATGCCCAGCGGAGGGAAAGGAATTGAAAAAGGCAGTGATCGGGATCTCTTTGCTCTGCGCCGCCGCGCTCGGCGCCCAGACGCCTCCGGTGACCCCCACCCCGCCGCCGGCGGGCGAGTCGCCGTCCGCGACCTCCGCGGATGCGCCGCGCACGGACTCGGCCCTCCAGGCGGAAGTCGAGCGCCAGCTGAAAGAAATGGAATCGAGACGGTGGACGAGCGGCGTCAATGCCCAGGGGGGCGGGGCGTACGTCAAGTCTCCGGACGGAAAGGTCTACTTCCGTCTCTATGGCTACGCCCAGCCCCAGGCGACCTGGACGGACCGCGGCAACAACCAGGCGTTCGGTTCGGCGGACTTCCGCGTGCGGCGCGCGCGCATCGATTTCTCCGTGGACTACGACGACCGCTTCAAGCTCTTTCTCGAGTACGACGGCTCTCCCGCAGACGGCACGTCGCTCGTCGAGGCGTGGACCCAGGCGAGCTTCGTCAAGGGGCGACACTTCATCCGCTTCGGGAAGTACATCACCCCCTTTTCGACGGAAAACCTGCGCTCTTCCCGCGCGCTCGAAACCGTGGAGCGCTACATCGCTCTCAACGCCATGTTCGGCCTGCCCGGCCTCGACGTGCAATTCGGGCCGATGCTCTGGGGACACGTCGATTCGGGCAAGAAGCTGACGTACTACGCCGGCGTGTGGAACGGAAACGCGAGCGCCGGCGCCGCGGCGTCGGGTGGTCAGCGCGGCAACTCCCGGGACAACAACATTGAAAAGGAGATCCAGGCTCGACTCGACTACCAGGCGGCGAAGTTTCTGAGAGTCGGCGTGGCTCTCGACGTCGATGAAGAAGAGCCCCAGCTCCTGGCGATTCCGAGCTACTCGGGGGCGCGCTTCGTTTCCGTCGCCGTCGACGGGAAGAGGCGAGGCGTGAACGTCGACGCCCACTGGAAGCATGGATCCATCTCCGTGGACTCCGAGTGGCTCCGGATGGAGTTCGAAGACACCGACGTAGAGCTTCACGGCGGATATGGGCAGATCGCCTGCTGGGTCAAGGGGACCGAGGCGAAGGGGGGCTCACAGGCGGTGCTTCGCGCCGAGTATGCCGAGCTCGAGGGAGCGGCGGTCGCTTCAATAGATGGGGACACGATCGTGGCGGTCACAGGAGGGGCGAACGTCTGGTTCAACGGCTGGACTCGCCTCCAGGTCAACCTCATCGGCGAGCGGACGAACGGTCGCGGCAACGGGGCGTTGACGGAGGGCTCCACCTGGCGGCCCACGCTCCTCTCCCAGTTTCAGGTCAAGTTCTAGAAAGGGGTTGCAGGTGAAACGAACGACAGCCTTCGGTCTCCTCCTCTCGGCCCTGGCGTTCGCGCAGGACCGGGTCGTGATTCAGTACGACTGCATTCCGAACTACGCCAACTGGGGCGGTGTGACCGCGCTCTACAAGAAGGTGACGGGTGTGACCGTGCCGCCCGACCCCAAAGGCTCTTCGGTCGCCATGGCGGCCATCGAGAAGGAAAGGGCCAGTCCGGTGGCCGACTCCGCGTACTACTCCGGAGCCATTGGTTTCGAGGCGGCGCGCAAGGGGCTGCACCAGCCCTACAAACCCAAAGGGTGGGAGAAGATCCCCGCCGCGCTGAAAGATCCGGGCGGCCTCTGGTGGACCGTGCACACCGGGACGATCGCCTTCATCGTCAATACCTCCGCGCTCGGCGGCGCCCCGGTGCCCCGGTCCTGGGCCGACCTCCTGAAGCCCGTGTACAAGGGAAAGATCGCGTATGACGACCCCACCTGGGGGGGGACCTCGTACACCCTCGTGTACGGCGTGAACTCTCTCTTCGGGGGGAACGAGAAGAACTTCGAGCCGGGCATCCAGTACTTCCGCAAGCTCGACGCCCACGTGATGGCCTATCCGCGGGAGTCGATCTACAACAGCGTGCTGCGTGGAGAGATCCCGATCTGGATCAATGCGGACGGCAATGGCTACAAGATGAAGCACGCGGACGGCGGCCCGATCGAGGTCGTCATCCCCTCCGAGGGAACGTTCTCGATGCCGCTCGTCATGGGAATGGTCGCGGGGGCGCCGCATCCCGAGGAGACGAAGCGGTATCTCGATTGGCTGCTGACCCCGGAGGCGCAAGCCGAGTTCTCGAAGGGCTTCTTTCGTCCCGTGGTCGAAGGAACGATTCCCCCGGAGATCGCATCGAAGTTTCTTCCGCCTTCGGAGTATCAGCGTGCGCGGACTCTCGATCTCGCCATGATGGCGGGGGCATCCGATGCACTGAAGAGAGCATGGCTGGAACAGGTTCGCCGGCGCCGTTGAGGCTCCGATGGGCGCCCGAGCGGGTCGCTCTGCTCCCGGCTGTCCTGTTTCTCCTCGTGGCGTTCGGGGTTCCGATGGGGGCGCTCGTCTCGACCGCGGCCGGAGGCTCGGCGGCGTCCTGGATCCCGCATCTCGCGGACGTGTGGCGGCAGCCGCACACGCGACGCGCGCTCCTAAACGGCGTCGCACTGTCGAGCGGAGTGTCCGTCACCGCCATCCTCTTGTGCCTCCTCCCCGCCCAGCTCCTCGCGCGCGGCCGGTTTCGCGGCCGCGGGATCGCGCGGATCCTTCTGACGCTCCCGCTCGCATTCTCCGGCGTAATCGTCGGATTTCTGGCGATCGTGATGCTCGGACGGGTGGGGGTCGTCCCTTCTCTCTCGAACGCCGTTCTGGGAAGGCCTTTGGCTCAGGGCCTCGCCTATGCATTCCCGGGACTTTTTCTCGCATACCTCTTCTT